>ERZ772821.89-NODE-89-length-91404-cov-62.474400_pt1 | contig 91404 bp, 102 predicted proteins | sample MGYA00580859_ERZ772821 | MGnify/ENA primary metagenome ERZ772821 (study PRJEB29015, sample SAMEA2737674) | human gut metagenome | biome: human gut; feature: human-associated habitat; material: faeces | place: China | collected 2012 ...
ATATAAAAGATATAAATAATAAAGATAATAAACATGAAGATGATATTAATAATAAAGATAATGATAGAGATAATGATAAAGATGATAATAGGAATTTTAATGAAGATGTTAATAGAAGCTGTTGAAGCTGTTGAAGATAATAAATATAATGATAGAAGTTGAAGGAAGTTTTAATATAGATATTAATATAGATTTTAATGAAAGTTTTGATATAAGATTTGATATAGATGATAATAAGAGTTTTAATATAAGTTTGATTCGAATTTAATGCGAGTTTTTAATAAAGATTTAATATAGGTTTAGTAGAGATTTTAATAGAAGTTGTTAGAGCTGCTAGAATTATGAAAGATTAATAGAAGGTTGATAAAGGTTAATGGGTTGTTGAAATTAATAGAATTGATGAAGGTATAGATGAAAATTGTTGAAATTGCTGTAATAGCTAAAATGGTTGAAATTATTGAAGTTATTGGAATTAAAGTTGTTGAAGTTATGAAAGCTATTAAAATTATTGGAATTATTAAAACTATTGAAATTATTGGAGTTGTTAGAAGTAATGAAGATAATAAAGATGATAAAAATAATAAAAATAATAATAGAAATTGTTGATAAAAAAGTTGTTTATAAGAATGATGAAAATTATAAAATTGTTGAGATTGAAGTTGTTGAAGTCGTTAATGAAGGTTGTTGAAATTATAAAAGACGTGGTGTGATTGTGAAGGTATATACAGTTCACCCCCGGCTCGTAATTTTAATCTTGATACCCCCGGTACTGCTAAAAGTTTTGCTGCTGGCTCTCATAGAAAAAGAACAAATTTTTACCAAACTCTTAGAAAAAGACCAAATCTTCTGCGTTGCGGAAATTGTCAAGTAACGCATAACTAAATTATTTATTAATCTTTAAAACTTTATTAATTATGGCAACAAAAGAAACTAAAAAAGCAGAAGAAACAAAGAAAGAAGAAGTTACAACTTTAAAAGCCTACAAAGGTAGTCGCAAGGAAATTATTGAAGCTATGAAAGCAGACGAACACAACAAAGTATTTGATGTTGTTGTACGTTCTATTTCTGTTTCTCCTCAACAGACTACAGACGGCAAGTTATATTACAATATTATTGTAGGTTTCAATGAAGAAGTAGAAGCAGCTGTAAAACAAGCTGACGGAACGTTTGAAATGCAAGCTATATCTAGTCTTACTTTGTCATGGTATCAAGTAGAAAATGTTCTTCGCCGTTCTGTTTATTTTGGACGGTATATTGAAATGATTAATCAGGCTCTAACAGCTGGTTTTATTTCTCAATTATTAATCGGTGTAAAGCTGTCTTTTATTGCTGAATTTGTAGCGGCTGGTGAAGAAAGAGCTAATCCTTTTAATAAGAATGAGAATGTTTATGACGCTAAAGACTATGATAGATTTATTTATCATGTTATTGCAGCGGACAAAACTGCCGAAATTGAACCAGTTTATGCTGAAATTGGTAAAATGCAGCTTCAAATGCTGCTTGATAATGCAAAGCAAAAGCTATTTGCAAATGCAGCGACCAATACTTTTACAGCTGTAAACAATGCTAAAGACAAGGAAGAAGCAGAAGCCAGCGCGCCAAATCCATTCTAAAGTATTAATTTTGTCAGTCTTGCCAAATATGGTAAGGCTGACATTTTTAATATTTTTAACAAATCTAATGCTGATGTTTTTAACAAATGATTTACTAATCTTGCTCACAGAAAAAGACCAAATACTTCGCCTTCTCATAGAAAAAGACCAAATCCTTTGCAATACTTCAAACACGTCTGATAAGCCTTTTAGAAAAAGACGTAATAATTTTATTAATTAATAAACTTCTAATAATTACGCTTATGAAACTTTATTTCTTTCTGATAAGCATTAATGCTGCTATTGCTGCTATCATTTTGTTTATTTCTTCTATTATTGTTTATAATAATGGCAATATTGAAGATGCTATAGTTTTATTTATCGCTTTTGCTGTTTTTACTTATGTTGCAAGGCTATTTCGTAATGCTTCTCTTGAAGCTGATGATGATGCTAAAGCTGCTGATTAACATATTTTAAGAATCAAGGTGCAGTTATAACTGTATGCTGGAGCATGATAGTGCTTGCAGCATACAGAAATTACTGTATGTCGTGTTCACGTAAAATGCTGATTTATAGGCAGATACATTTAGTCTCTAATATCTATATATAGATGTATATATCTTTATGTAATTCTTGTATTTTATTGGCATTATTAGCAGCAAGTTTATCAAGATGTTTATTGAAATCATATAAATGATTAACAATAAATTAATTTTGTTTTACTTGTATTTATGTATTTATATGTCTATTTTTGTCATTAAAATAACATGTATAACAAAATTATCCGCTTATGCCAAAACTTAATTTAAATGCAAGACTTAAAGGTAGTAAAAAAGCTGCTGTCGCTTCTAGTGAATCTAAGTTTAAGGATGCTGTTATTAAAAAAGTTAGTACAATAGCTCCTACAACTTATAGTGTTGAATATGAAACTAAGACTGTAATAAGTGAAACAAATATCTTTAATAGATATGTTACTTGGAAGACTGAAACTATTAAACGTGATAGTTTTATTACAGTTTCTCATAAACTTGTTTATCTTATGCTTGAAATGCAAGATATTGAAAGAAAAGCTGTTCTTAATATTCTTAATTGTTTAAGATTTGATAGTAATATTATTCATATTGATGAAAATAATAGAAATAATATTTCTAAAAGTAAAAGATATGCTGCTTATGCTATTAATGCTCTTAAACGTTATGATATAATTAAAGGAACGACTGAACCTGGAACTTTTGTTATTAATCATAATCTTATGTTTCTTGGTGATTTGAATGAGTTTGTTAGAAATTATAAAGCTATTTATGATGATATAGAAATTCAGATGACAAAGGATGGACGAATAATAATATAAGCAAGATTAAGAAGATTAGTTGAATTAAGAATATAATGAAAATTAAGAGTATTAGAAATATCAGGAAAATGATAAAGATGAAGAGAATGAAGAAAATGAGGAGTATGAGGAAAATGAAGAGCCTAATCCCAATCTCCACTATTTTCTCCTCTATAATCTCCTTCATCATCTCCACTTCTTCCACTTCTACCGACTATTCCGACTTTTCCAATTCTTCTATCTCCTTTCAATTTCTTCTAATTTCTTTCCAACTATTTTCAACTTTCTTTCTAATTCCTTCCCTTAAATCTCTATTCATTCTCAACTTCTTCTTTCAAACTTTCTTCATTATAAATTTCATCTTTTCAATCTTTATTTCCAATTCTTTCACTATTCCCACCTCAATCTATACCTTTATCTTAAATCTAAGCTATATTAACTCCTTAATTCATACCTTACAACTCAAATCTATTACTCCTTCAACATCTTCAACTCATTCAGGTTTATTATTAAGATAATATTTATCATTTACTTTAGCCAAATCAATACTTCATTTATATCTGATAAATCTTCATCTTAATATTAATGCCGACTAATTTTACCGTTATAATCAAAATCAGCAATATCATTTTTATTTATTTTATTATTAAATTTATACTTGACATTATTTTGATAATTAAAATAAAGAAGATATATTTGCTGCCAAATAATAATTTTATTAATAATTTAATTAATTGTATTATGGAAAAAAGAAATGCTAAAGCTGCTGCTAAAAAGAATGTTATTCCTGTAATTAAAGGTGTTAGCGAAACTGCTACTAAAATGATTAGTTTGGTCAAGTTTAATGCGGATATTAAACGCAGAACTTATCTTGGTATTATTAAGTATCTTAAAGATGCTGGTATTGCCAAAGATACTGATTCTATTTTTATTGAATTTGGCTGGAACAATAAATTTAAAATTGTCATTAATGGGCTTGGAAGAGAATATTTCTATTCAGAAACATTTTTCTTAAATGCTCTTGTTGATAGTTTTAAATGGTTTGCAGAAGATGCTGGTAAAATCATTAATGCTTATTATGATGATACTGCAAATACAGAAGATACTGCTGCTGAAGACAATTCATCTAAATCAGACAATTAATAAATGAGTTTCCTCGTAGAGGAATTGAGCATAAAGCTAACACATAATGCTGTTGCTCCCCTACGGGGAATCAAAATCGAACAATTATGGAAATTATATATGAACCGGCTAAAGTTGAAACAGTTGCTGTAGCTGTTGATATTGATGGCTCATTATTTAATAATGATTTAGATGATGTTGCTAAAGTTGAAAGAGATAAACCTATTATTGAAGAACAAACAGAAGATATTTTTGGTATAAACAAATAAATTAATTATGAAAAAGATTATTATTCCTATTGGTGTTTTACCTATTGACTATTTAGATAATGAAAATATTATTCAAACTGCTTATAATGATTTTATTAAATTTATGCAGTTTAATAAATTAGACCCTAAAGATATAATTGAAAAGAAATATACAATTCGTATTTATAGTATTATTTCTCGTATTCAATTTCTTATTGATAATAAAGAATATCTGACAAAAGAACAAATTTCTTATTTGACTGAATATATTACTGCATATAAAGTAAACATTAAACGTTATTATGAAATTATTTGTTCTCATTTTGACGGAATGGCAGAAGAACTTATAAAAGAAAACGATAATAGATTTGATGAGTTTACGACAGAAGAACTTATGGCTGAAATTGAACGTAGAAATAACAAGTAAAACTTTCATTTTAAAACTATTTTTTATTCTAAAAATTTTATTACTCTTGCTTGTGAAAGTAGGAGTAATATTTACTCCAACTGATGAGGCAAATTGAAGCCGAAACTATTTATAATAGTCTTGGAGTTTTTTAGACAACTGCATAGTGATGAATTTTTGTCCAGTATTATTTGTGAAAATAGTACTGGATTTTTTGTTTTTATTAATTGTCGAATTTAATTTTATTGCTTATGATTAAAGTTAAAATTATTGATTTAGAGAAAAAGCAAACTATTGACGAAATTCTGTTTGCTTATGATGCACAAACAGTTTCTGCTGTAAAAGGAATTAAAGAAGTTGTTAAAACATTTACTGAAGGCAAAATTGATATTGAAACTGAAGATGCTGGAAGTTGTAATGTTAATAATAAACCTCTTTTAATTGCTGCAAGAATTTTTCGTAGTATATCTAATAATATTGATTTTAATAAAAATGATTGATTATGGAAAAGAAATATCCCGTACTTAAATGTAATAAAGAACTTTGGAATGAAATAAAACCAGTTCTTGAAAGTTTTGGCATTACTGATTTTAATGTAGTTCCTAATTGGAATAATAATATTTATCTTATTTCTAATTACGGATATATAGATAAAAATGAAATATTTATTGGTAATGATAAAAGTTCTAAAATAAATCATAAATCTTCTCTTCGTTATCTTGTTAATACTAAAGAAGAATTTCTTTCTGCTATTGCTAAACTTCTTGGTAAAGAATATCCTATTAAAGAACAATCTTCTGAAGCTGAATATCCTTGTATTAAATGTACTCAACAATTATATGATAGTATAAAAGATATTCTTGAAATTGTTGGATATGAAGAATCAAAGTTTACTGATTTTAAATATGATAATATTTTAGTTATTAATTTATCCGATGAGTTTGGGCAAATATCAAATGTTTGCGAATCTTCTATTAATGGTTATAATCGTTATCTTTGTTCTAATATTCAAGAATTTCTTACTAAAGCTTGTGAATTAAAAGGTTATACAGTTTCTTATATAAACAATACTCATTGTAATGATGCAGAAAATCATTATTTTGGATATTGTGCAAATAATGAAACTAAAACTATTGATATTTATGAAAATGCAGAAGAAAGTGGTTTACAAGCTATTGTTGTAGAAAAATCTGTTGTTCCTAAAAAGAAAAAAGAAAATGATTTAAATATAAATAAAGATATGGAAAAGATTAATATTGCGGATAAATTAAAACATTGTAAGAAAGGTACTAAACTTTATAGTCCTTTGTTTGGCGAAGTTGAATTTGAAAATGTTGATGATAAAATAGAAATAATTGTACATACCGATGAAGAAGAAATATATAAAGTATTTTTTGAAAAAGATGGTAAATATTATATAATTTATAAAGATGCTGAATGTCTTTTATTTCCTTCTAAAGATAATAGAAATTGGAATGATTTTCAAGTTCTTGAAGAAGGTCATAGAGTTATGGTTTCTGATAATGGAGAAAATTGGTCTTTAAGAAAATATTATATGGATGATGAAGCTTATCGTTTTAGTGATGATGCGGATTCTTGTAATAGCCATATTTATATAGTTCCTGTAGAGGATTTTGATTTTACTGCTGAAGATATTACTATTAATAAAGAAAAATCTATTGTATAATTATGGATACTATTGCAAGCCTTTTAACTGATACTATGATTGATAAACTTATTGATAAATATGCTAAATTCCGTAAAGGTCAAAAAGTTTATTGTAAAACAAATCATAAAAATGCTATTGTAACTAATGTTTCTTATGATATTAAAACAGATAATATTGGTTATGATATTCGATGCAATGGACATGAATTTCATTCTGTTCCTGAACACATATTGACTGCATTTGGCTAAATTTGCGTTTCTTTTTCCGTATTTTGAACGTATATATCGAGGATGATTAATTATACCATTTTCGATATACGTTCAAAATACGTTTTCTAAATTGTTTAATTTCATATAATCTGATATAAAATGAAAGTTTTTGCTAATCGAATTATACACAATGGAAATAAACATTGTGTTCTTGTTGCTGCTAATTCTATAAAAGAAGCTATACTTACTCTTGATTTAGGAGTTATTTGTGGAACTGTCGAACATGATTATCCAAAAGATAATTGGTCAGAAATCGAACGACTTGATTATAATACTGATACTAATACTATAATTGCTGAATATTAATATGATTTTATTTTTATTTATAATCGTATCTATAATTTTAAGTATATTTTATTGTAAATTTTTATATTATTTAGGCGATTTAATAGATAAAAATAAATATACTTCTAATATAAATTATAATATTTGTATTTTATATGTTATTATTTTTAGTATTATAGTTGGTGTTATTGTTGGTATTAATATAAATATATAATATTATGAAAAATATAGATTATAATAAATATATATGGAAAGGTTGGACCGTTCAAGATTTTATTGAAGCTCTCGAAGATGATATATCTTATATTATGGCTGATACATCTATTATTCCACCTTTTAAAAATAAGGATGAATTAAAGAAATATTGTATGGAAAATCAACCTTATTATAAGAGATATATTCCCGAAGTTATTGAACATTTTGCTAATAAATATAATATAAAATGAAAACAATAGAACAATATAAAGTTCTAAATAAAATATTTAATGATAAAGAAGAAGCTCTTAAATACGAAAATAATATTCGTAATAATTTAGAATTAAGAGCTAGAAATCTAAAAGTATTTTATTGGCGTATGTTAGGTTATCCTGGGCATTATACAGCTATTGAACTTATTAATCATTTTTGTCATTATCATAAATTTGATTTTGGTAAATGGAAAGGTCATTATATTGGAGAAATTGTGACGATATTTCCTAAATATATTGAATGGTGTCTTGAAAATGTTTCTTTTTTTAAACTTAATAAAGAAGAAGAAGCTCTATATAATACTAGTTGGTCTTATAGTGTAGGCGGTGTATCTTGGGATATTACATTTAATGAAGTTAAAGATATTCCTGGAGATAGATATAACCATGCTTTAATTGATTAGGAAAGAGAACAACTTAAAAATGATATAAAATGAAAAGAAGAATATTGAATATAATTAAAGCTGGAATAGCTACTGCCATGACTAACAGCAATTCTATATATGGTATACCTAATAATAATGATGTTGTTTTTGTTCCAAGAGATTACAAGTATTATAAAAGAAATAAAGCTGAAAGTAAAAAATGTAAATCTTGTAAGAAATTTGATACAGGTCAATGTTATGTTAGATATGTTAGTCCATTAACTGCTGCTTGTGAATATTATCAATCTAAAAGAAAGAAATAATTATGAAAATAACTTTAAGTAAAAATCATGGTCTTAATCCAAGTATGATTAAATGTTTTATTTGTGGTAAAGAACATAGTATTGCTTTATTTGGTAGACTTAAAGGAGATGCTCAAGCACCTAGAGAAATAGTAGATGGTAGTATATGTCCTAATTGTCAAAAAGTAATAGATAATGGTAATGTATTTATCATTGAAGTTGAAAAACAAGAAGCAAATCCATATAGAACGGGAAGATTAGTTGCTATTAAAAAAGAAGCTATTAATGTTCCTAATGTTGGTATTTTGTTTTGTCCTAAAGAAGATTTTGAACAAATGTTTGGTGAACAATTTAAAAATAAATAATATGAAATTGATACATTTCTTTAGACTAATACAAATGTCTATATTTCAAAAGACTATTGTAAATATGATGTATAACAAAAGTTATGGTAATAACATGGCTTATGATAATACTTGGTTCTTTTGTCCTCGTGTTGTTTGTAATGATGGATTTAGTATAAGTCTACAAATACATAATGGTAATTATTGTTCTTCTGAAAATAGTTATAGAACTTTAGGTCATACTATGGAAACTGTTGAATTTGGTTTTCCTAATCAAGATGAAGAACTTCTTAAAGAATATGCAGAATGTCCTGAATTATTAACTAAAACTGTTGGTCGATTACCTATTAATGTTGCTCAACAAATAATTGATAAACATGGTGGAATTAATTGGGATAAAACTGTTAGTGTTGAAGAATTTAATGATTTAGTTTATGGCAAAAAAGATAGAAAATGAAAAAGGCTTTCTTGTTATAGAAATGACTGTTGAAGAAGCTATTAATGATTGTATGTTTGGTTGTGCTGGAGAAATTGTTTGTGATGGATGCAATAAATATACAAATAATCCAGAAGATATAATTTATTATATTGCTGTACTTAATATGGCTTTTTGTAAAGAATGTCTTAATGAGTTTCTTAATAGACAAGAACGTTATGAAGAAGATGAAGATTTTGAAAAAGAAAATTATAATCTTATTGCAAGAATAGTCGGTCTTGATATTGTTTGATTCCCTTACGGGGCGCAAAAATGTACTATTATGGATAATTTAATTTCGGCTATTATATCTGCTTTATTGATTGTAATAATACATCTTTTTGTCAATCATAAAAAAGAAAGACAAGTAAGAATTGCAATAGCTTTGGATGCTGCTGTTGTTATTGCTTATAATTTATATTTATTTGTTTAACTTAAAAACCTATGTAAAGATGGAAAAATTTGATGAAGTAGGTGCAGTTAAAGCACTTAAAGCAAAAAACATTTCTGTTAATTCAGTTTCTAAAACTATTAAAATTCCCGCATCTGCAAATGTCGGTAATGCTACAAATGCTAAAATTGATTTTCTTTGTAATTATTGCGGATATACTAAGGAATATACTAATGATGGTAAAGTTGTTAAAGTTGAAAAAGAAGCTGATGATTATAAAATTAAACATAAAGATATTAAAATAAATATGAATCTTAAAGTTAAATTATAATGCCAACTTTTAATTTTTCTTCTTTTAAAGCAAAGAAGAAAATTCAGCAAACAACAATCGTTTTATATGATAATATTAAAGCTATTGTTATTGTAGAAGAAAAAGTTCTAAAAGCTAAAGTTGGAGATAATAAATATTTATTTACTAATAAATCTTTATCCACTGATGGTTGTCGAGTAATTTATGCTAAAAGACTTGATAAATATGGTCATAGAATAAAAATAATTCGCGATATAAATAATAAAGAAGATATTGGTAGTAAATTTTATTGTCGTTTAGCTCCTGGTTTGACTGTAAAAGGAAAAGTTATAAGAAATGAAGTAAATCTTGAACTTTTTCAGGTTACTAAAGTTTTAAATGAAAATGATATTTTGTCTAATAGTATTGATGATAAAGAATGGGAAATAAATGAAATTTGAAATAACAAATAAAGAAAATAACTCTGTTGTTCTAAATAAAGGGCAACAGAGTGCTGTAGATAATCTTATTGATTTTATTGCCGCTCCTTTTAATAAATCAAATAATGTACAAGCTCTTTGTGGTGCAGGAGGTGTTGGAAAAACTTTTGTTACAAAATATGTGATTCAACATTGTAAATATTCTGATAGCGTTATTGCTTGTACAGCACCTACTCATAAAGCTTGTAGAGTATTGTCAAATTCTACTAATCATAAAGTTCATACTATTCAAAAAATTTTTGGTTTTAGATTAGATGTGAATATAGAGGATTTTGACCCTAATAATCCAGCTTTTAAACCTATTGGTGAAGTTAAAATTAAAAAAGGATATACTAAAGTATTAATTGTTGATGAGGCTTCTATGTTAAATAAAAGTCTTGTTACATATATTAATAAATATTGTGCAAATAATGAAATAAAGATTATTTATATTGGTGATGATTCTCAGCTTTCTCCTGTAAATGAAGCTGTGTCTTATGCTTTTAAAACTGCTGTTAAAATAAATCGTTTGACTGAAATTGTAAGACAAGAAGATGATAATCCTATTCGTATTCTTCTTGATATTTTAAGAAAAGATATTAAAAATAAAACATTTAATTTTCTTTCTTATATATATCAAAATAGAAAAAATGTAATTGATGGAAAAGGATTTATTGTTGTAAATAATACTAATTTTAGGTCTTTGTTAGAACGTGCTTTTACAGATAAAGAATTTGAAAGTAATGTAGATTTATATCGCATTGTTGCTTATACTAATAATACTGTTACTTCATGGAATAAATTTATTCGTAATATGAGTATAGTAAATTCTGAAAAAGCTATTCTTACTAAAAATGATTTATTAATGTCTTATACGACTATTGTTGATGAGTTTAATGATATAATTATAAATAATAGCGAAGACTATATTATTAAAGATATTGTTGAATTTGTGGATACAACTTATCAATTTAAAGGTTTTATGGTTAAGTTTCAAGCTATACATGGTGGAGAAATTACGAAACCATTATTTGTTATAAATCATAATGATGCTTATACTTTTAAAACTTATTGTGATGAGTTAATGCATTTGATGAATGATGCCAAAGAAGCAAATGCTAATCTTCGTGCTAGTAAATGGAAAAAATATTTTGAATTTAAACGAAAATACTTATTGCTTTGTAATGTAATTGATGCAAAAGGTAATCTTATCTTTGGACGAGATGTGGATTATGGATTTGCTATTACTGCTCATAAAAGCCAAGGTTCTACTTATAAAAATGTTTTTGTTGATGTTAATGATATTGTTTATGATAAAAATGGACATCCATATACTAACGCTGATGATATGTTAAGAAGATTATATGTTGCTTGTAGTCGTGCTTCTGATTTTCTTGTATTAAACTATGGTGTATAAAATTAAATATAAATGATATTTTATATGACTGTTGATACTTGTATTGATTGTCAAACTTGTATAAATAGAATGTTTAATTCAGGAAATAAAATAGAAATAGGTATTGGTAATATTACTTCTGATACTGTAATTATTCTTCCTATGCTATCTTCAAAAAAGAATAGAAATAAAATTCTTGATGATGTTAAAGCTATGTGGGAAGATATTACTGGTAAAAATATATTAGAAGAATGTTATATTACTTATCATATTAAATGTCCTAAGCATACATCTTATGATACAAGTAATGCTGCTGTTTCATGCTGTAATAAAATTTTAAATAAAGAATTGCTTCGAGTTCCTTATAGATATATGATTATGTTTAATACAGCATCTATTGTTTTACAAAATGTTCAATTTAATAATGATATTTTTGTTTATAATAATAGAAGTTTTTTTAGACTTAATTTTTCTTATAAGACTTATGATGAAGCCTCAACAAAACAAGATATTAAAATAAAACTTTGTAACATTATAAAACGAATAAATCATGATAAATTATATAAGATATGATTAATTGTCAATCTGCCGATGTTGAAGTTCTTCCTAATTTCTTTAGTATAACTTTTATAGATTTGTCAGATTATCTTAAAACTTTCGCTGATTGTAAAATTAATGATAAAGTTGTTCCTTTAGTTCAAAAACTTACTGTAAAAGAAATAAAAGAACGTCTTGATAAAGTAAATTGTAAACAATTTTATATTACTGACACTGATGATTCTCAATTATTTCCTATGATAGAATATATTAATGGAATGAGAATTATTGATGAAAAGTTTACTCGAACAGATGTTTTTACTTATAATGGCAAGAATTATGATAATTTGATGATTGCTGCTTTATTGATGAATTTTAATCAATGCGATAATACTAAAGAACTTATAACTAGACTTTATAATATTTCTAAAAAGATTATTGAACTTCAAGATAATAAAGAAATTGGTAAAAATGATTTTGTTATTAGAACATTAAAAAGTTATTTATTACCTTTTATTGGTATTGATGTTATGCGCATATTTGCTTTAAATAAAGCTGGAACTATTGTTGATTCTAAAACAGGAGAAAAGAAATATGTTCCTAAAGGTTTAAAGCAAACTTCTATTAATCTTCAATGGTATGAATTACTAGAGTATGAATTACCTGATATTTGTGAGAAAGATATACATTTTTATAAAAAGATTGATAAATATAAAAATTATGACATAGATACATTAAATAAAACTGTTGAAAAATGGGATAGATATATTCTTGATGAATATATTCCTTCTATGATGTATTATAATAAAAATGATGTATTTATTGTATGCGAAATAGTTCGTCTTAATCCTGATGAAATTAAATCTCGATATGCTGTTTCTAAAAGTTATGCTGTAAATGTTCTTAATTCTAGTCGTAGTAATATGGCTGATATATTGTTTCAAAAGTTTTATACTAAATTTAGTGGTATTCCTTATGAACAATGGAAAAATGGTAGAACTGAAAGAACAGCTATGAATCTTGGTAAAATTATTTTTGATTGTGTTGAATTTAAAACAAAACAATTAAAAGATTTATTATCAGAGATTAAAAAAACTACTTTATATCGAGTAAGCAAAGATGCTTTTGAAAAAGAAGTAACTATTGGTAATACTGTTTATACTTTAGCCACAGGTGGACTTCATAGTAAAGATAGACCTATGGAAATATGGTCTACTACTTCATGGAGTGTCGATGGTTCTTCCTCTACGGGGAGTAATAACGATATAATTAATGAATCGGATAAATTTACTATTTATCATTATGATATCGCCAGCTACTATCCTAGTATTATGGCTTATTATGGTGTTGCTCCTAAGCATATGGTTCGTTCTGCATTTCGTAATTTAATACAATGGATGAAAGACACTCGTGTTAAAACTAAACATAGTGAAGAAGATATTATTGATGGTATCCCTAAAGATGTACTTGCACTTGTTCTTAAGATTGTTATTAATTCTATTTATGGTAAATTTGGTTTTTCTGAATCTCCTTTATATGATAGATTAGCTACTCTTCAAGTTACTATTAATGGACAATTAATGATGCTCATGCTTTGTGAAGAACTTGAACTTAATAATATTCATATTGTATCTGCTAATACAGATGGTATTATGGTTAAAGTTTATAATAAAGATAAAGCACTTTATGATGAAATTACTAAAAAATGGCAAAAAAAGACAGGTATGGAAGCTGATAGTGATATTCTTCATTGCCTTATAGCCAGAGATGTAAATAATTATATTGCTTTATTTAGAACTGAAAGAAATGGTGTTCGTAAACTTAAAACTGAATTTAAAGGTGCAATGAATCCTGATATGTATCGTGTTGATTTACAAAAAGGATATGATAAACCTATTGTTGCAAAAGCTGTTTATGAATACTTTATAAATAAAGTTCCTATTATGGAAACTTTACAAAGTGCTAATAATATTCTTGATTTTTGTTCTACACAAAATGTTGGTAAACAATTTCATGTCGAAGAATCCAAAGTTGTTAATGGAAAATTTGAAAGAATTGTTTGTCAAAGATATGTAAGATATTATGTTGCTAATAATGGTTATACTGTTGAAAAAGTACATAATGTTACAGGAGAAAGATTAAGAATGGCTGCTGGTGTTCAAGTTCAAGTTCTAAATACTCTTGATGATTTACCTATTGAAGAACGTAATATAAATTATCGTTATTATTATGAAGAAGTAATGAAAATTATTAATCCTATAAAATTAGGAATATCTTCTAAAGGTAAAGGAAAATCTCAAATTAAAAAATATTCAGGTATGTTTAATCCTTTATTTGACGATGACGATTATGAATAATATTGCGGATTTATGGGTAAAAAAATTTGAAGCTAATGGTTCATGTATATTAAATGAGATTAATGCGTTTAATGTTTCTGCTAATGTTATAAAACGTAGTATTAATAAAAATAGTAATGTTAAAATCATAATTATAGTTGATAAATATGAAACTCGTAGTAAACTTATTAATGTTTTAAGTAATAATCAAATATCTAGTCAAAATTATACTTGTATAAGTGAGCAATTTATTAATGAAAATATAAATTATAGTTATAATATTGCTATTTATATAGGTTTGCTTAGTATGGATAAAGCTATACATGTTATTAATAAAACTAGATTTAATCTTTTTATAATTACTAATAATAAATTAAATGCTCAAAATAGATTTGATTTATATAATAGATTGCCGATAATGAATAGTGCTAATAATAATGTAGCTAATTGTTGCCTCCCCGTAGAGGAGCATCGAATAGCTGTTAAATTTAATGATGATAAAATTAAAGATAAATATAATAATTATTCTGATTTTATTAATAGTTGTATAACTATTTTTGGAAGTTTTGAAGATATTGAAAGAGCAAGAATTGGTGATAAAAAGACAGGCCAATCTGCTGAAAGTGTAAGGCAAACTATTGCTGCTTATAATGGTTGGAGAACTGACCTTGATACTAGTATTCCTTTTAATACCGAAATTGATAAACATTTTAATCCTATTGTTCTAGAAGAAAAAGCTAATACTGCTTATAATATAATGAGAGAAAGAAGAAATATCGTTACTGATAATAACGCTAAATTACCAATAATTTTAGATTTGGTTAATAATCAGCTTAAAAATAAAAAAGTTATTATTGTTAGTAAACGAGGAGAATTTGCTTCTATTATTACTGAATATTTATTAGAAAATAATATACCATGTGGTGATTTTCATGATAAAGCAGAACCACGTGCTATAATTGATGAAAATACTGGAGATTATATTCGTTATAAAACTGGTAATCGAAAAGGAGAAATTAAACTTTTTTGTACACAAGCTATTTCTACTATTAATCTGCAACGCTTTAATGAATATGACGCAAAATCAAGCGATTACAGCGATGAAAATCCTAACAGCTTATTAAGAGTATTATCCATAAAAAATCGTTCGTCTGATAGCCTGGAAACAAGCATAGACGCCATAATATTTACTTCACCATTTAATGATAGTATAGATGAATTTAGATATAGATTTAATGCTATTAAATATAATAATAATAAATGTGAAGTTTATAAATTATATATGGATGAAACGATAGAAGAAAAAGAACTTTCAAAAGAAAAAGAATCAGAAACCCATAAAATAATTAATGATAAAGATAAATGTGATTTTTATGTCAATTAATTTTAGTATGTAAAATATAATGCATATCTTTGTCATGTAATCAAAAACAACGCTCATTGACATAATGGAAATTAAAGATGAAAAGAAAGAAATTACTGTAGATAATATTCCCGCTACAGTTAAAGGAAAAACTGAAATTCAACATTCTTTTAATGCTATTAATTTCTTTGATGAAAAACAACTTGCTGCTGCTGAAAATTTTCTTACAAAGATAATGCGTAGTGAGAAAGGTGGTATTAAAAGTATTAATGATGGTCTTGCTGTTCTTATGAGAGCACAAGATTTGAATTTACCTTTTAGTACATGTCTTGAACATATTCATGTTATTAATGGTAAGACAGGTGTTGATATTCATGTTATTAAAGCATTATTGTCAAAGGCAGGTATAACTTGGGAATTGATAAAAGATTATGTACCTCAGTATGAATATACTGATGGCTTTAATGTTTATGCTGAAAATCTTCTTCCTGAATTTTGTATTAAAGTTAGTTCAGAAAGTATAGCGGCTGAAAAAGTTAAAACAGATAAAGAAAATGTTTATGTTTATCCGGTTAAATGGTATCAAGATTATAATAATAATATTTATCGAGAATATCAATTAACTGCTTATCATGAAGTCGCTGTAAATAAAAAACATGCTGATAACATAATTCAGAATAAGAAGATTCCTATTTTCCGTATTCCAGCAAAACCTATTGATTTTGTTACAGAATATAAGTTAACTCGTGTAGTTAATGGAAAAGAAGTTGTTTCTGTTGGACATTTTAGTTATAATGAAGCTCAAGCAGCAGATATGTTTACTAAAGATACTTATAAAAAATATGCACGTATTTTAATAGGTCATAGAGCTTTTACTTATGCTGCTAGAGATATTGCTTCAGATATTTTATTTGGAGTAATGGAAACTTCAGAAATTAAAATAGTTAGCGGTAAAGAACTTAATGATGCTGATGTTATAGATATAACTGATGCTAATGTTGTTGAATAAACAAAAACTTTTTATAAAACTTAATTTATTAACTTTTAAAATTTTACGATTATGATTACTAATTCAAATGTTTCAAAGAAATTGTCTTTTGGTCTTGGTGCTGTTAATATGTCTAAAAGAGGTAATGTTGCAGAACCTGAATTGATTATTAATCCTACTGTTGGTGCTTTTCGTTTGACTGCTCCTGTAAGTAAGGCTCTTGCTTTGAAATCTGGTGATAATGTAATGTTTGTATCTAACGTTACTGCTATTGATACTGCTATTGCTGAAAAAGAAGAATCACTTGTTGCTTTCTGTGAAGAAAAAGGATTAGATATTACTACTCCGGAAGCTGCTAAAGCAATTCATGCTGAATTTGATATTTGGGGTATTGCTAAAGGTATTCCTTTGTTCGATAGTAAGGGTAACAAACAAGTTGCTACTGAACGTATGACTAAAGATGATAAAAGAGCTTGGGCTGAATCTCATTTTGATGAACTTATGGGTGCTGCTAAAGAATCAGGTAATGCTGAATTGAAAGCATCTTTGGAAGTAGAAGGAATTACTAAAGACCAGCAGATTGAAATTCTTGCTACTATTGTAACTCCTGATGAAATTCATAAGCATAGTGGTGCTAAGACTGCAAATCCGTCTAACTTGACAGGTATTGGTGTTACTTTGAATTTCTCTGATGCTGCTGCTTGGGCTGCATTGAAAGAAAATTTGGGTGATGCTGCTAAAACTACTAACCGTATTTATTCTGTTGATATTTCTAATTTGCAGGAAGTATCTTATAATAATGGTTATGAAGATAAGCTTATTAAAGTTGCTTTGCTGACTGAATATCGTGATGAAGTTCCAACAAGAGGTCGTGATGCTAAAAAAGCTGAAGATGCTGAATAAGATTTAATTTCCATTGTAAGTTTTAAAACCGTGCATGATACATAAGTTGATTGTACGGTTTTTTTTATATTTAATTTTTAACCTTTTAAACATTTTAAAATTATGCCAACTGTAAATGAAACTAAAAAAACTATAGAAGAAACAAAAGTTAATAACGCTGAAAATGCAGAATCTACTCCAAAGAAACGTAGAGGACGTGGTTTAGGTACTGTTAGAGGTGCAAGTAGATTGAAATTTGATGAACGTGATATTGACCGTTCTACTTATTTATTTAAAGGTCATCTTGATTCTATTGAAATTTCTTATTCTACAGAAAAAGAAGATTCTGCAAATACAAGTTTCGCTGGCTTAGCTGTTCCTCGTTTGGTTCTTACTTTTGCTTCTAATACTAAAGATATTCAAAATCGTAAATATACAACTCTTCGTATTTCTCCTGCTGAAAGTAATGCTCTTACTATTCCTGGTGCAAAAGAAGCATGGAAAATTGAACAACCTTTAAATTGGTTGAAACATATTCTTAATGTTTTTGTTCTGAAAGGAAATGAAATGACAGAAGAAATGGAAGATATGCTTACTCTTCCGTTTGAAGATTTTGTTGATACTCCAGAAGGCGGATTTGAATATCAACCTGTTGAAGCTGAAGATGTTCTTAATGGCTGGAAAGTTTTATTTGAAAACTTTATTGCTATTATGAATAATGATGGTAAACCTTATTATAAATCTCAGACAGGAGATATTCTTCCTATTTGGATGAAACTTATTCGTTATCAAAAAGTTCCTAATAAGAATAAGAAAATGGTTTGGAAATCTATTGGTAATGGAGGACAAACTGGAGATTTCTTGTTTACTCCTTTTGTAGGAGAAGGTGCTATTGAACTTTATAATCAAAGTAAAACTCCAACTTTGCGTGTTGATTTTCAGAAAGAAAGTATTGTTGCACAAAAAGTAGAAGAAGAAACTCCTAAAGCTCCGAATATGCCTAATATTCCTGGTATTCCTTCAGGTGCTGCTGTAATGAATCCTGGAGTTCCTGCTCCATCTATGCCTGGTTATGATGCTGGTAATGTTAATGCTCCGACACAAGCTGGTTCTGATGATTTGCCGTTTTAAATAGATAAAAAATAAATCTATTTAATTTTATAAACCTTTGGAAATTTGCTATATTAGCGGTTTTCAAAGGTTTATTTTTTTATTTTGTTTTTATATGAAAAGGAATATTAATAACGCAGAAGTTGATAAAAAACTTATTCTTTCTAAAATTAGTCAAATTAGTATTTTTTCTGTTTATACTGGTTTAGATGCAAATATTATACAAAAATGTATTGATGATGGAAGTTTAATTTCTAGTCCTTTTCGTATTGACAATCATCCTAGTTTTGGTTTTAGATATGCTCCTGGAGGTAAATTAAAAGCTAAAGATTTTGCTGGTTATTTTTGGGGAGATTGTTTTGATGTTGTTGCTTATGTTCTTTCTAATATTAAAAATAGAGAATTTAAAGTAAATAATAAAGCAGATTTTAGATATATTTTAAATCATATTGCTTATGTATTTAGCGATATTATTTATAATAAAGAAAAAGATGATAATATAATAATAGATATAAATAATGGTTTGAATAATATTCGTAATAAGAAAAATGTTATTGAATTTGTTACTCGTCCTTGGAATAATTTAGATAAAAAATATTGGAATCAATTTGGTATAAATCTTAATTATCTTAATACTCATTTCGTATATGCTATTGACCAATATTATATAAATCGTAATGTAAATCCTATGCCAAAATATTATTATGATGAAAAAGATTTATGTTATGGTTATGTTTTAGGTCAGGATAAAAATGGTATTTATAATGTAAAATTATATTTTCCAAATAGAAAAAAAGGAGATGTAAGATTTATTACTAATAGTAATCATATTGAAGGAATACTTAATTTTCAAAGAGATGATTATGATTATATTATTATTACTAAATCTACAAAAGATAGAATGGCTTTAGAATGTTATATAAATCAATCCATTCCCTTACGGGGAGTCAATATTGGTATTATTAATATTCCGCATGAAACATATAATCTTAAACAAAAAGAATATGATTATATTAAAGAACGATTAGCAAATAATGGTATAATAATAAGTTTAATGGATAATGATAGAACTGGATATAAAGAAGCTGTATGGTTAAAAAATAATTATAATATACCTCCTATTATTATTTCTAAAGATTTAGATTGTAAAGATTTTGCTGAACTTGTAAATAAATATTCTATAGATACGATAAATGATTTTGTTAATCAAACAATTAATTATATAAAGACAAATTATACAGATGAAGAAACTGAATATACTTGGAATACGAAAGAAAGTAATATTATCCCATTTTAGAGGAATAAAAGAAGAAGTTTCTGTAATGATGCCTATTACAGAAGAACAAGAAAAAGAAATTATTTCTTCCAATAAGTTTGTTAATGATGATTATGAAATAAATATGGATAATATTTATGCTTATGGAGAAATTAATTTAAATACTCAAGAAGATATTAATGCCATTAAAAGTTTTAATTTAATAGATGATGGCGATACCGCAAATATTGTTTATTCTAATACTAATTATGAAACTGGAGAAGTTGAATATGATAAAGTTCCTAAATATTATAGTGAATGGGATATACTTAAATGGTTTAAATATAATCTTTGTCTTATTGGAAATCCAAAACGAATTATTATTTTCAAAATAAGAAGAAATGAACTTTAAACCTGATAAAATAGATATTAATTATATTAATTCTGAAATTAATAATAAAGGTCATGAAGTTGTTTTAAATGAATTATTACATTGGCTTGATTGTACCAGAGTTTATAAAGATGGTACTCGTCCTATTTTTACTACTCATTATTCTTATTTTGCTAATTCTTGGCGTTTTAATTATACTATAGAAGATGGAATTAATAAAGGAATTTTATGTGATAAACAATGTGATTATTACAGAAACAAATTTGAAGAACTTGAAAGAAAAAACATCGAGTTTGAAAAAGAAAATGGGATACCTGAATATAAAAAAGGTAACAATAAGACTAAATTACTTAAATCTACTACTAAAACAACTAGAAAAATTAGAACAAAGGACGTTTTTGATGGAGCAACAACTCAAGAAACATTATCCTCTAAAGGTCTAACTAAAACTAAAGCAGATAAACGTTTTGATAAAATTAGTCGTATGGCTGTTAAATTCAAATTTGATTAATTATGACTTACGGATTTTTATATAGAAAAAATAATAATGAACAGCCTTGTTGTTGGAAAGCAGAATTAATTGCAGATAAAATTGTAGTTTCTTATGGGATTATTAATAAAACTTTTAGAACTGAAAGTTATAAAATTGCAATGAAATCCCCCGTAAAGGAATTAGAATCTCGTTATGCTGAAAAACGTAAACAAGGTTATCTTTCTATTGAAGATATTAAAGATGATAAATATAGTATGACTGATATTAATAATAATCTTTATAATTATTTGTCTACTTATTTACCATCTTATAGAAACAATACAAATAATGGAAATATTCTTCCTATGTTAGCCAAAAGTTATGGAGCTAAAATTTGGAATAAATTTTCATGTTTATATGGGCAATGGAAAATAAATGGATTAAGATGTTTAATTACGGCTTATCGTTCTAATGATATTTTTAATTCTGTTAGACTTAAATTTCAATCTCGTGAAGGAATAGTTTGGAATAGTTTACAAACTCTTGAAGATTATTTATTAAATACTTTAGATAGTAGTTTTATTCAAGCTATGATAGATGAATCATGGTGTCTTGATGGAGAAGTTTATTTACCTGGATGTACTGTTAATGAAATAAATCATATTGTTAAAGACCCTAATGACGCTAGAAATAAACTTGTTCAATTTTGGTGTTATGATTTAGCTATTATGGATATGCTTCAAGAAGATAGATTTTTAATTCTATATAATCAACTTGATAAATTCAGAGTTAATTTTAATAATAAAAATGAACATCTTAATAATACAAATAGACTAATTTTACTCCCCGTAGAGGAAATAACTAATGATGCGCAAGCTACAAGTCATAGAAATAAATATATTAAATTAGGTTTTGAAGGACTTATATTACGTAATCCTAAAGCTGAATATAGTTATGGACAAAGAAAAACTAATGTAATGCAAAAATATAAAGATAGAACTGATGGTAAATTTGTGATTATTGATATTTATAAAGAAAATAAACGAGATTTGCCTATTATTCTTTGTCGTAACGATATAAATGATGCTACTTTTGAAACTAGAATAACTGATACTTTTGAAAATCAAAAATATGTTCTTGATAATAAAGAAAAATTTATTGGTAAAAAAGTATTTGTTGTCTTTGGAGAACGAAGTGGAGTTGAACAACTTCCATTTCATATTACACAAGTATATGTTTTAAACGATTAAAATTATGCCAAAAATTAATTTTAACAAAACAGAAATAATTAATAATAAAAAAGAAATAAAAATAGATAATAATCCTACAGAAAATAAAATTATTGATAATAAAGAAAAATTTAATGATAAATATAATCCTTTTCTTTGCAATTATGATATTTTTAAAGTAAATAAAAAAGTTGATAAAACTAAATCTTATTATAGTGCATTTTTTAAAAGTATTATAATAATGACTGATTTTAAAGCTGTTTGTTATAATATTGCAAGAAAATATTTTCCTGAAACAGATAGTTATCAATATTTTATTATTCTTTATGCTGAAAAAGTTGAAAATGCTATTGATACAAGATTAGATTATACAGGTGGATATAAAATTTATGTTCATCATCTTTTGCCAAATATAAATAAAGATATGAATGTAGATTTGAAACTTGTTGATGAAAGCGATAATCCTAAAGCTGTTGTGTATAGATTTTATTAATGTTTAAAGTAAAGCCAGTAATGACGATTATGTTGTTGCTGGCTATTTTTATGTCTATTAATTTGTTTGATTTATGTGGAGGAAAAATATTGCAAACATGGCTAAATTTAGCATTTATATTGCGTATAATCAACGAAATGAGTATCTGATGAACAATCTATCAAGAATCGATAAAAGTCGCTTAAATCCAATAAAACAGAAGTGTTAAAATGAATAATATTATATGATATAACTTTGTCAGTTTTATTATTAATATTATATTTGTTCAAACTAAAACTTTATTAATATGAAAATAACAAAAGAAACTAAATTAATTGGTATTGCTGGTGTTGCCCATAGTGGTAAAAATGAAGTTGCTAAAATGATTGATTATATTCAAATATCTAGTAATCCTAATTTTGAATTATATAAAGAAGCAACTAAATATACTTATTTTCCTATGATTTATGAATTTGAAAGTTTTGCTAATAAATTAAAAAGTATTCTTTGTAATCTTTATAATATTCCTAGAAATTATTTAGAAGTGACTGAATATAAGGAAAATTATTATTATGTTTTTGATAAAAATATTGTTATTTCTAAAGATGAATTATCTAAAGAATATTTTATTTATGATGTTCCTTGTCCTTTTAATGTTTCTTTATCAAAATATCTTAATATTCAAAATAAAAAAATTGCTATTAAATTAAGAAGTTTAATGCAATATTTTGGGACAGATGTTATTAGAAATAATTTAGGCGAAGATGTTTGGGTTAATGCTTGTATTAATTGTGTAAATATTAATAAGAGATATGGAACATCAACTATTATTACAGATGTAAGATTTCCAAATGAAGCTAAAGCTGTTAAAGATAATAATGGAATATTAATTAAAGTAGTTAGAAATAATGAAATAGATAATAATCATGAAAGTGAAAAAATAGATTTTGATACTGATATTACTATTATGAATAATGGAAGTCTTGAAAATTTATTTAATAATGTAAAAGAAATAATTGATAAAGAATAAGTTGTTCCTCTACGGGGAATCAAAATAAAAATATTGTTTAATTTAAAATTGTTTTTTATATGAAAATTATTGAACCTTCAGTTGAACTTTGGTTACAAGAAGATATTACAGCTCATATTGCAAGATGTGCAAGAATTTGTTATGGTAGAGATTCAGGTAATGATTTTGTTTTATGTAATAATCTTCTTCATAATAAACATTGGAGTATGTTTCGTCATGAAAGTGTTTATGCTATTGTTCCTGAAAAAGATATACATAACTTATGGCATAAAGTTATGAATGGATATATGAATTGTCCTTATATTGATTGGATATGTTTTGAACATAAATATTATATTTCTACTAATGGTAATTTCTTATTAGATGTAAAAGAAAAAAGTTCTGTACTTTATAAATGGCTTACACAATATAGAGTTGATGCTTTTGCATTTAATAATATTCATCCTTTAGTTTCTAATTTAATGAGATATACATTTAAAGTTACTACTCAAATTAGTACAAGTAGAGAACTTAATCGTGTTTCTCCTAATAATATCGCTGAAAGAAGTACCAGATATGTATATGAAGATGGAACTATTTGTAGACCACATTGGATGACTATTAATGAAGCTAATGAATTTAATAATAATCATCAAGCTGGTATGACTACTATTGGAAGAAATTATATTAATTCTTGTATTCAATCTTTTGAAACTTATAAAGATTTAATTGAAATAAATGGTTTAAATCGTCAAGATGCTCGTGGTGTTCTTCCTCTTGATACTGCAACTGTTTGTGCATATACTTATTCTGTTAAAGAATGGCGTGCAATACTTGATTTGAGATATTATGGGACTACAGGCAAGCCTCATCCAAACGCCAAACTTATTGCTAGTATGATTAGAAATGAACTAATGGATTTAGGTTATGATTTCAGAGAAGGATAAAAAAGATATTATGGTTGATTATATAATTAATCAACCATATCCTTTATCTATTAATAAATCGAGGAATTATGATAAAACTAAAGATAATGATTATCGTAATCCTATTTATTATCCTAAAAGAAAGAAAAGAAAATGAATAATAAATATTATGCTATTTGTGAATTAGATAAAAAAATAATATGAATATATTTAAAAGAATTATTGATTTTATATTAAATCGAAAAATAAGTATTTGTAATCATTGTTATTATGAAACTAGCATAGCTTATAAACGTGAAGTTAAATGTAGAAATAATAAAACTAAAATAGTTTATGATGTTTATGCAGTTATTTATTGTGAAAAATGCAATAATGTATATTGGAAAAGAAAAATTGCTAGTGGTATAAATAAATATGATTTATATAAATTTTATGGTATAGATGAAACTGAATGTTTAACTAAAAATTATTATAAAAATGGAAGCAATGAATGAATCTCTTTATAGTATTGATTATAAATTATCTAATATTATTAACGAAATAATTGAAAATGGTGGAGAAATTACTGACGAATTAGCCGAACAACTTGAAATTACTCAAGAAAATCTTAAATTAAAACTTGGTAATTATCGTCGTGCTATTGCTGAATTATCTGCTCGTATTGATTATTGTAAAAATGAAAAAATTCGTATTGATGTTTTAACTAAATCTAGACAAAGAGTTGTTGATAGATTAAAAGCTGCAATATTAGATGCAGTTATTAAATATGGAGATGAAAATAAATCAGGAAATAAAGTTATTGATTTAGTTGATTCTAAATTAATGAGTCGTGCTAGTACAGTTTGTGAAGTTGATACTAATCTTGTTTTAGAATTAAAAGATGCTGTTTTTGATAGATTAAGAGAATTATGGAATAATGATATGTTGTTAGATTCTGATGAATTACAAAGTATTGATGTTAATGATTTTCTTAATACTTTAAATGCTAATTTTAATGCTGAATGTTCTGAAGAAAATAAAATTAATTTTACTAAAGATGATTTAGAATCTACTACTGTTGAAGTTAAATTTAATATACCTTTAATTAAACTTCTTGATAAATTAAATTATGATATTGTTAATACTTATTTTAATCATGAAGATACTGATGGAAGTTTATCTGTTGATATAGATAAAACAAAATATAAAAATTATATTCTTAATCGAGAAGCTAAATTAAATGTTGCTCGACTTTGTAAAAATCAAACTTTAACTATTAAATGATTATGAAAATAAAATATAATTTTTTTGATGAAGATGAATATGATTCTGAATGTGCTATGATAGAAGATTTATATCCAAATGACCCAATACCGGATAAAGAAGATTATGTTAAAAAAGGTACTGGAGAAATTGTAGAATTTATAAAAGGAGGATTATTATCTTCTGATAAATTTCTTATCGCTGATGATAAAACAGGTAAATTTATGAAAATTAAAGTTTCTGATTGTACAAAAATAAATGATTAAATTATGAAAAAATATAAAGTTTTATTTTGTGATTTAGATGGAACTCTTATAGATACTATTAGTGGAGAAACATTCCCTAAAGGTATTTGGGATATGAAATTAAAATTTAATGTTTTTGATGCTATTAAAAAACTTGCTCCTGAATATGTATTTATTGTTACTAATCAAGGAGGAATTAAGAAAGGTTTTGTAAACGGAGTTACATTTATATCTAAAATTAGATATGTTAATGATTGTATTCATGATTATTGTAAAATTAATATTTGTGATTATCAATATTGTACTAATATAGGCAGTGATTGTTTTAGAAGAAAACCAAATAAAGGAATGTTAGTACAAAATTTAAAAAATCATCATTTTCCTGCTGCAAAATCAGATATGTTAATGATTGGAGATGCGAGTGGTCTTGAAGGACAATTCTCTGATACTGATAAAAAGACTGCTGAAAATTTTGGAATTGATTATCTTGATGTTAATGAATTTGTTAAACTTTATAATTAATTTATGAAAAAGAATACTCTTGCTTTAAATATTGGAGAAGAAGCTTTAATTGAAGGATTTGGTATTGTCAGATGTATTAAAATTAATATAAAATATGATACTTCTCCTTGTTTACAATGTTGTATGTATGGAAAACATGGAGGATGTATGTCTGGAGAATTAATAAATATTGATAGTCTTGGATATTGTATTGGTGAATATAGAAATAAAAAAGGACTTGATGATTGTGAAGAAGGAGTTATTTTTACTAGAGTTACTGCTGTTGTTAAACTTAAAAATATAAAATTATGAGTAGATATAGTTCAAAAGGTTTACCATTTGTTTTTTCTGGAGTTGTAAATGTAAGTTCATGTAAAACTTCTGCCGAAGTTATGCAAGCTGCTAGACTTGATTGGAAAGTTAAAAAGACAGAGATAATGGCTAAAATGCCATTATCTTTAGATATGGATAAATCATTAGATGATTTACTAAAAATGAAAGAAAGAGATTCTGATGCTCATATTCATGGTAAAAATATATATTCTCTTGTTCCTAATGCTTATACTACTTATAGAGATGATAATAAACTTCCTTTAGGAATTGTAAAACAAAAATATACTATTGTCCAAAATGTTTCAGCATTTGAATTTTTTGATACTGTTGTTGGTGAAAATAAAGCTATTTGGCAAACAGCTGGATATTTTGGAAATGGAGAAAAAGTATTTGTTTCTGCAAAACTTCCTGATAATATTTTAGTAAAAGGAGATAAAGTAGATAATTATTTAGTTTTTGTTAATAGTCATGATGGTAGTAGTGGAGTTAAAATTTTATTTACTCCTATTCGTGTTATTTGTCAAAATACTTTAACTGCCGCTATTAGAACTTCTACAAATTATATTAGTATTAGACATACTGAATCGGCTCATGCAAATATTAAACAAGCTCATGAAGTTCTTGGAATTACTAAAAAGAAAATAGAATATGCTAATGAAGTATATAATATGCTTGCGAATATTAAAGTTACTGATGAAATAGTAATGGAATATATTTGTAAACATAATTTATCTGAAGCTGAAATTGAAAAACTTCTTGGAACTAATCATACTTTTAAACAAATTATTTATAGAAACGGTTCTGCTGTTGAAGATGCTGAAATTAGTACTCGTAAATTAAATATTATTACTGATACTTGGGAATATTATAATGATGGAATTGGACAAAAAGAAATTGCTGGAACTGCATGGGGAGCGTTTAATGCTATATCAGGATATTATTCAAATGTAGATAATTCTGAAGGTAGTAAACGTATGGATAGTCTTTTATTTAATGATAAGGCTAAGAAATTAGAAAAAGCTATTAATTATGAATTTGTATAAAATATGACACATATTAAAGTTTTATTAGTTATTAAAAATAGAGGAAAGAATATTACTAAAGATAATTTTCTTGAATTATTAGATAATCATAGTGACCATTATAATTATGAAGGACCTTATGGTTATGATTATTTATCTCCTCATGAAACAGATGAAGTATTTAAAGGTATAAATGCTAATAAATATTCATTTGGTACTATTATAGTTGAAAATAAAGAAGTTTGGTCTAAAGATTGGATTGAAAAACCAAATATGACTAAAGAAGAAGCTATAGAAAAATATATTGATAAAGAAGATTATTGTTTAATTTGTGGAGGACATTTATAATGGAAAAAACAATCAATGAAATCAAAATTGATGTTCCTGAAGGAACAGAAGCATATTTAGAAAATAATATTATTAAATTTAGACCTATTAAAAAGAAACTTACTTATGATGATATAGCTAAAGAATTATTTAAAGATAAAAAAACTTATTATACTGATGATTTTTGTAATATAAGAGCTATAAAAGCTATAAATGATGCTGATATTAATTATTATGATGTTAATAATTGTACTTCTAAAAAACAGCTTAAAAAACTTCTTGCCATTAATCAATTAATGAATATTGCCAAATATCTTAATGGTGATTGGAAACCTAATTGGTTTGATGATAAAGAATCTAAATATTATATATTTATTTATAATGGAAAAATTGATATATCTAATACAGCTTTATCAAATTGTTTAGAAGTTTATTTTAAATCAAAAGAACTTACTCAACAAGCTATTGAAATATTAGGAGAAGAAACTATTAAACTTGCTTTATGCACTAATTGGTAATATGAAAATAAAAGAAGTAAAACAATTACTAGAATTATTTGATGATGAAGAGGAATTTGAAGTAAAAGTTAATGGTAAAGTATTTCCTATTATTACTTTAGATTATAAACAAAAACTTCGTTTTAGTGATGGTAGTGATTGTATTATGAATCCTACCGATAATATGTATATTAATATTAATAACTATTTAAAAGATAAGAAAAATGAAAAGAAATGAAAATTATTTAGAAGCTGCTTTTAAAATGTTTCTTGCTGGAACAGATAAAGAAAAAGTATTAAATTATTTGGAACAACAAGATGAACTTAATAAAATTATACCTGTTAAATGTTGGAGAGAAAATAAAAATATTCCTCTTCCAACTTATGCTCATAATGGTGATGCTTGTTGTGATTTATATACTCAAAGTATTGAATATGATGTTTCTAAAGATAGATATATTGTTCATACAGGATTGCATATAGCTTTAGATGAAGATTATGAATGTGAATTAAGACCTAGAAGTTCTCTTGCTAAAACTGAATATTATATTGTTAATAGTCCTGGAACTATTGATGAACCTTATAGAGGAGAAATAATGGTGGTGTTTAAATGTAGAGATAATATTAAATTTATTGATGCTATTGATTCTATCGGTTCTGTTGTTGGAAAATTAGTAAAAGAAGAAACTGAAGAATATCATGATATGGTTGATTGTGGTATGCATTTTAGAGATGCTAAAGAACAATTAAAATTTCCTTATAAAGTAGGAGATAGAATTGCTCAAATTCTTATTCGTAAAAGAACTAAGATTGAATGGCAAGAGGTTGATAAATTAGAAGATTTAGGAGAAACAGATAGAGGACAAGGTGGTTATGGAAGTACAGGAAAATAATTTAAAGCCTTTAGATGATAATTTTGTTATAAATCCAGGAGATTATTTTATACATATTAAAACTGGAAATGTATATAAAATTGTTGAATGTAGAAATAATCTTATTAAATATAATGATAAATGGGTTGCTGGAGTTGTTTATACTCGTGGAGATATTCAATCTGAATTATTTGTACGTTTTATAAATGATTTTAGAAAACATTTTAGTCATGCTTACAGTCCTGTTAATGAAAAAGATAAAATAAATTTTATATGAAAGAAATAATTTTAATAGTTAAAAATAATTGTATAGCTTGTGATGCTGTTGAACAAATGCTTGAAAATATTTGTACTAATAATTCTGATTTTGAATATACTGTAACAAATAATAATATATTAAAAGTAAATACTTATCCAACTCTTGTATTTGTTCATAATAAAAGAGAAGTTGCAAGAATATCTGGTACAATGCCTATTGATTTTTATAAAACTATTATTGATAAATTTGAAAAATTATAATTATGGAACTTAAAGATTATACAACTGAAGAACTTCGAGAAGAATTAATACGAAGAAAAAAAGAAGCTATTAGAAATGCTGTTCATAAAAAACCTGAATATATTGAAGTCGAAGGTGTTGTTGTTAATGTAAGAAATATTTATACTTCTTTTGTTTGGACAGATTTTAGAGTAAAAACTAATGATGAACGAGTTCCAACTCATGCTCGTGAATATGAATATAAAATCAAACAAGGTAAATTTAGAAAAAATGAATTACCTAAAGTTGGAGATACTGTTATTATAGGTCATTTATTAACTAAAAATAGAAATAGTTTTAGACCTATTGAAGCTAAAATTATTAGAATTGTTAAACGTAAAGAAGAATAAATTATGGAAGAAGAAATTATTGGAATTGAAGAAAATAATTATGGACAATATCATGCTGAATGTCCTTATTGTGGTCATATTGTAGATATAAATGATGATACACAAGGATATGGAGCTGAAAAATCTATTAGAAGTAATGAAATAATAGAAATCTATTGTGATAAATGCGAAAGTTATTTTGAAGCTCAATTAGTATAGAAAGGATGTAATTATGGGAAGTGAAGATTTATAAGTTTAATAAATATAATTACAACTAATAACTCCAGTGTTAATTTTAATGCTGGAGTTTTTAAATATTCAATTCCTTTACGGGGAATCAAAATCGAAAAAATTACAATTATGAAAAAAGATAAAGATAAATATATAATAAAGAAATATACATATAAAGATGAAGAACTTTTTGCTATACAAGAAAAAGCAGCTAATAGTGATAAATATTATACTATTACAGTTAAACTTAATAATGAGCAAAAACCTCTTGTATTTAAAAAAGAATCTGATGCTAAAAAGATAATGAGTGCTTTATGGAATATATCATTGTTTTAATTATTTGCGGATATATTGGTCATAGATTTGATGTAAAATTTAGTCCAAATAAAGATGAAGATGTTGGTTTTGCTGTTGGTATTGTTCTTGGTATTGTTATTTGTATTTTAATGAGTTTGAAAGATTATTTTTAAAACGTATTTTGAGTTTTTGACTGTTCCTGATGTAGTTATTATGATAATACGTATAATTCAAATTTGCCAATAAAAACAGCAAATTTAGCCGTTTTATGATATAGTTATGCCCGACTATTGTAGCTCCCCCGTAGGGGGAATTGCATAGTCGGGCATTTTTTTTCATGTTAATTATTTACTTCAACATCTTCATTTAGAGCATGAGCTATTCTTGCAATAGGAATAATATCATTAGGATTATCAGTAAGTTTATAATAACTATTATTATTAGGCAAATCAGTAATACGATATACACCTCTAACACCAGGAGCATTTCTGAGCAATAAATTCATAAATTTATTATATCCAGCATATCTACCAGTAGTATATTCATATTCAAATTCTTCATTAAGCAAAATTTTAGTTGAAAAATTAATTGCTTTTAAAGCATCATTTACAGAAGAAATAATAGCAGCAGGATTACTATAAAGTTTTTTACCTTCGGAATATAATCCAAAAGGATTAAACGAAATGGCTTCAGAAACAAGTCTATCAGCTGAATATAATCCTAAATTATAAGCAATAGATTCTTTTATTTCATCGTCATCTCCAGCAGCAGCTGTTAAAGCAATAGATGCTACTACACCAGCAGCAACCCATAAAACTTCAGACCAATTTCTTCTAATATTAGCTCGTTCATTTTCAGGAAGAATACCATAATAAATATTAATATATTGACCAAATTCTAATATATTTTTAAATACATTTTGAATACCTTGTAAGGCTTCAAGTCTTCCATCATCATTTTTCCATTTTACATTTTGTAATGGAATAGATAAGAAATTAATTAAACTAGTATAACTACCTTTTTCAATAGTTTCTAGTTCTTCATCATAATATCCATCGAATCTATATCTTTTCTTAAAACCTGGATAAAGATGCTTATGGAATTGCATAATAACACCTCCAATAAAATAATTTTCAAGCATTGCTCCACCAAGTTTATCATAAACTCCATGAATCTTTTTATTAACTCCTTCTACTTTTTTACAAAAATAAGCAAAATCTTTATAAGTAATTTTACTATCTTTTTTAAGAACAGCAAATCCTTTTTCTAGTTCAAATTGACTACGAAGAGTAGGATTTTCAGTTTCAAATTTATTTTTAAGTTCTTTTTGAATACGCTTTCTTTCTTTTATATATTGACGTTTTTGGTCAAGAGTAAAATTATTATTAATAAAATCAGTAATATAATTATGTTTATATAAAGCATATTTATATTTTTCTTGAACATCTTTTTGAAGTTTATTAAAGAAATCATTATATGCTTTCATTTGTTCATCAGTAGCAACTAATCTAAATGCTTTAATATCAGAATCTCTTCTATACATTTCAAGACTCATAATAGAATAATTACCATCAGCATCTTCTACAATTCTATGATTATTCATCATAGTAAGAAGAACAGAATTTTGCATTTGATGTTCACCAGCAGTTTGAGGAGTAAATAATAATCCTTTAGTTCTTCTAATTAATTCTTTTGCTTTATCAGTAATTTCAAGATAGTTTTCTGTATCAATAATATGAGCTAATTTAATAAGGCCATCTTGTAATGTAGTTGATTCTTCTTTATACATTCCAGCCATATAACTAGTAACACCGGACATATAATCTCCAAGTCCTTTTTTATAATCAGCTTCTGAAAAATATTCTCTTGCTAATCTTTCCATACCAATATTTGAATGACCAGTTAAAATATTAGCAATACCTCCAGTAATATTAAGCATCATATATTTAGTACCTGACATATTTTGAGCAATAGAAGCAATTCGTGCTAATTTTGGATGTTTATTATCTTTATACATTTCAAATACAAGACGACGAATATGATTTCTAATTTGGTCAGATGTATATTTAGAATCATTTCTTTTATATTCTATTTCTCCTTCTGTAGTTGCTGGTCTATTTACTTCTACTTTATTATGTTTTATACTATAAGGAGAATATCTCATTACAGATTCATCAGCAAAATAAAGTAAATATTTTACAGTTTGAGTTGCATTATAATGACTACTTTTTTCTATAAATGTTTTAAATACTTCTTTCCAATTATTATTTGCTAAATCATTATGTATTTTATTATTTTCTTCAATACGTACTTTATTACGTTGAATAATTTCATTTTTACGTATCATAAATTCTTCAACAGTTTCGCCATTAGCAGGAGCTGATGGAACTTGTTCAAGTTCTTGAGTATTTTTATTAACTAAAGTAGATAACATAGGATTAGGAATAACATAATCATTATTAAATGTTATTTCTTCAAGATTTCTCCAAGTAAAATTATATGGTAAATTAGAAGAAAAACCTAAAAATCCAAGCGCTTCATTAGCAATATCTTTAAGTCCTAAAGAAGGATTTTTTCTTAAAGCGGGTAAATAACCATTTTTGACAAAATTTTCATTACCAGATGTAAAAGCATATTTCATCATAACATCTGTCATTAATTGAAGAACTTTTAATTCTCCTTCATTTAAATTATTATATTTTTCATTATCATAAGAAACACCATTATAATTACTACCTTGTTTATAATTAACACTATTTTCTTTCCAATCAGGATTAATCATTTCCTTACGGGGAAGCAATTTTGTCTGATGTATTTTTGGTTCATAACTACCTTTTGCTTTTTCGTTATTATCATCATAATATTCAATAGTAGTCCAAATACGAAGAGGAATCCATTGCATAGTATAAGGATTATAATAATGATTTTTCTTATACCATTCAGCATATTCTTCTTTTGTTAAAGTATTTTGTTTTTCTTTTTTGATACGAATATAATGTTCTGTATATACTTCTTTAGTATGTTCTTTAATAAATCGTAATGCTTCTGTTTTTCTTTTATCAATATATTTTTCTTTATTAATAGGCTCAATAGTTCCATAAAACATTGTATTTGGAATTACATCACCAGCATCATTAATTCTTGCAAAAATACTTTCCCATAGTTCATTAAATTCTTCACCTCTATTTTTAGCATTAACACGGTCTTCTTTAAATTTAATATCATCAGTAATTACTTTACATTCATCTTCGATAAATTCACCTATTGATTTATTTCCTTCATGAATATCATGGTATCTATCTAAATAATATTTTAATCGTTTTAAATCATCAATACTAAAATTAGATGAAGCTGTATTTAATACTTGAGCTTCAGCATTCCATCCTTTATAAAGTATATTATTAATTTTTTCTATAATATCTATTTCTTCTTGACTACGACTGGCTTTATTATTAATTTTTGTTTTAAATTCTTGAGTATAAATAATAGATTCTTCAGGACGGGTTCTAAGAATACCAGCATAAGGTAAACCACTATTTTTACTTAAACTAAAATTAGATAAAGTTTCTTTTCTTATTTTATCTATATCTTCATCGGTAAATTTAGTTCCATCAATAATGCCAAATTCATCTCTTGCATCTCTTTGTTTTGTTAAATTTTTAAGAACACTACCTTCTATATTAACATCATTAAGAATATTATATGATTCAATAAGTTTATCAGATAAATCTTTATTTAGATACCAATTAACATTTTGACGAAGCCAAAGTTTAGCAATTCTATATTCATCTATTTTCATTAAAACATTAAAAGGTTTTCCACTATCTTCATAAGTTTCAACAATAGATAAATTTCTTTCTAATTGTGTTCTAAATCCATCTTTATCCATACGAACAAAGAATAAATCTCTTAAAGCTTTTGTTTTAGTTAAATACGCCTTTAATGCTCTAGCTTCTTCAACTTCTTCAAAAGGTTTAGGATTTAAATCATTATCAACTTCCATAGTTAATCTACCAATTTTGGCATATAACTCATAAAGTTTTTCTGATTGTTCTTCATTAGGAATACCATTACCAATTTTTTGTAATATTTCAGCTTGTTGCCCAACAAGTCTTTTATATTCAACATAAATATTAGGATGATTTGCGAGCATATCATATTCAAGATTGCTCATTTCAGTTTCATATTTTATTGTTTTATTACCAAATAAAATATCATCTTCATATTTAATTATTTTAAATTGACTTTCTTTAGTACGAGCAAGAAAATCTTTTTTATTCCATAATTTACGAAGAGCTTCAATACTATATCTATCTTTAGTTTTTCTAACAGCTTCTATATATTCATTTTGTAATTCATTAATTTTTTCTTGCCATTTTTCGCTATAAGGACGAAGTAATTTATTATTATCAATAACTTTATTTATATTAACAGTAATTCCTTTAGAAGCATAATCTTTTTGAATTTTATCTATTTCTTCTAAGAATTTTCTAGCTTCTTGTTTTCCTTTTAATTCTGCTTCTTTAACAATAGCATTTGTTTCTTTAATAATATTTTGAACAATAGTATTTGGATTAAATTTAATATCTTGTAAAAGTCTATCAAAAACATTTATATCTGTAAAATTTTCAAGAGGGTCTATAAGTCCATTAATTATATTAGGATTTGTAGTATTAGTTTTAATAAACTCTCTTAAAAACATAGTCATCGCTTTCTTAACTTTAGTATTATTGTCAATAGTATTAATAGCTTTTTTAATAGTTTCAATATATTGTTTTACTTCTTGGTCTAGTCCTTCTGTTTCAATATTATTATAAATTTCAAATCTATTTTTAAAATTTCTAGCAGTAAGAATAATATTTAATAATCTATTTTTTTGTCTTAAGTCTTTTACTGCATTTTTAATAACACGCATATCATCTATAGCTAATTTTTCTCCTGTAGTAGCATCTAATGCAAAATTATCAATATCATTCATTAATCTATCTACAGTTAATTCTATATAATTAGCTATTGGAGCAGCGGCTGCATGAACATTTGATTTAATTGCATCAGTATTTAAGAAATCAAAAGGAGAATTATGAATACTTCTATAAACATTTTTTGCTATTTCATCATTATGTCTTGCTTGTTTATTAATATCAACAGCTGTTTGTTTAATAGCAGCAGAAACTAAATCTTCATCTTCATTTATAGAACTATACATTATATTATCATCTTCATCATTTAAATTTTCATAAAATTTATTATCTGTTTTATCATATCTAACAAAAGCTACATCATTACTAAAATCTCTATTAGGATAATTTTGTGCAAGTTCTTTATAATTCTGATTAATAGTTACATTTTCTTTAGCAGCATTTTGATATAATTCTTTTGTCATATCAATAGATATATAATAATTACCATCTATTTCATTATGATAAATAACATTACTTTCCGCTCCATTTAATTTACCATTAGCCATTACATATTCATTAGTAACATCAAAATTATTTCTTGCTAATTCTAAAGCTAAAGAATGAGCATCGGCAGTATTACCAATAGATATAGTTCTTAAATCTTTTTCATCAATATTTAAAATAACAGAAGCTCTATGATATAATTTATTAAAATAATCTCCATAATAACTTTCAATAAAACTAGGATTTATATTTAATTTATTAATCATTGAATCTTCTATTGTTTTATTTCTTTCAAAATAAGCTAATTTATTTAAAGGATAATATCTTACTTCAGTATCATCAATAGTTTGACCAAAATATAATTTTGTTTTTCCATTAACTTTAAGTCTTAAAACTGGATATGCTTTTTTATTTCTAACAATACGTTCATTCATTAAAGCACGATTTGATGCTTCACCATTAGTATTTATTATAACAGCTTTTGGATTTTGAGTATTAATAGCTAAAAGTAAAGATTTATTTTCTTTTTTAACTTTATCGATATTAATAAAAGTAGCAGGAAAATTATCATAATTTAATCTAGCATATCCTATATATAATTCAAGAGCAGCAGGACTATCAGGAGTAATATATCTATAATTACGCATATTTTCTCTTGAATAAAATCCAATAGACATTCCATTATCTATAAAATTACCAAAAGGTAAAATAGTAATAGCTCTTGAAACTTTATTTGCACCAAAATTATTTCCTTCAATAACAAAAGAATATTTTACTAAATCAATAGCTGCAAGACGAATTAAAGGATTTTTGCTTAAATAAGCATTATTAAATAATTCATATATAACATTATTAGAAACATTTTTTTGTTTTAAATATATTTCTTGAACAGAATAACCATTACGTTTAAAACTACGTTCATTAAATTTATTTACTTCTAAATATTCAAATAGTCCTTTATCTCCTTGAAGATTTTGTTTAATCCAATTAATTTTTTCAGCAGGAGTTAATTCTAAGAATTTATCAATTTCTTCTTTAGTCGGAGAAACAATATTATTTACAGTAAAATCATTTTCATCATTTTCTTTTTTATTTAATCCAGCAATTCTATTAAATTCATTTTCAATAATTTCATTACTATTTTCTCCAAAAGCATTTTTATTTATTATAACATTTCCGTTATCATCAATAGAAATTGGAGCAATAATAACTGGAGAAGAATAAGCACCACTCATAGTTTTAGAAACAAGATAATCAGAAAAATCTTTTGCAATTTTTTCTGTCATTCTTCCATTTTTAAGAAGTCTTGATAAACCATGAACTAAATCCATATAACTCTTTTCAGAAGTTTCAAAAATATTTTGTCCAACTAAAATAGATGTTAAACTAGAATATTTTAAAAATGCAGCAAGAGTAGGATAAGAAGAATTATTATTTATATCAGATTCAGCAAAAGCATAAATTCCTTTATCTATATCAGGATAAATAGATTCAATAAGACCTTCTCCTTTATTATTTAAAAGACGTTCATTTTTATTTTTATTTACTATTTTATCAATATTTCTAAATATTTCTTCAGTAGCATAAAAGGTTTGTTTAGCACCAAATTTATCAGAAGTTAAAACTCTAATATGCTCATTAACTATATCAGCAACTTTGGTCAATTTTTGCATTTGCATTAATATAACAAAATCATGAAGTTTTTTAGTTTCTTCATTCATAGAACCATTAATACGTTCAGTCATTAATAATTGATTCAAAGCAGGATTTTTTACATCTCCATAATTTTCTTCAATAAATTCATAATGTTTTCTTTTAAATTCATTAAATACAGAATCAAGACCATTATTAACATTTAAATTAAAATATTTAGCATATTCATATACAATAGTTGTATAAGGATTATTACTACGAGAATAAGTAAATGAATTAGTAAGTTTCCATTGTTCAACAACAGCTGTAACAGCAGGTTGTGCCATAAAACAAACAGCAGTATCATAATCAATACCTAAAGATGGCATTATTTTAAACATACCAAAACTATATTCATTTTCATTAATAACACTACCAATTTTCATTACATCAAGAATATGTGCAGTAGTTTCAGAACTATGAACTGTTACAAGAGTTCCATTAATAGATTTATTATCATTACTCCAACCAATTTTATCATGTGTAATAGTAATAGTATCATTATTGTCTATATAATTTTCTGTTCCATATCTATATTTAAGTTTAGATTTATCAATATTATTAAATCTAATAATTAATTTATTATTTTTTCTAATAATAATATCTCCTTTTTTAATATTTAATTTTTTAATTTTTTTATCAACAGTATCTTCTTTTAAATCATGATTAATAGTAATAAATCCATTAGATATTTCTATTTTGGCTTTTTTAAATTCATTTCTAATATCAGTAAAAGTATATTTTGGCGTACTATAAATAACTTTAATAGGAACAGGAGTAATAGCTTTTGCAACATTAAATATACTATTTGCTGTATCAAGATTTACACTTATACCTTTTAATTGAATAGCAGCTCCTGCTTTTTCTTTCCAATCAAGTTGAATAATAGGGTCATGACTTTCTTCAAATTTTTCAATTTTATTAGGCATAAAAATATTATCTTCTTTAACAGCTTCTTGATAAACTGCATTTGAATCACCTAAAGTTTCAAATTGAGAAATAGAAGAAGTTTCTTCAGCAGCTTCTTCACTACTAAGAATTTGAATATAACCATCAATAATATTATTAGAACGAACATCTTTATCTGTACGTTCCTCTACGGGGAGTTTTAACCATTCATCATAATTTATAATTCCAGATTCTTTAGCAAATTTTTCAGTTTCAACAAATTGTTCATTAATAGAATCTTCAAATGCTTGTTTTAAATCAGCATTTCTTTCTAAATAAAGTTCACTTATTTCTGTTTTTTGTTGATTAAACATATCTAAAGCAGCTTGATATGCAGCTATATAAGAATCTATATAAGCTATACTATTAGAAACTTCATCAGTATTTTTTAAAGAATTAAGTCTATTAATAACTTCTGTAAAATAAGTTTTATATTTTTGATTTTTATCTTTTTTACCTATTGCTTCAATAATTTTAAATAGTTCTTTATTATTACTTTCTTTTGCCGTATTAAATAAAGCAGATTTATTTTTAAATACATTATCAATACTTTCAGCAATACGTTCTTTTTGTTCTTCTAATAATTCTGCTTTTTTCTTTTCAGTTTGTTCTTTAATATATTCTTTAGTATCATTGAGTTTTCCTTTAAAGGAAGATAATGTTTTTCTAGCAGCTTTATCAAGATGATTTCGAACATATTTAATATATCCTTTTTTACTTTCAATAGTATTTGGTTCAGCATTTACAAAATAATCATTTTCATTAATTCTAGCTACACTAGGAATTTTTTTACCATCTTTTTTTATCATTGTGCGTTTAAGAGCATATACCATAGAATAAACAGAATCGACGTCAAAGTCAGAACCAGTTTGAGTAACCCATTCTTCTGGAAGAACAACTGTACTTCCGTATGCTTCAGGAAGAAAATCAACTACTTTCATTATAACAATAGATTGCTTTCCTTCTGTCGGGATTCTGTAACCAATCATTGTTCTACATTCTTCAGGAACATCATTAATATTTATTCCTTGTAATTCTTTACACCAACGAGGAAGTTTAATTTCTGCATAATAAACTGGTACACCATTATGAGTTCCTTGTAAATTATATTTAAGTTTAGAATCTCTTTCTGTATACTTATCTACATTAAATCCAAAATCTGCAACCTGAGCTGCATGCCAACCATTAATAGTTTGTCTTGTAATATTTGAATTAAATACTCCTCCAAAAACACTTTCTAGTTTTGTAGCAACATTAGTAGCATACAATGGCATATTAGATTCACCTTCTTCATTAGTAGTTAAAGCAGAAATAGTTTTATTATCAGCTCCTGAACGAGCAGCATTTTCTTTCATTAATTGAGTAAATACTGATTTATTTAATCCTATTACATTTCCACTTTCATCAATATCTAAATAATCATTATTATATTTAATACCAAGCATATCGCAAGTATTAGTAAAAGATTCTCTAATATTTGCAATACGATTACGATTAATTTTATTAACAACTATTCCTAAAGGACCTTCAGTAGATATATTATCAAGAACTTTTTTACTAATTTGAAGACCTATTTTATTTTTAGTATCTTCCATGTGTTGAGGAACTTCTTGCTGTCTATAAAGAAAATTATAACTAAATGTTTCTGCATTTTTAGCAGCAGTATCATTAAATATTTGTTTATTTTTATCAGTTATAACTCCATTATTATCCCATAAAGTTAATATATTATGATTTCCAGCTTTAGATGTTTCAATAGTATTTAATTGGTCAATACCATTTTCCATCATCATATTATAAATATTTTCTAATTGAGTTCCTCGAATAAGTTTTGGTATAAGAACAAATTCAGCATTTTTAATTTGTCTAGGAACTTCAATTCCTAATTTTGCATTATAATATAAATCAAAATAAAAATTCTTTTGTACCTGAACTCTATTATTAATTTCAGACCAATTAATATCTTGTAAAGGCGTATTACTTGTTAATGCTTCAATTAATTTTCTATATTTATCAAGTTCACCAGCAGCATCAATACGTCTAACCCATTCATCAAAAGTTATATAAGATTGTGCATCATTAGTTTTAGTTTTAACAACATCTTTTTGTTCTTTTTCATCTTCAGCAACATATCCAAAAGGATACATTAGTTTTCTAATAGCACTTTCATCAACATTAGCAGATTCAAGTTTTTTTCTTATTCTATCAAGAGTTTGTTCATCACTAGGTTTATTTGTATTATAAATTGTAACAGCTTTAAATTGTTTTTTAGCTATAACAGTTTTTAATTTAGTTCGTCCATCATTACCAATGTATGCAATATCAATTTCTTTTCCATCATAAAATTTTACTTTTGAATAATTTTCATCTTCTTGAGTATCCATTGTACTTATAGAAAAATCAATATTTCCAAAAGGAGCGCCACTAGCTTGTACTTCTTTTAATCGTTTAAGAACATCTTGACTTCCTTTATAATATTTAGATTTTCCATTAAATAAATAATCAAAATCAACTAAACGAATAAAATGATTAATAATATATTCTTTAATAGTTTCATCAGTAAATTTATCACTTAAATATTCTTTATATTTATTACGAATATATTTAGAACCATTATTTAAATAACTTTCAATCCATTCTTCAATAGCTTTATTTACAGCAGTTTCTTGAAGATGATTAAGTTGTAATTCTCCGTTTACGACTTTTAATTTTGTATTATCACCCCCGTAAAGGATATTAATTGCATTTTCAGCATCATTGTCGCCAATAAGTTTTTTATATCTATCTAATTTAGCAAACCTACTATCAAGAGTTGTAAGTTTTGCAAAATTACCAAGTAATTTATAATGTCCATTTTCTAATTTATAAATATTACCTTTTTTATCTTTATGAGCATTTAAATAAAATTCATTTTCATCGATATCATTAATTACAAGATTTCCTTTTTCAATAATAAAATATCCTTTATTATTCGTTTTAAACACAGCTTTAGCATAATTATAATAATCAAGAATTTCTTGATAAATTATATCTTTAACAGCTTTAAAAATAGGATGATTATTATTAATAACTAATGGATTAAAACTCATTCTAGAATTAATAGCATAAGTTTTGTATTCATTAAAAGTATTTTGCATAGCCATTGGATAATTTTTAGCATTACCAATAGCTAAAGTTGTTGCATCAGTAAGATATTGTCTACCATTATCATTAACAAAAGTTCCAGTCACAGCATAAACTGTTTCATTATAGTCACGATAAAAATAAACAACTTTTCCTTGATTATTTTTATAAACAGAACCTAAAGGAAGATATAATTTTTTTGTATTTTCATTATTGTTTAATAAAGCAAAAGCAGTATCATTATTTATATATGTTGCTGTACGAGAATAAAAATCAAGTTCATCAGACGTACGTTTATCTTTAAATATTTTATTAAATCTTTCTGTAGCATCTGCTATTGCTTGAGCTTCAACTTCATTTGAATCATATTGATAATCATAAAGTCCAGTCAATCCATAAATAGGCATTTTAAATCCAAATTGATTTGGAGCATCAGAAGGAACACTAAGCATAAACGGAGCATAACGAATTTTTTTATTATTTATAGTAACTTCTTCTGATTTAGTAAATGCTATTAAAGATGCAAGTAAATAATCTCCACTATTTAATTCTTTATAAAGTTCAGAAGAATTATTTTCATAATCAGCAACTCCGTCAAATTTTGTAGTTCCAAATATAGTTTTAGCATATTCAGTTAAAGTATATTCATTTCCAACTTTTCTAAAAATACCAGGCATAACTGTACCATCAGAAAGTATTTTTTCTGTTAATACAGTAGCATATTTATAATCTGTTCCGGCAAATTTTTGTTTTGCATAAGTAGATAAAGCTTTAGAACTATTTAATATATTATTAAAATTACCAATATAATTTGCATTATTTGGGTCAGAACTAAGATTACCTTTAACATTTCTACTATTCAATGGAACAGATATAAGTATATATGGTTTTAAATCTTCAGCTGTATTTGCTATTGAAGCAATATCTAATTTACTTAAAAACTCATAATCATCTGGTCTATCTTTTGGTTTTAAATTCCAATAATTAGTTTTATTTTTATTATATGTAATAGCTGCATCTAATAAATTATTTATAACAGCAATAAAATCTTTATATCCTTGGTCTTTCTTTGATAAATTTTTATCATTAATAAAATTAGTTATAACAGTACTATTTATTTCTGGAAACACTTTAGTTATTTCATCAATAAGTATTTTAAGTTTATCTTTTTCTTTTTCTATTGATGTCCAACTAATTTTATTTTTTATATCATTTGCTTTTTCTGTAGAAATAGATTTAATATTATAAATAAAAATATCACGTAAATAAGTTTCTGGATGTGCAGATTGATTAATAATACGAGATTGAGCATTACCATTATCATCAATATAAAATTCATATTTTTCAGGTATCCATTTATTATATACCATCATAAATTTATTAAGTAATCCTCTATTATTATTAAGTCTATCATAAAGAATAATTAAACCTTCTGCTCCTTTAATTTCATTTGATAATTTAAGAATACTATTAAGAAAATTTTCAGCATTAGATTTATCAGCTTTTGTAAATAATATAGTATTTATAATTCCGGAATCAATAAATTGAGGAAGTCCTAAATCATTATTTGAATCAATTGCATAAACTTTATTTCCTTTTGCATCTATTTTAACATCAGTACTTGTACATTTTGCTATTGTTGAAATCATAGCTTTAACTACATTTTCAACATGGTCGTTATAATCTAGTTTAGTATTTTTATCTTGCCATCCAAAAGTAGAAGAATCTGTTTCATCAGAATCTTCATTTAATCTTCCATCTTCAATATTAATGTTTATTTCATCTTCTGAAATTTCATATTGTTTATCTACAACCATTAGAAGATTTGCTATTATTTGATTTGTCTTTAATGCTTCAACAAAATCTTTATTATTTAAACTAAGAATAATAGCAAATTGATTATTAATAACTTTATCATTTAATTCATTTACATATTGTTCTATAATTGTAAATTTATTTATTGCTGCATTATAATCAGCTATAAACTTTTTTGCTTTATTTACATCAACAGTTTTTAATTTATCAAGTATCTTACTGGCAATTAATTTAGCATAACTATTTTTTCTTGAATTAATTAATGCTTGAAAACTAGTAAGTTTATTAATACCAAAAAAATTATCATTAAACCAATCATAAGACATATTTGCAGCAACATGCTCAATAGCCATATTTCTTACTTCTAATGAAGAAAACAAACCAGCAGTTTCTTTATTATATGCATTATTAATATCTTTAATAGTTTTAGTATTATTAGCAACAATTTCTTTTAATAATTCAAAGGCTTTATTTAATTTTACAGTATCTATTTCAACATTTGATTTATTCAAATCATTATAAGTAATATCATTATCTTCAAGAGCTTTTTTATAATCTTGATTACTATAAAAATTTTGAATTAATGTTGTATATCTAACAACATCATTACCTGCATCTTGTTTTATTAAAACATTAATAGCAGGATAATCAACCATTTCAATTTTACAAGCCATAAGTTTATATTTATTTGTTATATAATTAATAATATGAGCAAAATCAATTATTTTTGACTTGCCCATATTATATGATTTTTATTGCGTTTAAAGCGTTTTTATTGAATTATGATTAATTGTATTAGCAATACATTAAAATCTTACCATCAGCCGCTAATGAAGCGAGAGAGGGTATGTTTGGATTTTCAACGCTTTGTTGTAATAATGGTTTGGATTCATATTCAAATTCATTAATTGTACTTCCCATAGAATTATCAAAATCAAAAGATAAATCATCATCAAGATTTAAATCATTATTTAAACTCAAATCATCGTTAATAGTATTTTCAGGAACAATATCTCCTGTTTCCATATCAATTCTTTCTTTCATATCTATTGTATTATCTACAACGATAGGAGGAATTTCAACTTCTTGATTATCATTATTTACATCTTTATCAGGATTTTCAATAGGTATTGTATCTGTTATTTCAACTTTTTCTTTTTTAATTTTAGAAGTAGTTCTTTTTGTTTTTTTACGTCTAATCTTATTAATAGTAACAAATTCTTCATATAATAAACTATTTTTATTTATATCTACTCCTAACAAATCCATTATAGCTTCAATAAGTTTTTGAAATAAACTTTTAAATTTAGTATATTTACCAGGAAGTTTTTCATTTGAAGGAATACTATTAAGAATACTAATTAATTCAGCATTTGTTAAACTTTCAACTAAAAATTCTTCAAGATTTTTATCTTTTTCAGGACGTATATTTATAAATTTATTAGCACTTTGTTTTAATTTACCATCTTCTAAAGAATTTACATATTCAACAAATTTATTATATATTGGTTCAATTCTTTCAATAGCATCTTCTCTATAATATATATCATCTAATTTATTATGAATAGTTTCATGTACTAATGTACGAATAAATCTATCATAAGTAAGAGATTCTAATCTATCTTTATTAAATACAATTTTTTTATTTTTAGAATCATATAAGGCATAAATAGGAAAAGTAGTTTCAGTAATATTTTGTACTTCAACATTTTTAGGAATAACTTTTAATCTATCAAGATTGTCTAAATGTTTTAAAGTAGTTTTATCTTCTTTTAATTTATCATTAAGAAAGTCAATAACATTTTCTTTATTTAATCTATCGGCGTCATCAATAGACATTTTATTATCATCTGTTATTATTTCTTCTTCATCTTCTTTTTTAATTTGTGTATTTGGAGAAAATTTTACATATAAAAAAGAATCATCATAAACATAATTTCCAGCAGTTACACCATTTGTTTCAGACGGTTTTACTAAAGTAGTTTTTATTAATTTATTTTTAACAAGAAAATCTTGATAACTTGTATATTCTTGACGTTCATTTCCTATTTTAATAATAGTTTTACCGTTTTTTCTATAAATATAATTTCCTTTAGTATTTTGTTGTAATCTATCATTAATATAATTAAAAGGTATATTTATATCTATATCATCGAATAATTCATTTATAGCTTTTTCAACTATTGCTTTATTTTCATTAATATTATTTTTTGTAATTTCTATAGTTTTATCAATAATAATATTTTTTGGTTTTCCATTAAAAGCTGTATTAAAAGTTATTTTCCAAATATTTTTTGAAAGTGATAATATACCAATATTATTATTTCCCAAATATACTTTAGTATTTCCAAATAAACCATCATATCCAAATAATTCTTTTATATATAATGCTATATCATTAAATGTATATTTACCATTATCATTAATATAATTAAACATTATACGCATTAATTCTTTTTTAGCTTCATCAATAAGTTTTATAGCATCATTATCTTTATCTAATGTTTTTAAATTAGTTTTATAACATTGAGCAACATCTATTTGACCAACATTACCTGTAGGCATCATTAAACCTCTAACACCAACATTTTTAAAATTTGCAGCAAATTTATATTCTGATTCATTTCCTACAAGTATTTTATTTTTTTCAACGACACCATATAAAACTTGTTTATTTTCATCATAATCAGGAATTACATCAAGTATATCATTTCTTGTATTTTCATTTACATTTAATTTTCCTCTTCTAATACCACTAACTATAAATTTTCCAGTTAAATCTCCATTAGAAGCAGCTATAGTTTGTTGATAACTATTATAAAGTTTTTCAAACCAATCTTTTACACTTTGATTTATATTTGAACCACGAGAAATATGATATTTAGAAACTTCAAATAGATGATTAATAGCAATCATCATCTTATTTCTAAATTCTGGATGTGTATCTGAAGGAACTTCAAGTATATCTTTAATTTGAGGATTATTATAATATAATTCTTTTATAAGAGAATCAATATCAACATTACTTACAGGAGAAGAATTATTAATATATTTATAAATAATATTTCTAATATTATTATATTTATTACTATTTGGGTCAAGAATTTCTTGAAATAAAGTTTTTAAAGGAGAAATTAATTGACCATTTTTATCTTTATATAATTCATATTTCCAAGATTTATTTGTTCTTGTGTATGTACCATCAGCTGTCATATTAGGTATTCCCATATAACCAACTGCATTACCATCTTTTCCTATTAAATAAATTCTATTTTTTATATGGTCAATTTCATAATTTAATTCATCATTAACGCTTAATTTAACAAGTTCATTAAAATATCCTTGTGTTTCATTAGCATCAGTAGTTCCAATTATATTAACGCTATTACTTATTTGACTAAGTTCATTAAGTTTTTCAATATCATAATTTCTAATTTTCTGCATTAATTGTTTAGCAGATAAATTAAAAAATTCTTTTTTATCAGTAAGAACATATTTATCATTTTCTTTACTATCAATAAAATTAACAATAGGTTCAATAATTAAACTAGAAACATACGGGTCACGACCAGTTAAATTTCTGATATAATCAATAAGTTCTTCAACATTAATATAAACTTTACCGTTTACTTTTAATACATATTTACTATTATTATCTCTAACTATTTTTGAATATCTATCAAGAACAGCTTTTACATTATCTATAGATTGAGATTTTAATAAACTATCACCTGAAGCATTACGAGCAATAGCTAATCCAGAATTAAAAATAATAAATTCTTCATCTTCATCTAAACTAGATAAATATCCATTTTTAATATATCCATCTTCAATAATTTCTACTCCTGGATAAAAAATCTGAAATTGTTGTTCAAAAGCAAGTTCAGCATCTTCTTCATAATAACCTACACTAGTAAAATAATCAATGATTTGTTGTTTATTAGATAAAACATTATTGGCATCGTATTTTTGTTGATAAGCTAAAACAACAAAATAATTTTTCATATCTTCTTGACATTCAATAAGTTTATCATCATCATCAAGAGATTCGATATGTTCTTTTTTTAATCTTCTTCTTTTTTCATCTTCTGTTTCTTGTTTAGGAGCAGCTTCTTTATCTTTATCAGAAGTTTTATCAGTAGTTTTTGTATCTTTATTATCTGATTTAGCATTAGTATCTGTTGATTCCTTTACGGGGGGTTTCGATTCCGATTTGTCTGATTTAGTTGAATCAGTAGTACCAGCAGTACCAGCAGCTTTATCAGTATCAGTAACTTTAGCATCAGATTTATTTTGATTCCCCGTAGGAGAATCATCCATATCAGTTTCTACATCAGTAGGAGGAACAGATTCTTCTTTTTCTGTATTATCCTTTACTTCTTCATCATATTTACGTTGATTTTCTTTAAGTATATCTATAAGTCTTCTTCTATCAGCTAAAGCAGCTTTGCTTATATCTGCTTGTTCAAGTATTTCATTTATAGCTTTTAATTCATTTCTATCATTTTCAGATAATTTAGTTTCATCATTTATATCATTACCATATTTTTCATAAAGAGAATCATATTTAGAAAGAGCATTATCAATAATTTTCTTTTTAGTTTTATCTAAATAATTATTATAATAATTAATTTTTTTCTTTATTTTATTTTCATCTAAATCTATTTCAGATTCAGCCATAATAGTTTGATAATCATTATTGAATTTTTTAGCAATATCAGTTACTTCATTACTATATTTACGTTCAACTTCATTAATACGTTTAATTAATTCTTGTTTACGTTCAGAAGTATATTCTTCAAAAGCAACAGGAGCATTTTTAAGTAAAGCATTTTTCTTTTCTTTTAAACTTCTTATTTGTTCTTCTTTTGAACTTGTATTAGCCGCATCTAATTCTAAATTATGAATAGCTTTATCTATACTTTCTAATTTTGTATGATAAATATATTCTTGTATAGCAGATATATCTTCAGCTGTTATATTAACTCCTGGTTTATTAATTGCAGCATTATAAGCATTATCATATTTTGTTCCAAGTTCTTGATAAATTCGTTTTATATTATTAGCATTTACAACATCTTTTGCTATAATTGTTCCAACAGTATAATTTCCTCCAAGAGAATTTACTTTATCTAATACATCAAGATATAATTGTTTAGTAGTTTTTATCCTATCAATAAATCTATTTTGTAAATCTAAAGCATCTTTTTGATTAAGATTTAATTTTTTAGCAAACCCTGTTGCAATATTTCCATCTTCAACATATGCTTCTAATAAATCTAAATTACCAGAATCAATAGCATTAGTAATTATATTATCCATATAATCTTCTTCAGCTAATTTTCTTGCAGATGCTTTTTCTTCATTAGTATCTATTGTAGCAAAATCATCATTTGTTGCATTAGAAACATAAGGATTTTTTCCATTTTCAATAGTAGTAAGATTTTCTTTAAATTTTTCAAAAGCTACTTCACGAGATAGAATTTCATTTCTTTTTTGTTTTTCTGCATTTTGAAAATCTTTATTAAATTTAGTTTGAACAAAATGAATAGCATTATCTCCAATAGAACTAAAAGCCACTCCACCAAGAACTCCCCAAAAAGCAGATTCCCACATATATGGGTCTTTTAAATAATCAGAAATATTTTTCTTTTCAGCATCTTTATCAAATGCAAATTTAGCAAGTTCCATACCTTTTTCAGAAGCAATATAGTTTATAGCTTCTTCAACTCCTTCAGACCATTCTGTTCTTACTCCTTCTAAAGCATCTTGACCAAAATTTTTAAAATAATCTTTAGTTTTAGTTGTCCATTTTTTTGCAGCTTCTTGATAAGCTAATCTAGCTTCATCATCACCAAATGTAGCTGCCATATTTTTATTAAATCGTTTAAGACGTGTAGTATTTTTTCCTTGAAGAACATTTTTCCAAATATTTTTAAGACCATACATTTGATAAATATCAAAAACAGTATTAAGTAAATCAACATCAAATGTGGTATCAGCAGATTTATTAGCTATATCTTTAGCTATTTCGTCATTTGTTTTATTAGCATAATTAGGATTATTTTTAATAAATTCAGCTTTAGCAGCATCATTCATATTGTTTAATTGTTCAGTTGCATAATTATATGCTTCTTGATAAGTTTGATTAGCCTCTTGATAATTTTCAATCATTCTCATTGTAGCACCACCAGCAGCTGATTCAATTCCTTGCATTATTCTTTGTTTAGTTTTTTCACTAGTAGAAAGAAGTTTATTAGCAATTTTAGAAGTACGATTAAGTTTTCCTGTAGATTGTATTCCTTTAAGAATATTACTAAATTTATCTGCAAATTTTGTAGTTGCATATCCAATACCTTTACTAACAGCCATTCCAGGAATCATTAAAGAAATAGTAGATGCCATACTAGGCATATTACTACTCCACCATGCTAAATCAGTAACATCAAAAGCAGAATTAGGATTTTCTCTATAAATAGGCATTGCTTCATTAACTGTTTCTTTAAGCTGACGTAAATTTTGTACAAATTCTGGAGCTTCATAACTAAGTTCTCCATCAGCGACATCAAGTATTAAAGATGCTAAATCAGCTGCGCCGACAATAGTCCCTAAAGTCATTTCATTAATACTTTGCCCAATGCCATAAGCAAGTTGTGCTAAATGAGATTGATTTTGAGCACGTTCTTTATTAAGTTCTTCTTCAGTACTTATCGGATTAATATATACATTATAATCAGAATATTCTTCTGGATTTAATCCAACTAAACTATATGCGTTTATATTTGATGTTTCTGTTGTAGCAGAAACAATCTTATCTCTTAAATCTTTTCCTGCTTCATCATTAGTAATAAAAGGAGGCTGTTTAGCCCCCTTTTTAGTTTTAGGATTATAAAGAGGATTAGGCTCTTTATTACCTTCTGTAAGAAATCTTAATACATCCATATTATAAACTTATATTTTTAAGTAATCTTTGTTTTATACCTTGAATAAGATTTGGATTCATACTATCATATACATATTTTGCATAAGTTTCAGCTGTATTTTCAGCAACAGATTCTATTCTTTCAGGAGTAGTTTGTAATCCAGCATAAATAGCATTAGCTGTTTGAGTCCATGCCAAATAAGCATCTCTTAATTCACTAGCTTCAGATTGATTTAATTGTTTTTTTACTTTATTTTCTGTATTAGTAAGAATTAAATTTTTATCTATATTAAGTTTTGGAATATTAGCAAAAGAAGTATTATTTGTAAGAGATATATCTTTATCAAAATTAATAAGTTTTATGATATCGCTTTTAGCTTTAAAAGTAGTATTTGCTTTCCATGCTCTAGTAGTTTCATTATCAATACCTCCAATTTTTAATCTAATTGGTTTATTATCATCATCTACCATAGATACTATCATATCAGGTTCTCCATTTATATCAAAAGACATATCAATATGTTTTTTAATTTGACTATTAGTTAATAACGCATTATATTTCATTAAATCTTCAGTAGATAATTTAGTATAAACACCACCAGTATCTTCATTCCATACTCTAGTATTATGTTGAGTTAAATCTATACCAGCTAAAGCAGCTGTAGCTAATTCTTGTTGATTATTAATTTGTTTACTAAGTAAAGTATCATCACCAATACCAGATGCTAATTTTATTCTAGCCTCAGCTTCATCAACAGTAGCAGCTGGTATAAATTGTGTTTGAATTGGAACAGATTGAGCAGCTAAAGCAGTATCAACATTAATTCTTTGGTCATCTACATAACTAACAAAACCATTTAATATAACAGCCCCATCTCCATGAACACCATAATTATTTTCAGGTTTTGAAGGCATAAACCCAAATCTATCTCCATTCCATGTAGGGTCAATTCTTTTATTATCGTTTGTTCTTATAGCTACATTAAATTTATTAGTACGTCCTAAAACAATATCATTTAAATTTCTACTTAATTCAAATAAAACATTACTGTTTTCATTTCTTGCATTTTTTAATGCTTTACCAATAGTATAAATATTATTTCTTGCTTCTCTAGGAACATAAATTGCTGTTTGACCATTAACATTTGTAATTTCAGCTCCTAATTTCTTAATATTTTCTATACCATTCATATTAGAAATAAAAAGCTGTTGTTCATCATCATTATTAAAATATAATTCTATACCAGCAGCTTCTGGAGGAAATAAACTATCTATAAATTGATTAGCTTTTGTTGAAACATTATTATTTGGTAAAGAACTTCCACTATCAATAGCGTTAATAAAATCAAAAGATTCTTGTTCTTTAACACTCATATTTTCTTTAAAACGATTAAGATTTGTTTCAGCTAATTCTAATTCATCAATAGAATTTAATAAAGTGTATTTTTCAATAGGATTAGTAATTTCTGAAACTAAAGTTCTTAATTCAGATATAGATTTATTAGATATATCTGTTCCTAATTTATTTTTTAATATTTCTTTTGTATTAGCAATAGTAGCTGTTAAATCGGAAGATGTTGTATTTTGAACAACTTCAAGATTACTATTACTTTGTATTAAATCAGTTATTTGTTTATTTAATTGAGTATTAGAAGAATCTGCACTAGCTTTTTGTGCTTCTCTTCTTGCTTTAAGAGCATCTCCAAATTTAATATCAGAAGTAAAATTATAATAACTAGCCGCATCAATAGCATCGTCAAATCCTTTATTTATATATTCATTAAAAGATAATAATTGTCCATTATTATCTCGAACATCTGGATTACTTCCTTCTTTTTTATCTTTCCACAAAGCTATTTCATAATCTTGATTAAGACTAGCTTTTGCGCCAGCAACAGTTTCAATTGCAGCATTAACAGCTTGACGAAGTTTTTCTTTACTAAGTTTTTGATAACTTCCGCTTTGATACATAAAAACATTACCATCAGCACTTTGAGTATAATCTGATGTTGGATTTCCATTAGCATCAAGAAAAGTAACTTGAGTTCCACCTCCAGTTTCTTTAGCAGCCCATTGTAATGCTTGATTCATTATTACAGATTTTGGAACTTCAGAAACTTCTCTTTTTATAGGTTTCCATTCAGTGCCTCCAATAATTTTACCTGTAGCATCATATTTATCTTCATAATAATAATGATTAATTTCACGAAAATAATTTTTCTTATCTTCAGATAAATCTTTTCTATTATTTAAATTATCTTGATATGTTTTATATTCTTGTTGAGCACGAAGTCTACCAATAACTTGAGGGTCACTAAAAATATTACCTTGTTCTTCAATTAATTCATTTAAAGCATATCCTTTAAATCCATCAATCATTTCTGCTTGAACAACAGTATCAATTCTATCAGCTAATTTTTGTTTAAATTCATCTTCTTGAGCATTAAGTTGCAAATCACCAATAGCTTTTTTAACAGCAGATTCTTGAATAACAGCTTGGTCATGACGTTGTTGCAAAGTATTATAAACATTAGAAACAGTATCTAAATCAAATTCAGGAACATAATTCCTATTAACAGCACGAAATAAATTCAAATCCATAATTATTTTATTTTATTAACTTTGTAAAAATTGAACAACACTAGATAAAAGTTTTTCATCAGGAACATCTGGAGCTAAAGTTCTCATTAATTCTATATTACGACGAAGAGCGTTTCTTTGTTCTTGTCTTGTTAATATATTGCTAAATGTTCCAACAATATTTCCAAATACATTATTAATATTATTAATTCTACCTTGACGTTTTAGTTGGTCTAATTGAGAATTGTATAATATTTCTTGAATTTTATTTGTTGTATTAAATTGATTTGCAGCATTTTGTGCAGTAGTATTATATTGATTAACTGCAAGTCTATTAGCAATATTTGCTCTATCAGCTGCGAGTTTAAGATTTGCATTAGCGAGTGCTTGTTGTGCTTTAGCTTGAGTCCATTGATTATAAGCATTAACATTCTGAAGAGCAACTTGTTGCTGATTAAGTCTATCACGATTAATAAGTTCTGTTTCAATATTTTCTTTTTGTCCTTCAAGTTGATTTTTAGCTTGTTGAGAAGAAATAGAAGCTCGTTGTTTACGAGCCAAAGCAACTCTACTATCAGCAGTATTTCTATCTATTTCATTAATATTGCGTCTAAGATTATCTTCTATTTCTGCTAATTGAGGATTAATATTATATCTAGTTTTTAATTTTGCAGCAGTAACAGTTGCAGGTTTTTCAAGTTCTTTTAATTCTTCAACAGTTATTTCAGGTAAAGCATTCATTTGTGCAACTGTCATAGTAGGTAAAGAAGCATTAGGCATATTATTTAAAATCGCTCCACTAGCAATAGAACTAATTAAAGAACTTGCAGTATTTGCTCCTAAATCTAACCAATCATTAGTAGTAAAATCTTCAAAAATATTATTAAGACGATATTTAATTCTATCTTTTAAATTGGGTTTTGTAGATTGTCTAGGAATATCAATAAAATCTACATCTTCAATATCTTTAGCTAAATCAGATAAAGAAGGTTGTTTATAAGCATCTTCTGTAAATCTAGGAATAGAAATTTTATCAGGTTGTGTATAAGCAACAGATAAAGAAGTATTATCAGGAATAGATTTAACTAAATTAGCAGATGATGAAGTAGTGGTTCGTCCTTTACGAGGTGTTGAATCAGTTTTAGGAGTATAAAAATAAGCAGCAATATTGCCAACATTTAATTGAGGAATATCTACTAAATCAGAATTAGGAGTATATTGAATAGATTTTGCAACATTGTTTACTTTAGTATTATTTGCTTTGGTATTATTTGATTTTTGTTTATTAGTCAAATCAATATTTGGAGAAAAAGATTCTTTATTTTTCATCCATTCAGCAGCAGTAACAGCATTTAAAATAGCATCAGAATTTGCTTTAGATAAATCAGTTGAAACAGGAACTGCTTCATTTCTATCATTAACTATATAATTTTGTCCTTTATAATTAAAAGTATCTCCTATTTTATATTTAGTATTATTAATTCTAAACCAATCACCTAATTTTGCTTTAGGTTTAATATGTCTAAGACTATTTTTTACATTTCCATTAATAATATAATTCATACCACCTCCATATTTAAATTTATGATTTCTCCAACCTATAATAGGATAATTTTGCCAATAAGTAAAATTAGAAGCATTTTCACCTTCTCTTAATACAACAGGTTCTCCAGCATTAATATCTTTATTAAATCTTCCACTATAACTGCCATGATGACCTTGTAAAAATGTTGAATTATTTTCAGTTCCTTCAATAACATAATTATTTTTATTAGGTTTATAAAAAAATCCTTCTTTTGAAAAACCAACATCTCCATGATTGCTTTTAGCTCGTATAAGTTTTTTAGCAGGAGGTAAATTAGAATTTTTAACTAGTTCTCTTATTTCTTCAACAGTTTTATTTTTTATATCATTAAAAGGAATTTTTAAATCTTTAGATAATCTATCTAATGTTTGAACATCAAATTTAGGTTCGGTTGGAGTTCTAATAATACCTGTTTGTTTAGCATCATCAATAGCATCTTTACCGACAACTCGATAATAAGAACCTTTTGATATAGGTATATCTTTTATAATCATATTTGTTAATCCTCTAATTCCACTTATTAAATCAAATTCAGGACTAACAATTTCAATATTACCTGGTTTAATTTGTCCATTTCTAGTTAAAATTTCTTTTACATCATTATATACTTTTCTTGCACCAACAGCAGGAAAATATTCTTGTATTAACGGCTTTGTAACAGAAGTATTATCTTGTTTTTCAATTCTTAAATCAGCTTTTTTTCTTCCTCCAATTTTATATTTTGTTCCGTCATCATTTAATCTATTTATATCTTTATAACATTCTTGTGCATTAAAAACAGCATTTGGATTAGCACCACCAAGAACTAATTCAGCTGGGGAGTTTCCCCGTAGGAAAGGAACAGAACTAAATACTTTTAATTCATTAGGTTTAACTTGAACAACTTCTTCTCCTTCAACTTCAAGCCCATTATTATTATTTGGTCCAATATCAATACCGCCTTGCTCATGTTTTCTTCCTTTCATATAATACATATTATCACCAATCGGAATAGCAATACCTCCACCAACTACATTTGGAGCAAGAGCATTTTTACTACCTTTTTTAATAACAAGTTTATTTTTCATATTCATATTTTAAAATGATTGATTCTTTTGCGTTTCTACGTATTTTTATGGATTCGTGATATATTAATCACTGAACATAATTAAATACGAAAAACGCAAAAGAAATCATGTTTTCATTGATATAATACAAATTATTTCCTCCGTTTCATTCTACGTTTGCCGCCATAGCTATATCTATTTTGATAAGTATTAGCTGTTATAGCAGCATTGACAGCATTACTAGGACTTTGACCAGCAGTTTGCATTGTAGCAACATTATTAACTCCAGCATATTGTGCTGTATTTTGACCAGAAGTATTACCAGAATAAGATTGTGCTTGGTCACTAACAACTTCTAAATCAGCAATAACTGGATTATGATATTGAACTCTGCCACTATAATCTAATTTCCAATTACCATTTCCCATATCTTTAGCGACACCATAAGCAGCTTTTTTTCTACCACCACATTTAAACATTTGTCCTAAATTATAACCAGTACTAAATCCTTGAATACCTTGTCCAATCATTCCTAGACCAGAACTTATTTTATTACCAATAACATTAAATTTTTGAGAAGCATTTAAACTTCCAAAAGTACCAGCATTTCCATAATTAGCGTTAATTTTTGTAGGTATTGAAGGAGTTTTTGCCATTGATGCTAAAGAAGTAGTTCCAAAATTAGCTTTAGTTCTACCTCCACATTTTTTCATTTTACGTCTAGTTCCCATACGAGCAAATCTACTATTAAATTCTTTATTTAATTCATTTGTATTACTAAAAGCATTAGTTAAACTTTGAGCAGATTGAACACCTACTTTTTGTTTAGTTAAAGCATTTTGTTCTTGATTTAATTTTTCTTGTGCTTCTACTTCTGCAAGTTGTTGTTGATATTGAGCATCAACAGCGTCTTGTTGCATTTGTAAATTAGCATTAATTTGATTTTGTTGATTTTGAGCATTAATTTTAGCGGCTTCTAATTGTGCTCGTTGTTGTTTCTTTTTAGCACTTGCACCAGCTATAGCTCCACCAATTGTGCTAACAGCACCAATAATAGCACCAAGAAATGCTTTATTTCTATTATCTATTTGTTTATATTTCTTTCTCATATTATTCAAAATAAGTTTGTATATCTTTTACTAATATAGCTTTATTTGTATTTCTAAATATAAATCTAATAATTATATATTTACCTGTCATTAATCCTTTATAATTTTTAATATTGTTATTTATAACTATATTTTCTTCTTTTTTACCAGTAATACGATTCATTATATGTTCAAATTTAACATCTTCAACTAAATTTTTAAAATAACCATAATTCCATTTACCAAATTCATAATATGGTTTCTTATATTCTTTAATAGAAGTCCTATCTTCTTTTAAATTATAATAATCAGTTAGACAACAATTACTATATATAATTACTCCTAAAGCATCAAAATTATCATTATTATCTTTATTAATTATATATGAAATATAATCAAGAACTTTAATAACATTATAATTACTTTGATTAAAATAGACATCTATATAAGAACAAATTTTATTATCTATTTTTTCATTATTAAATATATTATTTTCAACATCATCACCAAAATCATTAAATCTATTTTTATCAAATTCCTTAAGTATAAATAAATTATTAGATTTATCTATTAAATAAATATTATCTTTTAAAGAAATAAATGGATAATTAGTTGTATAACTATGTGTAGAAATCCAATTATTATTCGTTAAATTATAAGATATAATACAACTATTATTTTCAATAATAAAATTAAAAAGCAATCTATTATTATAACTATCTACTCCTATATTTATATAATCAGGATTATATTCTTGAAGAAATTTATCAATACCATGACTTATTATATCTAATTGATTATTATCAAAACGATAAATTTTTTTACTATCTTTATCATAAAATATATATCCATATTCACCAATAGAATAAGAAATAAAATCTTGAAAACCAGCATAGCCTAAATCTGAAGTAAATACTTCATTATAATTTACATCAAAAACATCAGGCATTAACATTTGTACATCCTTATCATTAGTTTTAAGAGTATTATCAACATTAAACAAAAACATTGATTTTTCAGTATGAACAATTAAATAAGTACCAGCGCTAACAATATTTGTTATAACTCCTTTATTTTCTGTTATTCGTTTATATGCTTCCGGCTGATAATTTTTCCATCTATTTTCTATAGATTCATCAGATATTACATCACTACGATAAACTGTTTGATAATAATTTTCAATATTTGATGAAACTAATTCAGGTCTATAATTATAAGTATCTTTAATAAGATAATCATAATAAGCTGAAATTAATTTAAATAATTCATCTATTCTACTAGGTTCAACAATAGTATTTAAACGTTGAGTATTATTGTCTCCTGAATCTGTATAATTATAAGCTATACTTCGTGGAGCATTATTAAGTTGTCTAGCAAAAAGAGGATAATGACTTAAATGTATAAATCTAATAGCAAAAACATGAGGAGATTTGTTTGCATTATTACTTCCATCAGCTATAACATTATCTTGATAAAATAATTTTTTCGTTTTAACATTAGTAGGATTTGCTTCAATATCAGAAATAAGTACTCCGTCTTGATGAAATTGATAAACAGTACTCATTTGAAGGAAATAATTATAATTATAAATATAATTAGATTCATCTCCATAATTTGCTGTTCTTGCACCATTAACTTTTTTAATATATCCTAAAGGAATTAATTTTTTATTTTCTTGAGAATAAAAAGTTTTAGCTATTTCACATTCACCAGAAACATCAATATTTCCTCTAATTCCAACATATAATTTTGTAATACCATTAACAATATTTTCATCAGTTTGGATTTGCAAATGTCCTTCTCTTCCAATATTTGCATCAGAATTAGGAGAAACAACATTTGTATTTATAACATCAATTTTATTATTATTTACTAACGATAAAGATTTATAAGTATCATAAAAATTAGTTTGATTAACTGTAGAACTTCTTGCTGTTTTATTTCCAATATCCCCAATATGTTTTATTGCACCTATATCTGTATATCCACCAATAATATTAAATTCAGGATATACAAAATAACCAGTTCCAAAATTATTTTGAGTTAAATAAGTTGCATCATATAAATAACTATTTGTATTAGTAACAATTCCTTGTCCAATTTCAACATATTCTGGTTCAGCATAACTAATAAAAAATCCAACAGCATCTTTAATAATAGGAATATCAAGAAAAACTAATCTTGTTCCTAATTTCATATTAAAATCAGCATGATAAATATAATCACCATTATTAGTTTGAAATGGTATCATTTTATAATTATTATTATTTGTTACATATCCATTATTAGCTGTTTTAATTTGTATACCATCACTATATGTACCGTCTTTATACACGTAATGGATAAAAAACATATAATAAGCATAATTAGTTATATATCTTTTATCCACATTATTTAATACATTTGTATCAGTTATTGTATTATTATCTCCAACACAATATATTTTAATATTACTTGTATCTACATTATTTAAATTTTTATTTGGATTTTTTACTTTATAATTAGCTAAATAAATTCTATTACGATAATTATTTAATGCACCAACATTATAAAATTTTTGTTCACCTACAAGAAGTTCATCTAAACTAATAGTTTCATCATTTAATGAAACATTAACAATAGTAGTATTTCTATAATCATATCTAATTGTTTTTCTAGCTTCAGTTCCAGAATTATAATTAATAATATAACCAAGTTCAAAATATTTATATAATTTTGCTGTTTCTAATACATCAGTTATATTAACAATAATATCTAATCTTGTATTACAATAATCAGAGTCACTATTATAATAATCATCAATTTTTACAGTAATCGGAGTTTTATCTGACATTGTTTCTCCAACTAAAGCTAAATCTAAAGTTGTTTTAGGATTTTTATAATTTTCAGAATCATAAACTGGTATTGGAACTCCTATTGGAAACCAAAGAGTTTTTTCATCATCATTTATATAATAACGAATAAAAAATACATAAGTTCCTGTTCTAATTTTAGAACCTTTACTAAATGAATAAGAATTAAAATTAGCTATAGGAACAATAGGATAATTAGTATAAATATCATCGTCTTGATAATTTTCAATATAAACAAATCTATCAAGATTAATTGTTTTTAAAGCAACATTGGAAGTATTATTTCTTTCACTAAAACAAATAATAAGTTCATTATTAACATTATAAGTATATGTTCCAAAAACAGTTCCACCAGCCCATTTCCAATTTGTAATTATTTCTTTATAACTTCCATTTGTTTTATAACGAAGAATTTTATTATTAGAACAAAATAAAACAAATTCATTATTACAAGCAATACTTCCAACAATTTCATAATCATTAGGTACATTTGAAAATTGTTTTAAAGCATTTTCATTTTGTATAGTAAGAACATCTTTATTTAAAACTATATTACTTGCATGGCAAATATTTCCGTCTTTAAGATGTTCATAAGCTGTATCTAAATCTAATTTACTATCTATAAGCATAATTATTTAGGAAATGTATAGTTATAAAAATATTGCCTCCAAGCATCACCAATTTCTCCAATTTTTTCATCTTGAACATCAGCAATAACACTAACTTTTGCTTTATTGCTTAATTGTGTCCACATATAATAAGGATTAGTACCATATTGACTAGCGGCTAAATTAAATACTGGATGTTTCATACCACGACAAAGCATTTTATACATACAATAATAAGCAAGTGCTTCAATAAGTAATCCGTTATTTGGAACAACAGGTATTTCAGAATCAAAATATTTACTATATTCAGTAAGTAATTCTAAATTAACAATAGTAATTTTATCAGTATCAAAACTTAATTCAATAGTATAATCATCTACAATAACATAATTTCTATCCTTTACGGGGCGATTATACAAACTAAATGTTGTATCTCTTTTATGTATATCGTCTGTATTAACATGAATTTGAATAGCTGAAGTAGATTCTTTCGTTTTATTTGTTTCAGTAGCATAAATAGTATCAGATGGACTAAGCTGTGTATTTTCATATAAACCCCCCGTAAAGGAATCATCATTATCACAGCATCTTTTAGTTTCATTAAGTTCTTTAATTTCACAACCTTTATTATCATAAACTTTAAAACCCTTAGACCGAGTAATCGGACAAGGGCTATGAGCAATTTTATTATTAACAATAAGAGTTCGTTTTTTATATTGACTTCTAAGAATCTTTAATTGACTCATAGCATCAATACACCAAGCAGGAACACGAGAAATCCAATCACTGTTATCAGGATTGAAATCGTTGTCTATTTTTGCTATTATGTGCTCCAATGTAACATTTTTCTTGTTCTGCATTTCTAATAAAATTTAGATAAGACATAGGTTCAAATTTAAGAAGAATGCCTAATTTATGATGTATATCACAATCTAAATTATAAATATCTTCTAAACTTTTACATTGTTCTGCAATTTCTTCTTGAGTTTTATGTTTTAATGGTTTACTAATATATTTTTTATGGTCTAAAGTAACATTAGCTCTTTCATATTTACTATTAACTAAAGCAAATTGATAATAATGACTATTTTTTCTATAAACTCTATAATCTTCTCCTTTATATTTTATACCACGAAGTTTACAAATTTTTGCTTGTTCTTCATCATATATTTCTCCACCATTATCTAAAATACGTTGTTTATTTTTTCTTGAAGCTGTATAATCTACAACAGGCTTATCGCTTTTAATTTTCCATCTATTAATAACTAAATCGCCAAGACCTTCTTGAAATTGATAAGCATAACCTTCTAATAAACATTTACCTACAGCTGTATAAAATTTTTTAATCATTAATTTATAATCTTTGAAACTAATATCTTTATTTTTATATAGAACTAAAATTGTTTGATTAGTAGCATAAATATTTTTTACAGATTTAATATAATTAAGAAAATGAGATAATGTTATTTTAATATCTCTATTATCATTACGATATATAATTTTAATTACTTTATCAGCAGTAAATTTATAATCTAAATTAAGAATAACATTTTCATCATTTATATCAATATTAATATAATTATTTATGATTTTAATATTATCTTTTATATTATTATAAAACTTATTTCTTACTGTATTATAATGTTTAAGCTCTTCTTCTGCTTTTTTAATATTATTATTTATTTCTTTTATAAACTCTAAATAATAAAACTTTATATCAATATCTGGTATCATAATTAATTAGTTAAATTTGAAATAGGTGTTTCATTTGTTTCACGAGATACATTTAGAAGATTACGTTTAAAAATAATATCTTTAATATTACCAATCATATCTTCAGGGAGAAGAAATTCATTATCATCTAATTCTTCACTATCATCATAATCAGTATCATGATATTCTCCTTTAACATCATTTGTTTCAGTTTTAATTAAATGCGGATATTCAAAAACAGATTCAACAATAATAGAATTAATATCATTAAATTTATCATTGTTACTAAAAAGATAAATATAACCATTAATATAATCATACTTTAACATTCTACATAAACCAATTAATTGATTATAAAAAGAAGCAATATGTTCTTTTGCAAATGTTATTGTTAAATTATTAGAACCATTAGTACGAATACTTTGAAAAGGAAGATTATTATTAAAACGAACTGGACGAGGAACTTTATTTTTAGTACGTTTAATACAATTTAAATTTAAATCAGAAGTTTCATAATTATCTCCATCAGGAACATCAATAAGTTCTAATCTAAATCTTTGTTGAAGTCCTTTATCAATAAATTTATGATTTTCATAACTTTTTCTAATTAACTCATTACGAGTATGAATAATAGCTTGTCTAATATTTCTCCTCATAGCTAAATTATTAGGAGAACCTGTAGCATGAGCTATTTCACTAATTAATTGATTTAAAGTAGCCATAATAAATTTATTTATATAATTAAAAACAAAAAAGCCAATAGTATATATTACAAATATACTATCGGCTTCTAAGATAACTTAATCGTTTAACCTATTATAACTATATGATTACCAAAACAACGCTATCATTTAAAACTATTCTTAAATTCTTCAATATCTTTAGTATCAAGAACAATAGATTTATTAAACATAGGAATATCCATTTTAATTTTTCCATCACCAATAACAAGACCTTTAGCTATATTAGGATATTCTTTTGCTTTAGCAGTAATAAGATTATTCATCATTTCATTAAGAATTGATTTAATATCAATCATTCCAGTTTTATCATCTTCAATAAATTTTAAAAATGTATCAACTTTACAAATATATTTATTTGCAGCAGCGTTAATAAAAGGACGAATAATTAAACCAAGAGCATCATTGGATGTCATTTCTACAATTTTAGTATCAACAATATTTTTTAAATTATTGATTATAAATTTTCTTTCTACCATAAGTTTCATTCTTTAATTGATTTACAAAATTCAGCATAAGTTATATTTGGATTTTTTTGAGCAGCAAGTTGGAATTGTTTAAACATTTCAGCTTCTTTATTCGATTCAGCAATTATTTCATCTTTTTTAGATTTAATATAAGCTAATTGTTTTTCAACAAGTTCTTTTCCTTTTTGAGTATTTACAACTTTATATTTTACACTATTAATAAGTTCTTGTTGAATAAGAATTTGTAATTGTTGTTCAAAAGAAACATAAGTTTTATCTTGAGAAAGTATAGATTTTTGGTCATTTGTAAGACTAGATAATTCTTTATCTAATTCATCTATAAGATGCGAATTATTAACAACCTGTTGTTGATTATTTTGAATAATATTTTGAGGAATATTTCTTTTAATATCATTTAGTTGTTGTATTCGTTGTTCAAGTTGTTGTCTATAAGTATTAAAATCACTTATATTATTTGGGTCTAAAAGAGGGTCATACCCAAGATTAAATTGATATTGAGGAATCATAGTTATAATAATTTAAATAGGAGCAAGATTAACTCCTGCTCCTATAAGTTATACATTAAGTTGTAGGTGTACTAGAAGTATTCTGAACACAAGGATTATAAGATGGATAACCAGTTACAGTCGGAGTATTAGGAAGAACAACTTCTCCCTGAATCATACGACAAGTTCTACGCCACAAATTAAAGTCAGCATGTTCAGCAACACGACGAATATCACACTGAATCAAAGCATCCTGATAAGGACGAGTAGCTTTAAGAACAGCCAATTCAGTTTTCAATTCACCAATTTCAGCAGACAAAGCATCTTTATTATCACGACCAGCTTTATACAAATTAAATGCGTCTTCATTATGTTTAGCTGTAATAGCATCAAAACCATTACGAGTAAAAGCATACAAATCAAAAAATTCTTTATTCAAAGTCTGACGGTCAGCAAATCTAGCTGCCTGGTCAGCAAGCTGTCCTTGATAATATTTTTCAGTAATAGCCAAATAATCAGCACATTCTTTTCTTTCAACATATTGATTATCTGCAATCTGTGCAGCAGCATCAATATTACCACAGCCACAACCAAAACCTAAACGATTAAGTATATTATTACCACAACCATTGCCAAGCAAAGATAAAGTAAGACCACCAATACCAAGTCCCAAAGCAGTTCCAGCCAAACTTTTTGAAGCATATTCTTTAGATTCATGAGCATGTTCATTAACTTCGACATACCCTTTTCCACTTTCTTTATCAACAAGCATCATAAGTTTAAAATTTAAAAGATTAATAATTTGTTTATTATTGTAATCGATTACATCACAAACTTATGAATATCAATAAAAAAGGCTTATATAGCCATATCGAATAGATATAACTATATAAGCCTAAATAAGTTATGTTTTTAAAACAATCCTTGTTTGTTTCTATATTTATTTATTCTTGCCATTACAGCATCGTCAAAATCTTTTTTACTCCAACTAAGTTCTTTAAAACCTTTTTCTTTATGACCAGGTGGAATAAGTCCAAGTTCTAAATATTTTTCAAAAGTAAAATAACTACAATGAAGTATATCATCACAAACTTGTCTTTTACTATATCTTTTAATTCCTCTATTTATATTAATAAGAGATTCAATAAGTTCATTTTCTTCATCTTCGCTAAGATTACTATTTCCTGCATCAATATTATTTATACTTTCTTGAAGTAGTGTTTTAATTAGTTTGATTTTTGGTCTTGTTTCTGTCATATTTAATATGTATATAAGCAGCAGTTAATATAAAAATTGTAGCAACTATATAATAAATACAAAGAAGAATCATATCCTCTACGGGGAGTCTCCAATTTGCATCATAAGAAGCAACTAATAAATTAATAAAATTTGCAGTAACAATTAATCTATACCAATTACAAAATTTAAAAATATAACTAATAATATAAAGCAAAATAGTATTTATAATAGTATTACCAATAATAAAATCTAATATATAAGAAAGTTCATAAGTATCATAATAACAATACATAGTATTATTAAAAAGAAAACCCGCCATTTGTGTGACGGGTAGATACTTTATTAATAATAAAAATATCTTTTTCATTTCTTTCCTCCGCATCCATATTGTGTACGTCCACTTTTAGGATTAGGTCTTTTTGGTCCAGCAGAACCAGCTCCACGATTAGGTCTAGCCATAACAATTAAATTTTAAAGTTAAACATTAATTTATTTTTCTCTTTCAAGAACAGCTACAGCTGGTTCAACAGAAGCAGAAGCAGCAGGTTCTTTATAATATGGAATACCATTAATAATTGGACAAGGCACATATCCTTCTGGAGAAGTAACATCGCTTCCATTTTTAATAAGTCCTTGTGTATCTTTTGCACCAACTAAACTATAAGTAGTATTTGTTGGAATTTGCCATGTGCCATCACCTCTTAAAAATTTAGTTTGAGCACCAGCTGGAGGAGCAGGAACTAATCCACTATTTCCAGCAGCACTTGAAGTAGCAGCAGTCATAACACTATAAGTAGTATTAGTATCTGTCCAAGGAACTTCAACATAAGCCTTTCCATCAGAATCTAATTGAACTGGATATTTCTTACTTATATTAACATATCCAATTTTAATTCCACCAATAGTAGTAGAAGTAGCTAAAGTAATATCAGGTTTATTAATTTCTTGTTCTAAATTAGTAATTAAATTATAAACAACATTTTTACGATTTTTATCTAAAGCTAATCCTTCAACAAATCTATAAATTAATTCTTTATTCATAACAATAAATTTTAAGTTTAACATTTATAAACAGCCAATAATAATTCCTATACAATCTGCAATTATATCTTTATAATCACATGTTCCTTTTTTACTTACTTTATCATAAATCTCTTTAGTAATAGCTATAATAAATACAATTAAAACAGCAATCCATAAATCAACAAATCTTCTAAGTTCTAAAGTAAGACTTAAGCAAACAAGTAGATGTAGAATTTTATCTACACCTACTTTATTAATAATATTGTTTATCATACTATATCTTCTTTACTACTCCATTTATCACTTTCAAGTAAATCGTTTAGTTCTTTACTCCCATATTCATAATTAGGATAAGTCCATTGGATTTCTCCAATTTCATCAGTAGGAAGAGTACTCATACTAAGTGCTTGTCTTTTTTCTAAAAGAGTTTCTTCATGTACGATTATCTTTGTTCCATCAATACTCTTTCTATGAGTTTCAAGTTCTTGTTCTGTGAAGACTAATTTAGCGTCTTCCAAAGGTAACACAATAAACTTCATATTTCTTTTAATTTAATTAGTTTAACTTACTTCTATTTCATCTACTCCGTCAAGGAGATTGTATTTCTTAATTACTGTTTGTATCTGTTCTTCTGTTAGAGCTTCTTTGAATCCGAGGAATTTATAGAGTGCTATGTCAGAATAACTTCCAGTAATACCAGTGCCAATAGTTGGTTTATTTAATTGAGTTAATTCGCTGTTCACACTTATTAAAATTTTCTTATTATTTAAATCTTTTGTAAACACTTTTGTGTTTTTTATTCCATTTATATAAGTGCCGTTAGCATTTCTTATATTATAAGCAACACTATTGTAAGTATATAATCCGTAATCATAAGGCTGTTCTGTATTTTTTCTTTGGTCATAAAGAAAAGCATTAGATTTATTTCTTGGGTTACAAACCATAAACATTGTCTTAAATCCACTATCAAAAGTATCAAGACTTACGTAATCATCTACACCATCAAAAACAAGAGCATCGGGATATTCGGGGAGCATCCAACATTCTAAAAAAGTAGCCTCTTTTGTATTAAATATTACTTGATGAGTTTTATATTCTTCAACAGAATATGTAGGTAAATCAATTTCATAGACTTCATTAGAATTAATATTAGATAAAAGCACATTAACTCCTACTTTTCCTTCAATAGAAACAATAACTTGTTTTATTCCTAAATCTGTTCCATCTGTATTAATTTTAAATCTAAATTTACCTACTTTATTAGGTTTATATCTTAATACGTTTGTTGAGCCGATAAGTCCTCCATCTGTTTTCTGTATTTTAAAATAAGTAGAAGTATAATTCACATTATAATCCGGATTAGTATTATCTCCTCTGTCATTATTCATAGTCCAATCTTTTTTGTTAATAAAGCTAGTATCGTATCCACCATATCCACTCATACTACTCCAAGCAAAATTATGAGCAACAGCATCATTTCCATTACCACTATAATCTTTAATAGTATTCCTATCTGCATCATTATTACTACCTTTACTGAAATCATAATAACAATTAGGAGTTAGAATTTCAGAAGGAAAAAGATATTCAGGGTCTATATGTTTACGGATAAAAGCTTTTATTTCTTGTTCGTCTAAAGACCTATCGAATAAATAGGCGGAGTAGAAAGCACCTCTTAATAATCTACTATCATTAGGAAACAGTTTGCCTATTGTTAAGCAGTTTGCCTTTCCTTTGTAGCTTGATAAATAACTAATAGTTTCACCATTATAAGAGTTTTTAGTTTGGAATGTTATATCTTCAGATATAATATTTTTTTTGTTATTTACAGATAAAGACCATGTTGAACTAGCATAATCACTACCACCTTCTAATATAAAATCCCAATTATTGCTATCCAAAGAAGTTGGATAACCAGTTTTCGCTATCACACATCCTTTATCCCCTATTCTATATCTCTTAGCAATAATAGTATAATCCGTCAAAACAGGCATATTCTCATTGACACCATAATCATCAACTCCATCAAAAACAAGAGCATCGGGATATTCGGGGAGCATCCAACATTCTAAAAAAGTAGCCTCTTTTGTATTAAATATTACTTGATGAGTTTTATATTCTTCAACAGAATATGTAGGTAAATCAATTTCATAGACTTCATTAGAATTAATATTAGATAAAAGCACATTAACTCCTACTTTTCCTTCAATAGAAACAATAACTTGTTTTATTCCTAAATCTGTTCCATCTGTATTAATTTTAAATCTAAATTTACCTACTTTATTAGGTTTATATCTTAATACGTTTGTTGAGCCGATAAGTCCTCCATCTGTTTTCTGTATTTTAAAATAAGTAGAAGTATAATTCACATTATAATCCGGATTAGTATTATCTCCTCTGTCATTATTCATAGTCCAATCTTTTTTGTTAATAAAGCTAGTATCGTATCCACCATATCCACTCATCCCACTAAAAGCAAATCCATTAAGATTAATATCATGTCCATTACCAGTCAAATCTTTAAGTATTGCTCTATCTTCATCATCATTAGTCTTACCTTTTGCTGACCATGCGGCAATAAGACCTGGATAAACAATATTACCGCTTTTATTCATTAAGGCTTGATATATTAAAAGCCTTCGTCTAAACATGCTCATATTAAACTCCTCCTATTACAGCTTGATTATTAACAATACTAACTTGATAAGTTTTATTTGCTTCAATAGTATTATCTCCAATCCATTTAATATTATCAGGTAAAGTAAGAACTGTAGCAGTAGCACCACTTATAAATTCAAACATATATTCATTATAAATTTCAGCAATTTTAGCAACTAAAGTAATTGTAAGATTTGTAACTTCTCCAAATTCATAATATTTATTAGGAAATAATTCTTGAGTTACATCAGTTCCTTCAACAGTAATTACTTGAATTTTATCAGATTTATTATTAACAGATTCATTAGTGGCATAATCTCCAGCAGGTTGTAATTTTAAATCATTACTAGTTTTATTTCCACTAAGTTCTACATTATTAATTGTAGGTTTATTACTTAAATCATTATAATTAGTTGTACCTCCTGTTTCACCACCACTAGCAGTTATTTCTTTCCATGTACCATTGTTACGTCCATAAGTTTTACTATCTTTAGGGGCATCAGATATAAATGTTTTTAATTTATCTTCAAGCGCATGATAAATAGCACTAATCAAAGCAATAATTTGTTTCATAGTTATTTCAATAAATTAAGAATGTTCTTTAATAATTCAATTATCTGTTTCATAATCTTTATTATTTTTATTATGTTTGAATATTCGATTAACGCATATAAACGATTTTCAGACATGTTTTATACATTTCGATAGATTAATTATCTTTGATATATAAACGCAAAATACGCAAAATCTAATATGTTTATACGCATCAATCGAATTAGTTTATAGCTAGAATTTAATGAATCAACAATGAGTTTCCCCGTAGAGGAACAATCATTATTATAATCATCAGCATCTTATTTAAGACAATCATCAGCTTGTTTATATTGAATACCAAATTTTCTTAATATAGGAGCGGCAATCCAACTCCAAAATACAGGAGCTAATATAGCACTATTAATAATAACAGTTAGTCTTGTTTCTCCTGAATAATAATAAACTATTCCTAAAAGTATTATTGCTGTCACCAAATAAAGTCTTTTCATAAATGTAGGAACAGCTACATTAATTCCATTAAAATAATCATGAACTTTAATAGCAATAAAACAAGCTAAATTACAAGTAAACATATAAGCAAAATCAAAGTTATTTAAAATTTGATTTATAATAATATCAAGATAATTCATATCAAGCAACATTAAAAATAGTTTTTAAATAAATACAAAGCCAAATAATTAATCCACCAACAACACCAGGAACAGCTCCATTAAGAATTGCTTTTAAATAAGATGTATTATTTTTATTTCCTTCATAAGCAGCACAAATAATTGCACCAAAACTAACAGGTATCATACAAGTAATACCCATATTTAAACTAATTCCAAAAAATGCAGCAATTACCATATTGATAATTGCATACTTCAACATTTGTTTTGTAATCATAATTTTAATGTTTTAATTATTTAAAAATAATTTCAGCAATATTTTCATTTATAATTCTAGTAACATAATATCCTGATTCAGATTTAGTAGCAATACCTGTATCAGTAATATTACAATATTCTCCAACAGATAATGTTCCATCTTGTCTAACTCTAAGAGCACCTAACATTCCAATAGCATCCCATTCTTTTCTATCAGTACGTAATTTATAAATTTCATCATTATTATATTCAGGGTTAAGTTTTGGCTGTTCCTCAAAATGTTTTTTTGTAGTATAAATTTTTTCTCCATTTTCATTAACTGTTTCTATAGTTTTAGAAACTTCAACTGTTTCATAAATAGTTCTTCCCCAATCATCAGTAAGATATTTATTTTTCCATTTCATAGGATTATTGCCAATAACAGAAGGATTTGCAGAAACAATTCCTAAAATAAATTTAGAATCAGAAGTAGCTTTTATAATTTTATCTCCAATTAATGTAACAAAATATCCAACTCTATCTTCATTTGCTTCATTTCCATCTAACCATTCAAACATTTCAGCATAATCGGCAGCAGGAGAATTTATTTGTCCATCTGTATAAACATCTCCATTAAATTTAATTTTAAAACAATTGTTTCTATCGTCATCTGAATTACCATTACCGATGGTAAAAATATTATTTGAATATTCTTTAGTAGTTTGATTTGGATATTGAGGATATTCATTAAAACACCCTATTACAGTTTCGCAATAAGTTCTTGCTTTATTATTTTCTCCTCCACAATGAGATGCTACGCCATCAGCTGTATTGTTTTTTCCTTCAACATGAGCAGAATTTCCAGCAGCTAAATTTTTATATCCTTCTGCATGAGCATTAGGTGCAGATACTTGATTTCCATAACATTCTGCATGACTATAATTAGATGAAACAACATTATTAACTCCTTCAGCATGAGAATCTTGTCCTGATACAGAATTATTATTTCCTTCTACATGTCCATGAATACCAGAACATTCATTACTATATCCTTCAACATGAGCAGCGGTAGCAGTAGATTCTATATTATTATCTAATCCTTCAACATGACTATGTGAAGCTTTTGCAGTATTTCTTACAGGATTATTAAATATTTCAGCCCATGTTCCACCATTAGGACCAATTAAATATTTTTTACCAAGTCCAATACGAAGCGCTTCTATTTGTTCATCTGTAAAATCATCATAAGTAAAATCTTTTCCAGCATTTCCTTTTAAATTTTTAAATACAAATTTTAAAATTCTATTTTGAGGAGTACCTTCAAGAATAAGTTCAACACTTGGAATACCAATTTTATCATCAACTTCAGCACTAACATCTTCAATAGTTCCACTTGGTCCTGTAGCTATAGGCATCCAATATTCTATATTTTCTATATCAATATTTTCAGGAACATCTTGTATTGCTATATAAGTTTTACTATTTTTATTAACAATATCAAGTATTTCATATTTTTCATTTTCTTTATAATCTCCTTTTGGAGTTAAAGAAACTTTTCCTATTTGTTTAATTATCGGATTCATATATTTGATATAAATAATTATTTATAATTTTAAAATCATCTTTTGTATTATTTTCAACAATTAATTGACCTGTATTAATATCAATTTTAAATAATATATCTTTATTGTTTCCATTTATATATTTATATATAATGCCATTATTTATTTCTGTTATTAAAGGTATATCAATATTTATATTTAATTTATTTATTTGTTTATCAATAAAATTAATAAAGAAATCTGCTTCTTTATAATATTCTAAACTATATGCTATAACAGCAGCTTGAAACAAATTCCAACAATTAAGTATTTCTTTATATGGATAAATATTTTCTTTAGTTTTAATTTCTTTATGATATTTAGAAATTAATGTTATTAATGTATAATATATAGAAGAATAATTTTCAGGAATAAGTAAATAAATATTAGAAATTAAATCTTGAGATTCATCATTTATTAAAGAATAAGTATTTCTATAATAATAAGCTGCACCATATTCATTACCATAAGTAGTAGATAATAAATATGTACAACTTATAGTTTTACTATAATTATTTAATCTAGCTGTTATTTGTAATCCATTAAAAGAAAATATAAAACCATCATCTCCTGAATACTTTTTTATATCAATTATAGAACCTTCTGTAACATCTTTTTCTATATGACCATTTATACTTGTATATTTTTTAACAATAGCTTTTTTTGTTATATCATAATTTGGATGTATAATTTCTAAATTAGGAGCAACTATTTGAGTTATAAGTTTTGATGTTGATGCAATTTGAAAAATATTAATTATTTTTGTTTTTTCTTCAGAATCAGGATTTTCTGTTTGAGTTAAAGTAATTCTAGCAGTTCTAGCATAATCTAAATTTTCATCAACAGTAAATGATTTTCCATTATTAGCAGTAACATGACACCATGATGCATTAGATGAAACTGTAAAATTAACATCAATAGGTTCTCCTTCTTTATTATCATTAACATATTTTTCTTTATATGATGCGACTGTATAGCTTCTAGTTATTCCACCATAAACATAATTAGGTAAATCATGAAATTCAGTAGGAGAAACATTAAAAGTATATTTATATGAAATATTACCAGCCGCTTGAATAATACCTATATCAATATATTTTCCACTTTCATTTTGAATAAATTTAATATTACCTGTTCTTTGAATAGTAGTTCTATTTTCAGCAGCTCTTAATGTAGTGCCTGAAACACTAAATCCTTCTCCAGTTACAGATATTTCAAAAGATACATCTACTTCATTTCCTTGAGGCGAACCATTAAGATATTTTTGTTTTTTAGAATTAACTGTAAATGTTTTAGAACCTCCTTCTGCATCAAAATTAACTTGACTGGTTCCTTCTGAAATATTAAAAGTATATTCATAAGTTTCTTTTGCCGCATTTAAAATAACAGTAACATTAATTTGTTTATTTGATTCATTTTGTATAAAAGTAGCAGTTTCTCGTTTTTCTTCTTCTAAAGCATTTTCAGCAACTGTAATAGTATTTTTATTAATTTTAAATTGATTTGGCTCTGAAGATGTTATATTAGAATCATAATTTATTTCTTCAGCATCTCCATAATTTTTACCATTAATAGTTTTTTGTTTTGTAGAAATAATATTAATAGATTTTGTTCCACCTTTAGCATCAAAATTTATATTATTTACATTAGAAGAAAAATTATATACATATCCTATTTCTGCTGGCTGTTGAATTATATTTATTTTAATATCTTTAGTATTACCTTCAGATTGAGAAATAATAAGTGCATCATTTCTTTCTTGTTCTGTTATATTTTCTGTCATTGTCCAAACAGCTCCACTAGAACTTTGACCTTTTAAATATCCTCTTTCCGAAGTAATAGTAAAAGGAACTTCTATAGGTTCACCAATAGGTTCAGAACCATAATATTCTTGTTTAGTAGAAATAACTGTAATAATTGTTTGTCCATTTAAAGCAGGTAAAATTGTATTATTAACTACTGCTTGAAGATTATAAATGACACTAGCAATACCGGCTTGTTGAGTTATAGGAATTTCAACATCATAACTAGAACCTAATTCAGGTCTTGATAAAATAAGTTTTCCAGTTCTTGTTTTATAATCATTAGCTTCTGCAACAACAGAATTTGTAATATTATTAACACTAAATCCAGCACCTTCAATTTTAGCAATCCAATCAACAGATATTTCTTCTCCTACGGGGAGTCCATCACGTATTTCTTGTTTTACACTTCTAACATTAAATTGTTTTTCTCCACCAACATTATCAAACTCAAAAGATTTAGGTTCATATTCAAAAGTATATTTATATTCAGTATTATCTTTTTGTTGATATATTTCAATTTCTATAATTTTATCAGATTCATATTGAATAAATTGAATTTTTGTATTTCTTTCTGCAATAGTATTAGGTTTTATTATTAATTCATTAGTTATAGAATTAAAAATTATCCAATTAGAATCTTCTTCATTTAAATATATAATATCATATCCAATTTCTTCTATTTGTTGATTTTGGTCATTAGATATAATTTTATTTGAAGTAATATCAATTTTTGTAGTAATACCTCTGCCTGTTGTATCATTAATATTAGATTGACTATTTAAGATAAATTCATATTTTATTTTTAAATTTGGTAATTCATAAGAATATCCATTACAAATAATATGAGTTTTATTATTACCATTTTCGTCTATATAATAATCACTTTCACCATTATAATCTATATTAGATAAAGTTTTATATAATTTATCTATTTTATTTTTTATATTATTAATAATATTATTTGCTTCATCTATCTTATTATTATGATAATTAACAATAGCTAATTGAAATAAATTCCAACATTCAACAATAGTTTTATTTTTAGGTTTACATGATGAAGCACAATCTTTAATAATATCTATACCATAATTATAAACAAGATATTTAAGTTTATTATAAACACAAATATAATTTATAGGAATAGATAAATAAACATGTTTTTTAATTTCATCATTCATATACTAAATAATTATTCATATTTATAATATTATTTTGTTCGTTTTTATCAAATGCAATAAAATTATCAAAACAATGAATACAAACAATAGATAAAGTTTGTTTTATAAAACTATCATAAGTTTTTATAAATCCAAGATTTGCTTTATCTATATTATTTTGTTCATTATTTGTAATTCTATTAATAAAACGTTCTTTTATATTTTTAATTTCTTCATTCATGTTCTATATATTTATTTGTAACATAAACATAATAATCTTCTACACGTATATTTACTTTATTATTTATAGTATATAATTTTTGTTCTTTAGTAAGTTGATTATTATAAATAATATTTATCAAATCTTTTTGTAGTTCATCTTTCCATTCTTCTTTAAAATAATCAGTAATTTTATTTTTATCAGTATTATAAGTAAATAAAACAGTATATAAATTATAATATTCTGAATTAATTATACGTTTAATATTATCAAGTATATTTTCTTTATTAACTTCTATATTATTATTAATTATTGTGGCTGTAGCGAATTTTATTATTGTATTAGCAGATGCTTTAAAAGAAAGCATAATAGCTTTTTTACATCTATCTCTATTTTTATCAATAGTATGTCTAGTAATATCTTTAAAATAATTACTTATTGTTACAAAACTATCAACAATATCTCTATTAAGTTTTATTTGTTTACTTTCTTTTTTAGCATCAATCATTTTATTAACAATGAGCCAAACTAGAATAATTATACCTGGTATTAAACCTTGTTCTAAACTTTTTTGTAATAATTCAGTTTCCATAAAGATATAAAAAAAGGTTATTAATATTACTAAGAACATTAATAACCTACTCTAGTTTATGATTTATTAATCAGCAGCAACTCCACTCAACGCTTTAAGAATAGTTTCAATACTTGCAATAGCACCTGCTCCAGTAGGCAAAGCAATTTGAACTATTTGATTAATAGCTGTATCCATAGTTTTCATTTCTCTTGGTTCAGCAAATTTAAGCGTAAAAATAGTAAATCCTGTATCACTATCATCAGGTTGTGCCAAAGGATTCAAAGGATAGTTAGGATAAATAAAATCATCATAAGTATATTCAATACCAGCATCAGCAGCAGCTTTCATTGCCAAATCTTTTACATAAGCTGCATCAGCCAAAGCAACTTTAGCAGCAGTTTCTGTAACAGCTAAACCAAAAATATCATCGGCTAAAGTAACTTTATAATCAACACCTTTTTCTTTGGCGGTAATTGTAACTTTACCAGCATCATTAGTTGCTGTTACACCAGAACCATCTCCATTAGCTGTAATCAAATCTGCAAGTGCTTTAGCAACAGTTGTAACAGTATCAGAAGATTTAGCTCGAACAGTAGCAGTCCATTTAAAACGTTCATTAAAATTAACTCCTTTCTTTGCAACAATTACTGTATAATCAAGTCCTGGAGTTACTTCAGTGATAGTAAAATTAGAAGTATAAGCAGTAGCTGCTTGATATGTCATTTTACTATAACTAAATTTGTTTTTATAAATAGGAATAACTACTTGTCCTCCAACTTTTTCATCTCTTAAAAGATAAATATAACCTTTATCTTTAATTTTTGTACCATCTGGGTCAAGTGTTTCAACTCCATTAACTAATGCAACAAATGCAATTTCACCAACAGTATTTAGTGGTAAAGCATCAGCATAAGCTACATTTTTACCTAAAATAAATTGTTTCATAGTTTATTAATTTTTAGTGGTTTGAACATTAAAACTTGATTTATAATATTGAATGGCAAGTTCAACAATTTCTTCATGCAAATATTCAGGTAAATCACAATCTACATTATTTTCTGAATTTTCTTCATCATAAATAACAGTAGCAGGTTTACGAATATAATTATAAATAATATTTGTTGGTTTATTATTGCCACCAGTATATAATTCAAGATTAAGTTTATTATTGATATTAATTGCAACACAAGCTGGATATTTTTTAGTAGGTCGATTACAAAAATCATCTAAAGTACGTAAAAGATAATCCGCTTCAAGCAATCTACAATCGTTAGTATTTTTGCCATCATAACTTAAAGAAAATCTTGTATAATACATTACATCTGCATCATCAAGAACAATCGAATAAGGATTTAGTTTTGTTCCTTCCCCCGTAAGGGAATCGATAGTTTTATTCTTTTTATCAAACAAAGTTCTCAAAGAATTAAGTTGCGAAATATCAGCATTAAATTTAGCAATATAATCATTACTTGTTGTTGCATTTTCCGCAACCATTCTTCGAGCTTTATTTATAATGGCAAAATTTAGACAAATATCAATAGATTCTGCAAAAGCAGTACGAACATTTTGCATACCCATCATTTGTCCTATACTACGAAATGATAAGTGCATCTGTTCTATTGTCATAGTTTAAACAAATTTTAATTTATTAGTAAAACCAGTAACAGCGTTTTTATTATCAGGATTCTTAAACCACATTACAACTTCTTTAATATTAGCCCCAATATAATCTCCTTCTGGAGTCAAAATATTTTGACTATAAGGAGGTCGTACTAAAATGCCATAAGCAATAAGTTTTTCAATCAAAGATTTAACTTCTACATCTTTATCATTAAACAACTTATTAAACTTAACAGGTTCTTCTGTACTAAATCTATCAAGCTGATTTTCTTTTGTAATATCATCTTCTGCAAGAGAAGCAACAATAGGAAGATTATTAAGAACACAATACTGAACATAAATATCATTAAACTTGTTTTTATCTCCAATAAGTGTAACGTAATTACGTTTAGCATTATTAATTTCAAGACGTTTCTTACGTAACAATTCAGCTTCTTTTTGATTATCTTTAAAGTAAAATCTATATTGCTTATTAGCACTATTTACAACTCCCATGTCTTTTGCAACATCTTTGTAGAGCAAACAATGTCTATAAAGCAAATAATCTTCTATCTTTTCAGGATAACCATATCTATGTTTTTCACTTTCAAGAGCATTAAGCTGAACAACTTTATTTTCAATAGCTTTTTCAAGTTCAAGATTATTTTGTTTAGGTGCTCTTGCAAACGTTTCTTCAATAGCTTCTTCTCTATCTTTAATCTTAAGATAATCAGAATAATGATAATAATGGAACGTAATATCAATAGTTTTACCAAGTTTATCAACTCTTACTTTAATGTTATTAAGATATTCCTTAACACGCATTATAAATCTTTCGTCATTAACAGAAAGACCAATTAAATTTGGAAAGTAAGCTGCAACTTCTTCTTTATTAGCAGAAAGAGTTCTAGAACTTCTAATACAACTACCAATATATTCATTTCTTTCATCCATATATTTATCATTCTTTTTACGGAACAAAGAATATGAATTAATCAATGAAATATGAATAGAACGCTTATCAGTATAAGCAGCTTCCATTTTTTCTTTACTGTCTTGACTTAATGTTTTTGGAGCATTTTCAGTTCCATTATTGACATCAGAAATATTTTCTTTTTGTGCATCAACACCTGTTTGTCCTCCAATATTTGGCATAATCTAAAAATTTTAATCGTTTATAACTTACATTCCAAGAAGAACATCTTCGTAGAATTATCTACCTGCAATCCCATAGAACCTTTAATTTCATAACGGCTCATATCTACATCAGTAGCAGCATGACCTGTACTATTAACACCCCAAGCAGCAGGGATAGGAGTCATACCTTCAATAACTTTAGCGATATATTCTTGTCCTTTCTGACGAACCATACGAACATTAGGATTACCTTTATATGAACTAAAATCAATAAAGCAAGCCTGATGAGAAGTAATAGGCAAACCAGAACGAGGATGAACCATACCGTTTTTCTTAGCAGCTTCAGCAATAGTTCCTTTATCAAAGAAAGAAGCATGCTTAACTGTAATAGTATGTCCATCTACAGTTGTATATTTATTGAAATATTTACCGTAAGCAAGTCCAGCTCCATTATCCATAATCTTCTTTTCACCAAGAGGAGTAATAAAACCTTTACTCATAGCATCATTTTCAATAGCATACTGGAAGTCCTGAATAAATCCTTTACCAGCCATAAGAACAATATCCATTGTTCCTGTATCAGTATCTTTATTCAAAACATCACCAACTGTTCTTTCAAGTTTAGTAAGAGTAAGATATTCTCCGTAAGTATCATAGTTAGATTCACGACAAATTTCCAACATACCAGCAGTACGAGGAATAGGTTTACCGTTATCTCTATCTTTCAACTTAATAGTTCCATCAGGAAGTCTATTATAAGTAGACAACCAAAGACGTTCTTCGTTCATTACTTTCATGTGCAAATAGAACTGGCGCATTTCTTCGGAAATCCAAAGTTTAGATTTACCATTACCGTTTGCATTTTCAAATTCATATTCAGTAACAACATTAGAGATATTACCAGCAACTTCTTTACTATAACGGAAAAATTCAAGTTGAGAAGTCATCTGACCTGGTCCCATAACATTACTACGATTACCTTTAGAATAAGATTCTGAAACAGTAGGAGCAGACAAACTCCAATACATTCCAGCTTCAAGATTACTAAGGTCTACATAAGCAGTTGGGTCTGGGTCTACAAGAACAAGCAAATAACCGTAACCATAAGCTGTTTCACCAAGGTCTTTCTGAATACGAACTTGAGTATGACCATCAGGAGCAACCAAACCGTGTTGTTCAATAAACCAATGAGTAGCAAAATGAACTTCAAATTCAGCACCACCAAGACCAGGTTTACTATTACTTTTATTAAAGTAAGTAACATAATCAGTAAAGTGCATACGACCCATTGTTTTCCAAGTCCACTGAACAGTATCAACAGTTTTAACACCTTTAGCACCTTGTCCTTCTGTCATAAAAGAAAGAGGAAAACGGTCATCATCCATACCATAATTATAGGTAAGGAACATGTTTAATTCAACAGGTTTTTGAAGCTGGAGATTAGCAATAGATTCTTCATTAGAATAACCTCTATCATCATATCGTCCAACACTTAAAACTCGCATTGTTTGCATAATAATAAAGTTTTAAAAGTTAATTAATACCAGCATTAGACATAATATCATCAGCTGTAGTTTTATTTGGTTTTGGTTTACTAATTTGAACAGTAGATTTTCTATGAGGTGTTTTGCTAGATAATTTAAGATTAGCAGCAGTTTTTGATGCAACAGCCATATCAATCAAATTAGAAAAACTTCCACCAGTAAAATATAAAAGAGCTTGAAGAATATTGTTTTCTATTTGCTTACTAGAATCCATATTTGCAAGGTCTCTATCATATTGGCTATTTCCATTATTATCTACTTGATATAAATAATTAAAGAAATCATTAGGAGTATAAGCTACTTTCTTACCATCTCGAATTGCAATAATTGTTTCAGGAATTTTATATCCAGCAATTTCTCTTTTATCAATAATAGATTTTACTGTATTCCATTTAGCAATATTTGTTTCTTGCTGTTGTCTAAGACTTTCTTTTGCAGCTTCTTCCTGATTAATACGATATTGTTTATCCCTTTCTTGCATTGCTTGAAGTTCGGTTTTAGCAGTATTGAGCAAAAAATTACTATCTTTTAAATATTTAATATAATTCTCAATATCACCTCTAAAATTAGATTCTCGCAAAGATTCACGAACAATAGCTTCTTGCTGTGTTATATTATTTTCATCAATAGTTATATTACTTCTATCTTTAACTTGTCCAAATCCTTCATAACTATTTCCATTAGCAATATAATAATTCAAGAAATCAGAAAGAATAGGATATTCTGTAAATACTTTTTCAATACCACTTTTAACAAGTTCTTCTTGTCTAAGTTCTACAACATTATTGATATAAGATGCAATACCTTCTGCTGTATTTTCAAATTCAACAGGTTTATCATTTTCATCTATAATATCAATCCCTACTTTATCAATAATACTTTGAATGTCAAGTCCTTCAGCAGTATCATTTGCTTCAACATTAAATTGTTTAAGATATTCTTGAACATCTTTTGCTTCTTTAAAAATATTATTATCTTTATCAATAAGATTTCCTTTATCATCTACAGTATAAATATTATCATCAATAGTAACAGATGTACCAGGAGTTAAATCAAAATCATTATTATTACCATTGTTATTATTGTTATTATTATTATTATTTACATTATTATTATCATTATTATTATTTTTGTTACCATCACTTGGTTCAGGATTAGCTGGTTCTTTATCAATAGGTGGAATAATAGTTCCGTCTGTTCCTGGTGTTCCAACTGTACCATTATCTAAATCTTGTACTTGTTCAGGTGCGCCATTGTCAGCGTTATTCATACCTGTACCGAAATCAAAAGTGTGTGGCATATTGTTTAAGTTTTAATTAATTACAAATACAAATATATTATGTATGTATGATAAAATCAGCAATAATAGCTTTATTAAATCTTATAATACATATATATTTATAGTGACCATTTATGTATCAAAACAGCCCGCTACGCTTGCAGAAACATGTCTATTTTTGATGAATTTTGCTGTCGTTGACACTTCATTTACTGAATACCAATCGTTTAATACAGAGCCTTAAAATGCGTCATAATTCTCCAGCAATAATATGTTATAATAATTATCAGCCGTATAAAAATAAAAACTCATATTACCTTTTACAGCAATATGAGTTTGTTATTATTAATCGTATTTATTTTTATTAGTTTTAGCTATTTTATATTGAGTATCTGCTTTATAAATATCAGCCTTAATTTTTTCTTTATTTATTTCAGCATCAATTCTATTTTTATCACGTTCAATATTTAATTTTTCCCTTTCAATATTATTCTTAGCTATATTGGCTTGTGCTGTCATATAATTTTCTGCACCATTATTTCCATTAGTAAATGCTTTAAGTTGTTCAATTTGAGAATCAAGATATTTTTCAAGAGCAATAGTTTGACGATTTTGTTCCCCCGTAGCGGAGATTTTCTTTAATTCAAACTCTTGTTCCATTTGTTTCATCTGTTGTTCCATTTGTTTCATTGTCTGCTCATTTTGAGTTTTAATCTGTTGAAATTTCATTATCATCTTTTTTATATCAGCAGAATTATCTCCTTCAATAGCAGCAACAGCCATATTCATATCTCCATTCTGTGCAGCACTAAAAGCAAATTGTTTATATTGATTTAATTTATCTCTTTCTTTAGCTGAAAGTTTTGCTTTAACAATATAATCTGCATACAAATGTTTTTCTATATCAAGACTAAAATATTGTATTTGAGAATCATTTTTTCTTTTATAAGTAGTATCAAGTCCATCAATCCATGCAAGTTTTGTATAATCCATATCTCGCATATAATCATGTTCACGTGCATAATCAAACATATATTCAACTATTACACTACCCATACTACCTCTAATTATAGCTTGGTCTGTAACTCCTTTACCAGCACTATTAGCTATTGCACCATATCTTTGAGGAGTCATATCAACTTTCATCATAGCAACTTGTTCATTTTCTTGTATTAATTGACCAAGTTGAGATATATAATCATTATTTTGACTATTAAGCATACGAACTTGTTGGGCTTTTAACATTCCAGCATCATCTTCATCATCAATATAAAGAACACCATCGGCAGCCATTTGATAAATAGTTTGTTCTGGCTTAGTTCCTAATAAAGATTTTGCTATCATCAATACATTAAGCTTGTTTTTAGCTATAGCCATTTCTCTATGATAAGCTACTATATTTCCAAAAATTTGAAATGGCAAAACAATATCTATAATACTAAATTTACCAAATCCTGGTAAAAGTTCTATTATACCATTATAAGGAAGTTTACCATTTCTATTAAATGAAATAGGTCTACAACCATAAGGATAAATAGCATCATTTCTTCCACCAATTCTATCACATTCATATACTTGTGGAGTCCATATCCATTCAATAGATATATCTCCATTTTCAGTATTTAATTTATATGTTTCATCAACAACTCTTTCTCCTATAATTCCATTTTGTTGATAAGTTAATATACCTTGTTTAACTTCTCCTCGCCAAACAACATGCCAAACATCATATAAACCAGAATTTAAATCTCTTGCAATAGTAGGCTCACGAGAAAATAATTCTCTTTCTTCTTTACTAAATTTATTACATATATCAGGAAAATATGATTTATATTTATCCCAAGTCAATAATCCTCTATCATCTGTAGTTAAAGTTCTATCTGTATTATAATAATTATCAATAAAATTAATTTGTTCTTTAGATAGATTTTCTCCAAATTCATCAAGTATTTGCTGTCTAGTCATTTTACGTCTTTCAGCAAACATATCAAAATCTTCAACTAAAATATTATCATTTGGAACAGGAAAAGCATCTTTATTTTTTACAACTCTTTTAATTAGTTTATTTCCTACAACATCACTATAAGTAAAAAATCTGCCAAAAGATACCCATTCAAAATAAGCTTGTGCATAAATAGTAGCAGATTCAGTTAAATCATCAATAACATTAAGTATATCTTGACCTTGTGCTGTTATATCATCTATATAATTTTCATTAAATTCTTTAATAAAAGCATCTATATCAATAGCTTGTTGTGGATTAAATTGTTCAGGAGGATTACCTTGTTGTACAAATTCTTGATATGCTTGTTGTATTCTATCGGCAATTTGTTTCTGTACAATAGCTGTTAATTCAGAACGAAGTTTAGCATTACGCGCCAACATTACTTCAGGATTATTAGCACCAACAATAAAATCATGAGGATTTTGAATATATTCTCCAACATATCTTCTTATAATACCTTTAACAATATCATAATTTCTCATTGTTGCTGGAAATCTTTGATAATCCTTATTTTTACTATTATAAGGATTTAATATTTTTCGATAATATTCATTAGGTATATTACCTTTAAGAATATCATATTTATTAGTTATTTCTTCTTCATTATTTGCAGCTATACCAGCAGCAATTACATAATCACAACAATTAGCATACCATTCTGGTTTTTTCTTTTCAGATGTACTAACACGTTGTTTAGGAAAACCTAAAGGAATAACGCTATTTGTATTCATACAATATTTATTTTAAATTTAATACCATTTTCTTTCAAAAAATTCTTTAGCAGTATTATGATTTTCTGTTATCTTCTTTCTATTATTAAGTTCAAGATTACCTTTAATATCAAGACTTTTATAATAAATAGCAAGCAATAACATTTCAGATACACGGTCAAAGTTACCAATAGGATTAAACTTTTTAAGTTCCAATATAGCTTGATAATCTAATAATCGAGTAAATAAATATACAGATTTTCCATTTTCATCTTTTCCAATAACACTATAAAGAAGTTCTTGTAAAAGACGAAGAGCTTCAAGTTTTTTCGGACCATCAGTTATAACATAACCATAAGTTTTACCAACTTCTCCTTTTATTGTATTATCCCAAATAAATAAAGGTTCATGACTAAGATATTTAAGTGCTTTCCATTTTTTAAAATTAGAAACAGTTTCACCTCTATTTACTTCTACATGTCCAGTTCCTACACAATTATAATATTTACAAAGTCTATAAAATATTTCATCAGCTTCTTCTAGTTTATCAGGTCTACCATAATAAGCAGCACACATTTTAAGTTTAAAACCATTACGTTCACAAGGCATTTCCCAAACATGCATACTATTATGAGAGTTTTTATTAGTAATTTTATCTTTTTCTTTATCAATACCAACTGGGTCATAAGTAACACAATAAGTTCCAGGAGGAATACATTTTATTTCTCTATCAGTAGCAGGATTATAAACAATATCTTGTTGTGGATGAAACCAAATTCTTACACATCCATGAGGGTCTTCATTTCCTTTACGGGGGACTCCTTGTATCCAATCATAAATTTTAGCATCAGGATTTTCTTGTTTAATACGTTGATTACTTTTAAAAGTAATGATACCATTATTATCAAACAATTGACCATCAACATAAAAATGATATGAATTATCTACACGAAGTTTTTCTTCAAACGCAGTAAGTTCTTCACTACTAAAAATATTTTCAGTTGCACTACTAAAAGATTCAGCAGGAAAAATAGCACGCTGACCGCAATAATTAATATATTTTGCATAGGTCTTTGTATTATTTTTCATATCTTCTCTAGCACGCATAGCTACTTTAATACCAATATCTATACGACTATTACCATCTTTATCAACAGCACTAATTCCATTATAACTACCTTCAAGTCCCCAAGCATAAGATTTAAAAAATCCACAAACTTCTCCTCTAGCATCTTTATCCCATACATTTTCAAATGGCATAAAATTAAACTCACGAGGATTATAAAAATTTTGTTCAAATATTTGCATATTAGCAGCAGTAGCAGTTCCCCATGCAGTAAGCATACCAGTAACATTATCACCAACAGTCATAGCCGGTTCTGTTACTGTCATAAATTCATTAAAATTTTGCATAGTAGAAAGCTCTTCTACATTAACACCAATAGCATCTTTACCAATAGCACAGTCTGGGTCATTATTAGCTGATACAGAAATAAGAGAACTTTGCCAACTATCTTCAGATTCAACACCACTAGGTAATCTAAAACCTAAACGAAAATCTTCATTATCTGTTTTAAATATACCTCTTTTAAACATAGTCTTTTCTTCATAAAATTTTAAACTATTAATAGCAAAATCAGTAAGACCTCCTTTCTTAGTAAGATATTTTTTATCAGCCGCAACATTAATAAAAGTCTTATGTTTTTTAAGATTAACAGCATTAGCTGCTCTAGCAGCCATCATATAAGAAAAACCACCACGACGAGTTTTAACTATAATAAGATGAAATCCATTATTTTTAGCAAATTCTAAAACAGCATGTGTCCAAAATTGAGCATCAATAAATTTAGGAAAACTAAAGAATTTTTCTGCAACAGATTTTTTACCAGTAACAATAACAGAAGCATCATTAGTTCTTTCCATTCTTGTATAATTAAGAAAATTATAATAATCTCCACTAATATGAATATTTTCAATAATACCATTTGGATTCATCCAACATGGAGCATCAAAACCATTTTTACGTCTATCTGCTTCTCTTTTTCTTAATTGTCTATAAGGAAAACTATCAACTTTAAAATTAGTATAACTTTTATCTTTAATAAATTTATCAGCCATTTCTGTAAATAAATAAGTATTGATAAATTTACCAGGACGTATATTCATTAAAAAACCACCACTATCTCCTATCAAAAAATAATTCCATGGGTCATAATATCCAGCTTCTGTTGCAGTTTTATATCTACTTTTATCTTCTTCTAAATATTGTTTAAAAGGATATACTTCTTCTTTCATATTTTATTTTATTATAATAAACAAAATAAGCGAAGCAGCTAATCCACCAGCTACTCCGCCTAGAACTTTATTTCTTTTTTTATATTTAGAAATATCATTATTTAAACTTTCATTTAATTTTTGCATTGTAACTGCATAATCTTTCATTTTATTATAACTATCATCATAAACATTTATTTTTTGTTGTTGAAGATTAATAATACTATCTAATAAAACTATTTTCTTTTGCCTTATATTAGATAAAATCATTTTATAATTTGCAGCTTTTAAATAATCTACTGGAACTAATATAGAATCAGTTTTATTTTGACTCCCCGTAGGGGGACTACAATCATTCATTGACCAGCTTTTTGAATAATTCCCAAGTAGCAGAATCATTAGCAGACATAACTTTATTATAAATTTCATTCTCATATTTATTAATATTAATAATTTCAGAATCAATTCTATTTATATTATATTGAATAGAATCAATCTGAATTTTATTAAAAACAGTATCCGGCATTTGTTGATTTACGACTTCTACAACTTTTATTTTATTGATAACAAACACGGTTAAACTTAAATTAATTATCTCTATAATTAATACTATTATAATAATCTTCTTCATGATTCTATTCAATTATAATTTATTTTAAAGCAACTAATTTATGAAATAAATCTAATTTCCAAACACCAGTTTCTCTAAGACCTAAACTCCTTTCTGCAAATTTAATAGCAGCATTAGCACCTTGATTAACACAAGTATCAAACATAATTCCTGCTACTCTTTGATTTGGAATTTCATCTAAATCAAAACAATCCCAATATCTATTTTTATATAAATCATAAACAGCTTTTTCAAGTTCAGGATTTCTATTAAGATAACCTTTAAAATCTTTAGGATGGTCTTTTTTAACAATATCAATAATACCCCAACCTCTCCAATCAGGATTGTATTTACGAGAAACTCCTTTATAAGTTTCTCCACCAGCATCGTTTAGGTCATTTACATAACCACCTTCTTTTACAATAAGTTTTTTGTATTCTTCTCCAAAATTAGCCATAAACGTTATAAGGATTTATAAGATTATTAAAACATTCGATTGATTCTCTTTTAGCAAATTCAATATCTTCTTCATCTTCAATATCAGGATTCCATTGTTTTATAGTAATAAATTTTTCAATAAAAAGAAACTTAATTTTAATTTCTAATTTATAAATTATATTACTTAAAACAATAGTATTATTATCAGCATAATCATATTCTTCATAACATCTTACTCGAATATATTTACCATTTAAAATATGGTCTTTGATAGTATAATTTTTATTCATTTTCTAATATATTAATAAGTTCATCAAATTTTTTTAATAGTTCTTCTTTTGTAAGATTTCTTCCAAATGCTCCAGGCATAGGTTTATTATTTTTATATAAACAATAACTTGTAGAAAAACCATTATTATCTAATGTTCTTTTATCAGGTTTTCCATCATATAATGGGTCTACTTTACAAGTAATATAACCAATTTCATATATATTATTATTTACTATTTTTTTAATATCTCCATAAATATATTTACTAATAGCCATATAAAATAATTATTCGTTTAAAACTCTATTTATCCAACCTCTAAGAAAAATAATATTATTTCCTTTAGAAGCAATATTATTATAATATTTAATTCTTTCTAGTTTATATTTAGCGATAAATAAATCAGCAGAAATAGTTGTATCAGATTTATAAGCATTAAGACTATCTTGAGTTCGTCTAAGTAATTCTTTAGCAAAAACTAATTCTTTTAAAGCAAAACTATCAGTTGTTTCATACGGAACATATTTAATAACAGGAACTGGTTGAAAATGATGTTTATATATAATAGCTCCTATAGTAAAACCTGCTAAAAAAATAAAAATAAAATAAGCTATAATATCTTTCATTACATTTCAAGTTTAAATTGTTGATTAACAGCATTTGATTTAAGATTATTTTTTCTATCTTCAAAAATCAATTCAATTTCTTTTTTACGATATGGCATTACATAAAAAGTAGTCTTTTCTATAGGATTTTCTTTAATATGATAAAGACCATCTTCAAATCTTTTAGGCATACCATATTCATTAAGTTCAAAATCAGAATCAATATGACAAAGCCAAAGTCCTTTACATGTCATTCCAGTAATAAGTTCAACAGCTTTGGCATAAAGACTTAATTGTAAATTATAAATACTACCATTACAATTTGGAAGATTATTTACAGGAGGTAAAAGATTTTCTTTTTTATCAATCCAAATATTAGTAAGTTGAGCTGGTTTTATTTTTTTATTCTTTTGATAATAACCAGATTTAAAAATAAGTCCTCCTCTATTTGTCTTCCAATCGCCAATAATAAAATATTCTAAAGATTCATGAACAAGTAAAACATCAATAGTACCACTAATTAAATAATCAATTAAAAACATACCAATTTCGGCAAATATTTTATATCCTTTATCAGTATATCTTTTAAAAGCATCATAAATATCAGGATAACGATTTTCAGTAGCTTCAATAAATTGATTCAAATCAAGTAATTTACAATTAGAAATTATATCTCCTAAATCAGCAACAGTAATCATTTCTCCTTCTTCTTCAATATCTAAATATTGAATAGCATTTTGAAATTTACTACTACCTTTAATTCCATATTCAAGACCATTATGAGTATTACTACCTCTTTCGCATGCTTCTTTAGTAATATTATCCCATTGAGCTTTTAATTCTTTTTCAGAAACACCAAGTTCTTTGGATTTCTTTCTAAGCCAATATTCTTTATCAAAAGATGGCTGATATTTATGAAGTATAGTGGTAGTAGAAATATAATCATTTCCTAAACTATCATAATATTTATGACCATCTTCTTTAAAAATAAGTCTTACTTGTTTATATCTAACGTCTATATTCATATTTTAATCTTCTTCTACTTGACTAGAAACAACTTTATTACCACCTCTTGCTTTTACTAATTCTTCTTCTTGTCTAAGAGTTTCTTCTGCTTCATTTAATGATTTAATTAAATTAGGCAAATCAACAACTCTTTTAGAAATTTTATCAATAAAATCAATTATAGTGTTAGCATCTTCGTCAGAAATTCCACCACTAAGTTTTTCATTCAATCGTTCATTAAGAATATTAGTAGCAATAGTTAAATTATGAACAGCTTTCTTTAAACTTTCAACAGCTTCTCCAGCAACTCCAATTTTTCTATCGTGATATTTTTTAATTAATTTTTCTACTAATAAATCAGGAATATAATTAGAAGGTAAATCATAATTTTCAATTGCTTTTTTAAGAGCTTCAGTTCTACTTAAACCTTCTTGAATAGCTGGGGCTTTAGGGTCAGCCAAAAACCAAATAACTCCAACTTCTTTTAAATATTGTATTTTATCTTTAGAAGTATCACGAGCATATAATAATTTTACATCTTTATCTTGAAGTTGAGCAAGAGTAGGAGCTTTTGGCATCCCAGTTTCGTCAATAGTTAAAAGAGAATTAAGGTCAAGAGTATAATTCATAGTATACAGAATTTAATTCTTCATTATATTCAACAACTTGTAATTTTTTAAACATAGCAATATAAGCATTTGCATAAACTTCTCCTTTAGATTTATACAATTTAATCCATAATTTATAATGTTTATTGCTAGTTCTTTTTTTAATACTTTTAATTAAATCAGCAGTTTTAATTTCATTACGTTTCTTATGAACAAGTTCTTGTTTAAATTCTTTATATTCTTCTCTTGTTAAAGTTTCACGAGCAACTTTTAATTCTTTAAAAGATTGAACTATTGCTTTATGTAATAAATTCTTTTGTAGCTTTCCTATATATGGAATATCTACACAAAGGTCTTTAGCAAAATTTTTTGCAGCATTAATTTCAAGATTCTTAATAATATTTCTACATAGTAATCGTTCTTCATCATTAGCAAAATCTAAAGATTCAAGAACATTATCCATATCTTGAAATATTAAAACATAAGAATCACTTAAATCAACACCATCTAATATATTATTTTTGTCCATAAAATTAAAATTAAAAAATCCGCTAAAAATATTTCACAACATTTTTAGCGGCATGGATTATAATTAATTATGACAAATCACCGTCTACAATTTTAAAAATACATTCAAAATCTGCATCTTTAGAATAACTTCCTTTTATATCACAAACAGGAATAATTTTAAATTCAACAAACCAACAATTAGGAAAAGTTGTTTTGTTATCATTAAATTTTCCTTTTATAATAGCATTATATAATTTATCATCATCTGAACAATATTTTTTTATACTACCATAACTAATATAATTTTTTGGATGTGAAAAATGAACACCTCTTGAAACGGCAAAGCCATCAACAATTAAAATATCTCCAATATTAAAATTTTTAATATTATCTGCTTTATGAGCTAATAAAGGTACAATACTAGTTGTTTCATTAGCTTTTTCTTTAATAATCGCATTAACGCAATTAAATAATCTATCATTATAACATAAAGCAACCATAACATAATTATCAGGAAGTTTTACATTATTAAGAAGTTTATTAAAATATTCTTCTGTAATTTCACTAATATCTGTTGGGATATTAATACCGTAAGGTTTTAAATCGGATTTAATTTTAAGCATAATTTTATTATTTAGTTAAACAATCAATTCCAGCCTTACCAACTCTTAGTTTGCTTTTAACAACAACAGTATCTTGTTTTTGACGAGAACCAGAAATAAATTTTTCTTTACTATGTCTCGTTCTAATAGCATTAATTTTATCATCAAATTTATTCATAGTTATTTCTTTTATGCAAGTATATATAAGATTTTAATTATGAGCAATATGTATAACATATTTTAACATTATATGAAGTCCTATATTTGCGTTCTAAGGCATTATCTAAATAAATTCGATGAAGTTATTCTTCAAACAAAAATCATTCGAAATACGTAATATAAATAGCCAATTTTGCCATGTATTACAAATAAGACAAATCGGCTGTTGTTGATTCCCCGTAAGGGAGCGAAGATAATATAATTCATAAGCAGTTTTATTAGCAGCTTTATTAGCATCATTGTCATCAGCTTTATAATTATTTTCAAAATAATCATTATTATCATCTCCAGCAAAATCGTTATTATAATCAGCTTTAGCATCTATTGCAAACCATGTCGACACTTTCTAATGTATAGTGTATAATATATAATATATAATATATAATATATAA
>ERZ772821.92-NODE-92-length-90167-cov-9.313920_pt1 | contig 90167 bp, 87 predicted proteins | sample MGYA00580859_ERZ772821 | MGnify/ENA primary metagenome ERZ772821 (study PRJEB29015, sample SAMEA2737674) | human gut metagenome | biome: human gut; feature: human-associated habitat; material: faeces | place: China | collected 2012 ...
GTTGACCGTGGTACATTTTATGACATTATAAATACATTTGCTCTGTCCCAGCGGGAATGGGGACTGATCCTGATTGGTTGTCTGATCCTGTTATGTGTATCAGTTGCACAGGAGATCCGGGAACAGATGGGGATCAAAGAGGATATCAGAAGCTGGCTGCTACGTCAGAATCTCTGGCTGCGCTGGCTGGTTCTGATCGTTGGAATTTTATGTGTATTGACGTTTGGTGTATATGGTTCCGGCAGTCATATCGCATTCATCTATGAACAGTTTTAAGGGTAGGAGAACAAAACATGAAAACAGGAAAGAAAAAGGTTTTGGCAATAATAAAAAAAGTAATTTCAATCCTACTGTTTTTTGTCATATTGTTATATTCTATATCGAAGGTCGGACAGTTTGCCAGACCGGATGAGAGTGACGCAGAGGCATGGGCAGAGTATTACGCGGAAGAAAAGGATACGGTCAATGCATTGATGATCGGATCCAGTGCGATATTCCGTTATTGGAATCCGCCACAGGCATATGAGGAACAGGATTTTACCTCGGCTATGCTGGCTAGCTCGATCCAGGATCTGAATATGGCACCATATATTATGGAAGAAGCGGTAAAAAGTCAGAACGTGGACGTGTTTGTTATCGAGGTCAGAACCATGATCGCCAGAAATACAAATGATGATCACAGCCAGGAAGAACGGGACTATTGGTTTGAATTGCTTATATCCGGCATGAATCCATCCATAACAAGGTTGCAGGCAATTCAGTCTATACATGGTGGAAGCTTTGTGAAGAAAGCAGAAATGATGTTTCAGATATTAAAATATCATAATAACCTGATGGAATTTGACCGGGAATTTATGATCAATCGTCTGAACAATCCGTCCAGTGATGATAAATTTGCAAGACCAAAATCAACGATCACAAATCTCAAAAACAAGAAACCGGATTATACAACGGATCAGAGTCTTGAACTGTCACAGGCATCTAAGGATACTCTGGATGCAATCGAGAAAAAGGCAAATGAACTGGGAAAAAAGGTGCTGTTTATAGCGACACCGTATGTACCGGATGAGAGTCAGATCCGGGAGCATCTGGCTGTGGATGCCTATTGTGAGAAACAGGGCTATGACTGCCTGGATCTAAATCAGTATGCTGATGAGATGGATATTGATTTTAAAACGGATTTCTATAATCCAAAGCATACGAATATAGCAGGAGCAAAAAAGGTGACAAGCTTTCTTGGAGCATATCTGAAGGAAAAGTATCAGTTGCAGGAAACTCTGACTGAGGATCAGAAGGTAAGCTGGGAAGATGCCTGTAAGGTATGGGATGAGGAAGACCGGAAATTTATGAAAAAATGGAAGAAAAATGTAAAAAAGATTACAAAGAAAAAGGAGAAATAACAGGATCGATATGGAAACCGTGCTTCATTATATAAAAAAATATGCAGAGACACAACCGGATACGCTGGCTGTCTGTGAGTTAAAAAAACATCTGACATATGCGGAGTATTGGACGGCAATCAGAAAGATGGCAAATGTCCTGCTTCAGAATGGTATAAAAAAGAACGCACATGTTATTTTACGATGCACACAGAACATTGAATATATGGTTTTGTTTTCAGCCTTGCAGTATATGCAGGCACTTGTGATTCCTGTTGAGCGATCTACTTCACCTGAGCGCATGCAGGAAATCAGGGATAAGGTGGATGCAGAATGGCTGATCTCAAACAAAGAGTCAGATGGACTGCGCTGGTTATCCCCGAAGAAGCTGATGGAACAGATGGAGAATACAGAAGAACTGGATGTTCCGCTTCCAAATGCAGATTCACGTTCGATGCTGTTGTTCACAACGGGTACGACCGGCAGCTCAAAGGGTGTTGTCATGCATCATAAGAATGATGTGGCAATTGCTGGGAATGTTATGAAGGGAACACAGATGAAACCAGGAAATGTGGAGATCATACCGATGCCACTCAATCATTCCTTTGGTATAAGACGGTATCAGTCGGATATGATAGGTGGCGGAACTGTCTGTCTGATGAATGGTATGGCTATGATAGGCAATCTATGGAAGATGCTTGAGCAGTACCATGCAACATCGATGGCAATTTCTCCTGCAACACTTGGAATGATCTTTCATTTGTCAGATGACAGGATTGCAGGATATGCCGATCAGATCGATTATATACAGGTGGGATCAGCCCCGCTTCCGGAAACGGACAAGGAAAAGCTGCTCCGGTATCTTCCACGTACAAGACTTTATAATTTTTATGGATCGTCGGAAGCTGGCTGCTCCTGTATTCTGGAATTCAGCCGTCAGAATAAGAATGGTTGTATCGGATATCCGACCGTCAATTCTCTAGTGCGGTTTATAGATGAAGAAGGGGATGTTATAGAGAATGGATCTGAGAAACAGCCTGCTTTACTGGCCTGGGGTGGTCCAATTGTTATGGAGGGCTATTACAATGATCCGGAGCTTACTGCGAAAACGGTAGTGGATGGATATGTTATGACAAATGATCTTGGCTATATGGATGAAGATGGCAGTATTATTCTGGTTGGACGGGCAGATGATGTTATCAACTATGGTGGAAGCAAGATCTCGCCGGCAGAGGTAGAGACTGTTGCGATCCGGTATCCGGGTGTGGCAGATTGTGCTTACAGTTCCGTTCAGGATCCGATCACCGGAGAATTGCCGGTTATGCTGATCGTGCAAGAGGATGAATTTGACGAAACTGCATTCCAGAGCTATATGCAGCAACAGGTTGAAAGCTATAAGTTACCGCAGAAGATATTCTATATCGAGAAAGTTCCGAAGACATTTAAAGGCTCGCTTCTTCGAAAAGAAATAAAAAAGATAGCAGAATCAAAGAATAAAGGAGAATAAAACTATGAATGATTTTATTGCAATGTTAAAGAAAATCAAACCGAATGTTGATTTTGAAAATGAAGATGCACTGGTAGATGATGGAATACTGGAATCTCTGGATATCATAACGATCATTGCAGAGATTGCAGACAAATACGATGTTATCATTCCAAGTGATGAGATCACATCTGATAATTTCAATTCCGCAGAAGCTTTGTACGAACTGGTAGAAGACCTGAAATAATTTTATCGTAAATATGTGCCAATAGTAAAAAGTATAACAGGAAATAGAATGCCCTCAAAGAATGACAGGTCTGCCGTCAGACAGAGAAGATGTCAAACTTTGAGGGTGTTTTTGTTATAAATCTGTGAAGTGTGTCGTAAAAAGCAGAGCAGGATGATATACTGAACAGGTAGAAAAGGATGTTGTATGTATGAGAATCTGACAGGACGCATATCAGAAAATACACTATCTGGCAGGAAGAATAAAATTATGAATGTAATAGAGAAAAAGAAGAAAAAAAGGCATATTCACAGACCCCTTCTTTTTACAGGGATAATTCTGGTCATAGTGATAAATGCAGCAGCGTGGGCTGCTCCGTGGATCAGTGGGAAGATGGGATGGGAAAACTGGTGCGACTGGTATGCCGAACATGTGAATCCGGTTATCGTTGCAGTATTTGCAAGATTTGGCAATCTGTTTTCCTTTTCAATCGGGGAGTTTATGATCGTTACGGCAATCCTGCTGATCCTTGCATTTCTGATTCTGAATATTCTGTTGATCTTTTTAAGAAAGCATAAGGGATATCGGAGATTTTGCAGGATCTATGACCTTGTTATTGCATATATAACGGTTGCGATCTGTCTTATTATGACCGGAAACTGTACGATCTATTATCACTGTTCCTCGCTTCCTGTAAATGAGGAAACAGAGGAACGGCAGTATAAGGTAGAAGAATTGCAGGCACTTCGCAATTATATTGTAAAGCAGTGTAACGAATACAGCACTAAAGTAGAGCGGGATGAAAACGGATACATAACATATGATGGAGATATGCAGGAACAGGCGCGAAATGCTCTTCGGAAACTGTCCGGCCGGTATCCACGGTTGTCCGGCTACTATCCGGATGTCAAGCATATGATGTTTTCCGGGCTGATGAGCCAGAGTTATATGGCGGGGTATTATTTCCCGTTTTCGATGGAAGCAAACTGTAATACAAATATGTATATCACAAATTATCCTGCAACCTATTGCCATGAGCTGGCGCATCTGCATGGGTATATCTATGAGGATGAGGCAAACTTTATATCTTATCTTGCCTGTATCGACAGCGAAGATCCATTCTTTATTTATTCCGGGTATCTGAGTGTATTGTCCTATGTAGATAATGCCTATTATGAGGCTATCGGGGAGGATGCAGAACAGTATCTGGCAAATGAGAGAATTTCCGAACAGGTGCTTTCCGACGACATCTTTCTGCTCCCGGAGACTTGGGAAAAGGTAGAGGATAAGGCCATTCTATCGACGGATACCGTCAATCAGGCATCCAATACCTTCACTGAAACAAGCCTGAACCTGAACGGTGTCTCAGACGGTTTCGCAGCCTATGACCGCGTGACCGGACTGTTATTACGATACTACGATGGAGACTTGTATTAAATGTGTATGCTCATAAAAATTCAGCAATCTCTAACAGGATCATAGAAAAAGATTAACAGGTATCCGGTTTTATATTCCTTTATGTAACAGACCTTTTTTCACGTCGGTCCTTAGCGAACTGCTAAAGGCAGTGAGGTTAGTACCGTTACGTGAAAAATAGAGCGCGAGCGTTCTGTGAAATAAAGGGTATATAAGACCGGATACCTGTTAATCTTTTTGCGAAATAGAACGAGAGTGATTTGCGAAATGAATGATAGCCTCCAGCTTCTTCCGTACGGTACATTATAATGCCAGCAGCTTCCTGCAGAGGGCAACATGTGCGTTTCCATCGGTCGTACAACTGTTATAGATCTCGACTGTACCCTGTTCAGCAGATTCTGACTTTAAGCCTGCGGCGATCAGGCGGCGACGCAGTTCTACGGCAGTTCCGTGGCTCCCGACAAAAATCTTGATATCCGGACCGACAACGGTTCGGATCATTTTTTCCACAAACGGATAGTGCGTACAGCCAAGCACGATCGCATCGATTCCCTTTTCCAGATAAGGCGAGAGAATCTCCTGCAGATAATCATGAAGCTCCGGACTGTTCAGATCTCCGTTTTCCACAAAGCCAACCAGCTTTGGACATGGTACACGGTAGATTACGGATCGGTCTTCGTATGTATGCATAAGCGATAGAAACTTATCCTGTTTTAATGTCATAGGGGTAGCCATAACTGCGATCCGGTCATGTTCCTTCCAGAGAACGGCTGGTTTTAATGCCGGCTCAATGCCGATCACAGGGATGTCCGGATAGTCTGCACGAAGCATGGCAGCAGCAGCACTGGTTGCAGTATTGCATGCGATCACAATCGCTTTCGCGCCATGTTCAAGCAGGAATTCCACACAGTTCCGGCTTAGATGCTGAATGTCAGTGATCTGGCGTGTGCCATATGGAGCATTCGCGGAATCACCATAATATATATAATTTTCCTCCGGCATCAGTGAAACGATTTCTTTTAAAACACTGATACCGCCAATACCGGAATCAAATACGCCGATTGGACGGGAATTATCTTTCATTTGTAAAACCTCCTAAAAAAACCTGCACTTGAAAATTATACTACTATATGAAAAGAAAAGACAACCTATAAGTGAAAACAATACAAAACAATCTGCAGAAGACGATAAGACATAAATATTGGATAAACAGGGCGTACAGGAAAAAAAGTTGCGTATTCTGTAGCAACCATATATAATCGGGGATGTGAGTACAGATAAAAACAAAAGAAAATAAGACAGAAATAGATCAGGTTAAATAAATATACTAAAACGGTCGGCAGACAGTCAGGAGGAAAGAAATGGAAACCGAGCAGAAACAGAGTACAGAAGCAGAGCAGAGTGAGAGATTGCAGCAGAATGTAGAAGATACGATTCCTGCAAGCCGGGAGCTGAAATCTCGGGTAAAAGAGAAGATGATCGAATATTATGCGGGAGATGCCAGACGGATCCATCATTTTCTGAAGGTTCATTCTTTTGCCAAGCTGATCGGGGAGATGGAAGGAGTCACAGGAGAAGAACTGGAGATCCTGGAAGTCGCTGCACTTGTGCATGATATAGGCATAAAGAACTCAGAAAAGAAATATGGATATAATACAGGAAAGACACAGGAAAAGGAAGGCCCGCCGGAAGCAGAAAAACTGCTTATTCCATTGACAGATGATGCCGCCTTTATTGAGCGGGTATGTTATCTGGTCGGACATCACCATACCTATTCCAATATTGACGGAATGGATTATCAGATACTGGTAGAGGCAGATTTCCTTGTGAACCTGTATGAGGATAAAGAGCATATCAAAGCAGTCCGGTCTGCTTATGAGAAGATCTTCCGGACACAGTCGGGAAGAAAGCTATGTAAGGAGATTTTTGCACTTTCGTAAAAATAAGGAAATCTTAACGGATTTTTAATTTTTGTAGGAGTACATGTGCTTGCAGGAACGGGATAAATTTTATATAATGAATTGATGTGCTAAATGGTACATGAAAAGACAGGTATTTATACTGGAAATAATAATGGATATGAATACAGAAACTTGGAATAGATCATAAAACACAGAAGATATAGTTATCAGGAGGATGTAATGAGTAAATACAAGATTAATACAACATGTGTACAGGGAGGTTATGAACCGGGAAACGGAGAACCACGTCAGGTTCCGATCTATCAGAGTACAACATTCAAATATGCAACAAGTGAAGATATGGGTAAATTATTCGATCTGGAGGCAGATGGATATTTTTATTCCAGACTTCAGAATCCGACAAATGATCTGGTTGCAAAGAAGATCTGTCAGTTAGAGGGCGGTGCAGCGGCGATGCTTACCGGTTCCGGTCAGTCAGCAAACTTCTATGCAGTATTTAATATTGCAAATTGTGGTGACCATGTTGTAGCATCAAATTCCATCTATGGTGGAACCTATAACTTATTTGCGGTAACGATGAAGAAGATGGGAATCGATTTCACATTTGTTGATCCGGACGCATCTGAAGATGAGATCCGTGCAGCGTTCCGTCCGAATACCAAGGCATTATTTGGTGAGATCATTGCAAATCCGGCTCTGACCGTATTAGATATTGAGAAGTTTGCAAAGGTAGCGCATGAGCAGGGAGTACCGCTTATTGTAGATAATACATTCCCGACTCCGATCAACTGCCGTCCAATCGAATGGGGAGCAGATATCGTAACTCATTCCACAACTAAGTATATGGATGGTCATGGAGCAGCTGTCGGCGGATGTATCGTAGATGCCGGAAAGTTTGACTGGATGAAATATGCAGACAAATTCCCGGGACTCACCACACCGGATGACAGCTATCATGGAATTACATATGCAGAGAAGTTCGGAAAAGAAGGCGCATTTATCACAAAGGCAACTGCACAGCTGATGCGTGATTTTGGTTCTGTACAGTCTCCACAGAGTGCATTTATCCTGAATCTCGGACTGGAAAGTCTGCATGTCAGAGTAAAACGTCACTGCGAGAATGCACTCGCAGTTGCAAAATATCTGGAACAGAATGATAAGGTTACTTATGTGAATTACTGCGGGCTGGAAAATGACAAATATCATGCACTTGCAGAAAAATATCTGCCAAACGGCTCCTGTGGCGTTGTAAGCTTCGGTGTAAAGGGCGGAAGAAAAGCAGCGGAAGAATTCATGAAGCACTTAAAACTCGGTTCGATTGAGACACATGTAGCGGATGCGAGAACCTGTTGTCTGCATCCGGCAAGTGCAACACACAGGCAGATGAATGATGAAGAATTGACAGCATGCGGTGTATATCCTGATCTTGTCCGTTATTCATGTGGACTGGAAGATGCTGAAGATCTGATCGCGGATCTGGAACAGGCATTTGCACAGATCTAGGATCTGATCCGGTCTGAAAATAGAAAGAAGAAAGCCACAGCAGAGCTGTTATACAGAATAACAGATGGAATACTCTGTTGCGGATGGAGGAAGAGATGAAGTTAAGAATTGCCAAGGGTTGTATTGTAATTATGCCCGTGATCGGTACTCTGGGACTGTTTATATTTACATTTGTCGGAAAGATCATATACGGATGGGGACTGTTTGTTATCATGCTGTTATTATCGGGTATTATCAATCAGTTATTTTTCCGTTGCCCGCACTGTGGAAAGTCAATTCCTGCAAATGCGACACTGAATCAGAAATATTGTCCGTTATGCGGGGCTGACCTTGGTCTTATTGATTCACCGTTCAGTTATTATTCAAAATGCAAAAAAAATAAGAATGGACAGTATCAGGCATATACTACAGTTGGGTATCTGGCATTTATTGTTGGTACAGCAATCGTATTATTTATCGTTGTAGCACTTCTGGGATTTGACAGTGTATTTAAAGGAACCGGACGGATCCTGATTCTTGCGGCACTGGCGCTTGGATTTTTGATCGGTATGATGTGCAGATGTATCGTAGGGTCAGCTGCGAAGCTTGATAAAGAACATCTGTATTACAGTAAGATCCCCGGAAGATGGAAATGTTATGATATTTCTGATATAAAGGAACAGGCAAAGCTGCATAAGCCGTTTTACCATGTGGTAAGAGGGTATGTTATGATGACCAATCAGGGTGTCGTGACCATTCCGGTAGCTACTTATAAAGGTGGAAAGGAATTCCTTCAGAAGCTGACAGAATATATTAACGAGCCGATGGTGGATATTATGCCTGAGATGGTGGCATCCAAGAGAAGCGAAGAAGGCAAGAAGGCAGAAGTTGAATACAGAGCCTATAAGGACAGTATAAAAGAGAAAGGTGAAAATTAAGTATGGAAAGCGGCAAGATAAAGAATGAAGCATTGTTGGAGGCAATTGAGGTTTTTAAGGCCGAAAATAATCAGCAGAATCTGAAGAATTTCATCGAGAAGCTGTTACAGGCAAGATTTATCCTGCCTGCAACACTGGATCCAAAACCGGTAAAAGATGATCAGGGAAGGATCATGGGAGATGGAAAATTCAGAGTAAATTTCCGTGTTATCACAGATAATACAGGAAAGAACTTCTTCCCATGTTTTACAAATGACGAAGAATTCGAGCATGCCATCAAGGAAGTAGAAGTTGAGAAGATGGCACTTACTTATAAAGAGGTTGCCCCACTGGTTCTGAATTCCAATGGTCAGATCCAGGGAATCGTGATCGATCCCTACACAGTTGGTATGCAGGTTCCAGATGCACTTATAAAGACAGTGGATGAGAGCAGAAAGAGTGTGCTTGATGAGCATAAGAATACGAATATCAAGAAGCATACAATTCCGGCAAATACAAAGATCCGTTTAAGAAGTCCGAAATATATGCCGGTTGATATGTTGGATGAAGCAAAGAAATTCCTGGCTGAACGTCCAAATGTAAAGGCAGCTTATATCCAGATGATGGAAAAAGAAAATTCAGATGAAGAGTATCTGATCACAATTGATTTTGAAGGTGATGAAGAAGATTTATTTGATTCCCTTCTTCCAAAGATAAAACCGCTTGCGTTTGGTATTCCAATCGCACTTACAGGAACAGATAACGGACTTGGAAAAAAGGTTACAGAGAATACAGAGCCATTCTATAAAAAAGAAATTGTAGGAGATAATAATGTTTAAAAAATATCTGATCATGTTTCTGATATCTATGGTTCCGATCGTGGAACTGCGAGGTGCGATTCCATATGCAGCGGTATTCGGAATACCGACATTTCGTGCACTGATCATCTGTATGATCGGCAACATGCTTCCGGTTCCGGTGATCTACTGGTTCGCCAGACGGGTTCTGATGTGGGGAAAAGATAAGAAATATATAGGGAAATTTTTTACATGGTGTATTCAGAAGGGCGAAAAAGGCGGACAGAAGCTGCTTGAGAAAACAGGCGGCGGAGTCTATATCGCACTGATGTTGTTTGTCGGGGTTCCACTTCCGGGTACAGGAGCCTGGACGGGTACTCTGGCAGCCAGCTTCTTAGATCTTGACTGGAAGAAGAGTGCACTTGCCGTTATAGGTGGTGTTGTACTTGCAGGACTGATCGTGGGAGTTGTAAGCTACGGACTGCTTGGCGCGATTGCAGCATTATTCTGATATCATAAATATGGAATAATATTTTAATAAGAGATATGTCTGCAGGACGAGAGAAGCTGCAAAACTTGCAGGCGTATAAGGAGATAGATATGGTAAATCCGGCATCAATTTTTAAGATAAAATCCGCATGGGAGAAATTTGCATCCAATCATCCGAAGTTTCCGATGTTTTTACAGGCTGCGATGGCAAGCGGGATCAAAGAAGACTATATTATAGAAGTAAAGATCACGGATCCGGAGGGAAAGCAGATCTGTACAAATGTAAAACTGACAGAATCGGATATGGAATTATTCCATACCTTAAAGGATCTGAAGGGGTAAATACAGACAATCCAATAAATGCGGCATACTTCTTTATAAAATTAAAAAATAGAGAATATGTCTAAAAACAGAAAAAGATTTCTTGACTTGCACTGTATACTTGTGTTATTGTTAAACGTGCGATGAAAGAGGTCTTTTTTTTATGCCTTAAAATAAGTAATGGAGGTAGATGGAAGTGCGCGTTAAAATAACATTGGCATGTCAGGATTGTAAACAGCGTAATTACAATATGACAAAGGATAAGAAAACGCATCCAGACAGAATGGAAACAAAGAAGTACTGCAGATTCTGCAAGAAGCATACAGTACACAAGGAAACAAAATAGTTCCGGACCAGTGAAGGAGGATTGGTTTAATGGCAAAAAGTGAAGAAAAATCAACAGCTCTCAAGAAAAGCTGGACCCAGGAACTAAAGGGTGAATTCAAGAAAATCACATGGCTTGACAGAACAACCCTGTTTAAGCAGTCAGCCGTAGTAATCGTTTCAACGGTAATCCTCGGAGCTATTATTGCAGTCGTTGACTGGCTTATACAAATAGGCTTGAATTTCATAATATAATGAGTAAAGGTTGGTGAATTATATGGCAGATGCAGAAAGCGCAAAATGGTATGTAGTCCATACCTACTCAGGTTATGAAAATAAGGTTAAAGCTGATATTGAGAAAACAATTGAAAACAGAAAATTACAGGACCAGATATTAGAAGTATCTGTACCCGTAGAAGAATCCATTGAGGTTAAGAACGGTGTACAGAAAGCTGTTACCAGAAAACTGTTTCCCGGCTATGTCCTGCTCAATATGATTATGAACGATGCTACATGGTATGTAGTTCGTAATACAAGAGGTGTTACAGGATTCGTAGGACCGGGATCAAAACCGGTTCCGTTATCAGATGATGAGATGAAGTACCTTGGAATCAACAAGGAGACAATCGTGATCGATGCGGAAGTAGGCGATATGGTTGAGGTTACAGCAGGTGCCTGGGAAGGTACCGTGGGTAGTATTAAGGCAATTAACCCAAGTAAACAGACCATTACCATCGATGTAGAAATATTTGGCCGTGCAACATCTGTAGAGATTGCATTCGCTGATATCAAGAAATTGTAAGAGTGAGTGGAAGGGTATCCCCCGTTATTACCACAATATTTTTGGAGGTGCGCTAAGATGGCGAAGAAAGTAGAAGGATATATCAAATTACAGATTCCTGCAGGAAAGGCAACACCTGCACCACCTGTTGGACCGGCTCTTGGTCAGCATGGTGTTAATATCGTTGCATTTACAAAAGAATTCAATGCTAGAACTGCTAACGAAGGAGATATGATCATTCCTGTTGTTATTACAGTTTATCAGGATAAGAGCTTTAGCTTTATCACTAAGACTCCTCCTGCAGCACTTCTGATCAAGAAGGCTTGTAATATCAAATCCGGTTCAGCTAACTCAAAGAAGACAAAGGTTGCAACTATCTCAAAGGCTAAGGTTCAGGAAATTGCCGAACTTAAGATGAAAGATTTAAATGCTGCAAGCCTTGAAACTGCTATGAGCATGATCGCTGGAACAGCTCGTTCAATGGGCGTTACAGTTGAAGAGTAATTAAGAATAAAAACATTTTGGTGGGAGGGTCGCTCCCGATAAGACCACAGGAGGTTTATAATGAAGAAGAGTAAGAAATATATAGATGCAAGCAAGCTCTATGACAAAACAGCCGTTTACGAATTCGAAGAGGCAGTTGCTTTGGTAAAGAAGATGGCTACAGCTAAATTTGATGAGACAATCGAAGCTCACTTAAGACTGGGCGTTGATGGACGTCACGCAGATCAGCAGGTACGTGGTGCAGTTGTATTACCTCATGGAACAGGTAAGACAGTTAAGGTTCTCGTATTCGCTAAGGGAGATAAGGTAGACGAAGCTCTTGCTGCCGGTGCTGATTACGCAGGTGGTGAGGAATTAGTTCCAAAGATCCAGAAAGACGGATGGTTAGATTTCGATGTTGTTGTAGCTACACCTGATATGATGGGTGTTGTTGGACGTCTTGGTCGTGTACTTGGACCTAAGGGCTTAATGCCAAACCCTAAGGCTGGTACAGTTACAATGGACGTAACAAAAGCAGTTAATGATATCAAAGCTGGTAAGATAGAGTACAGACTTGATAAAGCCAATATTATCCATGTGCCAGTGGGAAAAGCTTCCTTTACAGAGGAACAGTTAGACGAAAACTTCCAGACCTTAATGGATGCTATTGTAAAAGCAAAGCCATCAGCTGCTAAGGGACAGTACCTTAAGAGCGTTGTAATTGCTTCAACAATGGGTCCTGGTGTAAAGATTAACACAACAAGATTTGCGTAAATCTTATATACCAATATATTGACAGAACGACCATCATGCAGGACGCGCCTGTGTGGTGGTCGTTTTGTACTATATGGAAAATCTTTAAGGGAAGGTAAAAACTTCCTTGACATATACAGGCTGCTCAGCTAAAATTTTTATGGGTAAACGCTTTAGTGTGGAAAAACATAAAAGCGAAAAAGTAAAGCCAAGATCAGACATGGAGGATAGTCACATATGAGACAGAAGAAGATTCATTACATCTATAACGATGCAATGGAATGTATGGATTTTGATGAAAGAAAAAAGCTTCAGGGAGAGAGACTGAGAGCTACCGTAGAGTTGGAATATAATAATGTTCCGGCTTACAGAAAGAGAATGGATGAAGCCGGAGTAAAACCGGAAGATATTAATGGAATTGAAGATATCGTAAAGCTTCCATTTACGCAGAAAACCGATTTGAGAGATAATTTCCCATATGGACTATTTGCTGCAGATCTTAAAGATATTGTACGTATTCAGGGTTCTTCAGGAACAACCGGAAAGCCGATCGTATCAGGATATACGGAAAATGATATTAAGGTATGGACAGAGATGGTTGCCAGAGCACTGACTGCTGCAGGCGGTACAAAGGATGATATCATTCAGATTGCTTATGGTTATGGTTTATTTACCGGCGGACTGGGGGCACATCAGGGTGCAACAGAGATTGGGGCTACAGTAATTCCAATGTCATCCGGTAATACACAGAGACAGATTATAATGATGAAAGAGCTTGGTGCTACGATGCTTTGCTGTACACCATCTTATGCAACATATCTGGCAGAAACCATCCATGAAATGGGAATCAAGCCGGAAGAATTAAAACTGAAATCCGGTTGTTTTGGTGCAGAGCCATGGACAGAGGAAATGAGACAGCATCTGGAAGATCTGCTTGATTTTGATGCACTCGATATCTATGGACTTACGGAGATTGGTGGTCCCGGTGTTGCATTTGAATGCATGGAAAAGCATGGTATGCATATCAATGAAGATCATGTGCTTGCAGAGATCATCGATCCGGTAACAGAAGAACCGCTTCCGGATGATACACCGGGTGAACTGGTATTTACTACACTGACCAAGACAGGTGTGCCTATGATCCGTTACAGAACACATGATATCTGTACTTTACATCACGGAACATGTGCTTGTGGAAGAACAACAGTTAAGATGAGCCGTATCACAGGACGTACCGATGATATGCTTGTTGTTCGTGGCGTCAATGTATTCCCAAGTCAGATTGAAGCTGTACTGATGGGTGTGAAAGAAGCATCTGCACATTATATGCTGGTAGTTGATCGTGTGAATTCACAGGATAAGCTTACTGTTCAGGTGGAATTAAAGGATGATGTTGATATAAACGATGCGGATAAGCTTGAGAAGCTGGCTGCATATATCAAGACACAGATCAAGCAGACTCTACTGATCAGTGCCAAGGTAGAACTGCTTCCGCCGAAGTCTATTGCTCGTTCCGAGGGCAAGGCAAAGCGTATTACCGATAACCGAAACACCGGCTTCTAAACGAATGTGGCGGCATCCACGATAAATTTTATATCCTGAGATATTAAAATTTATTGTGGGTGCCTTTTTGTATAGTGCGTTACGGTAAGTACGATTAATTGTGTAGAACATTTCCCCGGTTTTTATATATCGTCAGAAGCCGGATGTGTTCGGTTGTCAGATTATTGTGACAGAGAGTGCTTGCAGATAGCTTCGGTTGTGCCTATAATATAGACTATGAGATTAAACAGAGCATAGAATATTCTGCAATGCCTGTTTTGAACAAACAACTAGGAGGCAGACAGATATGAAAGCGGAATATATGCTCCGGATCAGATATTTTCTGGCACATAATAAAATAAAGGTGGTACTATGTCAGCTTGCTTTTCTACTGGTTTCGTCGTTTATTCTGGTTCCGGTTGTATTTCGTGGATTCTATCTGGCAATCAAATTGTCCGGATACAGTTCGATCACGAAAGAGAACTTTCTGGATGTCCTGATCAAGCCGGGATCTATTATTTATATATTGCTTCTTATTGTGCTGCTCATGGTGTTCATGTTGTTGAACCTTACGATGTATATTGTATTGTTTGATGCATCACTCCGGCACAGCAGACATGGCTTGATTGAATATCTGGTACAGGTCGAGAAGCATTTCTTCCGTTTCTTTGGAAAAAGGAAGATTGTGCGTATTTTCTACATGCTTCCATTTGCGTTTGCAGTATACATGCCACCGTTTCTGATGGCGTTAAATAATAATACGGTCACAAAATACCTGTTGAAATTGTGTATTCGGGGAACCGGAAAGAAAGCATTTTGGATCGGATTTGCAGTGATCTATCTGATCTGTATCTGGGTTATGTCCGTAAAGATTCCATATATCCGGTTGCTGATCCTTGGAAATGTCGATGCATCGAAAGCAAAAGAGCAGACCCGGCTGACACGACGGGAAAGATTTCATCATTTTATGTTCCAGATGTTATGGGAATTGTTTATTGCTTTATTCTGTGCGGTACTATATGCAGTATTTATTCTGGTAAGTGTTCTTGTTATCAAGGCGAAATCTGATGGCGACAATGTTCTGATACTGTTTTATGAAGTGTATAATCGTATAAACATCGTTGTCGGAGGGTTGTTGCTTTTTATCTGTGGTATGTTCAACATTTCTGCAGCATTACAGCTCGCACGACCAAAGATGCTTATGTATTATGTAGATAATGCTGATCTTAACAAGCAGACCCATTATGTACTGGTCAGTATGGTTGCTGTTGCCTGTGTATTGGCAATATATCTGAATGTCAGATTTTTGTCTGCAGGTACGACACCGACTTACGCTTCCCTTGGGGCAACGTTGATCACCGCACACAGAGGTTCTAGCAGTGAAGCTCCGGAGAATACGATCCCTGCATTTGAAAAGGCAATCGAAGAAGGGGCAGATTATGTGGAAATGGATGTCCGGCTGACTTCAGATGGGGAACTTGTGCTGATGCATGACCCATCAACCGAGCGGACGACAGGCGTTGATAAGCTGGTATGTGATACTACTTATGAGGAGCTACAGCAATTGGATGCCGGAGCAGAATTTTCAGATGAATATGCCGGAACAAAGATTCCGACCTTACAGGAAGCAATCGATACCTGTAAAGGCAAGGTCATGATGAACATAGAACTGAAAACGGTCCGGAATGACGGAGAACTGGAAGCAAAGGTTGCGCAGGAGCTCAAAGAGAATAACATGGAAGAGCAATGTATTGTCACATCCTTTAAGCAACGGTCTCTTGTACGGATCAAGAAAGATGATCCGGATATCGTGACGGGCTATATATACAGCTTCGGATACAGCAACCGGACAAATTATGAAGCAATGGATGTGTTAAGCATTGATGCCAGATACCTGACCAGGCAGGTGGTAACCGGAGCACATAAAAAAGGTATTATGGTCTGCGCATGGACGGTAAATACCAGCAGCGAGATGCGTCGCATGATGGCAATTGGCGTGGATAATATCATCACGGACCGCGTGCCGCTTGCGAAGAGAACCTTAAAGCATAAGGACAGTAATGCCGTATCAGATATGGTAAAATATATATTTGAACAGTAAAAAAATTATCAATACTATGGAAATTGAGAAAAGAATGTGCTATAACAGAAACTATGAATATTATTTTTTTGCGAAATAGAAACTGAAAGGATGAATAGTTATGGAGAAGAAAAATATTGACTGGTCAAGTATCGGTTTTGGTTATATCAAAACGGATAAAAGATATGTATCAAATTATAAGAATGGTGCATGGGATGAAGGAACATTAACAGATGATGCGAACGTTGTATTAAGTGAGTGCGCAGGTGTTCTTCAGTATGCCCAGACAGTATTTGAAGGATTAAAGGCATATACAACAGAAGATGGCAGAATCGTATGTTTCCGTCCTGATCTGAACGCAAGCAGAATGGCAGATTCAGCAAAGAGACTTGAGATGCCTGCATTCCCGGAAGATAGATTTGTAAAGGCAGTAGAAGAGACAGTAAGAGCAAATGCTGCTTATGTTCCACCTTATGGTTCAGGTGCAACTCTTTACATCAGACCATATATGTTTGGTTCAAATCCTGTAATCGGTGTTAAGCCGGCAGATGAGTATCAGTTCAGAATGTTCTGTACACCAGTAGGTCCTTACTTTAAGGGCGGTGCAAAGCCAATTACGATCAAGGTTTCAGATTTTGACCGTGCAGCACCTCATGGAACGGGTCATATCAAGGCTGGTTTGAACTATGCAATGAGCCTTCATGCAATTGTTACAGCTCATCAGGAAGGTTATGATGAGAACATGTACTTAGATGCAGCAACCAGAACAAAGGTAGAAGAGACAGGTGGAGCAAACTTCATCTTCGTAACAAAGGATGGAACAGTTGTAACCCCTAAGTCAAACAGTATCCTTCCATCAATCACAAGACGTTCACTTATGGTAGTTGCTGAGAAGTACCTCGGACTGAAAGTAGAGCACAGAGAAGTATACTTCGATGAGGTAAAAGATTTTGCAGAGTGTGGTCTGTGTGGTACAGCAGCCGTTATCTCACCGGTAGGTAAGATTGTTGATCATGGCAAAGAGATCTGCTTCCCAAGTGGAATGGAGAAGATGGGACCGGTTATCCAGAAGCTCTATGATACATTAACAGGTATCCAGATGGGTAGGATCGAAGCTCCGGAAGGATGGATCAAAGAGATCAAAGTAGACTAATTATTAAAATAGTTTCTATAAAGAAAGAAAAAATATATGGCGTAAATTCCCTTGGTGGGATTTGCGCCATATATTTTATGTATATTCCCATAAAATATAAATTAGATATAAAATAACATATGATATTAAAAATATGACATCATATCTAATTGAAAGTAAAAAATCTGTTTTGAGAATGCATTTCTAAAACTCAAATTGGATAACAGGTAAAAATGCAAAAATGTATGTTTTTTGTGTGAAATGCGTTTGCTTTATGTGCATTTGTACGAAAATAAAATATATTGCAGTATAACACTTGATATTTATAAAGTGACAATATATACTTGAAAATTGCTAAAAGTAATATTGTACATAACAAAAACCGGCCGATAAAACCGGGAACCAACATGAGATTGCCGTCAGAGAATGGGCAATCTGCAAAGAAATGGAGGAAAACGATGAAAAAGGGATTTTTCAAGAAGGGAACAGCACTTGCGATAAGTGCAGCGATGGCTGTCAGTATGTTGCCAACACTCAACCCAATTGAAAAGGTTGATGCTGCGACTACCTCAGAAAGTACAAAGACGATCACCGGTCTCAGAATAGCAGGGATCACGAATCCAAGAGGTTCCAATGGCGAAACATTAAGTGACACGGAAAAATAGACAGGAAGCTATGTTTACTACGGTGAATATAACGATAAACCAATTAGATTCCGGGTATTGGACAACAATTCCGGTAAGACATTTGGTATTGACAATGGCAGTATGTTGTTAGACTGTGCGACTATTTTAACAGCAGATGAATCAGATCCATCAAAAAGTATATATTTTCAAACAACCGACCGAACAGACTGGAATCAATCTAATATTTATCAATGGCTGAACAGTGGAGCAGAAGGCGAAAAGATTAATAATGGTATGGGAAGAGAAACGACCGGTTTTCTGACCCAGTTTACGAATGCAGACAGGGAAGCAATTGCTTCCAGTACAAAAAAGTCAAAAAATGTCAGAGATGGTGGTTTAAAGACGGCGGCAGGTTATAGTCTGATATTTACACCTCTTACAGATACTAAGGTATTTGTTCTGGATTCTTGTGAGCTGAGAAATAAATCATATGGATATCCGGATAAAGCAACTGCAGTAACTCAGAGATTAAAAATCGGAAAAACAGTTGCCAGTCATTACTATTGGACAAGATCCGGACATTATTCAACCGGCAATCAGGGATGGGGTGAGGCAATGATCAACAGCAAAGGAGCTGTTGAGACCATGCAGTATGGTGGAGAAATCTCACCGGCATTTAACGTGGATGTCTCCAAAATACTGTTTACTTCACTGGTATCCGGTACACGGGGAAAGAATAATGCGGAATATAAACTGACTCTGTTAGACAAGAACATGAGATTGGATATTACAACCAATGAATTAACGAAGAGTGGAGATTCGATTGCTGTACCATATGTATTGAGCGGAACTGACAGAGCCAAAGCAACTCAGGTTTCTTATATGGTTACCAATAAAGGTTATACGGCTGATGATGCAAAAGTCCTTGCATATGGAAAACTTGCCAATGCAAAGCAAAAAGGCAGTGTAACGATTAATCTTGCATCTTTGGCAAGAAAAGTAGGAGGCAGATGTACCGTTGATAATATCTTAAAGGATTATCAGGTGTATGTATTTGCAGAAGATATTCAGACAGATAACGCAAAGACTGCAAATGTAAACGAAGGACTGTTTTCTGACTATGCAAGTACACCGGTCAATGTTGCAGAATATAAATTTGATAATGACAGCAGTAATTCAGGCAACAACAATGGCAAGAAGCCGACTGGTACCGGTAACGGAGAGAATGGAATCAAAAATCCATATGGTTCACATGATGGAGAAACATTAAATACAGCGGATGATTGGAAAGGAAGTTATGTATATTATGGTAAATATGACGGACAGCCGATCAAGTTCCGTATGTTAGATAATGATTCTGCAGCAGATTTTGGAACGGATGGAAGTGTTCTGTTAGATTGTGATGGCACATTAAAGCAGCTTTATGTACCGGAAAGCTATACGGAATATGAAACATGGTTAAATGGCCAGACCGGATTCCTGAAGGAATTTTCAGAAGACGAGATAGCTTCTATTGCCAAAAGTTCAAAGAGTGCAGCTTCTAAAGAAGATGGAAAAGGATTAGCTTATAAGAACAGCAAGGTGATAACGAATCAGAAAGTATTTGTGTTAACCAGTGGAGAAGCAACAAATACGACATATGGTTATCCGGATTCTGTTGAAGCAGCAGGACAGAGAGAAAAAGGTTCAGGATGGATGCTCAGAGATATGTACGAGGTGGGAAGAATAATTGGAGCAGCTTCGGATATAACAGGAAAGATCAATACGGCCTTTGATTCACCATATGAAATGTCACCGGCATTTAATGTAAAGAAATCTGCAATCCTTTTTACATCACAGGTAAAGAAGGCTGATGCTGATGGATATAATGCGGAGTATAAACTGACATTATTAGACAGAGACATTAAGACAACACTTGGTGCTATGACACGGACGGGAAATGTAGTAAGAATTCCTTATAGTGTAACAGGTGAGAAAAAGAATAATGTTAATGCGATCACATATGTGGTTACAGATAAGGCTTACGATGCAAATGGATCAAAAATCCTTGCATATGGTAAGTTAGATGCTGTTGACTCAACGAAATTAACAGGCACTGCAGATCTGGATCTTGCAGCAGTAGTTAACAAGATCGACAAGAGTGGAATTACAACAGATAACATATTAGAAAAATACAACATATATGTTGTAGCAGAAATTCAGAATAAAGATGATCTGGATACAGTAGATGTTAATGAAGCATTGTTTACAGATTATGCAAGTGCTCCGGTGAAAATTGAGAAATCAGATATTACTAATACAGATGACTCCAAACTGGAGCGTGTCAAGGACCCAACAGCTAAGAAGTCAAGCGACGGAAATACGGTTATTGTTTCTACAGAGACCAAGGGTGCGGATATTTATTATACAACAGATGGAACAACACCAAGTAGAAGCAATGGAACAAAGTATACAGGCCCTATCCCAACAACAAAAGATGGTAAGCCAGTTGATAAGATCAAAGTTATCGCAGTGAAAGATGGAATGAAAGACAGTAATGTGATCGACTTTGATGTTAAGAATATAACTTCTGATGATAACAAGGGTAAGATCGCACAGGTTGATAAGCCAACTGCAAGTCTGACTGAGGATAAAAAGTCTGTTCTCCTTTCAACAAAGACAGAGGGCGCAGATATCTACTATACAACAGATGGAACTACGCCAAGTAAGACAAATGGAAAGAGATATACCGGACCAATCCAGATCACCGGTACAGACGGTAAGACGATCAAGGCGGTTGCTGTTAAGTCAAATATGAAAGACAGTGACGTTATGGAGTTTGATGTAAGTGCATTAAAGCCTGGAACAGAAGATGAAGGTGATAAGGCTCAGGTTGGAAAGCCATCCGTTAAGGCTTCCGATGATGGTACATCACTGATCATCACAGCAGATCCGAAGGATGCAGATATTTACTACACAACAGACGGATCAACACCAAGCAAGAAGAACGGAACCAAATATACAGGACCAATTCCTACAACAGATAAGAATGGAAAGACGATTGATACGATCAAGGTTATTGGCGTAAAAGATAACATGAAGGACAGTGATATTGCAACTGTCAAGGTAGCAGATCTGAAGACCCAGAAGCCAACGATCGCAGCAAGCGGTGACAAGAAGACAATTACTGTTTCAGCAGTAAAGGGTGCAACGATCTACTACACAACAGATGGAAGCACACCGACTAAGAAGAATGGCAAGAAGTATACAGGACCGATTGATGCGGCTTCTGTTGCCGGTAAGACAATTAAGGCAATTGCAACTCTTCCGGGTAAGTTAAACAGTGATGTGGTATCGGCAGAAGTAAGCAAACTGATTCCGTCTACACCTGTAAAGCCTGTTAAGGGACAGGTTGCAGCACCAACCGGAACAAATTCCAAGGATAACAATACATTTACCCTTGCTACAAAGACAGCGGGTGCAACAATCTACTATACAACAAATGGAAGCTATCCAACAACCAAGTATGGTACAAAGTACACAAAGCCACTCACAATTAAAAAGGATTCTGCAACTACGATCACAGCGATCGCAGTTAAGGCCGGTATGGAAAACAGTGATGCAGTACAGTTTGTTGTAATCCGTCTTTCAGATGGAAAAGTAACCGTTAGGAAAGAAGAAGTAACACAGCCGGGACCAAAGCCAGGTACAAAAGAAGCCGATAAGTGGATTTCAAGCGATAAGGTAGACAAGTATACCAAGGGACAGCTTACAGGCAGAGCTTCTGCTACAACAAGTAAGGTGACCTTACGTTGGGAACGTCTGAAAGAGGCTGATGGATACATCATCTACGGTAACTATTGCAATAAGAAGAATAAGATTTACAAATATAAGAAGATCAAGACTGTTTCTGCAAGTAAGTTAAAGGGTAAGAAGAACATTAGCTATACACTTACAAAGCTTGCAGGCGGTAAGAAGTTCAAGAAGAATACATTCTATAAATTTAAGGTTATTGCTTATAAGAATGTAAGAAATTCCAAGACTGGAAAGATAGAAAAGAGAATGATCGGCAAGTCCTTCCAGTTACATACAATAACTGCAACAAAGAAATACAAGTACAACAACCCGATTGGTGTTACTGTAAAGAACACAAAGGGTAAGACGGTTTCAAAGGTTACAGTTAAAAAGCGCAAATCCGTTTATCTTGATGCAACAGTCAAGATGGCTAAGAATAAGAAACTGAAAGTTCACTGTGAGAAGGTTCGTTGGATCTCAACAAATAGCAAGATCGCAACTGTTTCACAGGGAGGCAGAATCAAGGGTAAGAAGAAAGGTACATGTTATGTATATGCACTTGCTCAGAATGGTGCCCGTAAGAAACTGAAGATTACAGTAAAATAAAGCCCCCAATATATTATGTATTAAATATACAAGGAGACTCGTCTGTCCTAGTTGGCAGGCGGGTCTTTTTTTATTCATTTTTTATGGGAATTTAATTGACTTTTATATAGGTAGTGATAGAATACCTCTACATGCGAAAATTATAGAGAGGTGAAACTATGCAGATAATTAAGAATTTGAAGCCATATTGGAAATCGGTTCTGATCATTGTTCTGTTATTGATCGTTCAGGCATATTGTGATCTGGCATTGCCGGATTATACGTCGAAGCTGATCGATACCGGTATCCAGAATTACGGCATTGATCATTGTAGTCCGTTGCAGATCCCGGAAAAAGCGTATACCATTATTAAAGGGTTTATGGATGAAGATGATGTGACGGTGTGGGAAAAGTATTATGAGCAGTCGGATGATGGCATATACCGTATGACAGATGACGGCAAGGATCATATAGATGAGATCGATCAGGCGTGTATGGAGCCGATGATGATGTATTATTATCCATATACGATGGTGGATTCGGATGAAGATAATCAGTTAAAGCAGATGCTTGCAGCAAGCGGTATGACATTGGACGAGCTGCCGCCTGAGATGTGGAGTCAGATGGGAACGCAGATGAAGCAGATGATCGATTCCATGCGTGACAGTATGGGGGATGATATGATGATGTCATCTGCCATTACCTGTACAAGAACCTGTTATGACAGTATGGATTATAATTATAAGGATATCCAGATGTCCTATCTGAAACGTGTCGGTGTAGAGATGATCCTTATGACATTGTTAATGGTTGCATCGGCGGTACTTACCGGTCTGGTAGCCGCAAGAGTAGCTGCAGGTGTGGGCTGTGATCTGCGAGAAAGCATTTTCAAACGGGTTATTTCATTCTCAGATGCAGAGATCAATCGGTTCTCGACTGCATCCCTGATCACGCGTTCGACAAATGACGTTCAACAGATCCAGATGGTTACGGTTATGTTGCTCCGCATGGTTTTATATGCACCGGTTCTGGCAGTTGGCGGTATCATAAAGGTTGTAGAGAGCGGCGCCAGCATGGGATGGGTGATCGTAGTTGCGGTAGCAGGCATCCTGGTTGTTCTCGGAGTGTTAATGGCGATTGCACTTCCAAAGTTCAAGATCATGCAGGATCTGGTTGACCGTGTTAATCTTGTGTCCAGAGAGATCCTGACCGGTATTCCGGTTATCCGGGCATTTGGCAGAGAGAAGTTCGAAGAAGAACGTTTTGATAAGGCGAATAAGGATCTGACAAAGACATCATTATTTGTAAACCGTGTAATGACATTTATGATGCCGGTTCTGATGTTTATTATGTATGCGGTTACGATCCTGATCGAGTGGGTTGCGGCTCACAGAATCGATTCGGGTGAGCTTCAGGTTGGATCCATGACAGCGTTTATTACTTATACGATGATGATCATTATGTCCTTCTTAATGATCGGTATGTTATCCGTTATGCTTCCAAGGGCAGGCGTGGCAGCAGACCGAATCAAGGAAGTTATTGATACAGAGAGTACGATCTGTGACAAGCCGGATTGTAAGAAGTTAGAAGCTGTAAAGGGTGTTGTCCGTTACGAACATGTAAGCTTCGCATATCCGGGAGCGGATGAAGATGTTCTGACAGATCTTGATTTTGAAGCAAGACCAGGCGAGACGACAGCGATTATAGGAAGTACCGGCTGCGGTAAATCTTCCCTGGTGCAACTTATGCCAAGATTCTATGATGTCACAGGTGGTAAGATCACGATCGACGGAACGGATATCCGGGATGTATCAATTGAGAGCCTTCGGGAGAATATCGGTTATGTGCCGCAGAAGGGTGTGCTGTTCTCCGGCACGATCGCATCTAATATCCGGTTTGGTGCAGAGGATGCAAGCGATGAACAGATGAAGAAAGCGGCAGCGATCGCACAGGCAACAGATTTCATCGAGGAAAAGGATAAACAGTATGACAGCAGCATTTCACAGGGTGGTACAAATGTTTCCGGCGGTCAGAAGCAGAGACTTGCGATTGCCAGAGCAGTAGCCCGGAATGCAAAGATCTATATATTTGACGACAGCTTCTCCGCTCTTGATTTCAAGACGGATGTAGCAGTCAGAAAAGCACTACGTGAAGACATGACAGACAGTACGGTATTCATCGTTGCCCAGCGTGTCAGCACGATCTTACATGCAGACCAGATTCTGGTACTGGATGAAGGAAAGATCGTAGGCAAGGGTACACACAAAGAGCTGATGGAGAATTGTCCGGTATATGAGCAGATTGCCCGTTCGCAGTTATCTGAAAAAGAGATTGCGGCGAGCATAGCGTAAGAACTCAGGAAAGGAAGGTAACAGACATGGAAGAAAACAGACCAAGACGTGGTGGACGACATATGGGACCTCCTGGAATGGGAGGCGGCGAGAAAGCAAAGGATTTTAAAGGAACCATATCGAAGCTGGTTCGTTATTCAAGAAAATATCTGCCGGCAGTGATCGTGGTCATGGTCATTGCGGTGTTCAGTACAGTATTCAATGTTGTCTGCCCGAAGGTACTCGGTAAGGCAACGACAGCATTATCAGAAGGCATTATGCGGAAGATAAATGGAATCGGCGGAATCGATTTCACCTATATCGGTAAGATTCTCCTGTTCTGTATGGGATTGTATCTGTTAAGTGTATTATTTAACTTTACACAGGGTATCATCATGACAGGTGTAACCCAGAAGCTATGTTACAAGATGCGTAAGGATGTATCTGAGAAGATCAACCGTATGCCACTTAAGTATTTTGAATCCAGAACCTATGGTGAGGTATTATCCCGTATTACAAATGATATTGATACGATGGGAAACGGATTAAATCAGAGTATCACACAGCTTATTACTTCGGTATCGACTGTTATCGGTGTATTTATCATGATGCTTACGATCAGCCCGCTTATGACGATGATCGCAATTATCATCCTGCCGATCAGTGTGGCATTAATGGGTATCATCATTAAGAAGTCACAGCGTTTCTTCAAACAGCAGCAGGAGTATGTCGGACATATCAACGGACAGGTTGAAGAAGTTTATGGCGGACATACGGTAATCAAAGCATTTAACAAAGAGGAAACAACCTTAAAGGAATTCCATGAGACAAATGAAGTCTTATACAAATCCGCATGGAAAGCCCAGTTCTTTTCCGGTCTGATGCAGCCGGTTATGATGTTTGTCGGTAATCTCGGATATGTAGGCGTAGCTATTTCTGGTGCGGCTCTTGCCATTCGTGGTACGATCACGATCGGTGATATTCAGGCATTTATCCAGTATGTGAAGAATTTTACACAGCCGATCCAGCAGGTAGCACAGGTTACAAATATGATGCAGCAGATGGCAGCAGCGGCGGAACGTGTATTTGAACTGTTAGAGGAAGAAGAGGAGGTTCAGGTTGTTGAGCATCCTGCTTCTGTCGAGGATATAAAGGGTGAAGTGGATTTCCGTCATGTGAAGTTCGGATACGATCCTGAGAAGATCATTATTCATGATTTCAGTGTTCATGTTGATCCGGGCAAACAGGTAGCGATCGTTGGTCCGACCGGAGCAGGTAAGACCACTATGGTTAAGCTTCTGATGCGGTTCTATGATGTAAATGAAGGAGCCATCCTGTTAGATGGTCACAATGTTAAAGAATATAATCGAAGAGAGCTTCGTGATGCTCTCGGTATGGTTCTTCAGGAAACATGGCTGTTTAAGGGGACGATCATGGAGAATATCCGTTATGGAAGACTGGATGCGACGGATGAGGAAGTAATTGCGGCAGCAAAGGCAGCTCATGCACATCGATTTATCTCGGCACTTCCGGGTGGTTATCAGATGGAACTGAATGAGGAAGTGACGAATATTTCACAGGGACAGAAACAGCTTCTTACGATTGCAAGAGCAATTCTTGCAAATAATCCGGTTCTGATCCTGGATGAAGCGACATCTTCCGTTGATACCAGAACAGAACACAGCATTCAGCGTGCAATGGATAATCTGATGAAGGGCAGAACAAGCTTTGTTATTGCTCACCGGTTATCGACGATCAAAAATGCAGATATCATTCTGGTCATGAAGGATGGCGATATCATTGAACAGGGTAACCATGAGGAACTGATGGCACAGAACGGATTTTATGCAGAGCTATATAATTCACAGTTTGAACAGGTATCTTAGCGCAGTATATAAGATATAAAAAACAAAATATGAACAAGTACAGAACAGTCCTGCTTTTCTTATTTGATTACAAGAACTTCTCTTGTTCGGATAAGAACAGGACTGTTTTTCTTTACAGGACTGTTATTTATAATATGACAAATAATATTTTTTTATGTGATACTATGTCGAAATTGTATAAAATGTACAGAAAATAACGCGATATAAACTTTTTTTAGTCATTTTTATATACTTTTCTGCTTAATTATGCTAAACTGAAAAAGGATTTTGTATTTTAGAGGGGAGCATATATGGAGCGCAGAAAAATTGGAGTTATTATCGCGCAGGCAGAAGAGAATTCACAGAGCCTGTTTATGAAAGGATTAATGGAGGAGGCATATGTCTATGGATACGATATATGTGTATTTTCCATGTACTTAAGATTTCAGGATACGCTGTATAGACAGATTGGGGATTCGAATATTTATAATCTGATTCAATGGGATGCATTTGATGCGATCATTGTTCTTCCGGATACCATTCAGGCAACCGATATAGCAACCCGGTTAGAAGACAAAATTCACGAGGCATTCTCAGGAGTTGTTCTTTTCGTAGATAAGGACAGTCGTTATTTCCCGACTGTAAAGATAAATCATTATAAACCATATAAGAAATTGATCGATCATTTGATCGAGGTTCATCATTATTCCGATATTATGTTTTTAGACGGGTGGAAGAATCATATTCATTCCATACAGAGAGAACAGGCATATAGAGACAGTCTGACGGAGCATGGAATTCCGGTTGATCCGAATAATATTTATTATGGCAATTACTGGTATGATTCCGGCAAAGAGGTTGTGAAGCTGATTCTGGATTCCAGAGAGAAACTTCCGGAGGCGATCGCATGTGCAAATGACTGTATGGCAATCGGGGTAGCAGCAGAATTATTCAGTAATCATATTCATGTACCGGAGCAGGTAGCAGTGATTGGTTACGATTCTACCGAAGAAGGGAAAAACCTGAAATGCAAGTTAACATCCGCTGATATTCCGGCCAGAGAATGCGGCAGATATTGTGCGAAATATATCCATGCATCCTTTGAGAAAGAACCGATACCGGAATTTGAATCAGAATCCGTGATCTTTCAGGGGACAAGCTGCGGATGCGAAGGGAAAATGCAGCCGGAAAAATATTTTGATGAAAAAGAGAATTTCTGGAATACGGATCATGCGAAGATGGGATACTCATCTTATTATAACAAGTTTATGGAGGATTTGTTATCTGAACGGGATCACAGAAGTTTTTTCAATACGATATTTCAGCATGTATATCAGGTGCGACCATTCCATTCGCTTAGTATATGCATGAATGATTACTGGAATTCATCGGAGGTTATGATCAGTGAGGATGCAATGCGTTCTAACGGCTATACGGACAAGATATATCGTATCATAAAATGTGGACCGAGTGAACACACAGACAATCGTATCAGCTTTGATGACATATTTGAAATGAAAGAGATGATACCGGAACTATCTGAGCAAAGAGAGTGTCCGGAGACATTTTTCTTTACACCATTGTATTTTGATAACCGAAGCTTTGGTTATGCAGTTATTGGTTTTACAGATACAGAAGCACAGTTTACAGAGGTTTACATAAACTGGTTAAAGAGTATTATGCAGAGTATGGAAGCGTTTTATCGTCAGAATGGTCTGCGGGAGTTGTTGCGTCAGATGGAAGCAACACAGATTCGTGATGCAATGACCGGCTTGTATAATTATAAGGGCTTCTTACAGAAGGGAAATGAGCTTTGCGAAAATGCGACATTTGATGGTAAATCAATAGCAGTGATCGCGATTGATATTAATAAATTAAAGGATATCAATGCAAGCTATGGAAGAAAAGCAGGGGATGCCGCTATTTTGAAATTGGCACAGTTGATATCGGAAAGTCAGGATGATGATGCTATATGTGCCCGTATCAGTAATGATGAATTCGTTGTTGCATTCCCGGTTGAAGCATCTGATGAAACATGCGGAGAGGGATTTATCAAACGTCTGTCGGATAAGATAAAGCAGTATAATGAATTGCGTAAAGAGGCCTACGAGCTTGAAATCTGCACGGGTATCCGTTGTGATATGATCTCCGGTTCGGAAGCCCTGGATCATCTGATCAATGAAACTATCAATGTGAAGAACAATAAGAAGGCCATAGAGCAAGGAAAAGAGGAAAGGGCAGGTGTTCTGACGGATAAACAGAAAGCGGATGACCATTTGATGGAATTTATTCTGGATAATAACCGGTTTGTTTATCATTTTCAGCCAATTATCAATGCCAGAACAGGAGATGTTTATGCATATGAGGCTCTAATGCGTGCGGACACAGAGCGTAAGATTTCGCCGCTTGATATGCTGGAAAGTGCAGATCGTCTGAATCGTTTATATGATATAGAAAAAGCAACATTTTTTAATGTGGTTGATTACATAGAGGAACACTCTCAGGATTTTGAGGGTAAGAAAGTATTTATTAACAGTATTCCGGGGTATCAGCTGACAGGTAAGGATAAGAAGAAATTAACTGAGATTATGGAACAGCATGCAGGAGAGCTTGTTGTTGAATTTACAGAAGAAACTGAGATGGGGGATGATCAGTTAAAGGAACTGAAGAACTCCTTTGCAAAGATGAACATTGAGACAGCTATTGATGATTATGGTTCCGGTTATTCCAATGTAAATAATCTGCTTCGGTATATGCCTCGGTTTGTAAAAATCGATCGTATGCTTATGACAGATATACACAAAGATATCCAGAAACAGCATTTTGTAAAGGATATTATAGAATTTGCGCATGATAATGATATTCTGACGCTGGCAGAGGGAATTGAATTGACACAGGAGCTGCGGGAGGTTATTAAGTTGGGCGTTGATCTGATTCAGGGTTATTATACATCAAGGCCGCAGCCGTATGTTGTGCGTTCGATCGATGAGCGTGTGATGAATGAAATTGTTCAATATAATCAGAGCCTGAATGCCAGACTGTATAAGAAAGGATATGAGACGGATTATAATGATACGGTTTCCATGGTACAGCTTGCCGCTAATAAATATACAAGCATTAAGGTTAAGAAAGCGCGGGGAATCAATAAAAAGATCATAATCAAGGGTTCTGTTGGTTTCCAGCCGAATATACTGATGTCTGTAGAAGATGGATTCCGTGGCACCATCATACTTGAGAATGTCAGTCTTGCGGGAGAACGAGGAATTCCGTGTATTGATATCGGTAAGAAGTGTAATGTAAATCTTCAGATTACCGGAGAAAACGAACTACGTACAGGAGGTATCAGAGTTCCGGACAGTTCAGTGCTTACGGTTGTAGGAGACGGTAATCTGACGATCAATCTGAATTCAGGAAAATACTATGGCATTGGTAATTCATTAGATGAATATAATGGCGAACTCAACTTCTATCAGGATGGTGGAATCATCATCAATGCAAATGGCATGAAGGGCGTTGGTATTGGTTCCGGTCTTGGCGGTGTTATCAATATCAAACGCGGACATTATGAGTTTGATATGAAAGGTCAGGAAGGAGCCTGTATCGGATCTGTAAACGGTGATTCCGAATTGTTTATAGAATACTGCGACATGGATATTTATTCCGGTATATCAAACGGTACGATTATTGGATCTGTAAATGGTGATGCAGATATTAAGCTTGAGAATGTATCGGCAAAGCTTCAGGGGGCAGGTAATGTTATAACCGGTATCGGAACGATTGCCGGTAACAGCTGTATGGTTCGTCTGGAAAATGTAAATATCTCGTCAAATATCCGTGCAAAGGAATGTTATGGCATTGGATGCCGTGCAGGAAGAACGGATATCTACATCGGATATGCAGCAGTTAAAAGCGTGGTACAGGGCAAGGCGGCGGTTGCCTTTGGTAATTCGATCATGTCTGCCAAGCTGTACTGTTCCAATGCTGATGTCGGAACGAATGCAGTTACAGAGTTCAATTCGGATATCGGAGCACTTGAAAAGAATATACAACTGGAGAACGGTCGTGCAGAGTTTATCCTGAATGGACAGGAGGTCAAACGTCAGATTCTCGCAGCAAGATTATAAATGATTCCCGGCAGATGTTTCTGACAGAGAAAATTGCCCCACGACAAATGACGAATTAAGATTTCGTTGTGAGCAGTTTCATCTGTCAGGAAATGTTTGCCGGGGTTTTTTGAATTATAAAAAGGCTGTCTGTAGGTGACGGTGTTGGAATAAAAAAACAGGTTTGCTTTTTTGAAGCAAACCTGTTTCAGTTTACGTGCATGAGAGGATTCGAACCCCCGACACCTTGGTCCGTAGCCAAGTGCTCTATCCAGCTGAGCTACATACACACGTTGTTCAACAACAGATAGTATTCTATACCAGTTCTATAAATTTGTCAAACAAAATCTAAGATTTTCTTAAAATTTTTCTGTATTTTTTTCAAGACACAATTTGATCTGTGGCTGAGCACCATCTCCATAGATCATATTTTTAATCTCTTGCATTTCGAGGTCTGTCTGAGAGATAACATCAGCACAATGTTTTAAGCGACCGGAGATAAGTTCGGGATCGGCGACATCCTTTTTATAACGGAGCTGGTGGTCAAGACTTGCCCAGAAGTCCATCGCGATGGTACGGATCTGAACTTCTACCCGCATATTTCTCGTATGGTCGGCAAAGAAGACAGGAACTTCTATGATCAGATGAAGACTGCGGTAACCGTTTGGCTTTGGGTGACTGATATAGTCTTTTGCTTCGATCAGAGTAATGTCATTCTGACTGATGAGCTTCTCTGCAACGGCGTAGATGTCATCGATAAAGGAACAGATGACACGAAGCCCTGCAACATCATTCAGATTATATACGATATTTTCTACGGATACCTGACATCCTCTTGAAGACAGCTTTGTTGCGATACTGACCGGTTTCTTGATGCGTGATTGGATAAATTCAATCGGATTTCGGTTATAGCGGACGCTGAAATCTGTATTTAATACATCCAGCTTGGTCTGAACTTCCTTGATCGCACAGGAGTACATCATCATAAGCTCTTCAAATCGTTTCATGTCTTCTATAAAAGGATTCTGCTCCGGATATAGAAGTGCATCGATATAGCTTCTGTATATATTTGTATTTGTATTATTATCTTTAGCAGACATATTCATAATCTCCGTTTCTGTTTTAGGCAATCTTTATTTTATCAATTTGCATGAATAGACAAAAAAATATTATCCATATTATTCTACTACATTTTAAATGTAGAGTATACCATAAAAACGTGATAAAATGAGCTAATAAAAATGAGCATTGCGACGGGATGTGCCTGCACATACCGGCATAATGCGAGGAAGAAGTGAATTATATGAGATATTTGGATCGGCTGATTGCATCAGAGGTTCTTCCGAATGCTTATAAAGAGTGGCGGGGATACCGACAGAAGCTGACAGACTTTATAGAAGAAAATTGTGTGGCCGAAGGAGGGTGTAAGCCTGTTCTTGCTATATGGGGAGCAGGACGGTCAAATGACATTGATCTGGCAAGACTTGCAGAGAGATTTAAGCTGGTTTTGATCGATCGGGATGCAGAAGGACTTGCACAGGCGTGTAAGACCTATGGATTGGAGGAAACAGATGCTATTTGTGTGGATCTTCCTTTCTGGAATGTAGAGCTTGAGACTTATGAAATGTTTGAAGCATTGCTTGCAGAGGGGGAAGAAGCGGAGATTGTGATCGAGCATCTGAAACAGGTTGCATTTGACAACAGCCACAGGGTATTGCCGGATATCGGACGAAGGTTTGACTATAGCGTCTGCGTAGGACTTCACAGCCAGTTGAATGCGAGATTTGCAGGCCTGTTATATATGTATCGGGAGAATTATGACGAGGAAGAATTGCAGATGATCGAGAATGCGATCCGGGCATTAAACGAAGCTGCGGTTACCCGGGCAAATGATGTGATCTATATGCTGACGGAGAAATTAATGGTGTTCGGGTTAGAATGGGCAGTTGTAAATGAATCCGCTATGGATCAGTGGGAGAATCTTGTCCCTGAAGAAATTGAAGGAGCATTGCAGCTTCGTCATGACATCGGAATGCATAAGGATTTTGATATCCGAATCGAAGCGGAGCGGCGGTTGTTCTGGCCATTTGCATGGAAGGAGCGAAAGAAGGGGTATGTGATGGAACTGCTGGCAGTACAGCCTCTTGAATAATAGAGAATTGAGTCTATACGAAGCCGAAACAGAATATTAGCAAATTGAAGAGGAATGAACAGGAATAGAAAATCGGAAAAATTCCATAAAAAACAGGGGTAAAAACGTATAGCAGTTATAGGGAGAGACAAATGACAGACAGAGAATTTGGAAAATATATGTCTGCGATCGCACAGGGAGACCGGGAGAGCTTTCGGGCAGTGTATGACGAATATCTGAAGCTGATCTTTGCGGTGGTCTATGATACGATCCGGCAGAGAGAGGAAGCGGAGGATGTAACATCGGAGTTCTTCATCAAGCTTTATCGGATCGCAGATAGTTATAAGAAGGGAACCGGTCATAAGAGATGGCTTGTGACGATCGCAAAGAATATGGCGATCGATCGGATACGCAAGATCGATCGTGAAATGCTGGTGGATGAAATGCCGGAGCGAAACGAAGGAAAGACGATGGAGAGTCAGGTCGTAGAGAACCTGACATTGAAGCAGGCAATTGCCACGCTAAAGCCGGAGGAGCAGGAGATTCTGGATCTGAAGGTAGTCGGAGGATTTACATTTAAAGAGATCGCGGAAATGAAAGGGCGACCGATCGGAACGATCACGTGGATCTATAATCAGGCAATACAAAAATTAAGGAGGTGCAAGCTGTGAGAGATGAACAGAATAAGAACAGACAGACGGAAGAAGACAGAATTATAGACGCTTATCTGAACCGGATCGATGCAGAAGCACCGGATCTGTGGGATCGGATCGAAGCAGGGCTTGACAGTGAAGCAAAGGATGCAGAAGAAAAACAAAAGAAAACCTCAAAGGTAAAATATGTAATTCCGGTTCTTGCGATCGCAGCGGTTCTTCTGGCAGCAGTGATCGCGACACCGTTGCTGTCTGATTCCAAGCGACATTCAAAAGAAATAAATGCGGGCAGGACAACAGATGTTTCAAATGATGGGCTGGATGCAGCGGAGAACTCAAAGATATCCGATCGGGCGGAAAATTATGTGGATGAAACAGCGGATACCATACCGGAGACAGTGCAGAATGAGACTGCCACCAGACCGACACAGAATACAACAGAAGATATACAGATGAATGGAGCCGGTGGAGAGCATTCCGATGATCAGGCGGAAACAGACGCTGTAAATAGTCAGACAGATACACAGCAAAATGCTGGATGTACAGATCTTCAGGTGCCGGAATCAGCAGATATGGATGCATGGCAGGAAATGAGTAATAGAGCAGTTACACTTCAGATCACAGAGATTGTAACAGCAGAGCCGGATGCGGTACAAAAATATGCCGCAAAACTCTTACAGGTATCTGATGCATCCGGAAAATTAATAACCGGTCAGGATATTGTATTGCAGTCGGAAGAAGCAGAGACATTTTCGGTAGGGGAAGAAGTAACAGGTACACTTCTCCGATATGATTCTGAACGACAGGCATGGATCTTAAGCAGACAGTAGTTGATCTGTAAGAAAAAAATTCCATAAAAAGAGGATACCCATCCGTATCTTAGTCATAAAGAGAACAGATAGCTGTAAAATTTCGTTTTTACATTCGACGATTGCTAACGTCGGAGGTGATCAGAGCAGGAATTATGCAGATATCGGATAGTGACTAAGATAAGGAGGGTATTTTTTATGAGAAGAATCAGAAGGATGGTAAGTGTGGTTATGATCTCCTGCATGATGGCAGGCTGTCTTGCAGGCTGCGGAAGCGGGAAAGAAACAGGAGGCACGCATGGAGAACAGCAGGGAACGGAAAGCCGGTCAGGTACGGAGCGGGAGAGCATAGCAGAGAAATACAGACAGAAGACCATAAAAGAGGAATTTGAAGAAAATATAGCGGAATCCGGACAGGAGCAGAAAAATATGGCTGTGCCGGAAGGTATAGAAGAAGGGGCTTGTGATAGTGCAGTTTCGGCTGCCGATACATATAATTCCGTAACGGACAGTGCATCAAATTCTGAATATGCAAAAATCGGATATGGAGAATCCGGTTATGATACCAGAGAGTATGACTATCAGGAAGAACACCGTTTTGTGTCTACGAAAGATTTCCCGCTTTCAACATTTGCGGCAGACTGTGATACAGCTTCCTACAGCAATATCAGAAGTTATATCGAAGAAGGAATGCTGCCGCCTGCAGGAGCAGTCCGGGTCGAAGAAATGATCAATTATTTTGATTATGACTATGTATCAGGCCCGGAGGCTGGGAAGAAGTTTGCAGTATATACGGAATATGCGGATTGTCCATGGAATAAAGATACAAAGCTGATGATGGTAGGACTGAATACGGCCGCGATCGATATGAGTGAGAAGAAAGCATCCAATCTGGTATTCCTGATCGATACATCCGGTTCTATGTATGAGGAAAATAAACTGCCGCTGGCACAGAAAGCATTTAAAATGCTGGCAGAGAATCTGGATGAGAACGACAGGATCAGTATTGTTACATATGCGGGTTCGGATACGGTTGTTCTAAATGGCGTGGCAGGTTCGGAGGCCTATACGATATGCGAGGCACTGGATTCGCTGGAAGCATCCGGCAGCACAAATGGAAGTGCGGGACTGATCACGGCATATGAGATCGCAGAGCAGCAGTTTATAAAAGACGGAAATAATCGGGTGATCCTTGCGACGGATGGGGATCTGAATGTCGGGCTGACAAGCGAGAGTGATCTGGTAGGATTGATCACTGAGGAGAAGGACAGCGGTATATTCTTGAGCGTTCTGGGATTTGGCTCTGATAATCTGAAGGATAACAAATTAGAAGCACTGGCAGATCACGGAAACGGTAATTACTCGTATCTGGATTCTGTCTATGAAGCAAAGAAGGTTCTGGTTGACGAAATGGGTGGAATCTTATATACGGTTGCAAAGGATGTCAAAATGCAGATTGAATTCAATCCGGAGCAGGTGAAAGGTTATCGGCAGATCGGATATGAGAACCGTACGCTTTCCGCAGAAGATTTTGCAGATGATACGGTGGATGGCGGCGAGATCGGAGCCGGTCATGTGGTGACTGCACTCTATGAGGTGGTTCCGGTCGATTCGGAATTTGACGTGCCGGAGGCAGAGACAAAATATACATCGAAAAAGCAGAGTACAAATTATTCCGGCGAACTGGCAACCGTGAATATCCGTTACAAAGAACCGGATAGAGATAAGAGCACACTGGAAACAGCCGTTATAAAGGCAGAAAGCGGTCAAAAGGGAATGTCTCATGACCTGAGCTTTGCATCGGCGGTTGCGGCATATGGAATGCTGCTTACGGACAGCACATATAAAGGAACAGCGACGTATAAGATGGCGGAAGAACTTGCGGAAGCAGGAATCACGGTTGAGATAAATGAAAGGGACATGGCTCAGGCAAGCAACGATCAGTTATACCGGAGCCAATTCCTTGAACTGGTGCGGAAGACGGAGAAGTTATCTCAACGTGAACCTGAGGCACAGATGTGGCAGTGCGATTAACAGACGGCCGGTTATTTATACTCGAAATTCATAATAAATATAAGCCGTAAAAGGTGTATTTTTTCTCTGATATATGCTTTTTTATTTTTAAGCGTATAGAAGCACTTCCATTTTATTGATAATTCTTGTATAATAAAGCATTAGAGTTGCCAAAAGGCAAATATGAGAAAAGACAGGAAGGATAAAATGAATGGGTGAAAAAAAGATAATGCTCGGTAATGCAGCGATCGCCAGAGGCGCATATGAAGCCGGTGTAAAGGTATCAGCAGCATATCCGGGTACTCCAAGTACAGAGATCAGTGAGAATATTGTAAAATATCCTGAGATATATGCAGAATGGTCTCCAAATGAAAAAGTTGCAACAGAGGTTGCGATCGGAGCATCATTTGCCGGTGTCCGTTCAATCGTGTCAATGAAGCATGTAGGTGTGAACGTAGCTTCAGATCCATTATTTACAGCAGCATATACCGGTGTAAAGGGTGGTATGGTTTTAGTAGCAGCCGATGATCCGGGTATGTATTCATCACAGAATGAACAGGATTCCAGACTGGTAGCAAGGACAGCGATGATTCCGGTGTTTGAACCATCTGACAGTATGGAAGCAAAGGAGTTCACAAAGTATGCATTTGAATGCAGCGAGAAGTACGATACTCCGATCATGCTCCGTACAACAACCAGACTGGCACATTCACAGGGCGTTGTTGAATTAAATGACAGAGTAGAAGTAGAGGATAAGCCATACGAGAGAGACATTAAGAAGATGGTTATGATGCCGGGTAATGCGATCCCTCGTCATGTATTTGTAGAACAGAGATTAAAGGACATGGCAGCAGACGGTGCGGATATGCCGATCAATCGTGTAGAGATGAATGATACCAGCGTTGGTGTTATCACCAGCGGTATTCCATATCAGTACGTAAAGGAAGCAATGCCAAATGCCTCCGTATTAAAGCTTGGTATGGTAAATCCGCTTCCTAGAAAGTTGATCGAAGACTTTGCGGCAAAGGTTGATAAGCTGTATGTTATTGAGGAGTTAGAGCCTCATATCGAGACACAGGTAAGAGCCTGGGGCATCGATGCAGTAGGTAAGGAGCTTCTGACCGTTCAGGGTGAATACAGTGCAAATATGTTAAGAGAGAAGATCCTCGGCGAGAAGGTTGAGCAGGAAGAACCTGCAAAGGTTGCGCCTAGACCACCTATCCTTTGTCCGGGATGTCCGCATAGAAGTGTATTTTCAGTATTAAACGAACTGAAGATCCATGCAGCAGGAGATATCGGATGCTATACACTGGGAGCAGTTGCGCCGCTTAGCGTAATTGATACAACCGTATGTATGGGATCTTCCATTTCTACATTACATGGTATGGAAAAAGCAAAAGGAAAAGATTATATCAAGAACTGGGTTGCGGTTATCGGTGATTCCACATTCATGCATACAGGTGTAAACTCTCTGATGAACATGGTTTACAACAAGGGTACAGGAACCGTTATCATCCTTGATAACTCAACAACCGGTATGACAGGACATCAGGATCATGCAGCGACCGGTAAGACCTTGCAGGGTGAACCTACATATGCGATCAACATTTATAAATTGTGTAAGGCGATCGGTATTGACAGTGTACATGAGATCAATGCATTTGACATTGACGGTTTAAAGAAGCTGATCAAAGAGGAAGTTGCAAAGGATGAGATCTCTGTTATTATCACCAAGTCTCCTTGTGTTCTTTTAAAGACAACCAAGGTAACAGGTGTATGCAGAGCTATCCCGGAGAAATGTAAGAAGTGCGGTATGTGCTTAAAGCCGGGATGTCCGGCAGTTATCAAGCAGCCGGATGGAACGATCCAGATCGATGAGACCATGTGTAATGGTTGCGGACTGTGTATGAAGCGTTGTAAGTTTGATGCGATCGAAAAGGAGGAATTCTAATGGCTGTAAAGAATATTATGATAGTTGGTGTCGGTGGACAGGGAACTCTTCTTACAAGCCGTATCCTCGGTGGTATTACGACAGCAGCAGGTTATGATGTAAAGCTCTCCGAGGTTCATGGTATGAGCCAGAGAGGCGGTAGTGTTGTTACATATGTAAGATATGGTGAGAAGGTTGCGGAACCGATTGTAGAAGAAGGTCATGCAGATGTTCTGATCGCATTTGAGAAGCTGGAAGCTATGCGTTATGCTCATTTTCTGAAGAAGGATGGCGTAATTATTGCAAATGATCAGAGAATCGATCCGATCACGGTTGTAACCGGTCAGGCAGAATATCCGGATCACATCTTAGAGACATTATCAGAGAAGCATAAGGTGATCTCGATCGATGCGATGGCAGAGGCAAAGAAGCTGGGCAATCCAAAGGTATTCAATACGATCATAATCGGTGTTGCCGCAAAGCATATGGATTTTGACCATGACAAATGGGTTGAGGTCATCAAGGCAACAGTTCCTCCAAAGACTGTTGAGATGAATCTGAAAGCATTTGAAGTTGGTTATGCATTATAATAAAAAATATAGATACAGATCAAACCAAGGATGCCTCCTGTTCAAAAGACAGGAGGTATCTTTGTGTCAGCTGGCGTTTGTATAGTAAATGTCGCTGACTACTTTAACCGGAAGATACGAAAATCAACCTGATGAATGAGAAAAATCCAACGTCAAAATTGGTAAATGTTACATTATGTATAGGTTTTCATCTGTAAAATGTGTTTTTTTAGGTATTTTTGACAAAAAAGAGTGGACGATACAGAGGATATAGTGTAAAATCATCTATGTGAGTGTTTTCACATGGGAAAGGAAAACTGAGGGCTATTTAAGGAGAATTCGTGATGAACGATACAATCACTGTTAATATCAGCAAAAAATGGCAGATGTTGTTATGGAAGGTATTTCTGACGTTAGCGTGTATATTCATGGTTGTTGAATTGATCATGTGTATGACGAATATAGGAAATGATAAGGCAGATCTCGGGATGTCCGGTGGAGCATATATTACATTATATGTTGTAGTGCCATTTCTGATATATGCAGCAGCATTGACAGGAACGCTGGTCGCTTTAAAGAAGAATAAATTAACCGATAATGGTGCAGACTGGCTGGTTTCCCTGATGATGTTTACAGTGTTGGCAGTACCTGCATTTGAACATTACAATTCGATCATTCTGGTGCTGATGCCAACGATCGCTATCGTGATCACGGCTATCTTTGCGAATCAGAATATTACGATCGTGATCGCACTTCTTGCATCGGCAAGTCTTATCATCAATGAGATTCATCTGCATCATTTATATGACTGGACACAGATGCGGTTCAGTGGATATGTTGTTACATCATTTGTATTGGTATTTATACTGACCTTTGTAACGTGCTTACTGAATATGCATACGAAGGAACTGATGGAATCCATCGGCAATTTCACAGTTCGTCAGATGAGTCTTATGACAGAGCTTCGTAAAGATCCGCTGACAGGATTATATAACAGACGTTCCTTTGAGGAGAGTCTGGAGAAAGAAATCCTGCAGACCGAGGAGACCGGTGAGAAAGCATATATTGCGATCTTTGATATCGACCATTTCAAGAATGTAAATGATACATACGGACACAGCAATGGTGATGTGGTTATCAAGGCTCTTTGTAAGATGCTGAAGGAGAAATCAAAAGACTATGGTCTTGCATTCCGTTACGGTGGAGAGGAATTTGTTATATTGTTCAGCAACATTGAACTGCCAAAGGTGATCAATGTCGTAGAGGATGTAAGAACAGAATTCCGATGCTACTACTTCCAGTTCATGAATAACAGTGGAATCACCTGTAGCTGTGGTGTTGCGGAATATTCCAAAGGAGAGAGTGCAAAGGCATGGTTCAATCGGGCAGATAATTCGCTGTATCAGGCGAAGGAAGCCGGACGTAACCGTACGGTTGTAAGTGAATAAGATAATTAAAAAGATGCAATCCGTAATTTAAAAAAATGATATCAAAAAAACAGGGAAATTGGTACTATAAGTATACCGGTTTCTCTATTTTTTTGCGAATTTTCAAGTTGGTATAAAAAAATATAAAATTGGTATTGCAAAACCAGTTGATAGGTGGTATATTATATTTACAAAGTGGTTCACAAAAAGAACCACAAAAGGAGATGGAAAATGAAGAAGGATATGGAATATTATATTCAGGTTTCCGGTCGTATTATGAAAGATAATCTTGATAAAAGAAAGTCTCTTACCAAAAAGATATGCGACTGGTATCTGGATCAGGACAAAGAAGATATATGTCTGATCGCATCCGGATCGTCCCTGAATGCAGCATATGCAGCTCGACCGTTTCTTTTAAAATACAGTAAATTCGATATCAGTGTATTAAGTACAGTGGAATATCTGGATGTTTACCGGGAGAGAGAAAAGAACCGGTTTACGATTTTAATATCCCAGAGTGGCTGCAGTACAAACATAATAGAAATTATGAGGGGGCTGAATAAAGAGCATCAACCATTTGTTTTGTTAACCGGGAATGAAAATGGCAGTGCAAGCAGATACACGGATCACCTTGTGGAGTATGGAGTTGGAAATGAAACCATTGATTATGTAACGCTTGGATATTCTACTTTGATCGAGTTCCTGATGCTTATGATACTGGAGATAGATTTTCAAAAAAGAGAAATTAGTGATCAGGAATATGAAACTGCAGTAAGCCAGATCCGGAATGCTTGTGAAATGCAGGAGCTTTGCCTGATGCAGGCGAAAGAATTGGTACAAAAACGATATCAGGATCTGTTGTGTATGGGAAAAGCAATACTGGTCGGCGATGGAGCCAATCTGGCAACGGTCAGAGAGGGAGCGTTGAAATTTCAGGAAACTCTGAAAGTTCCGACGGTATATTATGAAAGCGAAGAATTTATACATGGACCGGATATGCAGCTTACTCCGGACTATTCGGTTTTCTTTATAGATTGTGGTAAGACCTCTGATCGACTGTATGATATTTATAAAGCAACATTGTTGATCACGGAGCACTGCTACATGATTACGGATCAGGTTCACGATAAACGAGATGGACAGATTTGGATACCATGCCGGCTTCCGGCAGAGATCACACCGTTATATACAGCTGCATTGTTTCAATATATAGCGGCTCATGTAACAAAGGAAAAAAATAATTTTACTTGTCATCCGCTGTTTTCCCGGATGGAACAGGCTGTTTCGCCAAAAACAGAAGACTATGACAGGATTATGAAAGAAAAGCTTGAAAGGAGCAGAAGGGAGGAGAACGGATGAGAAAATATGTTTTAGCAACACACGGAAAGATGGCCGAAGGAATGTTGACAACGATTGAAATGCTGGCAGGTGCACAGGAAAATCTGACCTGTATCAATGCTTATACAGATGAATGCCCGGATCCGCTTCCGGAATTAAAGAGAATTGTTGAAGCGGATTCAGAGGCAGAGATTGTGATAATGACAGATCTTTTAGGCGGAAGTGTGAATAATAATGCATCCGCATTATTGTCTGATCCAAGGATACATGTTGTTGCCGGTGTGAATCTGGCTGCAGTGATCGGTATCCTGCTGAGTGCAGAGGATCAGGATACGGCGTCTGTAATTGAGAGTGCGGTTGCAGAGGCTAAAGATATGATGGTTTATTGTAATACAGTAAATACAACGTATGATGATGAAGATTTTTAATCTGTGTATTAACAGAAAAGAAAGGAGAAGGTTTATATGATCAAATCAATTCGTGTTGATTATCGTCTCTTACATGGACAGGTAGCAGTATCATGGACAGCATCATTAGGGGCAGATTGCCTGCTACTGGTAAGTGACACGGTTAAAAATGATCCGCTGAGATTAAATGCACTAAAGATGGCGAAACCATCCGGAACAAAGGTTGTAGTAAAAAATACAGCGGAAGCTGTAGAGGCATTGAAAAGCGGGGTAACTGATAAATATAAATTATTTATCATCTGTGAAACGGTAGAAATAGCCAAAGCAATCATTGAAGCTACAGGAGAAAAGACATTAAATATCGGCAACATTGCATACCATGAAAATGCAAAATTATATGGTAGAAGCGCATATATGGATGCAGCCGAGCTGGCTCTGGTAAAAGAGATGGTTGATGATAGCGTTGATGTATTTATTCAGATGATCCCGGCTGATAAAGTAATTAAATGCAAATCGCTGTTTTAACGGATGAATGGAGGGACAGATTATGATATTAAAAACAATACTTATTTTTCTGATCGGCCTGCTTGGTTATTCAGAATGGCTGCTTGGTACAAGCTGCCTGCAGCGACCGATCGTTCTTGGACCGTTAGTAGGTCTGGTAATGGGAAATCTTCCGGCCGGTATTATTATGGGTGCAACTATGGAACTTGCACTTGTAGGAGCCGTATCGATCGGTGCATATAATCCGCCGGATCTGATCGCAGGCACTGTGCTCGGTGTTTCACTTGCGATTCAGTCAGGAGCCGGAGCGGAAACAGCTTTAGTACTTGGTATTCCGATCGCAACCGTAATGCTTGCGGCAAATACCGGTATCTGCCAGCCGTTGATGCTTGTTATGATCCACAAATGTGACCGTGATGCTGAAAAAGGTAATATACGGGCATTTAACAGAGATTATCTGATCGCAGGATATCTTCAGAATCTTTTTGGTATTGTCTGCATCCCACTTGCATTTTATTTTGGCAGTGATGCAGTAACAGCACTTCTTGGTAAAATACCTGAATTTGTTCAGTCCGGTATGGATATAACAGCAGCACTGCTTCCTGCACTTGGTTTTGCAATGCTTGCACAGCAGATGATGAATCGCAAGGTTGCACCATTTTTCTTCCTTGGCTTTTTCCTGGTATCATACCTTGGAATATCCACAACAGGAGTTGCGATTTTTGCCGTACTTATTGTGATAATCGGAGTAACATTCGGCATATTCGGAGACAAGCAGCAGGGGGCAGCACCGGTAGTTGAAACCGCAGATAACGGAGGTGATTTTGATGAGTTCTAAGATACATGCAGACTACGATAAGGTAGTTACGAAAAAAGATCTCACAAAGGTGTTTTTAAGAGAGATCACATATGAACATACATGGAATTATGAACGAATGGGAAATGTAGGATTTTGTTTTTCCATGTATCCGGTTTTAAAGAAACTGTATCCGGATAAGAAGGATCTGGCAGCTGCTATGAAGCGTCATCTGACGTTATATCAGACCAGCCATTATCTTGCAACATTTCAGATGGGTATCACAGCCGCAATGGAAGAGGAAAATGCACAGGATGCAGATTTTGATACAGATTCGATTGGCGCAGTAAAAACAGCATTAATGGGACCTATAGCAGGAATCGGCGATTCTCTGTTCTGGGGTACGATCAAGGTAATCGCAACAGGAATCGGATGTTCACTTGCCTTGCAGGGGAACATTCTCGGACCTATTCTCTTCCTTTTGATCTTTAACATTCCGGCATATCTCTGCAGATGGTTTGGAGTATTCCTTGGATATAAAATGGGTCGTGAATCCATGGCAAAGATTGTTGAATCCGGTTTGATGAAGGTAGTTATGGAAGTAGCCTCTATCATGGGTATTATGGTAGTTGGCGGCATGACGATGGATATGACGTCGATTAATTTTATAACGCAGATCGGAAGCGGCGAAGAAGCAAGTACAATTCAGGATCTGTTAAATGGCATTGTCCCGGGCCTTCCGGTGCTGTTGCTATTTGGAGTTACTTACTGGTTATTGAAGAAGAAGGTTAATCCGTTGCTTATTATGTTGATCATGCTTGTACTTGGAATAGCAGGAGCATTCTTTGGCTTCCTTGGTTAAAAAGGAGGTAGTAGTAAGGTGAAAAAAATAGTAATTGATATGCATGTACATCCTGCATTTTTAGAGCCGGTATGCAAAACGGAATATCAGAATGAATTTGCAAAAAAGATGTATGGCTTATACAAGACGGATCAGATCCCGGTTGATGCACTGTTAACCTTGATGGATTGTTCCGGAGTGGATAAAGCGGTTTTGCTTCCACTGGATCTGACTACGGAATATGGAGGCATACTAGGAACAAATGACCAGGTAAAGGAATTGACAGCAACATATCCGGATCGTTTTATCGGATTTGCCAGTGTAGATCCTCACAGGCCGGATGCGACAGAGATACTTGAAACAGCATTTGCAGAGTATCATCTGGCAGGCCTGAAGCTTCATCCGTCAAAGCAGAAGTTCTATCCGGGAGATGAATACATGGAGCCGATATATCAGATATGCGAGAAGTATAATAAACCGATCGTGTTTCATTGCGGAATGTCGGTAGAGCCGGATACCTTATCTAAATATGCGAGGCCGGTTGAGTTTGAAGAAACAGCATACAGACATCCAAAGCTTCGAATCTGTCTTGCACATTGCGGATGGCCATGGGTGCAGGAAACTTGTATGCTGATGCTCAAATACAGAAATGTTTATGCGGATACAGCATTCCTGTATTTTGATACAGCCCCGGAGTTTTATCACAAGGTATTCGAAGTGGATATGGGACCGCACTGGATCGATCGAAGCTTCAGACATCAGATCATGTTTGGCTCTGATGATCCGCGGTTAGAGATGCGGAGAATGAAAAAGGCTATAGAAGCTATGGATATAAGAGAATCTACCAAGGATCTGATATTTGGACAGAACGCGATTGAGTTTCTGGGATTGGAGGTATGATGGTAACACATGGCAGTATAGAGGTGCTGACAAAAGAATATAACTGTCTGGTGAAAATTACAGATGATATCAGGCAGGTTGTAGAAAAAAGCAAAATCAGAAATGGAGTTGTATATGTTATAACAGCACATACGACAACAGGAATTGCAGTTAATGAAGGACTGGAGTGCCTGGAATATGATATTGGGCATCTGATGGAAAGACTTGTTCCTGAGGATGGAGAATATGCCCATGGAAGGCTGTTAGATACCTACGGTGCGATGGCAGGCAATCCGACCGGACATTTAAAAGCCCATCTGACCGGAAATCATTGTGTATTCCCGGTTATAGATGGAAAGCTGAAAAGTGGAAGTGCACAGGACATATATCTGTGTGAATATGATGGACCGCAATATAGAACAATTTATATAACAATCATAGGAGAATAAAAAATAATAGGAGGAAAGAACTATGGCATTAAAAAAATTTGACGCAGAAAAATATTTAAAGGACGGAGCAAAGACATACTCATTAAGAGGAGAGGTTGAGGCATTAGTTGACCGGATCACGGCAAAGGAATATGACAGCGTATGTATGCTTGGTATCGGTGGAACATGGGCAGAATGGTATCCGGTTGTAGAAGTAGCCAAGAAATATACAGATCTTCCGATCTATCTTGAAAATGCAGGTGAATTTCTGGTAAAAAATAAAAAACATATTACAGATAAGACTCTTGTATTTACATCTTCTGCATCAGGCAATACGATGGAGATTTTGAAGGCAGTAAAATATTGTAAGGATCAGGGAATCAATGTATATGGATTTACAAAGGATGAGACAACTCCTTTAGCAAATCTGCTGACAGACCCGATTTATAATGCATGTGGTGACTGCGAGCATTCTTACTTATTATACTATTTTGTAATGCTCCGTATCTTAAAGAACAGAGGAGAATTCCCACATTATGACAGATGGGCAGACCAGATGGAAAATCTGTTTAAGGATCTCCTTGCGGCAAGAGAAAAATTTGAGCCAAGAGCGATCGAGATCGCAAAGACATATGCACATGAACCATATACAATGTTTACAGGTTCCGGTGTCCTTTGGGGTGAGACCTATCTCTTTACAATGTGTATCTTAGAGGAGATGCAGTGGGTTCGTACAAAGACTGTTTCATCTGCTGATTTCTTCCATGGACCATTGGAGTTAGTTGATGACAGAGTTCCGGTATTTGTAATAAAAGGTGAGGACGAATATCGACCATTGGATGAAAGAGTAGAACGATTTGTAAAAGAACATACAAAGAAAGCTGTTATTATTGATACCAAGGATTACATTCTGGATGGTATCGATGATGAGTTCCGTGTAATCTGCTCTCCGATGATCATTACTGCATTATTAACAGAACGACTTGCTATTCATTATGAGCAGAATACAGGACATAGTCTGGAATTCAGACGTTACTATCGTCAGTTTGAATATTAAAAAGGTCAGGCGGTTATTATGGTTGAATTCACATATGTAATTACAGATGAACAGGGACTTCATGCCAGACCGGCGTCACAGTTTGTTATGGCTGCTGCAAAATGTAAGAGCACAGTATCCGTAACATTTGGATCCAGAACCGTAAACGCAAAAGGAGTTATGGCAGTTATGAGTCTGGGAGCAAAAAAAGGTCAGGAGATCCTGATAAAAGTAGAAGGTGAAAACGAGGCAGAAGATGCAGCAAACCTGAAAGCGTTCGTTCAGGAACATCTGTAAAAGGATCGGAATTTAAAGAGGTGACAATATGGTAATATTACAGGGTAAAAGTGTATTTGGCGGAGTTGCTATCGGGAAGATACAATTCTTTAAAAGGGACGAAATCCAGATAAAACGACGTCATGTCGATGATCCGGAGGCGGAAATACGCCGCTTCCGGACTGCAAAGGAAAAAGCACTTTCCGAATTGCAGCAGTTATATGACAAGGCACTTACTGATGTGGGAGAAGCAAATGCCATGATCTTTGAAGCACATCAGTTAATGCTTGAGGATCCGGATTATAATGATTCTGTAGAGAATATTATAAATACACAAAAGGTAAATGCTGAATATGCAATAGGTGTCACATCTGATAATTATGCAGCAATCTTTGAAGCGATGGATGATGCCTATATGCAGGGAAGGGCAGCAGATGTAAAGGATGTATCGAACAGGCTCCTTTCCCAGTTTGCAAAAAAACAGAATGCTTCATTTGAAATGACGGAGCAGGTAATCATCGCGGCAGATGATCTGGCACCAAGCGAGACTGTTCAGCTTGATAAAGATAAGGTGCTGTCGTTTATTACAGTGGGAGGCTCGGCAAATTCCCATACAGCTATTCTTGCCAGAACTATGAATATTCCGGCTGTTATAGGAATCGGTGATACATTAACACCGAAATATGACGGATGCCTTGCAATCGTAGACGGCCAGGAAGGAAAGATCTACATTGATCCGGACGAAGAAAATCTTGTTGCCATGAGAAAAAAGCAGGCTGTCGAACAGGAACAGCGTGAGCTTCTGGAAACGTTGAAGGGCAAGGAAAATGTAACCGGATCCGGGCAGAAGATTAACCTTTATGCCAATATTGCCAATGTATCAGATGTAGGAGCAGCACTCCGAAATGATGCCGGTGGTATCGGGTTATTCAGAAGCGAATTCTTATATCTGGAAAATGAAACCTATCCAACAGAGGAACAGCAGTTTGCAGCTTATAGACAGGTAGCGGAAATGATGGCCGGAAAAAGGGTGATTATCCGTACGTTAGATATCGGAGCAGATAAACAGGTTGGATATTTTAATCTGGAAAAAGAGGATAATCCGGCAATGGGCTTCCGTGCAATCCGGATTTGTCTGACCAGACCCGAATTATTTAAGACTCAGCTTAGGGCTATTTTCAGAGCATCTGCGTATGGCCAGATTGCGATCATGTTTCCAATGATCATTTCGGTATCAGAGGTTCGTCGTATTAAAGAGATAATGGACGAGGTGAAGACCGGACTTCGTGCAGATGGAATAGCATTTTCCGATCAGATTGAAATCGGTATAATGATTGAGACTCCGGCTGCAGTTATGATCAGCAGAGAACTGGCAAAGGAAGTGGATTTCTTTAGTGTCGGAACAAATGATCTGACGCAGTATACTCTGGCAATTGATCGCCAGAACCGGAATCTTGATTCCTTTTATGATTCACACCATCCGGCAGTGTTATCTATGATCCAAATGGCAGCAGAGAATGCTCATGCAGAAGGAAAATGGATTGGAATATGCGGTGAACTTGCAGCTGATCTAAGTCTGACAGAAAGGTTTTTACAGATGAACATTGATGAGTTATCAGTTGCGCCTGGTATGATACTTCCGTTAAGGAAAAAAATAAGAGAGTTATAAAAAGTATACAGAGACAGATCCGCACATGTACGGGTCTGTTTTTGGTTTTATAAACTGACATTTCCTGCTTGTTTGCGTTTGGAAAAGTTGCTATACTTAATAGAGTACAGGAGGGAGTTTGCCATGAAATTGATGAATAAAGATGAGTTTATTGCGTATGAATTGAAATTTTACTTTATGAAAAATAAACTGAAAGAAGGAGAAAAACTCCCATCTGAACGGGATCTGGCTGAACAGTTTGGGGTACAGAGAGCTACAGTCAGATCGGCATATAAATTATTAGAAGATGAAGGAATCATAGAATGCAGGGAACGGAGTGGCAACTACATAGCCCACAAAAGAATGATATCCAATCTTGACCGAATCCGATCATTCAGCGAAAAGCTGGAAAAGATGGGTGCGCAAACAAGAAGCAGACTGTTGGCATTTGAGCGTGTGGAAGTAGATAAGGAACTGAATAAAAATGTTAAGCTTCCGTTAGGAACGCCGTTGTTCAAAATTACCCGTATCCGTATGGTCGTAGAAGAAGACAGGGCTGTTCCGATCACCATAGAATATTCATATATACCGGAAAGCAAGGCTCCTAAGCTGATGCGGTTTGATCTGGAAGATAATTCGTTATTTGATATTTTGATTCAGGAATATCATCATATTCCCAAAAAACAGGAATTAACAGTCGGAATTGTATATGCTGATGAAAATGAAGCCAAAGCCTTGAATGTTGACAAGCTGACTGCTCTTGTAAAAAAAGAGGGAATCACATATGACGAGAAAGGTGAGGTTATGGAATACCTGCAATCGGTGATCAATAAAGAATGGGTCGCATTTGAAAAAGAAGATCCTGTCATTAAGCAAAAGATGGAGGAGGTGCTCCATGGATTATAGAATGCCATTATATATTCAATTACAGGATTCTATTATCAAGAAAATAGATGAAAAAAAATATCTGCCGGGTGAAGCAATACCAAGTGAGAGAAAAATGGCGGAAGCCTATGGTGTGAACCGTATGACCGTAAAACGTGCGATCAGTAAGCTTGTAGAAGAAGGATATCTGGTTTGTAAACCGGGTTCCGGAACGTATGTTGCACAAAGAGATAAGAAAAAGATCGATCTGGATAATTCAAATGAAGCAGGAAATACCGGCATCACAGCGACGCTCCGTAAGGGTGGAATGGAGGTAAAAAACCGCCTTCTCGGGACCGGTGAGATCACAGGAAGTAAATATCTGGGATATAAGCTTGGAATTTCGGATGATGAGATGATATATGGAATTTACCGGGTACGATCAGAGGGTGATATACCATTTGCAGTGGAATATACATATGTACCGGCAAAATATTTTGATGATCTGGATGAGTTTGATTTCGCCAAAGTGTCTTTATATGATTATATGGAAGCAAAAGGACATATGCCATGCCATTTTGGACAGAAGCTGGTCATATGTGAGGCAAATGAACGGCTCGCAGAGCTGCTGCAGGTGGAACGTGGAACTGCGATTTATAAGATCAATTATCAGGGTGCGGATGCAGATTATAATATTGTAGAGTTTACCATGAGTTATCTGAATCCTGCTTATACAAAATTCCGATTTGATGTTGAGGTTTCTTAAAGGAAAGACATAAGCGTTTCTGTTACGGATCATATGGATCTTGTTATGCCGGCTTCGGTTTATAATATTAGTACTCGAAAGGTGTTATTTGAAAATGCAATTCAAAAAAGTAGAAAAGAAATGCGAAGGTAAATTTATTACCCGCTATGATATAACATATGAGACAGTGGATCATCAGGAGAAGGTATATGAGATGATCAGCCGGAATGGTGACATTACGGATTTTGAAGGACTGCATGGCAAAATGGCAGATGCAGTTGTGATCATTGCTACGGATGAGACCGGCGAGAAGATACTGATCGATAAGGAATTCCGTCTTGCTCCGGGAGAATGGGTATATAACTTTCCGGCAGGTCTGATCGATCCGGGTGAGACGCCGCAGGAGAGTGCGAAGCGTGAGCTTCGTGAGGAGACAGGGCTGGAATTATATGAGATCAATGATTTCATCGGAACCAGCTACAGTGCGGTTGGTTTTTCAAATGAAACAAATGTCTGCGTTGTTGGAAAGGCACGGGGAGAGTTCCATAAGAGTACCTCTACATTAGAAGAGATCGAAGCCGGCTGGTATACAAAGGCAGAAGTCAGAGAACTTCTTAAGAAAGCGAAATTTGCAGCGAGAACACAGGCATACTGCTATGTGTGGAGCAGAGAATAGAGGACAAAAAGTAGAATCTAGAGGGGCACAGGGGACAGTACTTGAAGTGAAAGCCGGCACAACGGTTCTTACAGCCTGCAGCAACCGTATCGTTTGCAGATAAGGGTTGTAAATATCTGGACAGAAAGGAAAAATACGATGTTTCACAAAGATTATGAAAGAAAGATCGATCAGTTAGTAAATGAACTGACATTAGAAGAGAAAATAAAGATGATCCATGGTGCGGGTCTGTTCCGCACCGGGGCAGTAGAAAGACTTGGAATCCCCCCAATCGTGATGTCGGATGGTCCGACCGGGGTGCGGTTCGAATTTTTTAATGATAATTGGGGCAGAGCTGGACATAATGATGATGGCGTTACATACTGTCCGAGCAACAGTGCGATTGCAGCAACATGGAACCGGGAGCTGGCAGAAAAATCAGGAACGGTACTTGGTGAAGAAGCCAGAGGACGTGGCAAGGATATCATACTTGCGCCGGGTGTTAATGTTATGCGGACGCCGCTTTGCGGGAGAAATTTTGAGTATTTCAGTGAAGATCCATTTCTGATATCGGAGATGGCAGTTCCGGTGATCAAGGGGATCGAGAGTTCTGACGTGGGTGCCTGTGTAAAACATTTTGCTGTTAATAATCAGGAAACAGAACGGAACTGGGTAAATGTCGAGATCGATGAACGGACGCTCCGTGAGATCTATCTGCCTGCGTTTGAAGCTGCAGTAAAGAAAGCAAATGTAAGATCTATTATGGGTGCTTATAATCTGTTCCGTGGAGTCCATTGTTGTGAAAATAATGAACTGCTCGGTGAGATACTGCGGAAAGAATGGAATTATGACGGTCTGATTGTTTCTGATTGGGGCGGCATCCACGATACAAAGGCTGCCGCAGAAAGCCCGATCGATGTAGAGATGTCGATCTATGCAAATTTCGATGAATACTGCATGGCAGATCCATTGTTAAATGCGGTAAGGAATGGCGAGATCGAAGAGGAAAGAGTTGATGAAAAGGTAAAGAGTATTCTTCGATTCATGCTCCGTGTCAAGATGATCGATATTGTAGAAGCCCAAAGTGGGTACAATGAACAGACGGCTACATATGCTGGCTGCACGGAACAGAAGCCGGCCGTCTATGCGGTTCGTGACTGGAGCCGGAAGAAAGGAAGTTATGATACTTCAGCACATCAGGATGCAGTGTTAGAGACAGCCAGAGAATCAATTGTACTGTTAAAGAATGAAGAACAGAGACTGCCGCTTGCACCTGAGAAGACACATCGGCTTCTGGTGATCGGACATAATGCAGCAAAGCTTCATTCAAATGGTGGCGGAAGTGCGGAGATTGCGGCACTTTATGAGATCAATCCACTGCTTGGCATTAAGATGGAGCTTGGCGGTAACTGCGAAGTGACCTATGCAGAAGGTTATTATGTACCGGATAAGAACAGACAGCAGGTACTGAACTGGCAGGAGGTAAGTCTGGATGAACTGGCATCGGAGCAGGGTGCTTATGAAGGAAATGATCCGGAAGGACAGAAGATCCAGAAGGCACTTCGTGAAGAAGCAGTTGCACTTGCTTCAGAATATGATGATGTGATCTTTGTTGGCGGTTTAAATCATGATACAGATGAAGAAGGATACGACAGACCGGATCTGAAGCTTCCATATCATCAGGATGAACTGATCACGGAGCTCTTAAAAGTGAATCCGAATATGGTCATTGTCATGATGGCAGGTAATCCGGTTGATATGAGCGCATGGATTGATGATGCAAAGTCGATTGTATGGATGAGTTATGCAGGAATGGAAGGTGGCAGAGCACTCGGTGAAATCTTGTTTGGTGAAGTAAATCCATCCGGTAAACTTGTGATGACCATGCCGAAATCTCTTGATAAGGTACCGGCGATGGTTTTTGGAGATTTTCCAGGAAGAACCTTAACGGAAGAAGAACATGAAAGAATGAATGCAAAACTGACGGAGACATACAGAGAAGGCGTATTTGTCGGATATCGGTATTATGACAAATATCAGATCCCGGTACAGTTCTCATTTGGTCATGGATTATCTTATACGACATTTTCCTATGGAGATATGCAGGTAAAGGAAACGGATGTTCAGACATTCAAGGTGCAGATTCCAGTAACAAATACCGGAAAGATTACAGGAAAAGAGACGGTAGAGATGTATGTCGGAGAAGCGGAGGTAAGTCCGGAGAATCCTGTGAAGGAGCTGAAGGGCTTCTGCAAGTTATTACTTGCACCGGGAGAAACAAAGTATGCGGAATTTGAATTGACAGCCGATGCATTCCGTCATTTTGACGGGAATGCGAATGCGTGGAAGGTCATAGCAGGAAGTTATACGATCTATATCGGAAGTTCTGTTTCTGATATTCGGTCGGTAACAACCATAACAGTAAAATAATTAATAGATAAAATGCCGGTATGAACGGTCTGTCTGCCGGTACTATGAAACATCCATAGAGCAGCCGACTGATTTTCATACAATTTTGTGCTATGTCGGAGCTGCAAACGACTTTATCGCAGCGGAGACATATGCATATAAAATAGTATGAAAGAAGGTAGGCAAACGTGATGTTCATAGTACCGGCATGCAGATCGTTCATATCGGCATTGTTTTATTGATATTCGTTGAGCCATTCTATTATGCCGTTTGCGATCGCGGCGGCGTAATCGTCCATGTTATCATCGTAGAGCGCTACGTCTTTTTCGTTGCTGATAAAGCCCATCTCGATGATCAGACTTGTCATATTTGTCTGTTTGATAACGATGTAATCGTTGTCACTGTCAAACTGTGTTCCGGTACGGACACCACGGTTATCGGAGATTCCGACCTTTTCCAGATTGGACAGGATGGTTTCTGCGATTGCGTGATTCTTTTCGGAACCGGAGCTGTAGATCCATGCTTCTACACCACAGGCCTCAGGATTTGCTGCATAGTTCCTGTGGAGTGCCAGATAGAGATCTGCGTCGCAGTCATTTGCAATCGCAGCACGTTCTTCGGAAGAAACGGTAGAATCATCATCACGCGTCATGACAACTTTTACTCCGTTTTTCTTTAATAGTTTTGCAACCTTTAAGGAAAGCTTCAGATTTCCGTCTTTTTCATGAATATTATTAATTCCGGTTGCACCGATATCAGAACCGCCATGTCCCGGATCCAGACAGACTGTGTATTTTCCGTCCGGTTTTATGATCGAGACAGCATCCTTGCTGCTTTTTGACCGACTGACCGCCAACAGGACGGACAGAACGATAACGGCGATGAGCAGGACGATGTTGACACCGATCAGGAATTTTATGACAGACCGCATCTGTGTAACGGTCAGTTTCTTTTTTGTTTTTCCAGCCATAATGTATAAAACTGCCGGAGCAGCCCTTTCTGTTTCTAGTTTATTCTCAACTAAGATACTCTAAAATGACCGGATTTTCAATATGATGGAAAAGATTTAATATTTGTGTATATGGGCAATATACGAAGAAAGATGGAACGACAGGTGACATAATACAGCAATTTATATAGAAAAAACCAAAAGAAACCGATAAATTTCTAAAGATTTCAATATTGTCAAATGAAAATATGAGTGTTACCCTAATATAGGGTGGCAGGGAGAAGATAAGAAAAGGAATAAAAGATGATCGTAGATTTTCATACTCACACATATCCGGATAAAATAGCTTCAAAGACACTTGAACTGTTAGTAAGTAGATCAAAGACAAAGCCGGCATCAGATGGTACACTTGCAGGCTTGCAGCATTCAATGGCGCAAAGCGGCGTTGATATCTCTGTTGTCCTTCCTGTTGTAACCGCACCTCATCAGGTGGAGCGGATCAATACCGTGGCAAAGACAGTAACAGCCCAGTTTACGGGTAGTGGTGTCTGGTCATTTGGCGGAATCCATCCCGGAAATGATAACTATAAAGAGATTTTAAATGGTATCAAGTCTGCCGGATTAAAGGGAATTAAGCTGCATCCGGATTATCAGGATGCCATGTTCAATGATATCCGTTATAAACGGATTATCAGTTACGCAACAGAGCTTGGCTTGGTCGTTGTGGTTCATGCCGGAGTAGATATCGGACTTCCCTCTGTAACACATTGTACACCGGACATGGTGTGTGAAGTATTAGATGAGGTTCAGCCGGAGCGGCTCGTTCTTGCACACATGGGTGGCTGGAATCTCTGGGACGAGGTACTTGCGAAGCTGTGCGGAAGAAATGTATATATGGATACAGCATTTTCCTATGGAGAGATTGCATGGCTTTCGGGTGCTGAACATCGTTGGAAGCTGGCATCAGAGGAGATGTTCCTGAAACTGATCAGAGCACATGGAGCAGACCGGATCGTATTTGGAACAGACAGTCCGTGGACAGATCAGAAGCGGGCCATAAAGGACATACAGGCACTTCCGTTATCAGATGAAGACAAGAAAAAGATCCTTGGAGAAAACGCATTGCAGCTTTTGGGACTGCCGGATGCAGAATAGAAAATATAAAGAGAACTATACAATATATTTGAAAGCATTAGAGGATTCATATATAAAAGTAAAATAAATTTCCGATAAATTAGTAAAAATAGACATTGCACAAAAATTAAAAATGTGTTACAATTTTGTTACAATAAGAAAGGGAGAGAAGATAGCTTCTGAGACATCCGAAATTTAAGTCGTTGTTTTTTTCACAAAAAAATATTCATAAATACAAGGGACTGCCTGTAAGATGGCGGTCCCTTTCCCTTTCTTGTGCAATCAGGTTCCTCTCGTCTAACGACTCGATGATTAGCGGTCGTCAAATTGAAAACAATTTTGTGCAATCAGGTTCCTCTCGTCTAACGACTCGATGAACATTGACCATCATATAGAAATTTGTGCTCTTGCGTTGCAAGCACAATTTCTGCATGATGATTGATTGCACAAAAAAAGAACCAGATCACATCTGGTTCTTAAGAGCTGGGCTACAAGGATTCGAACCTTGAAAATGCTGGAGTCAGAGTCCAGTGCCTTACCATTTGGCGATAGCCCATTGCTGTCAACAGATGATATTATATTATAACAGTTTGAAAAAAGCAAGCACTTTTTTAAAAAAATTACAAAAATATACTTTGTCAATAGAAGTGCAACAAATTTTTTAATTTTAAGGCAACTTTTTTTCTAGTTGCCTTAAATTGGACTATTATATATTCCTAATGCGTGTAATTGTTCCGCGAACAATTCCCGGCTGGTACGCCAGTTGAACATTTTTCTAGGATAGTCATTTATCCAGTCCTGTATGTACATTACTTTTTTTTCATCGTACTGGTCCAGATCTGAACTCTTGGGAGCATGACGACGAATAAGGCGGTTATTGTTTTCATTGCTACCACGCTCATAACTGCTATACGCATGACAATAATAACAGTCAAGTCGGTGCGTTCCGTCTGATGATGTTTCAATTCCATTCACATCTGAAAACTCTACCCCATTATCAACAGTTATAGTTTTAAATACATCCTTAAAATGATCGCCCCACAAATTTTCTAACTCGTCCAATTTATCAACAACAGACTTTGATCGCTGGTCAAGAAGCTTCCTAACAATTTCCATTCTGGTTAGACGTTCCGTTAGCACAAGAAAACATCCTTTTGTTATACCTTGACGACCTTTAACAGTATCCATTTCCCAATGTCCAAACGTATTTCTATCCGAAACGACAGCAGGACGCTTTTCAATAGATGTACCAACAGACTTTCTTTTTTGAACAGGTTTATTATACTTCTTTTTCTTCTTTTTACCTTTAATAGGCAGATAACTGCTATCAAGCATATAAAAAACATGATTATCTATGTATCTATACAAGGTTCTCACACTAATTTTAGTATCAAACAATGCGGAAGCTTCAGCAAGAGCAGCAGATGGACTATAACGACTATTTACAATCTTATCTTCGATAAAGTCGGCAAAAGCTACATCATTACCAACCTTTAAAGACTTACCAAGATGCGTTTTTCTATCATCCGCAACAGCTTGACCAAGGTCACAGCTATATTTCTTTACTTCAATCCACGAACTACTTTCAAGATGCATATATGTACCTTTCTTAATTTCACGATAAATCGTTGACCGGTCCACACCCAGATAATCCGCTATATATGCAACACTTTTCCCAGTATTTAACAATGTTTCAATCCTTGTTCGGTCATATTTTGTCAAATGACTATACTTATCACCCATCTAATCACCCTTTTTCCCTTTCATTTGTAAAAAAAATAAGCACAAGGCTAAAATCCCTATGCTTATTATAATATTTTTATGCTTATACTTTACTGGTAATATTTGGTAATTTTTCCTGTTCCCAGTTCTCAAATTTTAAAACAACATCCCTTGGCGGATTATCGAGAAATCCACACTCATAATTTGAAGCAACACGCCCCGGTAAAAACAATTCATTGACTCTATCAACACATTCTTCTCGAGTTCTGTCTTTTTTAGGATACACCGAAGCCATAGGATTTGCGTAAGTATCAACATACTGATACTTGCCGCTTTTTTGTTGATATAAATACGTTTTCATGGTATTTTCTGTCATTTCAACATAAAGTTCACACCGACGCTCAAACTGCTTGATCTGCTCCGTATTATATCCGACCAACTCACGAAAAAACACAGGCATACTTTTAGCAGTTGTGATAATTAATAACTGACATTCAAGCAGCTTGTTTTTGTAACGCGATTTAACAGTTGATTGAGTATTATTATCTAATAACTTCAAAAAATCAGATATATTAAAATTCTCTGGACGGACATCATCAAGTATCAAACAATCTTCCCCGCGATACCCATCTAAAGGATCATTACTACCACTGGAAACATAACAGCTATATCCTTTTTCAGATGCCAGCATTTTCCCATATGTAGTTTTTCCACAAGACGATTCACCATAAATATAAATACAGGTCATATTCCTATCTTGATGCATAAGCGCATCCTTGCGATACGAAAACGCATTATCAATAGATGCTTTAAACCGATCATATTCAGCTGCAGAAATATAATCTGTATAATTATATTCCCTAATAACACCGCTCTGAATCAGTTCTATTAATTCATCTTTTCGCTTTCTGGAGACCGACCTTGCCAGTGATGTAGCCGCTTCTGCGACAAAATCAAAATTAGATATTACATTTTCTTCCAGATATTGTTCTTTATCCGGTGCATTTGAATGTGTAAGATAAGCAAGCGCATCAGCAAATTTACCATGAATTTTTCCGATACGTTCCGGCTGAACATCAAACCACTTACATATACTTGATGTTGGAACGCTATCCTTAAATCTGATCATTATATGCCAATGTGGCAATTTATCCGTACCATCTGCATTCTTATCTACATCATGCAATATATACGCATAATCTTTCACCGCATTATGATCTAGTCCAGACTCTACTTGATCACGCGACATAAAACGAAGCTGTTGCACTATTTCACATGTTTTAAAGCTTTTAGGCACTCCCATTTTTTATCCCCACTTTCTTTTTCCCTTATCTTTTCCCCTTAATCACTTTTACACCTTTTACACTTTTTACACCTCGCTTACACCGCTGGGGACAAGCCCCCCAGCGGTAGCAAAAAAAACTATATTTTATAAGACATTTTTAAATCTTTAAAATAAAGATTTACACCTTTACACCTACATTTTTAAACATCATTTTCTTTTGATTCTCGATCAATCCTCAAAAACGTATTTTTACCTAACAACATAGCTTTAACCTGTAAAGATGCTAACATTGTTAAAACCTCAGACTTATCATCTGTTATACAAATCCGATTTAAACAACCTCGGCATTCATCATATAAACTATCGCTCTCATAGCGATCTAATTCTTCATCTAAAAATAAACCTTGATATTTCATTTTTACATTCCACCTTTCCAAATACTTAAAACCTTAACAGCCGCAATGCCAAACGCAAAGCATTATTGCAAAGCGACAACACTTGATTTAATAGGTATACTAATCTCTTCACTACATCACTCCTTTATAATATTGTCACACGGAACCGTTTTTTTGTATTACATTTTTCCTGCAGGTATTTTGTAATACAAAAAGGACACTATCCCCGGAGATGAAGCAACCGCTCGTATTCAATACATAGATACCGAACCTTTTCAGAAAAAGTATTACCCGGTAAAGAATTTATAATAGCAACGCACTCGCTATCCAACCGGATAGACTTCGATATATCGAACCGTATTTTTCTATAATATCCGTCGCGAAGAACCCACATAATCAATCACACCTCCCAAAAACACAAATGAATGACAGTCATGCACATGGCACACGGAGCGGAGCAGTCAAGCCAAGCGACAACGTCGCCAAGGGCTTGACTGGCTTCCGCTTCCGTGTGCTCCATGTAGCTATCGGTACAAGGGGGCACTTCGTGCACTTGCACCGATCTACTTACTTGCGCCTATGCCTATAGCGTCGCTTCAAACCGGACGCAGACAGATCATTGACATGTGCGCCCTGGTTAATGAGTATCTGATCATCCGGCAGGAGATCATCTGACCGCAGACGTTCCACACGTTCATCTGTATCGTATGACGCATAATCCTGATTTGTGATCCACGCATACGACACCTTAAGCGGCTTAAGCATATCTATATTATTGCAATTTTCAAAATCCATCGGATCATATGCCAACTTACGAACAATACGCCACGTTTTTTTAACGCACACAAGGTTAGCTGTAATCTGCCTCAATAGAGCATCACAAAAATGAAATCTTTGCGACGTTCCGATTATATAGATCTTGTTCTTTCTAACCTGTAGCAAGTTCCGGAGCAATTCTGTACTTATGTTTGTTTTAAAGTCACGACTATTCCAGATGGCACCAATCTCATCCATGACAAATATAGTAATATCTTCACGCGGCTGTTCTACATCCATCAACTGTCTAGATGTCACAAACGGAGTATAGGGTATGTCCGAAAAGGAAACATTAGATACAATATGTATATGCTGTGTTACAAACGCCTGTTTGGACTCGTCCCACACAGGCAAACCATTGTATTTCTTGTAAATATCATGCACTTGCTTACTCACACACAAGGTTTTTCCAGAGCCAAATACTTTATTACGATATGCGCTGATTATATCGACACGACCATAAAAAGGACATCTGTTATACTCTTTATGTTTGATATAGTAATAAAGATCAACCACTCCATAACGGCACATGTCGAAAAAGTGCCGGATAACAAACTTCGGAAACGGAAACACAACTATACATATAAACAAAAGAAATAATACAATCTCTAACATACTACAACCTTGCCTTTCTGATCGCGCCAAGGATCACCGCTAAAAAGAAAAGAGCAAGGACATATACAAGAACTTTTGTCAACATCAAAGTCAAATCTCCATTTGAATAAAAATAATTAACCATGTTATCCACAGACATCATCCCCTTTCTACATCAAACAGTTATAGATAAATATAAAAGCAACACAAACAATAAATACAACCAGAAAAATCAGAATCCAATGGAGCAGGATATATATATCGTCCAATGTTTTTGGTGTTTGATCCGGTGAGCCTACAAGTGTCGTATACCATGCGTCACCCGGAGTAGCAACCTTTGCCACCGACTCTGTTGTGACCTCTGTAGTTGTTTCTGTAATCGCTTCCGTCGTTGCTTCTGTAGTATCAAGTTCAGAAGCCGCTACAGGTACACTACTAAAAAGGACTATTGTTAGCATCATCAACAATAGATTCAAGATCTTTTTTTTGCATCTTTTCATATTCATGCATCATCCTTTCATCTCTCTTATAGTCAAGTATATAGTGATATTCCCGGAACATCTGAACCGCTCCGGCAACAAACACGATAAAAAACAATAAACCAAGCATTAAACCACCCCCCTTAATCATCACGGAACAAGTCATGAACAGCACGAGCAACCATACCGCAGACAGCTACAACGAGAAACAACTCTAAAGGAGTGAACTTTACGCCATCAATATTAATTTCATAATTCAAGAAATAAACAGCTAATTGCATGAGATACAAGATATATTTCATTCACGCACCCCCCTAAAAAATATGTTTAAGCACACCGACCACAACAAGGATAATTACAGCAATCACAACAAGTGACCAGCACGATGCAGGGATACATTTCAAGACCGCTATAATACCGTTTGTCGTTCCTGTTCCGACATTTAAGCCGTCAAGAGCCGAGGATATCATACTAGATAAAGATTTTATAAGTGTCTGCAAAATTTCCAACGCCGCAGGCAACCCTTCGGTCACAAGCGTTTTTATAAATTTGATAAGAGTTGATAATATATTTGACAGAGTATCTGAACCATCTGGACTAGTTGACTGTTTGCCATCGCTATTATAATAATAGTTATTAATAGTTGTATGGGTGGAATTGTCATTTGTAATAATCTGGCTAACTTCTTGCACAGGATTTCCATTAGAATCTTTAATAATGTTTCCATCTGAATCAACTGCATCTTTTGTAATTACGTCTGAAGTTATTTCTTCCGGACTGTCTAAACTAGACAAATCGAGAGCATTAAATTTAAATGTACGAACATCAGACGATATATCAGATAAAATTTTATCAACACCATCTAATATTGGATTATCTGAAAGTATCCGCTTATGTCGAAGTTTAACCGTAACATAAATATTTGAACTATAAATATCAATATTAGTTAAATCCGTACCAGAACCAAAAAAAGAAGAAGCTTCATCTACAAGTAAACATATAGTATAAATAAACTGCTGACCAAAATTACCTTTTGTATCAATTACAGATAATGAATCTGTAGAAGTACCTGTTGAAGAAACCAACATACAACTTTTTTTCGTAGCCGTTTTATCTTCATACGCTGATGTATTCACCCTATTTCTATAACGAATAACTTGTGAATATTCAATGTCCATGAAATAAGAAGATGGATCCTTTTTCATATCAGATGAACTATAAGTATAGTTATAAATAAAATTATATGCTTTTCCTGATTGAGACAATCGACATTTAAAAGAGTCCCAACCAAAAGAACTAGCAGACAATCTATTGTTTACATTTTCATCATCCACAACTTTATTACTAGGGTCTTCCGTACTAGATCCAGTTACAATATACTGTTTTGCTGAATCCTTTTGAGTAAATACAGGTATATTAGTAGCAATTAAATTTAAATGAGAACGTCCTAAGAAGCTGTAAAAAGGATTAACCATAAATCCCCTATCACCAGTTGCAACGCCCCCAGTTTCACCCCTCATCTCAAAAGAATAATGCCAACATAGTTTATAAGTTTCATCCAAATCACTTTCAGAAGCGAACCAAATACCATACCAGACCTTTGTATAATCAACGTCATCTTCTGGATGATTCTGATTAGATATTGCAATTCTACGACCTTTAGGAATAAACCAATAATCTAATGTTAAATATCCATATTCATTAGATACTGAATAAGAAGACCTAACAGTATAATAAACATCATAATCAGACATGTTTATATTATTTGACGTTACAAAAGCCGAGGAAGCTATACTATTAAACTTCTCTTTCATAAACATTTTATTTTGGTCAGATTCAACAGAGCCAAAGTTTAAATAAACTGAATTTTCATAACTCCACCGTTTTCTAAAAGAAAAAGGACGAGACATATAAAACCTTGAATCAGTAGTCCAATTCATGCCAAACTGCTGAACCATGTTAAAATCAGTAGTTAAGTTTTGCGAAACTTCACCAGTATATACAAGGTCACTTGTGTTATACTTAGGACTATCGCTAAAATCTTCATATGCTTCATGGTATGTATCATCGCCCCAGTCACCAGCTTCACCTTTTGCAAATGTTGACAAACAAGGCATTAAAACCACAACGCAACACATCATCACAGATATTATTTTTTTAATATTACTTGAAATATTCATAAGCACCCCTTATTATTATTTTATAAAGATTTGAAAGGAGAAATATATAAATGATACAAATAAGCATATGCTCAATTTTGATCACATGTATTTTTTTACTGCCCCTTATATCAGGATTAATAATTTCAATAGTAAATATTGCCAAAAAGAAAAACGATCAGAACAGGTTCTAGACCTGTTCTTTTTCTTTTATATCGCCCATGCGCTTTTCATGTTCTTTTTCAAGCTGTTTTGTTCCGGCAAAAACAACTATCGCATTGGTCAAAAGCACTACAGCAACTACAACCAACCCAACACTTAGATATGTAAGCATCATAAACAAATCACCCCTTTCTAAAAAAAAAGCGGCTAGCGAATTAGCTAACCGCCCACCTGCTTCAAGTGTCAACTTATGATCTCTTAAACTTGCGGAAGATCGCAATACCAGCACCTACGACTGGCACAGCTAAGAAGACAGCGAGATAAGGATTGCCAACAATAGTAGTTACAACTGTTGACATTACATCAAGCAGATTTGTAACTGCACCTGTAACATTTTCCCAAGTCATAGCAAGTACCTCCATCACTTTATTTATATACACACATCATCACGACGTTTATATATAGCAATATAACTATTTCTGTGCAGGCTTACTTTCTTCTAAGCCATCAATATACGTAACCTTAAGCTTTGCATAACCACGGCTAAAATCTGCCGTAAATTCCATATCATAAGTACCACCGAAGCGCGCATCATGAAGCGGGCTGTTTTTACCGCATGTGACTTTTAATACATCCTTACCATTAGAGAGCGAATACTCCCAGTACTTTGTGACCTCACCTGTCTGACGATCAGCAATTTCATTTTCTTTTTTTGCAACAATCATAAATCTGCCAACAAATAACGAATCTGCATTTTTTAATTTTTCCATAAATTTTACCTCATATCTTTCTTTTTTATATACAGTGCGGATGCACCACCTTAACAAATTATTTTTCCTCAATCAAAATACGATTTTTAGAATCGACAGTTACAACAGAACCATCGCACATATGAACCACACAAACACGAACCCCAGGACTATATGCCCAACTCAATATTTTTTCATCATCAAATTTTAACGATAAACCTGTTTTAATTTTAAACTCCATAAAAACCCACCTTTCTCTACCCCTTATTTTTTTGTCAATCCTTTCCATAGCGGAGCGCATCGACCTTTGACACGCTCCAAACAAGAAAAGGATGGGAACTTATGCGTTGAGAGGGGAAAAACAACGCATAAAAAAAGTAAGTACAACACATATCTCATGTGTTGCACTTACTTTACAACGAATAAAAAAATTACAAAAAGTTATTTATACGCAATGAACACGAAAAATTTGAGAATAAAAATCAATGGAAATAGAAAATCCAGGTAGAAATAATAGCCCGGCTGTTGTATAATGGGAGCACTTGTGGAGATGACATTATAATAGGAAATGGAGAATACATATGTACAGTTTTGATGCGATCGTAAGATACAGCGAAACGCATGGAAGACAGGAAGCAAATGCGGCAACGATAGCAAATTACTTTCAGGATTGTGCGATCTTCGATTCAGAACAGGCAGGAATTGGAATTGAATATCTGAAGGACCATAACCGGGCATGGTTTCTGATCTCGTGGCAGATTGATGTGGAGCGGTATCCGGTATTACAGGAGAAGATCAGGGTTGGAACCTGGGCATATGATTTTAAAGGTTCCATGGGATATCGTAATATAGTTATTCGGGATGAGAATGGAGCGAATATTGTACAGGCAGCTTCCCAGTGGAGTTATATTGATACTGATACGCTTCGTCCTGTAAGAATTGAGCCTGAAGTAGGAGCAGCATATCCTCTTGCAGAAAAGCTTCCGATGGAATATGCTCCGAGAAAGATCCGGCTGATCGAAGGCATGGAAGAGACAGACAGAAGGGTTGTTCTGCCTTATCAGATTGATTCGAATAACCACATGAATAATGAAGCATATATTGCGCTGGCGTTGGAATATATCGACTCGGATGACATGATCTGTCAGATCAGAAGCGAGTATAAGCGGCAGTTTGTAAAAGATGAATGTATCGTAATAAAGAAAGCAGAAAGAGATGATCTGATACAGTTTGTATTTGCAGATGAAGAAGATCAGACCAGATGTATAGTAGAATTTAAAACAAAGAGAACGGGGAGACAGACAGCATGATCAAGATTGGCGAATGGAACCATTTAGAGGTTGTAAAAGAGAAAGATTTCGGCATTTACCTTGCCGGGAAAAAATACGATGACGAGGAAGTTCTGCTTCCGAAGAAACAGGTACCTGCGGGAACAAGAAGGGGAGATCAGTTAGATGTATTTATCTATCGTGATTCCGCAGATCGTCTGATCGCAACAACAAATCATCCGATTATAACGATGGGAGAACTTGCAGTATTAAAATGTGTCAATGTGACAGGCATCGGTGCATTTATGGACTGGGGACTGGAAAAAGATATCCTGCTTCCTTTTAAAGAGCAGACAAGCAAGGTAAGGGAAGGTCAGTCGTATCTGGTCCGGATGTATGAGGATCGTTCCAAGCGTTTGTGCGTCAGCATGAAGGTATATGCCTATCTGGAGACACAGTCCCCATATAAGGCAGGGGATTTCGTAAGTGGAACGGTATTTGAATTTAATCAGAATCTGGGAGCATTTGTTGCGGTTGATAATCGTTATTCAGCCCTGATCCCGATGAAGGAGATCCATTCCCGGATCAATGTGGGTGAGACGGTAGAAGCCCGTGTGGCAAATGTCAGAGAAGACGGCAAACTCAATCTGAGTTTACAGAAGCCGATCCGTGAACAGATCAACAATGACAGCGAGATGGTATACAATATCATTGAAAGCTATGGAGGAACCTTACCATTTAATGACAAGGCAGATAAAGAAGTGATCGAGAAAGAGTTCGGACTTAGCAAGAATGCATTTAAGCGTGCGGTTGGACATCTGTTAAAAGAGGGTAAGATCCGGATCACAGAGAAAAACATTATCATCAAATAATGTATTCGTAAATGAGCAGGAATGTTCAGGAGAAACAAAAAGACAGCTATGCGTGTTATATGGCTGAAAAGTACCAGGAAATGAAAGGATGAATATGAGTAATTTCAAGGTTGAATTAAAAAAAGTAGTAGACGACAGCTATGAGATCGAGATTGGATATGAGCTGGAACAGAAGCTGATCGATGATCTGAAAGCCGGTCTGGTTGGAAAAATATCCAAATTTGTAGTAGTTACAGACAGCAATGTAAAAGAGCTGTATGCGGACAAGATTTATAAGATGCTTGAAGAAGCAGGATACAAGACAGATCTTATAAGTTTTCCGGCAGGAGAACTGAGCAAGACCAGAGCGACAAAGGAGTATGTAGAAGATACCATGCTTGCAAAGGGATATCGGAGAGATTGCTGCATTATCGCCGTTGGCGGTGGCGTGGTGACAGACCTTGCAGGATTTGTAGCCGGAACCTACGGCAGAGGAATTCCGTTTATCAATTATGCAACCACACTGCTTGCGGCTGCTGATGCATCGGTAGGTGGCAAGACTGCTGTTGATACGCCGCTTGCTACAAATCTGATCGGCCTGTTCAATCAGCCACAGAAGGTATATCTGGATATCGCAACATGGAAGACACTTCCACAGCGACAGTTATCTTCAGGTCTTGCAGAGACGATCAAGCATGCTTGCCTTGCAGACAGGGAATTCTTCGATTATCTGTCAGAGCATATCAAAGATGTGCTTGCAGTAAAGGACGAGGTATGCAGACATATCGCGGAGAAGAACTGCGAGATCAAATATCAGGTCGTTATGAAGGACGAGCGGGAAAGCGGTTTGCGTGAGGTTTTGAACCTTGGACATACGGTTGGAAGAGCCATCGAGACAGTCAGTGATTATAAGCTGCTGCATGGAGAAGCCGTTGCGATCGGTCTGGTTGCAGAGGTGAAGATGGCAGAATATTTTGGCTACTGTACAGCAGAGGATGAAGCAGCTATGGTTGCCATGTTGAAGCAGGCAGATCTTCCAACGGAGATTCCGGATTATATTGACCGTGACGCTCTGGTTAAGAAGCTGTATACCGATAAGAAGGTCAGAGACGGACATTTGCGTTTCGTTTTACAGCATGGAATCGGCGCGATCGAGGTATTTGATGGTGACCAGTACGCAAAAGCCATACCGGAGAGTCTGGCAAGAGAGATTATTATGGAGATGTAGGCATTAAATTTCAGGAGGATATAAAAATGGATAAGAAGATAATCAGCACAGAGAAAGCACCACAGGCAATCGGACCATATTCACAGGCAATCGTTGCTAACGGATTTTTATTTACGTCAGGAATGGTTCCGATCGATCCTGCAACGAATCAGTTAGTAGAAGGAGATATCACAGTTCAGGCAAAACAGGCAATCTCAAATCTGAAGAATCTGATCGAGGCATCCGGTTCATCCTGTGACAAGGTTGTAAAGACTACAGTATTTATTAAGGATATGAACCAGTTCTCAATTATCAACGATATTTACAAAGAATATTTCAACAAAGATTTCCCTGCACGTTCTTGTGTAGAAGTTGCAAGACTTCCAAAAGACGTACTGATTGAGATCGAAGCAGTAGCAGTTGTATAAATAAAGATTATAAAATGATGGTGTGGCAGATGTATGAATGATATCTGCCACATTATTATAAGAGGGTATATGGAGACAAGAAAGAAAATTTTTGGAGCTGAATGTTTGTTTACAGCATTGATCGCAGTTTACGAGGTCGTAACGGTGTTGGCGTTATTTACAGATCTGTTTTCCGGCATCACGATAAAACAAAACATATTATTCAGTCAGAGTCTGATATTTGTACCAACAGTGTTATATCTGTTCATCATGAGAAAGCATGTAAAGGATATCATCTGGTTTCGGAGATTTCATCCGTTGACACTCCTGCTGATTCCACCACTGGTTCTGTTTATGGAGCCACTTATTACATTGTTAAATGCAATTTCAATGTTATTTGTGCGAAATGAGATCAGTAATGCAGCTTCAGCATTGGTTGATCATAATACACTTGGAACTTCGCTTTTTTTCATGGCATTTTTGCCGTGTGTGATAGAAGAACTGGCGTATCGTGGTGTCATGTTCGGAAGCTTTCATGAAGCCGGCAGATTAAAGGCCATATTGATGTCAGGTTTTTTATTTGGACTGATGCATATGAATTTTAATCAGATGGCATATGCGGTTGTGATCGGTCTGATCTTTGGATTTGTTGTAGAAGCAACCGGAAGCATTATTCCAACAATGATCATGCATTTTCTGATCAATGGTTTTTCTGTTGTTATAAAGCATATTGCAAATATCATTCCGGCGTTAAAAGATCAGGCAGAAAATACAGAAGTAACACAGACGATGCTGCTCAGCACCATCCGGGCATATATACCTATGGCACTGGTCGGCACTGTAATATCAGCAGGAATTATTTATCTGCTTGCAGTCATAAATGGCAGAAAGGAGAGCTTCGCCGCTGTATTCACGGAATCTTTTAATCGGTACGATAAAAATGGCAAAAAGCTTCGACTGCTTACCCCGCTTATGATCGTGGTCATCCTCTACTGCCTGATCCGCTGCGTTGTCGAAGAATTTTTATTTTAACTATAGAAAAACGCCTACCAAATGAATCTGATCTGATACCTACCCTATTATAAATGACTTGCTGCGGTTTCTATTCATTGCACATGTCTTATCCGCTCATGCTCTTGTGCTAACTCGTCCTTCGGACTCAGACAAGCACCCGCATTCGCTGACAATGTGCAATTCATCAAGAAATCCTCGCTAATGTCATATTATAATAGAGCAGGTACCAGATCAGATTTGTTTGGTGGGCGTTTTGTTGCTATATGTAAATGAGTAATAAAAAGATAAACAGAAAAATACACCATTCGATATACAGGGATTTATCCAGTTTCGAGTGTTGGTGTTTTCACTATGAAAAACATTCGCGAGTTTATCATAGTGGAAATATCAATAGCAGAAAAAATCTCCCATTGTGGATCGTAAATCCCTCTTTGTATGCTGGTTCTTCCACTAAAATATGACATATGCGAGGCTTTCGTTGTATGGTGCACATTGCCAGTAAATACGGGTGCCTGTCTGAGCCGAAGGCGAGTTGGCACAGGAGTATTTACGGATCAGGCATGTGCAACATACAGAAAACGCAGCAGGTCATTGTTAGTGGAAGAACCAGCATATGAAGAGGGCACACAACCATAAGGGGGATTTTTTGCGTGTTCGGCTAGTCCTCGTTGCAGATCAGACCGTAGAAGGAGATCAGGTACAGTCCGGCGATACCAACGAGTGTGTAGATGATTCTGGAAAAGGCGGAGCCGGTTCCGAATAAAGCATCTACAAGATTAAAATTAAAGATTCCGATGATACCCCAAACGATCGCCCCAACGATCACAAGAGTAAGACAAATAACATTAAATACTTTCATGGCATTCCTCTCTGATTTCTAATTATTTGGACATTAGTTTTTGGCAAGGCGTCGCAAAATTAATGGTTCCATATCTCTAGTTTGTGCGAACATGAAAAAAATATACTGCCATTATAAGGGAAAATGTATACACAGGATGAAGGTATAAAATGAAAAAATATAACATAATGAATCTGGCGACAAAAATTTATTTGAAGCAAATATAAAAATCAGTTGACAGGGTACAAACATAATGTTATATTAAAAACAACATATGAACAGATATTCAGATGTTCAATAAAAACAACGAGAGGAGGAACAGAATGAATACGGACAGCAGGGAAGCATGTGAATGCAAAGAGAACGATATTGCTGAGATCACCGCTGAGATTAATGAGATGATGCCGGACGAAGAGAATCTGTATGATCTGGCCGAGTTGTTTAAAGTATTTGGCGATTCTACCAGAATCCAGATCTTATACACACTGCTGGATCACGAAAAAAGTGTTGGTGACATCGCAGAAGAGCTTGGAATGAATGCATCTGCCATTTCTCATCAATTAAGAGTGTTAAAACAGGCGAAGCTGATCAAGAACCGCAGAGCCGGAAAGAATATGTTTTATGAGCTTGCCGATGACCATGTAGCAGTGATCATGCGAATGGGACTTGAGCATATATTTGAATAATAAGAAAGGTTAAAGGTGGATATTATGAAGAAGAGATATAATTTAAGTGATGTAGATTGCGCAAATTGTGCAGCAAAGATGGAGGAGCAGATCAGCAAGTTACCGGGTGTTAACAGCGCATCTATCAGCTTCATGGCACAGAAACTTACATTAGACGCAGACGAAGATAAATTAGACGAGATCTTAAAGCAGGCAGAAAAGATCATCAAGAGCATTGATGAGGAAGCTACGATCGAATATTAGAAATAATGCAGATCTGAACATTAAGATGTTACAGATTTACATAAGCTGAAAGAGAAGATAAAATAAGAAAATTATCGCAGATAGCAGAAAAAAGGTGATGGATTATGAGTAAGAAGCAGAAAAAGATGTTAATTCGAATCATCGTTGCACTGGTGGTATTTATCGTATGCGAGATTGCAGAGAAGCTCATCCATTTGAATGGAGTGTGGGATACAGTTGTAAAGGCTGCGATGTTCGCAGTACCATATCTGATGGCAGGATATGATGTCCTTTTAAAGGCAATCAAAAATATCAGCAAGGGTCATGTATTTGACGAAAACTTCCTGATGGCAGTTGCAACTGTAGGCGCATACGGAACCGGAGAATTTGGCGAGGCGGCAGCCGTTATGCTGTTCTATCAGGTCGGAGAATGGTTCCAGAAATATGCAGTCAACAGATCAAGAGCCAGTATCACAGATTTGATGAACATTATGCCGGAATATGCAAATATTGAAAAAGACGGACAGATCGTTCAGGTAGAACCGGAGACAGTTGCGATCGGTGATATCATCATCGTACAGCCGGGTGAAAAAGTTCCTCTCGACGGTACTGTCATCGAAGGTGAAACATTTGTAGATACAGCAGCACTTACCGGTGAATCCGTACCTAGAAAGCTGTCTGTTGGTGACGAAGTGTTAAGTGGCGTGATTAACCAGAACGGTGTGATTCGTGTCAAGGTATCAAAGGAATTTGACGATTCGACCGTATCGAAGATTTTGGAACTGGTGGAAAATGCAAGTACGAGAAAAGCACAGTACGAGCAGTTCATTACCAGATTTGCAAAATACTATACACCGATCGTATGTTTCCTTGCACTTGCAGTAGCGATCATTCCGCCGATCTTTGTAGGTGAATTTGGTAAATGGTTCCACCGGGCACTGATCTTTCTGGTAGTATCCTGTCCATGTGCATTGGTCATCTCCATTCCACTTAGTTTCTTCAGTGGAATCGGCGGAGCATCCAAGGCAGGTATCCTTGTAAAAGGAAGTAACTATCTGGAACTTCTGGGTAAAGCAAAGATTGCCGTATTTGATAAGACCGGAACTCTGACAAAGGGTGTATTCAAGGTTGTAGAGACATGCGCAAATGGAATCAGTGAAGATGATCTTCTGGAGCTTGCAGCATATGGCGAGTATTACTCCAACCATCCGATCGCAGCATCGATCAAGGCTGCATATAAGGGAACGGTACAGATCGACCACCTCGATGGATATGAGGAAATCTCCGGAATGGGTATCAAGGTCTTAAAAGATGGAAAAGAAGTGTTAGTCGGAAATAAAAAGCTTTTGGATTCCAGGAAGATATCCATGGCAGGAGCAAAACAGCCATCCAAGGTTGGAACAGTCCTTTTCGTAGCGGAAAATGGTGCATATAAGGGATGTATCACGATCGCTGATGAGATCAAGGATGGCGTTAAGGATGCGATCGCATCAATCAAGAAATGTGGAATTGATAATGTTGTTATGCTGACCGGTGATAAGAAAGAGGTTGCTGACAGTGTAGCAAAAGAGCTTGGCATTGATACTGTATGTGCAGAGCTGATGCCGGGTGATAAGGTAGATAAAGTAGAACAGCTTCTCCGCGAGAAGGATGAAGACAGTACATTGATCTTCACCGGTGACGGAATCAATGATGCGCCTGTTTTAATGCGTGCCGATGTCGGTATCGCAATGGGAGCTATGGGTCAGGATGCTGCGATCGAAGCAGCAGACATCGTATTGATCGATGATGATCCGGGCAAGATTGCCGTAGCATATGCAATTGCCAGAAAGACGGTTCGTATCGTGCAGCAGAACATTGTGTTTGCACTTGCTGTCAAGATCATTGTTATGGTACTCGGTGCCCTTGGTTTTGCAAATATGTGGGCAGCGGTATTCGCCGATGTCGGTGTTGCTTTCCTCGCGATCATCAACGCAACCCGCGCACTGAAGCCATGATGTATAAATAAAAATACCATATAAGCATGAGACATCTATATCTTTATTACGCAGAACACTTTCGTTCTATTCTCACGCAGCGGTTCTAACCTCACTGCCTATGGCAGTTCACTAAGAACCGGCGTTCGAATAGGTCTGCTACATAAAATATAGATGTCTCATTTCTTTTATATGGTATTTTTAATTTGTTGCTTATGACGAGAGCGTTTCAAACTATAGATCTATGAATAAATCAAGATGATTCGAAAGCGAATACTTTATAACTGGTGTGTTTTCATATTGAGAATTTGAATAAAAAGAGAAGACCGTCTTACTATTATGAAGCAAGCCTGTTTCAACGCCGGTTCTTAGTGAGTCGCCAAAGGCGAGGAGCTTAGTACCGTTGCGTTGAAATAGAGTGCAAACGACTTGCGTAATAATAGGTAAGACGATCTTCTTTTTTTCATAGATTTATGAAAACACACCAGTTGTAAAGTGTTCGCATAAACTACTGCTCTTCGTGAGCGAGTGCCGCAGCAACAAAGCCTTTGAAAAGCGGATGCGCTTTATTTGGTCTGGACTTGAATTCCGGATGTGCCTGAGTTCCGATGAACCAAGGATGATCCGGAATCTCGATCATCTCAACGATATGACCGTCAGGAGAGAGACCAACCAGTTCCATACCATTATCTGTTAAAGCCTTACGGTAGTCATTGTTGACTTCATATCTATGTCTGTGACGCTCATGGATGTATTCTGTGCCATAGAGCTCATAGGATTTGGAATCTTTGCTGAGTACACATGGGTAAGAACCAAGTCTTAATGTTCCACCGAGATCTGTTACATCATGCTGATTCGGCATGATATGAATAACCTGATGGAAAGAGTTTGGATTGAATTCTGAGCTGTGTGCATCTGCATAACCAAGGACATGTCTTGCAAATTCAACGATCGTGAGCTGCATACCGAGACACAGACCAAGGTAAGGAACCTTTTTCTCTCTTGCATACCGGATCGCTGTGATCATGCCTTCGATACCTCTGTCACCAAAACCGCCCGGAACAAGGATTCCATCGACGTCACCCAGTGTTTCTTCCACATTTTCAGGAGTTACAAGTTCGGAATCTACCCATTTGATCTCGACCTCGGCATCGTTTGCAACACCGGCATGCTTTAAGGATTCAACAACGGAAATGTATGCATCATGCAGTGAGACATATTTGCCGACGAGAGCAACACGAACCTTTTTTTCCGGATTCTTCCAGGCAGTGATCATATCATTCCATTCCTTCCATGCATGTGGTTCCGGAGCAGGACAATCCATGTGTAAGCATTTGCATACAACATCAGCGAGATGCTCTTTCTCCATAGCGAGAGGAACTTCATATAATACATCAACATCCAGATTCTGGATGACATTCTGGCTAGGTACATTACAGAATAATGCAATCTTATCCTTTAAGCCCTGATCCAGTGGATAATCAGAACGGCAGACCAGAATATCCGGCTGGATACCCATTCCCTGCAGGTTCTTAACACTCGCCTGCGTTGGCTTTGTCTTTAATTCACCGGAAGCTTTCAGATAAGGAATCAGAGTAACGTGGATCATAATGCAATTCTCATGTCCGACATCATGTGTGAACTGACGGATCGCCTCTAAGAAAGGCTGGCTCTCGATATCGCCGACTGTACCGCCAATTTCGATGATCGCAACCTCGGTATCCTTTGCATCCGGATTCCGATAGAAGCGCTCTTTGATTTCATTTGTTATATGTGGAACTACCTGTACGGTGTGTCCGCCGAAGTCGCCGTGGCGTTCTTTCTGTAAGATACTCCAGTAGATCTTACCGGTCGTAACATTCGAATTCTTATTCAGACTTTCATCGATAAAACGCTCATAATGACCAAGATCCAGATCAGTCTCCGCACCATCATCGGTTACGAATACTTCACCATGCTGAATCGGGTTCATGGTACCCGGATCCATGTTGATGTATGGATCGAATTTCTGGCTGGTAACCTTGTAGCCTCTCATTTTGAGCAGGCGACCAAGGGAGGCAGCAGTGATACCTTTACCAAGACCGGATACGACACCGCCTGTGACAAACACGTACTTAATAGGCATAATAATTTCCTCCTGATATATTCTAAAAACGCATAGACATACGCTCTCATTAAAAAAACACTCATTATTATACGAGAGCATTTTTCAAAAGTCAATCAGCCGTATCGAAAAACAGGATGTATCCAGCATAAAAATATGGTATGATAATATATAAGAAGTCAAACTTAATAAAATTATGGAAAATTATTCGCAGACTTTAGAAAATAAAGTGAAAATTATACATTTGACAGGAAAATGAAGTGAGAAGACGGGAGATCTCGATGGGAGCAATTCAGTTTATCCATATCAGTGATGTGAATATCGGACGAAAAGCAGACAAATTACTGTTCGGACAGACCTGTGAAAAGGACGGGATAACGACCTTGAAACAGGTTGTTTCTGATGCAGGAAAATTACAGGCTGATTTTGTATTTATCACAGGGGATCTCTTTGACCATCCGGCAACAGAAGAAGATCTTGCGTGGATTGATGAGATATTTCTGCCGCTTGATAAAACGGCGGTCATTTATTGTCAGGGAGATCATGATTACATGAAATCAGATAGTGCACTTACGGGCTATTCTTTCCGGTCAAATATTTATGTGGCAGGCTGCAGCGAGTATCGGAATCCGGTTCCGGCAGGCTCTGCAATATATGGAGTAAAGCATGAAAATGCAACTGCCATGATCGATGTTATCCGGTTTCCGAAAAAAAATGCGGTACTTTATTGTGCCGGCTATTATAGTGCCGGAGCGCAGATGGCAGTTTTAGATGAACTGACACCGGCGGATGATGAGATGACAAATATTCTGCTGGCTCATGCCGGAAATCATGGTGCGATACCGATCGATTATCCGACGATCCGGAAAGCAGGATTTGATTATATCGGATTAGGACATGAAGCTTCCTATAAAAATATGTACAATGGCAGGATTTGTTATCCGGGTGTATTGGAACCGGACAATAACAGGGAGACCGGACCGCATGGCTATGTGCAGGGAAAGTTATCAGATGGCGTGGTATCGGTACGGCTTGTGCCTGCATCACAAAAGGAATATAAGACGATCCGCTATCCGGTCAGTAATTATATGTCAGATGAAGAACTGGCAGATGAATTGCATCGTATTATTGCAAGAGAGGGAGAAGAAAATATTTATTCGATCTATCTGGTACGACCGGAAAAATGTGAGAAGACCTTTCATTTGCAGGAGGCACTGGCCACTTACCGGATTGCCGCGCTGATCGGAGAAGTGTATCAGCGTGAGGATTATGATGAATACAGAAAAGCAAACCGGGGAAATGCATTTGGACGATTGCTTGATAAACTGGATGCTGACTCTCCGATCCGGGAGGATGGGGCGAAGCTGGCAGTTGACCTCGTTATAGAACGATCAAAGATATACACCAGAAGCAGCCGGAAAATGAATGACCGGCTTTATGAGGAAACGATCCGGGTAGTGCTTGAGAATCTGAAACAGGATATGGATAAACTCCGTACCTCAAAGGATATTCAGGAATATGAACAGGCAAAGGAACGGCTGGCAGAAAGTCCGGATGTACTGGAACGCTTAAATGAAGCATGGGCAATGGAACGGAAGAACAAACTGGAGCTTCTGACTGCCCGGAACAATCAGGCGCAGATCGTACCAAGACACAGAAGCAAATGGATACGAACCGGTATCCGTGCCGCCATTGTTCCATTTGTCATATTCTGTATCATGGCATTGTTCCTGATGCCACGGGCGTACATTCAAATGTCAGAGCGTATGAATGGTACAGATGTGGTTCGTTTTCTGGTTACATCAATACTTGCGATCGTGCTCTGCTTTGTGATCGGTTACGTATTTGCGCGACTGATCGATCAGAATAAGGCAGACGGAATACGAAAAGAACGTGCAGATGCAGAACGGCTTGAACGCGAGCTGGCTGCAAAAGGCGAGCAGCTTCACGAAGTCAGAACCGGATATCAGTTACAGGACACGAAGCGGCGAGAAATCCAGTCGGATGTGAATGCCAGAGAAGATCTTGTAGCGCAGACAATCTACAAGCTTCAGGTGATGGAAGAAGCGATGCGGATGTTAGAATAAAAAGAAAAAGGGCACTTGAAAAACAGGTGCCCTAGGATACTAACATATTTGCCAGCAGGATACTTACGATGATCCCTGCACCGAGAGACAACAGGGCGCAGGGGATGATATATCGGGATTTGCGGACTTTGGCAGCCATCAGATATACAGACATCGTATAGAATAAAGATTCCGTACAGCTAAGGATAATGGCAGCGGTGAGTCCTTCTCTGGAATCAGGTCCATAGTCGTTAAAGATATTTAGCATCAGACTGGTGGCAGACCCGGAGGAGAACAGCTTCGTTATAATGACGGGGATCACACAATCCGGGGTATGTATGAGAGAAGCAATCGGCTTCAGAGCGGTTGTGATCAGGCCAAGGGCGCCGGAATCATTCAGGATTCGCACAGCCACAAATAGGCCGATCAATGTTGGAACTAATTCGACTACGATCTTCATTCCATCAAATGCCCCATCAATAAAATCTTCATAGACATTCGTCTTTTTAATACAGCCATATAACACAACAGCAGATATGACCATCGGGATAATACTGTTTGAGATTGTTGTCAGCATATTTATTTTCCCCTCTTATTTATAATTACAGCCAGTAGGACGGCGACGGCGGTGGAGCAGATCGTTGCGATGATGCCGGGCAGGATAATGGCGGTAGGATGTTCAGAACCATAGGTTGCACGATAGGCAATGATATTTACCGGGATCAGTTGCAGCGAAGAAATATTCAGGATCAGGAAGACGCACATTTCTCGACTGGCAGATTTGCTTCCCTTGTTGTCCTTAGCCAGTTCCTGCATCGCCTTTAGTGCCGGCGGTGTTGCAGCCCACCCAAGCCCTACAATATTTGCAATGATGTTCGTACACATATATTCATATGCCGGATGCTCCGGGGAAAGCCTCGGAAATAAGAATCTCATGACAGGGGACATTTTCGATGACCATTTCTTCATCAGACCGGTGCGCTCTGCGATCTTCATAATTCCACACCACATCGTAACGATTCCAAGCATGGTAATACAGAGTGAAACGGCGTCACTCCCGGCATCAATGATACCTGCATTCACATCTTCCATATGCCCAGTCAGAAGTGCGGTGATAATACCGACTAAGATCATGGCAGCCCAGATCAGATTAATCATAGAAGCCCCTTTGATTTTGCTTTTACATAATGAATATATGCGGGAATATGGGGGAAGTATGCTATAGTATTATCGATTTTTAAATTCATACAATGTGAATTTTATATATTCTATATTGCAATAATATCAGAATAACGATAAAATAATGATAATATATTAACAACAAGAAGCATGGAATAAAAAGGAGTGATAAAAATGATACAGATTAGACCGGTTTCAGATCTTAGAAATAAGTTCCCTGAAATTGAAACAATTGTGAATAGTGGAAAGCCTGTATATTTAACGAAAAATGGATATGGGGCGATGGTTGTTTTAAGTATGGAAGAGTATGCTAATCTTACAGAGAATGTTGAAATGAAACTTGATGAAGCTGACAGACAGGCAAAAGCGACAGATAAAAGACTTTCACATGAAGAAGTATTTAGCAAAGCAAGAAGTGTGATGGATGCAAGATAAAATCTACAAGCTAAGATATTTGCCGCTTTTTGAACAGGATTTGCTGGATACAGTGAATTATATTTCGAAGGTTTTAAAAAATGAAGAAGCTGCAATGCGACTGATAAATGATATTATGGAAGTACGACGGTTATTGTATGGTGCAAGAAATATAGAAAATTTGTTAAATTAATACATATAAAAAGAGCAGTAAAATTATCAGATTTACTGCTCTTTTTATATGTATTCGTCTCAATCATCCTGTAATATGTCACATTTTCACATTTTCCCCATAAAGTATAGAGAGATGAATAATATGTAAATTCAGGAGGTATATTCATTTGGAACAGTATAGAAACTGCAACAGAAATGGCGGCAGATATCCTGCTCAGCCAAATCTCATGATGCAATATGCAAATAACCGCAATGCCTCTTCCTGCAATGGAAACCGTCAGGGCACAGGCGGCTGTCCTTCCAGACAGGATCATTGCGAAACAACAAGAAAGGATGTAGAGACCTGTGGCAGATTCAGTCCGCATCCGATTGGTATGGCGTATGTGCCAAGTCAGGAATTTGGGGAACTCTATGATGCGAAAAAGGGTCTGTGCGAAGGAACCATGTTCCCGGATCTGAATCTGATCTTTTGTGGTGTAAGGGGGAAATAGGCAATGAATAATATGAACAAACAGCAGCTCTTTGCCTTTATAACAGAAGTGTCCTTCGCGTTGGATGACATTTCCCTGTATCTGGACACTCACCCGGAATGTCCGAAGGCACTGGCAGCATACAGCAATTATAAAGCAATGCGGCAGCAGGCAGTCCGCGAATACACGACCGCCTATGGTCCATTGAACCGATATCAGGTAAATGACGACAATTATTTTGACTGGGTTGACAAACCTTGGCCATGGGAAAGGGAGTGTGGTTGTTAAATGTGGATCTATGAAAAAAGATTACAGTTTCCGGTAAATATCAAAGAGACAAATGCGCAGCTTGCGCAGGCGATAATCTCACAATACGGCGGACCGGATGGTGAAATGGGTGCATCTATGCGATACCTGTCCCAGCGTTATGCAATGCCGGACAATAAGGTGAAAGCGATTCTTACCGATATTGGTACAGAGGAGTTGGGACATCTGGAGATCGTTGCCACGATCATTTACCAGCTTACCTGCCGGTTATCGATCGAGGAGATTAAGGCATCGGGATTTGACAAATATTACATCGACCACACCTTAGGAATCTGGCCGCAGGCAGCAGGCGGCATTCCATTTAACGCCTGCGAATTCCAGAGCAAGGGTGATCCGATCACGGATCTTTTCGAAGATATGGCAGCAGATGGTACGACTGCATAAGAACAACATACAGTCGAAAATGATAGGACAAGCCATTTCTAAAATAAAATATCGTGCCTAATAAGACGTTCAATGTTGAGCGTCTTTTTTTATACCTACTGTTACGCATTAGGGACGTAAAAGCCCTTGCTATCAGCGGCTTTGCAGGCGCATTTCTGGCGTGGACAAGGATTTATACCTGTACCCGCAAAATCGCCGTTCTACTGCGTAACAAATCCGCAGCAAAGGAGTGATGAAACAATGGCTGTTTTTCGTGTGGAGCGCAATACGGGATATACCGTAATGAGCAACCACCACCTACGCAACAAGGAGCTGACCCTAAAGGCAAAGGGGCTGTTATCACAAATGCTGTCCTTGCCGGAGAATTGGGACTATACCCTTGCGGGGCTGTCCTACATCAACCGGGAAAGTATCGACGCTATCCGTACCGCCGTTTGGGAGCTTGAAAAAGCCGGATATATCACAAGGCGGCAGGGACGCGACGAGAAAGGAAAAATGACAGCGATTGAATACACCATTTATGAGCAGCCGCAGTCACCCGGAAGCCATTCACCGGGATTGGAAAATCCAACACCGGGCAAACCGATATTGGAAAATCCGACACCGGGTAATCCGACGTCGGAAAATCCAACGCAATTAAATAAAGATATATCAAAGACTAACTTACCAAACAAAGAAAAATCAAATACAGATTTATCAAGTACCAATTCCATTCCTATCCATTCCCTAAATCCCCTGCCTTACAGTGAGGGTGCGGCAGAGCCGCCGGAAAAGAAACGAACGGAAAGGAATGACGCATACCGCGTGTATGAGGAAATTATCAAGGACAATATCGACTATGACATTCTCATACAGGATATGGCTGACAGGGACAGGTTGGACGAAATCGTTGACCTTATCCTTGAAACGGTCTGCACCAGAAGAAAGACAATCCGTATTGCCGGGGACGACTACCCGGCAGAGCTTGTAAAAAGCAAATTTATGAAACTTGACAGCGAACATATCTGTTTTGTCCTTGACTGTATGCGGGAGAACACAACCAAAATCCGCAACATCAAGCAATATCTAAAGGCGGCGTTGTTCAATGCCCCGTCCACTATCGGCAATTACTATACGTCGCTTGTGTCGCATGATATGGCAAGCGGCAAAATCTAAAGGAGGATTACCACATGGCACAGAAAACAGGAGCTTTGATTTTTGACGAGCAGACCGACCGTTACGACATTCGCTTTGACCTTGCCGACTACTACGGCGGTCTGCATTGCGGCGAGTGCATGGAAGTATTTGCGGGCGGCAAATGGAAGCCGACCCGTATCGAGTACGGCGAAAACTGGTATCTGGTGGGTGTCCGCGCCGAGGACTTGAACGGCTTGCGGGTAAGGATTTAATGCGGCAGACTGCCCGAAACGACTATCTTATGAAAGGAGGAAGAAATGCAGGAACAGGTAAATGAGAAAACCGTAGCCCTTTACATCAAGACCGGGAAGCTGACCGCTGAAATGCTGCAACGGGCTATGAAAAAGCTGCTTTCACAGATGAAAAAGCAGGCAGACCGCCCACCCCACGGCAAGCAGACGCTAAAGCAGCTTATGAAGCAGAACGCAGGCGTTTCCAACATTGAAATCACAGGGGAAAATATCAAAGCCTTTGAAAGCACCGCGAAAAAGTATCATATCGACTTTGCGCTGAAAAAGGACACAACAGAAACCCCGCCCCGCTATCTTGTGTTTTTCAAGGGACGGGACGCGGACGTGCTGACCGCAGCTTTTCAAGAATTTTCCGCAAAGAAGCTGACGCAGGACAAAAAGCCCTCTATCCGAAAGCTGCTGTCTGATTTTAGGCAAAAAGCGGCGGCACTGAACGCGCAGCGGGAGCAGGTCAAAAACAAAGACAGGGGGCGTGAACGATGAACAACCGAAATCTGAAAAGGTGGATTATCCCAAATCTACCTTATATCCTCTTTGTGTATCTTTTTGACAAAGCAGCACAGGCGGTACGGCTTGCCCCCGGCGCAGACCTTTCCGGCAAGCTCTTAGGTATCGGGAACGGCTTTACTTCTGCTTTTGCGTCGCCCCTGCCGAGCTTTTCCCCGGTGGATATGTTGATAGGCATTGCCGGAGCTATCCTTATCTGGCTGATTGTCTACACCAAAGGCAAGAACGCAAAGAAATACCGTAAGGGCGTGGAATACGGCTCTGCCCGTTGGGGCAACGCCGAGGATATAAAGCCCTACATTGACCCGGTATTTGCAAACAACGTACTGCTGACACAGACAGAACGGCTGATGATGAGCAGCCGACCGAAGCAGCCAAAGTATGCAAGAAACAAAAATATCCTTGTGAATGGAGGAAGCGGCAGCGGCAAGACCCGCTTTTTCGTCAAACCCAACCTCATGCAAATGCACAGTAGCTATGTTGTGACCGACCCGAAAGGGACGGTGCTTGTGGAGTGTGGAAAGCTCTTGCAGCGTGGCGGGTACAGGATAAAGGTGCTGAACACGATTAACTTCAAGAAATCCATGCGTTACAATCCCTTTGCCTATCTCCGCAGCGAAAAGGATATTTTGAAACTGGTAAATACCATTATCGCCAACACCAAAGGCGACGGGGAAAAATCCGGGGAGGATTTCTGGGTGAAGTCGGAACGGCTTTTTTACTGCGCCCTTATCGGCTATATCTGGTATGAAGCCCCGGAAGCCGAAAAGAATTTCACGACGCTGCTTGAAATGATAAATGCGTCGGAAGCCCGTGAGGACGACCCGGAATTTCAAAGCCCGGTTGACCTTATGTTTGAACGCTTGGAGGAAAAAGACCCGGAGCATTTTGCAGTACGCCAGTATAAGAAATTTCTGCTGTCCGCAGGAAAGACCCGAAGCTCTATTCTCATTTCCTGCGGTGCGCGACTTGCCCCGTTTGACATACGGGAACTGCGCGAACTAATGGAAACCGACGAAATGGAGCTTGACACCATAGGCGACCGCAAAACGGCACTGTTCGTTATCATTTCTGATACGGACGATACGTTCAACTTTGTTGTGTCTATCCTCTACACGCAGCTTTTCAACCTCTTGTGTGATAAGGCTGATGATGTGTACGGCGGCAGGCTTCCCGTTCATGTGCGCTGCCTGCTTGACGAGTTTGCAAATATCGGGCAGATACCAAAATTTGAAAAGCTCATTGCCACCATACGAAGCCGTGAAATATCGGCTTCTATTATTTTGCAGTCGCAGTCACAGCTAAAGGCAATTTACAAGGATAACGCCGATACCATAGTCGGCAACTGCGATACGACCCTGTTCTTGGGCGGCAAGGAGAAAACCACGCTAAAGGAAATGTCAGAGCTTTTGGGAAAGGAAACCATTGACAGCTTCAACACTTCCGAAACCCGCAGCAATCAGAAATCCTACGGGCTGAACTATCAGAAATTAGGAAAAGAGCTGATGACACAGGACGAAATCGCTGTTATGGACGGTGGGAAATGTATCTTGCAGCTACGCGGTGTGCGTCCGTTTTTTTCGGACAAATTCGATATAACAAAGCACCCCAATTACAGATACCTTTCTGACGCTGACCCGAAAAACGCTTTTGACATGGAGAAGCATATCAAACGCCGCCCCGCTATTGTGAAGCCGGACGAAGTATTTGACTACTACGAACTGGACGCAGCCGATTTAGAATAACCCATAGACACGCCGAAAGGAGGAAATTATCAGAAATATCAACACAGGCTACATGGTACGCGCCCCTACTCATGGGGCAGGCGTGGCAGGAAGCCGCGGGCAATGACAACTGAATACCGTCGCGAAGCAGCAAGGAAGCGACGCGGGGACAGCCGCCTATCAGACACAGGCGGCTTTTTTCATACCCAAAATCAGACAATTCATATTTTTACAGCCGCAACGCGGCAGAAAGTGAGGACAATTTATGGCATTTTTCAATTCTGCAATCGACGTTTTACAGACTTTGGTAATCGCGCTTGGCGCAGGTCTTGGTATCTGGGGCGTTATCAACCTCTTGGAGGGCTACGGTAACGACAATCCGGGTGCAAAATCACAGGGCATGAAGCAGCTCATGGCGGGCGGCGGTGTCGCCCTTATCGGTATGACCCTTGTACCCCTGCTTTCCGGCTTGTTCGGTTAAGAAGCGCGGGTAAAGGCTTATGCAGAGCATACTTGACGCGATTAACGAATGGATAAAGGAAATCCTTATCGGAACTATCAACGGTAATCTGTCAACTATGTTCGGGGACGTAAACGAGAAAGTCGGCACTATCGCCGCAGAAGTGGGACAGACCCCGCAAGGTTGGAACGCGAGCATATTTTCCATGATACAGACGCTATCGGAAAATGTGATTATCCCCCTTGCGGGGCTTGTCATTACCTATGTCCTGTGCGTGGAGCTAATCAGTATGGTAACGGAAAAGAACAATATGCACGACGTTGATACATTCATGTTCTTCAAGTGGTTTTTCAAAGCGTGGGTAGCAGTCTATCTTGTTACCCACACCTTTGACATTACTATGGCAGTATTCGACGTGGCGCAGCGTGTCGTTTCCGGCGCGGCAGGGGTAATCGGCGGCAACACCAATATTGATGTGACCGCCGCCCTGTCGTCCATGCAGGACGGGCTAAACGATATGGAAATCCCCGAACTTCTGTTGCTTGTCATGGAAACAAGCCTTGTGAGCTTGTGCATGAAAATCATGTCCGTTCTGATAACCGTTATCCTCTACGGCAGAATGATTGAAATTTACCTTTACTGTTCGGTGTCGCCTATCCCATTTGCAACTATGACAAACCGGGAATGGGGACAAATAGGCAGCAACTACCTAAAATCCCTGTTCGCACTTGGCTTTCAAGGCTTTCTCATTATGATTTGCGTCGGCATTTATGCGGTTCTTGTGAACACGCTGACCGTTGCGGATAACCTGCATAGCGCGATTTTTTCAATCGCCGCCTATACCGTTATCCTGTGCTTTTCCCTGTTTAAGACCGGCGCACTTGCAAAGTCAATCTTTCACGCCCACTGATGAAAGGAGGGTTTTTCTTGGCGTATGTACCCGTACCCAAAGACTTAACAAAAGTAAAAACAAAGGTTGCGTTCAACCTTACCAAACGGCAGCTTATTTTCTTTGCGGCGGCGTTGGCTCTTGGCTTGCCGCTGTTCTTCCTGCTCAAAAACAGTGCAGGGACAAGCCTTGCTGCTATGGTAATGATTATGGTTATGCTCCCGTGTTTCCTCTTTGCCATGTATGAAAAACACGGACAGCCCCTTGAAGTGGTGATTAAAAATATCATCACCACAAAATTCACCCGACCAAAGGAACGCCCGTATCAGACACAGAATTTCTACGCCGTTCTGGAACGGCAGGCAAAACTGGAAAAGGAGGTATCAGCCATTGCAAAAGGCAACTTCAAAAAAGGCGCAGCCAAAAAGCCCCGCAGCCGGGGCTAAACGGAAGCTGACCCGCGCCGAAAAGAAACAGATTGCGGAAGTCATACAGACCGCAAAGGGCGACGGGAAGCCCCACACCGCACAGCAGACCATTCCCTATATGCAGATGTTCCCGGACGGTATCTGCCATGTTTCCGGGAAGCGGTACAGCAAGACCGTAGCCTTTGAAGATATTAACTATCAGCTTGCACAGGCAGACGATAAGACCGCCATTTTTGAAAACTGGTGCGACTTCCTCAACTACTTTGACGCAAGCGTACAGGTGCAGCTTTCATTTATCAATCAAGGCGGGCGCGGCAGCGAAGCCGAAAGTGCTATCCATATCCCGGCGCAGGACGACGCGTTTAACTCTATCCGCAGCGAATACGCGGATATGCTGAAAAATCAGCTTGCAAAGGGCAACAACGGACTGGTGAAGAGTAAATACATTACCTTTTCCATTGAAGCGGACAGCATGAACGCGGCAAAATCCCGTCTTGCCCGTATCGAAACCGATATACTCAACAATTTTAAGGTCTTGGGCGTATCGGCACACCCCATGACAGGCTATGACCGCTTGGAAATACTGCATGGGATTTTCCACCCGGAGGGAGAACCGTTCCGTTTCTCTTGGGACTGGCTTATCCCGTCCGGGCTTACCACAAAGGACTTTATCGCCCCGTCCTCTTTCCGTTTCGGTGAGGGGCGCACATTCCGTATGGGAAAGAAAATCGGTGCGGTATCATTTCTTGAAATCCTTGCGCCGGAACTTAACGACCGTATCTTATCGGAGATTTTAGACTTAGAAAACGATGTTATCGTCAATCTGCATATCCGCAGTATCGACCAGAGCGAAGCTATCAAGACCATTAAACGCAAAATCACCGACCTTGACAAAATGAAAATCGAGGAACAGAAGAAAGCGGTACGCAGCGGCTATGATATGGATATTATCCCGTCTGACCTTGCCACATTCGGCAACGAAGCAAAAAATCTCTTGCAGGATTTACAGAGCCGCAATGAGCGAATGTTTCTGCTGACGTTCCTTGTGGTGAACATGGCAGACACGAAGCGCAAACTTGACAATGATATTTTCGCCACGGCGGGCATTGCACAGAAAAACAACTGCGCCCTTACCCGTCTGGACTATATGCAGGAAGCGGGCTTTATGGCGAGTGTTCCGCTTGGGGAAAATCTTATCCCCATTCAGCGGGGACTTACCACATCAAGCACCGCTATTTTTATCCCGTTCATCACGCAGGAGCTTTTTCAGACGGGCGCAGCCCTGTACTACGGACTGAACGCACTTTCTAACAACATGATACTCTGCGACCGCAAGCAGCTTAAAAATCCAAACGGGCTTATCTTGGGAACACCGGGCAGCGGTAAATCCTTTGCTGCAAAACGGGAAATGGCAAATGCCTTTCTCATTACCGACGACGATATTATTATCTGCGACCCGGAAGCCGAGTATTTTTCCCTTGTGCAGCGTTTGAATGGTCAAGTTATCCGGCTGTCCCCGACTGGCAGGGGCATTGACGGAAAGCCCCAGTATGTGAACCCTATGGACATAAACCTCAACTACTCCGAGGACGACAGCCCGCTTGCCCTGAAGTCCGACTTTATCCTCTCCCTGTGTGAGCTTGTTATCGGCGGCAAGGAGGGCTTGCAGCCCGTGGAAAAGACCGTCATTGACCGCGCTGTAAGGAATGTGTACCGTCCGTTCCTTGCCGACCCAGACCCGGAGAAAATGCCTGTCTTGGGCGATTTGTACGACGAGCTTTTGAAGCAGCCAGAACCAGAAGCCGCCCGTATCGCGGCAGCATTGGAGCTTTATGTTTCCGGCTCTTTGAATGTCTTTAACCACCGTACCAACGTGGAGCTTGAAAACCGCCTTGTCTGCTTTGATATTAAGCAGCTTGGGAAGCAGCTCAAAAAGTTAGGTATGCTGATTGTGCAAGACCAGGTGTGGAACCGAGTGACCGTCAACCGGGCAGAAAAGAAATCCACCCGCTACTACATGGATGAATTTCACTTGCTCCTAAAAGAAGAACAGACCGCAGCCTATTCCGTGGAGATTTGGAAGCGTTTCCGTAAATGGGGCGGCATACCGACAGCAATCACACAGAACGTCAAGGATTTGCTTGCGTCCCGCGAGGTGGAGAACATTTTTGAAAACTCTGATTTTGTCCTCATGCTCAATCAAGCGGCGGGCGACCGGGCTATCCTTGCAAAGCAGCTCAATATTTCTCCGCAGCAGATGAAATACGTTACCCACTCCGAAGCGGGCGAGGGATTGATTTTCTATGGGAATGTGGTGCTGCCATTTGTTGACCGCTTCCCGAAAGATACCGAGCTTTACCGTGTAATGACAACAAAGCCGGAGGAAGTCGAGGGCGCATAATGCGTCCTCTGGAAAGGAATGGAGGTGATACTGCATGAAAGACCCATTGAAGCCCCGTGATAAAATCACGCAGAAAATGAGCCGTGACGGACTTGTTGAGGTAAACGAAACCAAAGAAATCGCCGAGCGTATCAGCCGCCGGGAACAGGAAACGGATTTTTCCAAACAGCCGGAACAGGCAGCGCAGGACACGGCGGCACAGCTTACCTCTCCCGGTACTTTTCCAAAAAACGATACCGGAAAAACAGAGCGCGTCATGGAGCATATCGGCGCAGCGCAGACCCGGCAAGCGTCTAAAAACGCAGTACGACGGGCGCAGGAAGAAGCCGCAGCTAATGTGAAAACGTCCCGGCTGCAATTTACCGCCGAAGAATTATCCAACCCGGAGCTTGAAGCATATATCCGAAAATCCCAGAAAGCGGCTGACAACTTGGACGCAGCGCGGGCAGTTCTCCCAAAGGAAAAAGTGCTTGTCAAAGAGCGTGTCTTTGAGGAAGCCAAAGGCAAAGGTAAGACCCGCCTGCACTTTGAAGAACGGGAAAAGCCCATGCCAAACGGCAAGCACCATAAAAATCCGCTGTCCCGTCCGGCACAGGAAGCGGGAATATTCGTCCATAACAAAATACATGAGGTGGAGAAAGACAATTCCGGCGTGGAGGGCGCACATAAGACCGAGGAAGTCACCGAGCGCGGCGCAAAGTATGGGGCAAGGAAAATCCGTGAGGGCTACCACAGGCATAAACTGAAACCCTACCGGGCAGCGGCAAAGGCAGAAAAAGCCACGTTCAAGGCAAACGTGGAATTTCAGTATCAAAAGTGCTTGCAGGAGAACCCGCAGCTTGCCGCGTCAAACCCACTTTCCCGGTACTGGCAGAAACAGCAAATCAAAAAGCAGTATGCAAAGGCGGTACGGACTGGCGGCATGAAATCGGCAAAGACCGCAGCCGACCATACCCAAAAGGTAGCGAGGAAAACCGCTGAATTTGTGACAAGGCACAGGAAAGGTGTTGTGCTGCTTATAGCTGCGCTGCTTCTGTTCATTATGACAGCAGCCGGGGTGTCGTCCTGTTCCTCTCTGTTTTCCGGGCTGATGAACGGCGTACTTGGAACGTCCTACACGTCCGAGGACAGCGACCTTGTGGCAGTTGAAAATAACTATGCCGCTATGGAAAATGAACTGCAACAGCGGATTGACAATATCGAGCGTGATTATCCCGGCTATGATGAATACCGCTATGACCTTGATAATATCGGGCATAATCCCCACGCTTTAGCTTCTTATCTGACCGCACTTTTGCAGAGCTATACCCCGCAGAGCGCACGGGCTGAATTAGAACGTATCTTTGATATGCAGTACACCTTGACGCTGACCGAGGAAGTGGAGATACGCTATCGCACCGAAACAAGCACCGACCCGGAAACCGGGGAAACAACCACCGAACAAGTCCCTTATGAGTATTACATTCTCCATGTGTCCCTTACCAACCGGGACATTGCCACGATTGCCCCGGAAGTTTTAACTGCCGAACAGCTTCAAATGTTCCGGGTGTACTTGGAAACAAGCGGCAATAAGCCCCTGCTGTTTGGAGGCGGTTCTGCGGATACGTCCGCGTCCGAGGATTTAAGCGGCGTTCAGTTTGTAAACGGGACGCGCCCCGGCAATCCGCAGCTTGTGGAGCTTGCAAAGGGGCAAGTCGGAAATGTGGGCGGTGCGCCGTATTGGAGCTGGTACGGATTTGACAGCCGTGTTGCATGGTGCGCCTGCTTTGTTTCCTGGTGCTATGGACAGGCGGGGTTATCCGAACCGCACTTTGCCGCCTGCCAGTCGCAGGGCGTTCCGTGGTTTACCTCTCACGGACAATGGGGTGCGCGGGGCTATGAAAATATCGCTCCCGGCGACGCTATCTTTTTTGACTGGGACTTAGACGGAAGTGCAGACCATGTAGGGCTTGTCATCGGCACAGACGGAAACCGCGTCTACACCGTAGAGGGCAATTCCGGCGACGCTTGCAAGATAAAGAGCTATCCCCTTGATTATGCCTGTATCAAAGGCTACGGACTGATGAACTGGAACTAACATTTGAAAGGAGTATTGACCGTATGGCAACAAATAAAATTGACCGTATCAATGCGGAAATCGAAAAGACCCGCGAGAAAATTTCCGAACAGCAGGCACACTTGAAAGAGCTGCTTGCACAGAAAACGGAACTGGAAAACCTGCAAATCGTACAGCTTGTGCGCTCCATGCGCCTTACCCCTGCCGCCCTTACCGACCTGCTTTCCGGCGGCGGTATTCCCGGCATGAAAACTGTACCCGAAGCACTCACCAGAGAGGAGGACACCGACCATGAAGAATAAACCATTTTTCCGCAGCTTTCTTACTTTACTTTTTGCCCTTATCTGTATGGGCGGCGTTTCCGTGACCGCGTATGCACAGGGCAATGATATTCCCACCGACGACAGCGGCGTTATCGTGGAAACCGAGCCGCAACCCCTTACCCCGGAGGGCAATATGAGCCTTGTTGATGATACTTCCGGCGAAGCGTCCGGGGATAAACAGTTTATTGTCGTGAAAAGCAAAGGCGGCAACTATTTCTATATTGTCATTGACCATGCAGCCGAGGGCGAAAATACTGTCCATTTTTTAAATCAAGTGGACGAAGCCGACCTCATGGCGATTATCGGGGAGGAAGAAACTACCGCCCCGGCAGTCTGCACCTGTACGGATAAATGCGTGGCAGGCGCAATCAATACCACTTGCCCTGTATGCTCTGTAACAATGAGTGCGTGTACGGGCGTAGAGAAACAGACCGAGCCGGAGCAGACCGAAGAACCGCAGGAAAAGCCAAACAAAAATATAGGCGGTTTGGTTATCTTCCTTGTGGTGGCAGCTCTTGGCGGTGGCGGTGCGTTCTACTACTTTAAGATTTGGAAACCGAAACAGAATGTGAAAGGCAGCACAGACCTTGACGAGTTCGATTTTGAAGATTACGACGAGGACGAGCCGGAAGAAACCGACGACGATACAGGCGGCGGGGAAACGGAGGGCGAGGAAGTATGACCTTTTTTACGGACAGCCCTTTTGAAAAAATGATGATACAAAGACCTACCGGGCGGCGTGACAGTGCG
>ERZ772821.112-NODE-112-length-79940-cov-6.713325_pt1 | contig 79940 bp, 77 predicted proteins | sample MGYA00580859_ERZ772821 | MGnify/ENA primary metagenome ERZ772821 (study PRJEB29015, sample SAMEA2737674) | human gut metagenome | biome: human gut; feature: human-associated habitat; material: faeces | place: China | collected 2012 ...
CCGCCGCCATGCGCACACTGTAATCCCGCGGATCATATGCGCTTGGAATCGCGCCAAGCACTCTTTTACTCACCTATATTCACCTCACCCAATAATAATATATTCATACGTTCCCCATTCACCGCCATTTCTGGAGTATAGCGATAACGGTGCAGTAGCGGGCATCTGAATTAAAAGCTGACCTTCGGTTCGCGTCATTTCCACGAATTGTTTAAAATAACATGTTTTGTCCACGTTCCAAATACATACATTGCTAAAAGTAGACATGGTTTTCAGCCATAAAAACTGCCCAACTATCGGTTCATCACCCGCACCTAATGATTCAGTTTGATATAGCATTATCACCTGCGGTTCAAAGTCAACGCCATTGATCGCTACACTGTATTGATCTTCATCCGGCGATGATGTAAATGTTCCATTAACATAGTGTTCAGGGCCGCCCGCCTCCGCCATCGTTCCCACCTGCTGCGTTCCATCCGGCGCATGAAAAATAATCCCTTCGGCTACTTTATCCGCCGCTACCGTATCGCCAGACAGATCAATCAGAGTATCCAAACCAAACAAGACCTTATTTATCGCCATAGCCTATCACCCCGCGATCGTTGCAGTCTTGCCTCCTGCCGCATTATCGCTCTCCACATATGGAATTGCCGCCACGGTGACCTGGCTAAGATAATCGTACCCCTCATCAGGAAGGTTGTTAATCTTATCCACCCTTACAATCCTGCGTCCACGTTGTACAGTTGACATTATCGACGTTGGCGTATCGTTGACCGCAGTCGCGATCATCGGCACATCATAGTCCGGATTGCTCACGATCGCTATAAATATATTTGGCGTGTCGAATATATCAATTTCGCTTAAATAGTTATCTTTTATAATTGAATATTCTCCAGATTCGTATCTGTGTGCGATATTTTCCGCACTTGGCACTTCATACGGATGGATTCGCGCGTTTCCATTCATGTCAAACCAGACCGATTCATAATTTATTTCGGCTAGGATGTCATTCAGAATTTTTAGGCGGCTCGTACCGATTTCCCAATCATCCCGATCTGTTGCAAACATTGCCGTAGACGGAATACATATCGCACGGTTTATTCCGGCTTCCATCAAAATCGCCTGTGCTACGTCCGTGTACTTACTCCCGGCCTGTATATAGTAGCGTTGTTCTATTTTTGATTGCTTTAGGTGCAGACTTCGATCATATGCTTCTATTTGCACATGCGCTGCGTTCCCCTCATATTGGTTTTCTAATACGCTTATCACATATTCCCCAAGCGGATACTCTGTTCCGTTAATTATCATCACTGGACGTAAAACGTCGCTTTCCGGTTGCATTTCTGCGTTCGCCTCGAATGTGCCACACAAATTCATTTTCAATTCAGCATCGGCACGCATTGCCACAGTTGGGGCGCTCACAATCCGCATGGTCGTCACCACCACACCATTACGCACAACATCAACGCGGCGGGAAACCCGCCGCGCTCCATGCTCAAACGTCATATGTGATTATCTCCTTCCAGTCCACCGCATGCATTGTGAATTGTACATCTGTTGCAATGCTGTCTGTGCTATACGACATGGATTCTAAAATGCCAATATAGCATTCTCCATGCGGCGTTTTTAGGACTACGACATGCCCCAGTAACGCATTCCGAATTGCGATAGCCCCCGTTCGGTCAAGGAATGCATACTCGAATGAATAGCGTTCATCCTCGTAATACGCGATTTCTGCCATAGGCAAACGCCGCCCCGCATAGTGCTGGTACACCACATCATGTGTTGTGGACACACTCACGATCGGTTCCACGCCTCGCTTGTGCCGGAGTACATGCCAAACGCAAGTTTCAGTGTCTGCGATCATAGCCATCTTGCATTCTAGCGTTATTTCCGCCGCGTTTGACATGTCGTAATTGTCGCCAATAACACCGCGCACCTCATACTTGTGTGTTCCGATGCTGTAGTAGTCTACGAATTGAAGCTTATCTGTTTTTCCTATGTTTGATACGTACATTGTCCGTGTTCCCTCCTGCTTGTTTCTTTGGTTTTTCCGTGCTATGCTAAAAGAAAAAAGGAGACCTTCATATGCTTGACAAAGTCAGCAAAAAACTACTTGTTTCTCTGCAAGAGCATTTTGAATCACAAACTGATTACATTCCTCTAGATTACGACGAAATCATTTCCCTCTCTGGCCTCTCTGAGCGTGATGTTATTTCTGCCTTGGACTATCTTGAGTACAAAGGGTTGGTTGAAATCTGCTACTATGCAGATTCAAATATTGAATATGGTGCAGCGCTTACACATTATGGTTTGCATTACCGGGAATTCAACCGTTTGGAGCGCAATGCCCGTTGGCGAGAACGCCTCTACGGCTTTTTATCTGGTATTGTTATAAGCGTTATTACCTACCTTATTACGCAAGCTTTAGCAAAATAAATGTACCTACTACTAAGCCGATTACGAACCATATCAGTGAACGCCAACCATTAAAATGGTCTTTATTGCCCATGTTTTGCCCGTCCTTCCTGCTCTGCATTTATTGCTTCCGCAATATTCATCGTTTTCCCCTCCTGTTACTCGTTTTATCTCTTTCGTGTATTATAATATCCCTCAGATGTATTTATGTCAATATGTTTGATTAAAATAATATTGCAAAGAGTTATTTTGTGTGTTACCATAGCTTTATAAAAGGTGGTGTGAGTTGTGGATATAAATGAACGCATAAAAGAATTAAGAAGAGCATTAAGCCTTACTCAAATTGAATTTGGAAATCGCGTTGGCATATCCCAAGGTCATTTGACGGGAATTGAAAACGGCAAAAAGAGCGTTACAGACAAAACGATAAAGGTAATTTCTCTTGAGTTTGGTGTTTCTGAAGAATGGTTGCGCACCGGCGAAGGCGATATGTTCGCGCAGACGGATGAAACCATTTTTGACCGTTTTGTAGCTGAAAACGGTCTTGATGCGCTCGATGCTGCGATCATTCGCGCCTTTGTGAAACTCCCTATCGCATCCCGCCATGCGATTGTAGCCGCCGTGCGTGAAATGGCTAAGGAATGCGCTGCCGCGTCCGGCTCAGAAATGAGCCGCGCCGATATGGAAAATATCATCGAAGATAAGCTTGCCGAAAAAGGCATGTAAAAATAATCTTACGGGGGTATTTAATATGGCTTGCTGTACAAACTGTGGGAAAGAAACGGAATGGACAAGCAAAAGCGGTTTTTGCAAAGAATGCGCAGAAAAAGTGCTGAAAGAAAAGCGATCCTCAACCAGCAAAACAAAGCCGTTATATAAGCGTTTGTGGTTCTGGCTCGCTTGTGTTTTTCTTGTTGCCATTCTTGCAAGCGCCGTCGTTCAGTCTTTAAAAAACCCCTCTGTTCCATATGACGATATAATTGAGTCTTTTGGTGTGGCTGGATATATTGATGAAACCAACAATCTGGTCGTTTACACGGTGTTCGCTGGCGATATTGCGGGAATAACCGACAGCGTCAAAGAAAAAATCGCTTCTATGCTTATGGCTGAATATGCGATTGATGAATATCCGAATATTTCCCAAATAACGGTCGTTTTGTTGGATGATTCTGATAGTATCCTTCTTTCATGGAATTATGATTCTGATGAAAATTTGGTTGATCTCGATAATGATTTTGCGTTGGCTGCACTTGCACTTGCTCGCGATGAGTAATGAAACGGAAGCCCCTGCTATGTGGCAGGGGCTTCCGTTTACCCTTTTTTGCGCCACTCCATCGCCAATACTTTCCCGCGTCCGGGAACCGGCTTCGCGGCGCGCTCGTTTGGCCTGAAAAACGCATGCATTATATTATCAGGCCGTGCCGCGCGGTTGTAGATATGTATCCTACGCTCCGGCATTACGATGTGATACAGCGCCGGGAATTCCTGAATTTCCAGTGTTACGCGCTTCATAGTAGTGCTCTCCTTTTTTGAAATGTGTTTTGTGATGTGGATGTAAATAAGCGCGCTTACGTATTGATTTTAGCAATTCTCCGGAATGCTGTCCACTGTGCGAATGTCAAAATATATCATATTTGCTATTGACACATTATAGCATATTTGCTATAATAACAAATGAAAGGAGGTTGAAACAATGCCAACGATATGCAGCTTTAGAGGGATTAAGATTTACATCAATTACAGCGAGCATAATCCCCCACATTTCCACGCAAGGTATGGAACAGATGAAGTTTCGGTGCTAATAAATGAAATTGAGGTGCTCAATGGAACATTGCCAAATAAACAGTTGAAAATGCTTCTTGGATGGGCGGCGTTCCACCAAGATGAATTGCTTGAAAACTGGAAGCTTGCAGAATCTAAACAAGAATTGTTCCCGATCGCCCCCCTTAAATAAGGGGGCCATTGGGGCTAGGAGGTATTACATGGTGGATAAAAGCACTTGGCCGCCCGAAGTCCGGGCATATTTTGAATCCGGTGCGCGCAAGGTCGTAACCGTTACCGCAAACGAGGATTACACGCTTACGATTACTTTTGACAACGGCGAAGTTCGCACCTACGACATGGCCGATAACCTACGCGGCCCCGCGTTTGCCCCGCTGCGCGATATGGCAGTGTTTCAACGCGTCTTTGTGGATGATTATGGAGCTATTGCTTGGGATATTGACCCATCTGTGGATAGCGATATCGTATGGCCTAACCGCGTGGATTTGTGCCCGGATAGTTGCTATATTTACAGTATACCCATAGGAGGTAAAGCCCATTGATTGATTCCTATGATCTGCTTATTGATGAGGTTGTGACCCATCGAAAACAGCATGGCTTTACACAACAACAACTGGCAAAAGCCTGTGGCCTTACGCAAAGTGTTATCGCCCGCTTGGAAAGTAAGAAGGTGACACCTAACGTTGATACGCTGTTTCGCATCCTGTCGGCACTAGATTGCTCAATTGAACTTGTATCCCGGAATGTTTCGCCCATGGAGGTAGACACATGCCACGAAAGAAAGAACGAATCCGCCGCAAAGTTATAGTAGGTCACGATGCGGCGGGTAATCCCGTTGTAAAATGGGCTATTGGCTACACAAATAAGGAAGTCGAGGCACGCAAAGACGATCTCATCCGCGAGTATGCCACGGGTGCAACAGCTAAGCAGGCTGCTATGCTTTATCGTGAGTACGTCCAGCAGTGGTACGATGCGTATAAAAGGGATCGTCTGTCTGAATCAAGTAAGAACAGCTATTCAAATGCAATTAACAACCATATTTTGCCGTATATTGGCGATAAGCAAATGCGGGCGGTTACCGCTATTGATCTTCAAAATATCATGAATCGACTTGAGGGCAAAAGCAAAACGTTGATCGGGGATGTGTTCAGTATCGTAAAAAACGTTTCTGCGCATGCCTGTGCCCATGGTATAATTGACCGAAATCCGGCCTTGTCACTCGTGAAGCCGCAGGCTGCCTCCAAGAAATCCCGGCGCGCGTTGACCGATTCCGAAACTTCTGCCGCGCTTAAAGTCGGTGCAGAGCATCCGCGTGGATTGCTCCTTCTGCTCCTGTACTATACAGGCATGAGGCGCGGGGAGGCTTTGGGGCTTCAATGGGGTGATATAGACTTTGAAGATCGTACGCTTCGCGTGAGCCGTGATATTGATTTCCTTTCTAACGGCCCTGGGAGCGTCAAAAGCGAAAACGCTTACCGCACAATTCCAATCCCGCAGGCGCTTTATGATGCTCTGCGCCCACTGCGCGGTCTGCCATCGGTTTATGTTATTCAAGCGCGGAATGGCTCATTCCTGAATCAATCTAGCTTCAAGCGCTTATGGAGCAAGCTTATGGCTGCTATGCTTGCCGTCTCACCCGATATCGAAAAATGCGTAGTTGATACGGCCAAACGCAAAAGGGTTCGCTGCGGTACGCTTGCAAATGGAAGTCCGAAATATAAGGCTGAAAAAATTGAAATCTATGGTTCCGTGCTCACCCCGCACTACTTCCGGCATAACTATGCCTCCGTTATCTACAACGCTGGAGTAGATGTCCTTACAGCACAAAAGATTTTGGGGCACAGTGATCCTAAAACCACTATTTCAATTTATATGCACCTTTCCTCAAAAAACGAAGAGCGCGATATACACAAAATATGCAGCGCATTTGATGAATCTTCTGAGCCTTCCGGGAACAAAGTTGGGAAAAAAGGTTGACAAAAGGTTGACACCTGATGCCATTTTTAGGGGAAAGCAAGATAGCGTGAAACAAAAAAAGCTAGGTAAAACCTAGCTTTTTTCATGGTCGGGGCGACATGATTTGAACATGCGACCTTTTGGTCCCGAACCAAACGCGCTACCAAACTGCGCTACGCCCCGAAACTGGAGCCAATGTGGGGACTCGGACCCCAGACCTGCGCATTACGAGTGCGCCGCTCTACCAACTGAGCTACATTGGCGCGCCATGCACAACGTGCACCAACGGTTTCTTATTATAACAGACAAATCTTGTTCTGTCACTAGTTTTTTAAAAATTTTTTGTCCAGGTTCATGTTCCGGGATAAGCCCTTGCCACCGTCTGGGCGTGGCGGACATCTTCCTGCGAACTCAGGCGTGTGACTTCAAACTCGTCAACACGCATATGTCCGTCACCCTGCACATAAATTGTTCTTCCATTCGTTATGGGCAGGATTGGCGCCTGCGGCAAAGAATGATCTGCAATGATTTCGGCGATATGCGGATGCACCCGCAGCAAATAATCGCAGGATGCGTCCGTGCTGATCATGCGCATGAGCTGCTTACGCGCCTTTAACACCACGGTTTCATGCGAGAGCACTTTACCATCCCCTCCGCAGTAAGGACAAGGCGATTGAAGGGTATGGGAAATGCATTGCCGCGTTTTTTTTCGCGTCATCTCCACAAGGCCAAGCTGTGTAATGCCAAGCACGTTTGATTTCGTCCTATCCTTTTGCAGCTCAGAACGCAGCGTGGCAAGTACGCGCTCTTTGTCTGCAATTTCATCCATATCAATAAAATCTACAATAATAATGCCGCTGATGTCCCTTAACCGAAGTTGGCGTGCGATCTCCTTTGCGGCCTCGCAATTGGTAACGGTAATCGTTTCCTGAAGATTATCCGTTCCAACGTATTTTCCCGTGTTAACGTCAATGGTGGTAAGCGCCTCTGTTTGGTCAATGATAATGTAGCCGCCGTTTTTCATCCATACTTTGCGGGCAAGCGCTTTGTCAATTGCGCTCTCCAGCCCCAAAAGATCAAACATATCAGGCACATCTTCATAAAGCTCTACCCGGTCGCGCAATGTTGGGGAAATAATCCCTGCAACGAGCTGGATTTTTTCGCAGAACTCGCGGTCATTGATCACAAGGCGCTTAATGTCCGGCGTGAACAGATCACGAATTGTGCGGAACACGAGCGGTTCCTCTGCATGAATCAATCGCGGTGCGCTGACAAGCCTGCTCTTTTGTTGAATACGTTCCCAGAGGCGAATCAGGAAGTGTAAATCCGCTTGGAATTCCTCCTCCCCTTTCCCTTCCGCAACCGTGCGGACAATCACCCCCATTTTCTGTTCGGCGGTAAGGCCTTCGAGCAGGTTCTTCAAACGTGTCCGTTCACACTCATCCTCAATGCGGCGAGAAACACCAACGTAGTTCACGCTTGGCATCAGAACGAGCGTTCGCCCTGGGAGGGTAATATTTGTAGTAACACGGGCGCCCTTTGTGCCGACAGGCTCTTTTACAATCTGTACTAGAACTTCCTGCCCCGGTTTAACGATATCTTTGATGTTCAATGGAGCGGACTTGAGTTCGCTCTGCTGCCCATGAAACGTGAAATCGGAGCGGTCGATTTGGATGTCACCCGCATAAAGGAAAGCGTTGCGTTCCAAACCAATATCGACAAAAGCAGCCTGCATTCCCGGTAAAACGTTCTGTACCCGGCCTTTATAAATATTGCCGACAAGACGCTCGCGCCCTCTGCGTTCGATATAAATTTCGCTTGGGGAACCGTCCTCAAGCAAAACCACCCTGGTTTGATATGGGTTAATATCAACAATGATTTCCTTTTCCACGATATTCGCTCCTAATTGAAAATTCATGGTGTGCCGATTCGGCATTAGTTTTTCCTGAAGTCTTTAATATCTTGTGGCAAGGCGGGCATAACGACACCATCTGCTGAATAAATGGCGGTTCGGTGCACGCGATAAGAAAAAGCGCAGGAGCAGCGGGAAGCGAGCGCTCCAAGCAGAAGATCTACATTTAAACTTCCCTTTGCGTCTGCAACGCCAAAAAGGGAAAGGGACAAGGAATCATTATCGGCCGAACGGCTGAACTTAAAATCCAGCAGCAACGGGCGGATATCCACCGTTTTGATTCCTCCTTTTGTGCGCTTTTCAACGTAAACGGGAGCCTGTATCATGCTGTAAAACGCCTGTTCTATCCCTTCCGCAAAAGAAGGGTTCTCAGGAAAGAACCGAATCGTATAGGATGCTGCCGCCATGAGCGCTGTTAAAGCCGACAGTCCTTCAGCAGCGGCCGCTGCTTCCAAAATGCGAAAGCCGCCGGGAAGCACTGCATTTACTGCATCACGAAATGCATCGGAGCACATATCCTGCGCAAGCTTTACATCAAACCATTCTGCTTCACTTGTATAACCAAGGGAAAGCGCCGTTGCAAAAGAAAGCAGCGGGTGCGGGTTAAACCCCTGTGAATAGGCGAGGGGTATGTTCGCGCGACGGAAAGCACGTTGGAACGTGCGCTGAATATCGAGATGAGAAACGAAGCGCACCGCTTCTCCCTTTTCAAATCTTGCAATAATCCGCATACTTTTCTCCAAAACAACCATTGCATCCACTGCGGCAGTCCCTTGTTGTGAGTGCTGCATTTGCACGAGAAAGCTCGCGCATAAGATACGCTTCCGTTACCAACATATCGATATGCCCCCAAGGCAATGGTTCGCCAGGCTCACGCCGCCTATGGGCATAATCAGAAGGAAGCAAACCGTTTTCGGCAAAAGCGGTGCTCCAGGCTTCGGGTTTAAAATGTTCGTCCCAGGAATCGAACCGCGCACCATAGCGATATGCGGTTTCCATCACGTCCGCAAGGCGGCGGTCACCGCGCGCAAAAACCGCTTCAAGGACGCTGATATCCGGTGCATGATACGAAAACTCTGCGCCGCGAATCCCCTTCATAGCTGCACGCAGGAACTTCTGCTTTTCTATAAGCGTTTCCTTTCTGTCCTGGGGCTCCCACTGAAACGGGGTAAATGGCTTCGGCACAAAGGAGGAAGCGCTTACGCTGAGGCGCAGACCTTTCCCACGCTTTTCCTTTGGCATGCTGTAAAACAGCGCAGATACTTTTCGGGCAAGGTCGGCAATGCCGAGGAGATCTTCCTCCGTTTCTGTAGGAAGACCGATCATAAAATAGAGCTTCACGCTGTTCCAGCCCGCCTCAAAAGCATCCCGTGCAGAGCGCAGCAGATCCTCCTCCTGCACCCCTTTATTGATGACATCACGCAGGCGCTGGGTTCCTGCTTCAGGTGCAAACGTCAGCCCTGCCTTGCGCACAGACTGCATGCGTTCCAGATCATCTTTCATGAATGCGTCAATGCGAAGGGACGGAAATGAAATTGAAACGCGCTTCTTTTCAAATTCGTCCATGATTTCCGGTACGAGTGTGTGGATTTCTGAATAGTCCCCCGAACTCAGGGAGAAGAGAGAAACCTCATCATAGCCTGTACAGGCTATCAGTTCACGCGCCTGCTCCATCACTGTTTCACGATTGCGCTCCCGAATGGGACGATAGATAAAACCTGCCTGGCAGAACCGGCAGCCGCGCGTACAACCGCGGAATAATTCAAGCGCGATACGATCATGCACAATGGACATGTAGGGCACAATTGGTTTCCCGATATACGGCGCATGCTCCAAATCTTTGACCACACGCCGCGTAATGCGGTGCGGCGCACCTGGCTCTATCACAGCCATGCGTTGGAAGCGGCCTGTCTCATCGTAGACAGGCTCATAAAATGATGGAACGTAAATACCCGGTATTTGAGCGATCGATCGCAGCAGGGTCAGCTTGTCCCATCCCTGCTGTTTTGCCTTAAGAACGGCGTCTGCAAACTCTTCAATCAGCTCTTCACCGTCTCCGATCAGGAAAGCATCCACAAACGGGGCCAATGGTTCCGGATTGCAGGCACAAGGCCCACCGCAAACGATAAGCGGCATGCTGCCGTCTCGCGCTTTTGAATGAAATGGCAAGCCAGAAAGCTCAAGCATTGTGAGGATGTTTGTATAACACATCTCATAAAGCAAGGAGAATCCAATTACATCGCAGTCTGCAAGCGGACGCTTTGTTTCAAGTGTAAACAGGGAAACTCCATTTTCGCGCAACGCACGTTCCATGTCAGGCCAAGGCGCAAAAACGCGCTCGCAAATTGTGTTCTCCCGCGCGTTTAAAATGTGGTACAGGATGCGTGAACCAAGGTGCGACATACCAATCTCATAAACATCGGGGAACGCAAGCGCAAAGCGTAGTTCAGCATCGGTTTTCTGTGTCATATTCAGTTCTCCGCCCATATAGCGTGCCGGCTTTTCTACGGACGATAGAATGCGATCAATCAGTTGTGAATCCAAAACGCCCTCCAAATGGTATTTTTGCCATCTTCAGTTTATCACTGAATTTGCATAAGGTCAATGTAACAATAAGATTGCACGGAGCGTTGCCCCCACACCGAGGCGCGCTATGCCATCAAGCAGACACGATTCGCTGAGGCGTCCAATCTCTTCCATCGCATCGTTTACAACGAGGATATATGTGATATTGCGTGGGTCTGTAAAACGCAACGCATCCTCACCGCGCACAGATTGATGCAAGGCAATAAAGCGCACACGGAGGCAATCGCCGGCACGTATTGTTTCAAAACGGCGCAGGACTCCATCGATGCGTGCTTCTTTGGTTTGCCTGCTTTCCCGCCAGACAGCAAGCAGCAAAAAAGCCCCCATAATGAACATCATTGTTTGCGTATCAACTTCAGTGGGAACAAAAATGCCGCAGACAATTGCTGCAGCTCCGGTGATGCTCCCAAGAAAAAAGAGAAGCTGCGAGGCTTGGCGTGGCGGGAGCACCATGCGCAGCAAGGATTCCGCCATGCGGCCGCCATCCAGCGGCAGCGCTGGAACAAGGTTGATAATGCCCAGCAATGCGTTGATGCGCCCAAACTGCGCAATGAGCGTGCGCCCGGGCAGATGCAGACTTTCGCTTGCCCATAGCGCTCCGCAGGCAGCCGCGGAAACCAGGCTGAACAACGGCCCCGCAGAAGCGACGGCAAGTTCATCCCATCGATTTCCGATGCGTTTTTCAATACGGGCCACAAAACCAAAAGGCTGGAGCTCGATGCGCTTGATCCGGTATCCCATTGCGCGTGCAACAAAAACATGACAAAGCTCATGCAGAAACAGAGCCAATAGATTTAGTAACATTGTTCCGGGGCGTCCCGCAAGCAGCGCGTAAAGAATCGGCAGCAACACAAATGGGCTGCATTCAATTTCTGTGTTTCGTAGCTTGCCCAGCCGCATCAAACATTTCCAGTCTTTAAAATAAAGTATGCAGCGGGATTTTCCGGCTGTCCCTGAATTAAAAGCCCAACATAGAGTTTTTCCCCCGCTTCAATCGAACCGACATAATCGCTTTTTAGAAGGGGCTGCCCCACTTCTACGCTAATGCTGGAAAGCCCGTAAAGGAAAAGCTCCTTATCGTCCGAAGCGACAATGCGTACATAATTTCCAAGATCTTTATCCGCTCCCGTCTCCTTTACACTGCCATCCAAGCAAGCGAATACGTTTTGCTCCTGGCCTGCCGTCAGTGCAAGCAGGGTACTGTCGCGGAGTGACTCGCTTTCGTTTGCCTCAATCGGCGGCTGTAGCTTCCCGCTGCTGGAGAAAACCTCCAAAATGCCCGGCAATTCAACAAATTTCAGTTTTCCAAGCATATCGTCAAGTTCGCTTTCCTCGTTCACGGCTTCTTTGACCGTTTGCAGGGCACTGTCCGTAGCGGGTGTGCCGATCCATTTCAGCAGCAGCACAAGCGCACATGCAGCAGCGCAAATGCCGCATTTTACGAGCATAGAAGTCGCATCAAACGGCTGCGATTGGGATGGCCTTCCCCGTCTTGCCTCCCGCATGCTGCGGCGCGGTTCCGCGCTTCGCCCGGAACGCACGCGCGGCAAACGCAGCATCATATTCGTTTCTTCGGATATAAAGCCTGAAAGTTCCACTTTATTGCGTTTTTCTTCCATAACAACACCTCCCGCGCGGTAGAGTATATGCGCAGGAGCGGTGTTTCAACAACGGTTTGAGTTATTTTTTGACCGGCCGGCGCATGCACACGTTTTCAACGATACCGACCGCAATCATGTTTGTGAGAAGATTCGAGCCCCCATAACTTAAAAAGGGAAGAGGAATTCCGGTGACGGGCATAAGGCCCATCGTCATGCCGATATTCTCGAAGACGTGGGCGAGCAGCATGCCAATCACGCCGGCAACAAGGCATGTTCCAAAATTGTCCTTCGCTTTGAACGAGATCCAAAGCCATCGAAATACCAACATGAAATAAAGAAGGATAATCAATGTGCCACCGACAAAGCCCAAACCTTCTACAATTCCCGCAAAGATAAAATCAGTATGGCGTTCCGGCACAAAGCGAAGCTGCGCCAGCGTGCCTGAGCTAAAATATCCTTTCCCATAGAGTTGCCCTGAGCCAATGGCGATCTTGGATTGATATACGTTATATCCGCTGTTGGAAAGATCGAGACTTGGGTCCAGAAAAACATCAATGCGGAAACGCTGGTCATCGTTCATCACAAAAAAATATGCAAGCGGCAGTCCGGCTGCGAGCGCGCCTGCGGCGGCAACAATATACCCCCAACCAATGCGCGCAATGAACAAAATAAAAACCAGAATGCAGATGTAAACAAACGCAGTGCCAAAGTCCGGCTGAAGCATGACCAGTACCGTTGGAAGGCCGCAGACTGCAAGCGCAAACAGGATGGACTTGAAAGAACGCAGCCTTCCATGATCCTGGTCCATCCCCTCTGAAACAATTTTTGCAAGGAAAATAATGATGCACACCTTGCATAGCTCAGCTGGTTGAATTGCACGGTCGATTGCTTCAAAGACAAACCAACCCGCAATACCACGTGTTTTTTCTACTGTAAATAAAATGAGTAGAAGCGCCACATTTCCAATATAAGCATATTTGATCAGCAGCTTGAAAAAGCTGTAATCAAACACGATTACAATCAAAAATGCCGCTATGCCGACAAGAAAGTTTACGCCCTGACGCTGCACATAATTGAGGTTTAGCTTTGCCAAGTAATCGCTTACAGAAGCCTCGTCTCCATCAAAGGGAGAAGCCATGATGCTAGCAATGCTAATAAGGCCAATTGCAACCAACGCCAAAACGAGGACGATGGTGACCCAGTCAATTTGTTTAAGCAGCTTTCTGTCGAGCATAAAGCGGTTTCCTTCGGTCAGGTAATGTTGAACAAAGCTTTCATTTGTTCAAAAATGGCTTTGTACTTGTCGGCTGTGTCGCCATAAATGATAGGCCTGTTTACGCGGGAAACCGGAGGCACTGTATCGCCGCGCAAAAGCTTATCAAGCGCCATGGTTGCCTCTGCCGCAGCCTCATAATAAGGCTCGATGCAGAGTGCATAGATATCGTTGTCGCTGAACAAGCCATAATTGTCGTCGCTCAAACCATTGCAAAACACCGTAATGGTGATCTGAGTAAGCAGACCTGGGTTGGGTGTTGGCTCCGGCGTCATGCCGGGTGCAGGGGTGGGTTCCGGCGTCGGGCTTGGAGCGCCTTCCGCACGGAACGTTTTCTGCGCTTTTGAACGCGCCTGAATCGCAATGGATGCCGCCTCGCTGTCCACTACATACATACCCTTTATGTCCCGGTTATAGAGCAGATAGGTTGCAAGTTCGTCGATGGCCCCCTGCTCATCGACTGCCGTGCGGTCGAATGCCTCCACGCGGAACTGCGGATAGGCAGACGCAATAGATGCCGAAAATGCTGCATAGCATGCTGCCGTATCCGCCCCATAAACCAGAATACGGCCGGACTTCAGGCTTCGCTCCGTCATGCGCTCGGCAAGGCCACGGGCAAGCTCATCATAATATTCCGAGGTATCCGCTATGATGTTTGCATCAAGCCCCACGGCAGAGCTTTCGTAATACGGCACAACAACCTTTATCCCATTTTCTGCAGCGCGCCCGATTGCGGCATCGCTTTCGCAGGTTGGATCGAACACAAGAAGTGCATTCACATCGTCCGCAATCGCTTCGTCCACGGCGGAAAGCATCCCTTCTCCTGCGGTTGCACGGTATATTTTCGCCGCATAGGAAAGGTTTTCTGCGGTATGCAAGAAGCCGTACATGGTCATGTAGGCTCGGTCAGAACCATCGTCATCTATTACAAGGCCAATTAAGTCAAAGCCTTTTCCGGCTGCTGTGGCAGGCACGCCCGCATTCAGCTGCCCGGGCGTTTCCGGTTCCGCAGGGGAGTTGGAGCTGGATGGCAACGATGCCTCCTCTATTTTTTCTGCGCAGCCGCTACACGCAAAAAGCAACGCAGCTACAAGCAGAAACGCGATTTTTCGTTTCATGCAGTTCCTCCGAATTAAAGCGCTAAGCTTATTGTACAGCATTTCCCCCGGTCTGTCAGCCAATCGGGGGAAATTAACAAAAGGGCCATAAAATTATACGCCGGATTTCATTTAAACCTGATAGCGCATATCCCGCGCAGGCATTGCGTCAAGCTCTGCTTTTTTTGCCGCAAATCCGGGTTTGCCGAGCAGTGCGTAAGTTGCCTTCTTCCCTTCCTCAACGCCTGGTTGGTCAAACGCGTTCAGACCGAGCAATTCACCCGCGAACGCTGTTTGAAGCTCAAACAGGCAGATCAGTTCGCCAATTGTAAACGCGTTTACCTCCGGCAAGGTGATGGTTTTGCTCATGTGGCCTGACTTACACACAGCATATTCGGTGGCTGCTTGCTCCGCCTTAATGAGTTCATTGAACGTATGCCCGCTCAAGAACGCTACGTCCGGGATATAGTCATATGCATGGGGGATTGGTATTTCTGCACGATACCGATCTACCCCGAGGAACGTGATCACCTTATCGAACGGACCTTCTGTGTACAGCTGCACTTGAGAATGCTGATCCGTTACGCCGAGTGCCTTTACAGGCGTTTGGCCGGCATAGATTTCCCGGCCGGAGCACGCGTACCGTTTGCCGAGCGATTCCGCCCAAAGCTGCGCATACCAATCGGACATAAAGCGAAGCGAATCCGCATATGGCATCAGGACGCTGATATTACAGCCCTGCTTCATCGCAAGAACCTCAAGCGCCGCGAGAATGCACGCAGGATTTTTCAATGCATCTTGCTCAGAACAAAGCGAGTCCATATATGCCGCCCCGGCAAGAAGCTCTTCGATGTCAATCCCACATACGGCCGCAGCAAGCAGGCCGACCGGACAGAGTTCGCTGAAGCGCCCCCCCACGCCATCCGGCACGAAGAACGTTGTAAGATCGTTTTCCTTTGCGATTTTGATCAGGTTCCCTTTCTCCGCATCCGTTGTAGCGATAACATGCTCCCGCCATGCGTCGCCAACGGCATTTTTCAGAAAGTCTGTTGCCCAAAGCAGCTGCGACATCGTTTCGGAGGTGCTGCCGGACTTCGTAATAACATTAAACACCGTACGGGCAGGGTCGATTACATCCATCAAAGACGCCATCCGTTCCGGATCAATGTTATCCTCAACATAAAGTTTGGGGCCGTTGCGCTTTGCGGCAGGCAGGTCATTGTAGCGCAAATGGGAAAGCGCCTGCTGCACTGCGATGGGACCAAGCGCGCTGCCTCCGATGCCAAGCACAACAAAAGCATCGCAGTTCCTTCGTACCCATGCGGCGGTTTCAAGAATTTGGTGAACCACTTCGCTCTGGTTAAAGGGAAGCTGGCGCCACTTCATTTCGCCGCGCTTTTCTTCCATACGCAGTGCTGCCGCCTTACACTGCGGCCTCTGCTCTGCAAGCATGGCTGCGCCAATACCGCGCATCCCTACAAATTCCTGCATCATGTTGTTGTAATCCACCCGAAGCCGCATGGAATCACGCCATTCCCTGCTTTCAAATCGCTTCATATGTTTCGTTGCCTCCTAAATCTATTGCAAATGGTTTTGCATCTTTATTTTGATAGGATTATATCACATATCGTGTGCGGCTGTCCGCATAAATTATACTACCGGTAATTCAGGGAGACTTAAAATGAAAAAGAGGAAATGGCTATGGATTATTTCTTTTGCCGTCTGTGCGGCCTCCGGGATTGTTCTTCTGGCTGCGGCTTGTTCCGCACGCGCATCCGGACACATGAAGCTCACGGTGATTGACGCATATTCCCTGCGCGCCATTGCAAACGCGAGAATCATCCTCCCGGAAGCCGGCCTTTCCGCAACCTCCGACCAAAATGGGGTGGCATATCTTTACGGCGTGCCGGTGCGGACGCGGGAAGGGGCGTTGGCAGAAGTTCCCTGCGATTATGGGGAAACCACAATTTTTGTTTATGCGGAAGGCTACCTGCCTTTTGCGCTGTTCCATGCGCATGTGTACCCAGACCGCATGCGCAATGGGCCAACGCTGTATCTTTTTCCGGAAGGGAACGAGGACGGCATTGAGGTCATTTCGATGATAGAATCCCCTGCCGAAGAGTGGGTAAAGCGCCTTCTTGATTCTTACATGCCATGATATTTTAACACTTCGGATGCTGCTTTTGCCGTTGGCGCATGGTATAATAACAGCATGTCGAACGAAAGAAGCAAATCGATTTCCCGTGCCGAATGGAAGCGGCAGCTCAGGAAGCTGCCGTGGCTTTTACTGATCCCGCTTGGAATTTTTGTCCCGCGCCTTGCCGCACAGCATCCGGATTGGATTGAAGCATACTACTCCGAGAAAATCTACCCTTTTATCAGCGCATGGATGGGAAAGCTCAATTCCTTCACCCGCGCTTCGTTGGCTGAATGCATTCTGTTTGCGCTTGTAATCACGGTTGCCGTACTAACGCTTGTGTATCTTTACCGCCTGTTGTTCCGGCGAATCCGCTTTTCAGCCTTTGTTGGCTATCTGCTTTCGCTGTGCATCGCGGGAGGCGTATTGCTCAACCTGTTTTATGTGATGTGGGGCTTCAATTATTTCCGGCCTTCACTTTATACGCTTCTTACGCTTCCGGTGGAAGAACGCAGCACGGACGAACTGGAGGCAGCATGTTTACGCCTTGCGGAAGAAGCAAACGCATTACGGGGCGAAGTGCGTGAAAATGAGGAAGGCGTATTCACACTCGAAGAAGGATACGAGGCCTACTTTGACGAAATTCCGGCCGCATACGCAGCGCTTGGCTGTGAGCTTCCTCTTTTTTCCCGGCGCACCTATGCCGCAAAGGGTGTCGCGAGTTCCATCGGTCTTTCCTATGCCGGGATCTCCGGCATCTTCATCCCGCATACAGGGGAAGCAAACGTAAATGTCGATCAGCCTGCGCTCCTGATGCTTTCCGCTGCAGCACACGAAACTGCCCACTACCTTGGCATTGCGCGCGAGGACGAGGCAAACTTCGCCAGCTACCTTGCCTGCACGCATTCGCAGGATCCCTCCATCTCGTATTCCGGCACAATGCTTGCCCTGATCCATTGCGGAAACAAGCTTTATGCCGCAGACAAGGAAAAATACTCCGCCCTTTACGCAACATACAACGAGGGGGTAGTACGCGACCTCAGGAGCTATAATGCGTATTGGGATTCGTTTGAAGGCCCGGTCGAAGAAGCCGCCACAACGCTCAATGACAATTACCTGAAGTTTAACCAACAGGAAGATGGAGTAAAAAGCTACGGCATGATGGTCGACCTAATTCTTGCCTACTTTGCTGCAGGAAACTGATCCGCTATTCCGCTTTGGTTTTCACAGCCCGTTCCAGCACTTTTGACGCAATAGGCGCGGCAACCGTCCCACCTCCTCCCGCCTGCTCCACGATTACGGTGATCGCATAGGGATGCGCATCACTATCGATATAGCCGGTGAACCAGGCATGCGCACGTGCGTTTTTTGCAGAGGAAACCTCTGCCGTGCCTGTCTTTCCGCAGACGGTATAACCATCCACGGCTGCGCGCGTGCCCGTGCCGCGCTGCACCACGCCCCGCATGCAGGCCGCAAGAAATTCCGCTTCGTTGCCTTTGAGGAACGCCTCATATTCCTCTGGCGCGAGGCTTTTGTATTCTATGCCCGCCGTACCGCTCACGCCTTTTAAAAGCTTTGGTTCCATGGCAGCGCCTCCATTTGCAATGGCACATGTAATCAGGCAGAGATGCACAGGCGTAATAATGTCTGTATGTTGGCCAACCCCGCTCCAAGCGAGCTCGAAATCCGTCTCCGCATCGCTGTAGGTTCCCGGATATGCCACCAGTTCGTCAAACAGGAGCTCCCCGTTGAATCCAAGCGACTCAGCTGTTTTGCGCAGATTTGTTTCGCCGATTTCAAGCGCAAGCTGTGCAAAGACATGATTACAGGAGTGGATGAAGGCTTCCTCCAACGTCAGCTCACCATGCCTGGCGTCCTCATGATCCCGAAGAAGGATATATTCCTCGCACAATGTCCCCGTTTCGTCATAAGGGTTCACATCGTCATTCACCAGCGTTCCGCTTTCCTTTTCAAACACAAGCGGCCCGCTGCACAAAAACGTGCGGCTCTGCACATTCGGCAGATATCGCAGCGCTGCAATCGCCGTAACGATTTTAAACGTCGATCCCGGAGTATAGCGTCCCATCGTTGCGCGGTTGACCATGCTGCCCTCTGCAAGCGTGTATCCTCCTGTGGCATAGTCTTTCATGCGTGCCGGGTCGAATCCGGGGCGCGCGGTGCAGGCAAGCACTTCTCCTGTTTTGTAATTCATCAGCAAAATCGCACCGTTGTTTCCTTCTAAAAGAGAATAGGCATATTCCGAGAGCGCTGCATCGACCGTGAGCATAATGTCGGCTCCCGTACGCTGTTTCCCTGAAACCAAATAAGAAAGTTGTTCCCCAAGATCCTGATCGAATCCAAGCAGATATTTTGCAAACAACGCTTCTGCTCCAAGCGTCTGCCCAGTCGTGTCGCCGATTACATGTGCGGTAGCAAGCCGCATGCTCTCATCCGCAGCGTAGTTCCGCTCCCCCGCTTCATTTGTGGTGGCAAGCACAAAGCCACGGCGGTCAAATATCGTTCCTGCCTGCACAGCATTCTTCTGTTTTGTTACGCGTGTATTGTAAGGGCTGGCAAACCAATAGGTACCATAAGCGCCGACGATGTAAACAAGATATCCTGCGAGCAGCAAGAACAGCGCAACGAACACGGCAAGCATGCCCTTAATGTTTCGCCTGGTATTCATGCGCGTTCCTCCTCGTCCGCTTCATAGTCTGCCCCATCTTCTTTATCGTTTGAGGGCTGCGTATCCCGGGCAAGCGCGTCCTCCAGTGAGGCGCTGCTTTTTGCCACAACCCCTTCCAAAATTCCGGCGAGCAGCATGCAGGCGATCATAGAACTGCCGCCATAGCTCACGAATGGCATGGTAATCCCCGTGAGTGGAATCAGTTTGATTACGCCGCCGATAATCACGAATGTTTGCACCGCCAACATTGCCGTTGCTCCAAATGCTGCGAGCATGCTGAACCGGTCTTCCGCATGGAGTGCAATTAAAACTCCGCGCACCACAATAAGCAGATACAGCGCAATAACGCCCACGCCAAACACGATGCCGAATTCTTCGCAGATGACGGCAAAAATATAATCCGTATGATAGGCCGGGATCATCTTTGGCGAGCCTTGCCCAAGCCCTAACCCCCACAGTCCCCCCGAGGCGATTGCCATGAGTCCCTGTGCAATCTGATACCCGCTCGTGGAATAGGTCGCCCATGGATCCTGCCAAATGGCGATGCGCGCGCGTACATGGTCAAACATCAAATAGCTTGCATACGCGCCTGCGCTGCCAGTGAGCAGCGCTGCGAGCGTTGCTCTGATATTGCTCGTCGCAACGAAAAAGACCAGCAGGAACGTTCCGGCCATCAACATTGCGGCGCCCAAATCCCGCTGCAGTACAAGAAACGCCGCAACTGCACCCACAAACAGAAACAACGGAACCAGATCCCGTACGTGCGTGCGTTCCGTCAGCGCATCTGCAAGTACGAACACAAGCGCAACTTTTACAAATTCGGAGGGCTGGAACAATATGCCGCCCACGCTGATCCAGTTTTTTGCTCCGCCGGATTCCTTTCCAACAAAAATCAGCGCGCCGAGGATGCCCAAACTCAAAAGCGCCATCGGAATGCTGAGCACGCGGAAAATACGAGGCCGCCGCATCAATGCCATCATCAGCAGCATTGCCGCAAGCCCTATGCCGAGCATCATCAGTTGGCGCGCTGCTGTTTCGGGTTCGATGCGGTATTGAACCACCATGCCAAGCGCACAAAGGAAGAATACGGTTAGGATCAGGAGCTTGTCCGCGTGTGGGGCCAGCCAGGAAAGCAAACAATAGGAAAGAAGAATTACACCCGAAACAATTGCTCCAAGCAGCAGAGCCCCCATGTCAAACGATTCGGTACGGAAGGAAAGCAGAAGAAAAGCCGCAGCAGTGAAAAACAAAACTGCACTAAGCGCAGCAGCGCAGCGTGCATGGCGCAGTCTATGCATGGTTTCCCTCCTCTGCACGCCTTTTATGGCAGACAAAACATACGTCCTGCACCCACACCACATCGCCGTCCGCAAGCGGCGTTTCTCTCCGGATCAAAGGCTGGCCGTTAATTTCGCAGTAGCGCTTCTGCTTCGTAGAAAAACGGTACTCACCTTTCCTGAGAACAATGCGCGCATGGCGTGCCTTCATTTTACTTTTAGGAAGCGTTATTTCACAGTCCGCACCGCTGCCTATCTCATTATCTTCCGCAAGCGGAAACCACCTGCCCCGATAGCGGACGGGTTCCAGTACCTCAATCCAATGAATTGAAAGATTCAAGATGCGCTGTGCTGCGCGCAGGCAGCGGTATTCTGAAACGGAGCGGACGATCAGCACGGCAATAAAGTAAGCAAGCAGTGCAACGAACACATACCGCATCAGAGACGATGCCGCCACATACGCACTCACCGCTCAACCTCATATCCCGCTGCAGAAAGGGCCGAAAGCGCACGTTCAAAGCAGGCAGACTTGGTTAAAACATAGTCCGTATTATAGGTGGAAACTGCAAAAATGCCGATGTTTGCCTCCGCGAGCACGCGCGAAAGTCCGGCCAAGATCCCAACGAGCGAAAAGTCAAGCACCCCTTCAATCCGGATCGCACGCCAGCCGTCATCCCGCGCGGCTGCGTTTGCGGGCGCCTTTTCGGTTGGGCAAACTAGAGAAAGCTCTTCATCCGTTTTTGCGATAAAATAAATCTCGCCATCAGAGCGGACGTCCGAATCCTCCGGAAGCTTACAAATGGAAAATTCCTGTTTGAGCGCAACAATTCTCATTGGTCTTCTCCTTCGTTTTTAATTTCCATTGCAAGGCGGTACGCCTCATTGCGCGGCGTGCCGAGCAAGGCGGAAACCTCCTTTGCCGCATCCTTTGCGCGCACACCGCGTGCGAAAAGCGACTCCAACATCGCCCGCACATCCGCTTCCGTAGCTGCAGGTGCATCCGGCGCGCCACCGATGAGCAACACGCATTCTCCACGCGGCGGCGCTTCGGCATAGCGCGCCGCAAGAGCAGAGAGCGGCTCCCGCACCGCCTCTTCGTACACCTTGGTCAGTTCCCGTACGAGCGCTGCCGGGCGGTCGCCAAGCGACAAAGCGAGTTCTGCGCAGGTTGCAGCGACCCGCAGCGGGCTCTCATAAAAAATCAGTGTACCGCGGTGCGCGGCAAGGCCCGCGACCGCCTCACGCCGCTCTTTCGTTTCACGCGGAAGAAATCCGTAAAAGCAGGCCCCCCGGCTTGGAAAACCGGAAAGGACAAGCGCCGTAAGCGCGGCGGAAGCACCGGGCAGAACGGTAAACGGAACGTTTTCGCGGATGCATGCCGCAACAAGCCGTTCCCCCGGGTCGGAAATCCCCGGCATGCCCGCATCGCTCACAAAGGCAACCGCCTCGCCCGCATGCACAGAACGAACGATTTCCTCCGCGCGTTCCTTTTCATTATGCTCATGGCAGGAAACAAGCGGCTTTTTGATTTCAAGCCGGTTTAACAGAGCGGCAGTATGGCGCGTGTCCTCACAATAAATGCGGCTTACGCTTTCAAGCACGCGCACTACGCGAAGGGTAATATCCTCCAGATTGCCGATAGGCGTCGCGCAAAGATAAAGCATGGGTTCAAGCGCATTCAGCCTTTTTTCTTCCATCAAGATTCCTCCAAAATGATATCAGCTTCAAAAACAAGCCCGCTTTTCCCTCCTTTTTTTGCCTCTGCAAGGAAAAGGTACGGCGCTTTTCCGCATTTCGAGCGGACGAAACAGATGCGCTTCACGGCAAGCTTTTCGGCTTCAAGCGCAGCGCAGAACCGCGAGAGCCCCAAAACAGGATAACAGGCAAACAGCCTGCCGCCATTTTTGAGCATTCGCCGCGCACAAGCGGCAACTTCGCTGATCGTGCAGCTTGTTTCATGCGCGCTTTGCTGGCGTACAGGGTTTGGGCTTTCGGTTCCACCAGAAAAATACGGCGGGTTGCAGCAAATGCAGTCAAAACTTTCCCAAGGCAGGCGGGCATCCGGCAGCAGGCGCAAATCGGCCTCATATACCTTGATTGCTTTTGACAGACCGTTTTTTGCAACGCTTTTTTCCATAAGCCTGCAACAACGCTCTGAAATGTCCGCAGCGCAGATCCCGGCCCCCGTCTTTGCATGCACCAAAAAGGAAACAATGCCAGTCCCTGCGCCCAGATCAAGCACATGATCATTCCTGTTGGCGCGCACGAAGTTTGCGAGCAGCACGGCATCATGCCCGTAGGAAAAGCCCTCCGTATCCCGATAAATGCCAAACCCCGCACATTGCAGGTCTTCCCAAACCTCTGCCATATGCCCCTCTCCCGTATCGCAAGTATAGTACCATTTTGGTAGGAAACACGCCGCTTGTCAATCGTGAATATCCATGTTCCTTGGTTTCGCCTGAATAATGGAAGATTTTCTTGACAAAAATACAGGAAACAAGTAAACTGAATCAAATTACGAATATGCCGCAGTGACGGAAAGAGTAAGTGGAATGCGTGCCCAAAGAGAGCCGGGGTCAGGTGAAAGCCCGGCGGTGCAGCGCCACTGAACATGGCTCCCAAGCGGCTCCGGCCGAACGCAGTTTGCCTTAGGCCGAAGCGGGCGCGCCCGATACAGCGCACGTCTTTGAGCTGCCCTCCGGGCAGGAAGAAGGGTGGTACCACGAAAAAACATCGTCCCTTTGTGCGAGCGCGCAGAGGGATGTTTTATTTATGACGGGAGGGAACAACATGAGCGAAACAAAGAATTATTACATTTCAACGGCCATTGCATATACTTCGGCCAAACCCCACATCGGCAACACCTATGAAATCGTGTTGGCCGATGCCATCGCCCGATATAAGCGCATGACCGGCTACCGGGTATACTTCCAGACCGGCACCGACGAGCACGGCCAGAAAATTCAGGAAAAGGCGGAAGCCGCCGGTGTAACGCCGCAGGAATATGTAGATGGCGTGGCCGGAGAGATTCGCCGCATCTGGGATTTGATGAACACGACCTACGACAAATTCGTTCGCACCTCGGATCCGGAGCATGTGGCAAAGGTACAAAAAATCTTTAAGCGGCTCTATGATCAAGGGGATATTTACAAGGGCACCTACCACGGTAAATATTGCACCCCCTGTGAAAGCTTTTGGACCGAAAGCCAGCTTAAGGATGGGAAATGTCCGGATTGTGGAAGGGAAGTTCAGGACGCAGAAGAAGAAGCATACTTTTTCCGCATGAGCAAATATGCCGACCGGCTTCTTGCATATATTCAGGATCATCCGGAGTTCATTCAGCCGGAGTCCCGAAAGAATGAAATGGTTAACAATTTCCTCAAACCCGGCCTGCAGGACCTGTGTGTTTCCCGCACTTCCTTCACTTGGGGAATTCCAGTAGACTTCGACTCCAAGCATGTGGTTTATGTATGGTTGGATGCCCTGACCAACTATATCACATTCTGCGGCTATGACCCGGACGGCAATCATGGCCAGCATTATAAGGACTTTTGGCCTGCGGATCTCCACCTGATCGGCAAGGACATCGTCCGTTTTCATACCATTTACTGGCCCATTTTCCTCATGGCTTTGGGCGAACCCCTGCCCAAGCAGGTGTTTGGCCATCCATGGCTTTTGGTGGGCAGCGGCAAGATGAGCAAGTCAGCAGGCAACGTGGTCTACGCCGACGACTTGGTGGAACAATTCGGAGTGGATGCAATCCGTTACTTTGTTCTCCATGAAATCCCCTTCGCAAACGATGGGGCGATGACCTATGAGCTTATCATTGAGCGGGTAAACACGGAGTTGGCCAATATTCTGGGCAATTTGGTTAACCGCACCATTGCTATGGACCAAAAGTATTTTGGCGGGCAGATCATGGCTCCCACCGCCGGCGAATCCGTGGATGAGGAACTCAAGGCAATCGCCCTTGCCCTACCCGCCCGGGTGGAAGCACGGATGAATGAGCTCAAGGTGGCCGATGCAATGGATGAAATATTTGCCCTTCTGCGCCGTGCAAACAAGTATATTGATGAAACCGCTCCCTGGGCTTTGGCCAAAGAAGCGGAAAAGCGGGATCGTTTGGGCACTGTGCTCTACAATCTGCTGGAGGCAATCCGCTTCTCCGCTATTCTGCTGGAACCTTATCTGCCGGAAACCTCCGCACGGATGCTGCACCAGCTTGGCGTTGAAAACGGCGGCGTAGCGTCCCTGTCCCGCTTTGGCGGAATGCCTGTTGGCGGCACGGTAGGTCAGGCAGAAATACTTTTCGGCCGCATTGACCGCGAACAAAAGCTCGCGGAGTTGGAGGCATGGCAAGAGGCAAAGGCCAAGGCTGCTCTTCCTGCTGTAGAAGTAGAACCACAGCTTACCGACAATGTTGATTTTGATACCTTCTGCCGCAGCGATTTCCGCGCAGTGAAGGTTAAGGATTGCCAACGGGTAAAAAAGTCCGATAAACTGCTGCGCTTCACTTTAGATGACGGCACAGGAGAAGATCGGCAGATTCTTTCGGGCATTGCAAAGTATTACCAGCCGGAGGAGCTCATAGGCAAAACGCTTGTAGCCATTGTAAATTTACCCCCCAGGAAGATGATGGGCTTTGAAAGCCGCGGGATGCTTATCTCCGCCGTCCACAAGGAACGCGGGGATGAACAGCTTAACCTTATCATGATTGACAGCGCCATCCCTGCCGGAGCCAAGCTCTGCTGAAGCCGCAATGATGTACTTTGACACGCACACGCACCTGGCGGACGAACGCTTTGATGTGGATCGCGATGCATTGCTCTCCTCCCTTCCGCATCACGGCCTCGCGCTTGCGCTCGACGTTGCCTGCGCGCTTGGGGATTTTCCCAAAACGCTTGCGCTGACACAGGCCTACCCTTGGATTTACGGTGCATACGGCGTACATCCGCATTATGCCGCCGAAGCGCCAGACGGGTACCTGGATGAGGTTTCTTCTGCACTCAGATACCCCAAAGCCAAAGCGCTTGGTGAGATTGGGCTTGATTACCATTACGATTTCGCGCCGCGCGAAACGCAGCGCCGTGTGTTTGCGGAGCAGCTTGCGCTCGCTCAGTCGCTTGGCTTCCCTGTTGTACTGCATATCCGGGAAGCATTCGGCGATTGCATGGACATCCTCAGGGCATATAGAAATGGTCTTTGCGGCGTGATGCACTGCTTTTCCGGAAGCGCAGAGATTGCGCGCGAATGCGTGGACCTGGGCCTGTATGTTGCTTTTGGCGGCGCTGTTACGTTCAAAAATGCGCACAAGCCAATTGAAGCGGCGGCATATGTGCCGCTTGACCGGCTGCTGCTCGAAACGGATTGTCCCTACATGACCCCTGTTCCCCATCGCGGCGAGCGAAACGATCCTTCTTTTATTCCTTTCATCGCGCATGCAGTTGCACAAGCGCGCGGCATGGATGCTGAAGAGCTCATGCAGGCGACGCTTAGAAACGGAAAGCAGCTCTTCCAAATTCCATGACCAGCATACCGAAACGGCCTGCAGAAGCTTCTGCAGGCCGTAATCAATGGGGGGGCAGTCTCAGTTAAGTAATGAGGATCCAAGCAGCAATGTTTTTGTGCTTTCCAAATGCGTGCGAAGCACTGCGCAAGCCAGTTCGGCATCTTTGCTGTGGCAGGCATCAATCAACGCCTGATGCTCCTCAATCGATTTGAAGGCGCTGTCGTCTTCCTTTGGATAGTAGGGGCGCAGGTAGCGATCCGAATTCGCATGCAGTTGGTCAATCATCGAAAGCGCAACATCGTTGTTGCAGGGAGCATAGAGCGCCAAATGAAACTGAAGGTTTAAGGTATCATATCGCTGCGGGTTACGCTCCGCATGGAAGGCATCCAACAATTTCTGCGCATACGACAAATCGCTTTCATCCATAAGCGGAATTGCCGTTTTAAACGCGCCCATTTCGAGCATGATACGCGTATCCATTACATTTTCCAGTTCATGCCGCGTCAGCCTTGTTACAACAGCACCACGGTTCGGGTAAATCCGTACCAGCCCCTGTGCTTCCAACTGGCGAAATGCTTCGCGTACTGGAATGTGGCTCACATTGAGCGCGGAAGATATTTCATCCTGCCTGAGCGGCATTCCACCCGGAAGTATGCCCCGGACGATTGCCATACGAATTACCTGAAACACCCAATCACGCGCAGCCATTGTTTTGGGCTGCATCTCCTCCGCAATTTTCTTTAATTCCATTTTAATCACACACCTTCTTTGAAATTGTAAAAAGATATATGCTTGCTGAATTCTCAGATATTACAGCTCTATCTTATACTTTTTCCCTGCCATTCGTCAAGGAATTAATTCAAATGTGTGCGAATCGCGGACTGTGTCTTTCAACCATCCCCTGAAAACTCAATGTCGTTCAGGATGATTTCAGCTTCTCCCACTTGAACTAGCGCCGTCTTTTTAACAGGTCCGCAGACTTGTTTTCCGTTGACGGAAAGTTCCGGATGTTCGGGAACCACGGAATATCGGTAAGAAGCCCCGCTGCTGACCATGTTATCTTCAAATACAACCTTTCCTGTTTGGCCAATCCATTCCTTTATGAGCATGCGATTGTTTCCATAAGCGTCCTCCCGGTATAGCCTATACCGGATAAAAGGCTGGCGAGCCGTAAAGGAAACCGTTGGGATTTGTGTTGCCGAAAGGGTCACAGCAAGATCACGTACCGGTGCCGGGACCCCCCAATACTGTGTGGTGATTGTGGGCTCGGTGCCGGTGCGGAACACTTCGTGCAACACGCTGCTTTGCGGTGTAAATGAATTGGACAGAACCGCAGTATGCTCCACTGTAAGCGTACGCTTATCCAAAGCATACTCTGCCACGCCATCCGGCATAATGAAATCAGGTGAAGTTTTACCTTCATATAGAAACTTGAAAACTTCACGAAGCACCAATGCGGGATATTTACCGCCTGTGGCATCGGCGGGAAGCATTCCGTCCTCCGTATTGTCGTATCCCATCCACACGCATGCAGCGTATTCAGGATTATACGCCGCCATCCATGCATCCCGGTTTCCTTCCCCCGCACCAACGGTTCCGGTCTTCCCCGCAATCGGGAGCTCCAGCTCACCCAAGCGGCGGCCTGTTCCTTCTTCAATTGCACTTTCAAGCATGCTGGTAAGAATATAAGCGTTCTCTTTGCTCATTACACGGTTGCTTTCGGGCTCATATTCATATAACACCCTGCCTGCGGCATCCGTAATATACCGGATTACAGTAGGCGCGTCGTATACGCCTTCAGACGCAAACGCTGCATAGGCGCCTGCAAGCTGCCATGGCGAGACGCCATAGGTAAATCCCCCGAGCGCAAGCGTAAGGCTCGTATCTGTTTTATCAAATGAAACGCCAAGCGATTCGGCAAACGCCTTTCCCTGCCCTAACCCAACTTCATTGAGCACTTTCACGGCAGGAACATTAAGGGAGCGCTGCACTGCTTCGCGCAGCGTTACCCATCCATAGTACTTGTTGTTGAAATTTCTTGGCGCATAATCCGCAAAGGTTGTAGGCTCGTCAAGCAGCATAGACGCCGCCGTATACCCGCAAAGCTCCAAGGCAGGCGCATATGCTATGACTGGTTTAATCACGGAGCCAGGTTGCCTGCGGATGCGCGTTGCGCGGTTAAAAGCCATGGCCACATTGGAATCTCTCCCCCCAACAAGCGCTACAACATGTCCCGTACCCGCTTGTTGGATCACAATTGCTCCCTCGCAATCTGCTGCCGGAAAGAATGAATCCTCTGCGAAAATCTCCTCACAGTGCGCCTGCAAAGCTGGATCCATAGCCGTGTAGATGCGGTACCCTCCTGTGAGCAGCTCATCCATGCTTATAGCAAGAATATCCGAGGCGGTGCTCAGCGCAGTATCAACATAATATCCGCGCGATGGTTCCATGACGTTTTGGATTTTGACGGGTTCTGCGACGGCAGCATCACATTCTTCTTGCGAGATATAACCATATTCGTGCATCAGCGAAATGATATTATTGCGTCTGCGCAGGCAATCATCCGGCTTAAGATGCGGTGCATAATTGGTTGGGGATTTCAGTATGCCCGCAAGCGTTGCTGCCTGAGCTATGCTCAATTCGGACGCATGCGTGCCAAAGTATCCCAGCGCGGCCGCTTCCACTCCATAATATCCACGCCCAAAGTATACATAATTCAAATACATTTCAAGGATTTCATCCTTGCTGTATTTCTTTTCCATCTGATAAGCCAGCACGGCTTCTTCCAATTTGCGGCTGATCGTTTTATCCGCGCTTAAATGGCTAAGCTTGATAAGCTGCTGTGTAATTGTAGACGCACCTTGCACATAACTGCCTGCCTTAATGTCCTGCCATGCAGCCCCTGCAATACGGATTAAATCCACCCCAGGATGTTCATAAAACCGTGCGTCTTCCGCAGAAATAAACGCCATACGCACATGCTTTGGAACCTCTGAAATGGAAACGGAAACCCGGTCTTCCGCCGCATGAAGCCTGAGGGCCTCATTGTCGTCTTTATCGTACAGAATCAGCGTTTCGGGCGCGCCCAAAATGTTTTCCGGGTCAAATTCTTTCCAGGCATCCAGCTTCAGCAAGCTTACGGCAAAAAACAGCACGAAACAGGTTGCCGCAAGAGCGAACGCCAGCAAAATCGCTTTTAAAACGGTAAAAAACAGGGAATTCTTCTTTTTTCTTGGTTTATCAGAACGCATGGAATCGCCTCCCCATATCAGTATTGCCCGATATGGGGCGCAATAGTACGGTCTTATAAAGTTCAACGGCGCGGAATCACAGCGTTTCGGATGCGCGTCAAATAAATTTTTTGGCAGGTAAAATAAAGAAGGTCATATACAAAGAATGCAACTTGCAGGAGCGGCACAACCGTCCAAAGCGGGATGGGCAGCGCTACCAATGAAAGGTCGAAACTAAGCGTAAACATGGCGAGAAGAACCGCGAGCGCAAAAAACAGGTCACAATAAAGCAGCTTCAGAACCGATCCAACCAAGCGGTCACCAATATGCTCATCCAAAAACGTTTTAAAGATTCCATAATGTCCAAGAAGGAGCGCATATGGAATAAGCGCGGCCTTTGAAGGCAGCAGCAACAGGCCAAGAGCTACAGATGCTGCATAGACTAGAAACGCACTTAAATAAGCTTGCTCTGCGCACAGGATGTACACAAAAACCGAAGATAGAAAATAGCAGGCGATCCGCATCGTTGGCAGCACGGCCGCAGCATATAACGAAAGCACTGTAAGCGCAATGCACATGGCACTGAGCGTAATTTGTTTTGCAGGAGAAAGCTTCAGCATTGGCACACCTCAACATCAGCAGCAGCGGATCAGGTCGCCACCCATGCATTCGCAGCAACAGTCTGCACAGAGCAAACCTGAACAAACGTCGCATCCGGAGCAGGAAGAATCATAGCCCGACGCCTGCCGGGTATAGGGATTCCCCGTAGTGCGCAAGGTTTTATATGCGTTTGCATATTCGGCATTCCCGGGTTCCTGATGATAAGCGCGGCTGATATAATCGTTTGCCTTATCATACCAGCCTTGCCGAAGATAAATTATTCCGTAAAGATAATACCATTCGGCGTTCCGCACAGAAATCGTATCCAGCACCTGCTTGGCTGCCTGAAGGTTGTTCTGGTTAATGAACGCGCGCGCCCGCGCAAAGTCAGCTGCGTTGGGGCCTGAATATGTGGAACCTTGCCCACTGTAACCATAGTTTGAATAGGCCCCGGCGCCAGATCCGGAGGCTTGTGTAGAGCCGTTCTTCTTGGTCAGTGCTTCATACGCTTCATTAATTTCAACGAGTTTTTCGTTGGCGAGCTCTTTTAAGTCCGTATCCGTGTATTTATCAGGGTGGTATTTTTTCACAAGCTTCAGATACGCTGCGCGAATCTCTTCCTGCGATGCACCCTCACTTACGCCAAGGACTTTATACGGATTGTTCATGCTTTCCTCCCAACAGCTTCTGCGTTCGTGCAGCACAGCCATCATACAGAATATTATCCAAGATCTCCCGATTCACGGCAATATCCAATAGCTCATATGCTTTGATTGCCTCATGAATCGAATAATGCATCAAAAATCCCGCGCGTTCCGCCTCTGCCCCGGTAACGTTAAAAACGTTATAGGCGCCCGTGCGTGCATCGCGCTCCCGATCCTCCCATGCATCGGCCAGATACACCCACTTCCCGATATTATAGAGCAGTGCCTCAAAAGCAGGCTTCATGCGCACGTCCGCAAGCGGCGCTTCCTTTCCAGCGGCACGCATCAACAGTGCGAAGCAATCTGCCGGCGCATCAAGTATATTACACCGTTCTCGCTCCAGCACAGAGAGTTCCCGGATGCCGGCTTCAATCGCGCTCACCATGTTCGGCCGTTCGGCTGAAACCTGTTTTGCCGCCCGCTTTAATAAGCCTTTTCCTGCAAGTGCAGATGCTTTCTTTTCATCTTGCCAATCATCGCGCAGCTTATACCACGCAAGCGCAACATTAAAATCTGCTGAAAAACGCAACGCATCGGAATCTGGAGCAAAGAGCCGCTTTTTTTGAAACGGCTTATACCCACAGGAACGCGGGATGCAGGGTTGCGCCGATCCGCCTGAAAGCCCGGTGAGCAGCATTGCAAGAAAAGTGCTGTCATAATTAAGCGTTAGCCGCGCCGTCTGACCGAATCTTGCACCGATGGAGGCACAAAGCCCGCAATAGTATGCGTTGTATTGTGCCAGCTCTCGCATGCGGAGTTCCTGTTTCAGCGGCACGATATATCCAAACATCAGTTCTGCGCCTTTCTAAAAACTACATCAGGTATACCACGACTTTTTGTCGGGCATGTGTCGCTGCGGAAACAAAACGCGGTTATCCTAGCTTTCGATCTCTGGAGCACTGCACTGATGAAAGCGTGCAAAGTGCGTGAGCGCTCTCTGCAAAGCGCTGCGGGGCAGACGCTTGCCAGGCTCCAACCATAGGTTTTTTAGGATAAGCCTGTTTTCTTTCCGATCACATACCAGTTCAATCCGTCCAGCAAACCCCTCACCATACAGGACCGGAAGCGTATAGTAGCCGTACTGACGCTTCGCAGGTGGCGTATAGATTTCCCAACGATAGGAAAAACCGAAAACCGCTTCAATCAGCTTGCGATCCCAAAGAAGATTGTCCAGCGGCGCGATAAACTCACAGCGCGGCGCTAATTTCTCCGTTCCGCATGCCGTTTCAAGGAGCGGCAGATCCTGTTTGTGCAAATAAAGTGGCTGCCGAATTTCTTCCACCCCAATTGCAGCAATCGTGCCCGATGCGCACAAATCCTCAATTGCTGCAGTTCTGGCCTTCCTATCTAATCCACGGATTTCCAGCCAGGCATCCGAAGGCCGATTCCACAGCAATCCTACGCTGCCGATTCGCCGGGCCACCGCCCAACGGTAATATTGGGCCTGCGTTTGGTTGGGGTCAGGCGCACTAAGAAGCTCCGGTGACAGGTGGCGCGCGGCAAAGTCATAGTATTTCCGCGTCCCCTGCTTGTTGTGTATGACGAGCTCTCCCTGAAAATACAGCGTTTCCAATGCGGCACGTCCAATTGGCGCATAGCCCCAAGGCCAGCGTACTTTTTCCCGGCCATCCGGAATATCATCCGAGCAACAAGGGCCCTGCGAGGCCACCGTTTCCCTTGCAAGCGCAAGCGCGGGGCGTACTGCTTCCGCATTGTAAGTGTTTTGCATGCGCGTTCGCGCAAAATATGGCCAATCTTCAACAGGGAAAATGGCCATGCATTTATCCCAATAGTCTATCAGGCTGCGCTCCTCGTACAGAAGCTGCTGCAGCATCTCCTTGCGGAAGCCTTTTACGCGTGCTTGAAGCACCAATTCCGCATTGCGTCCGCACACATCGATCGGATCATATTGTATACATCCGACGCTGCGTATAAACGCAAGCACGCCGTTCTTTCCGCAATAACGGTAATGGTCGATAAGGCCATGGCGCAACAGCAGAAAGCGCGCTGCCTGCTGTTTTGTGACAGTGCGAAGTTTCACCGCTTCCCCATCCTTTTCCCTAAAATGAATCCGCTACCGCTGCAAGCGCGGCTTGTACGGCATGCACCATTGCGGAAAGCGGCATAGACGCAGCCCCCGGCTTGCCTTCTGCTTGTTCTGGAAGATATGGCAGATGGATGAACCCTGCAGGAATGCCATACCCCATGCGGCTGATGTAATGCAGTGCTTCGTATGAAACATGGTTACAAACGAACGCGCCTGCGGAAGCGGACATTGCGCACCCTACTTCGTACTTTCGCATTTCCTGCAGCATTGCATGAACCGGCAGGGTTGAAAAATATGCAGCCGGCCCTTCCGGATGGATTACAGAATCGATGCGCTGCTCGCCGTCATTATCGCATGCCTCGCAATGATCCAGATTTACAGCAATCCGCTCCGGAGTAATTTTTGCCCGGCCACCGGCCTGACCGAGCATTACTACAGCATCCGGCCTTACCCTTTCGATCTGCTCCAACAACAGCGCTGCACTCTTTCGGTAGCTCACAGGAAGCACTGATCTGTACAGCGCTGCGCCGGATATCGCCTCCGGCAGCCGCTCCAACACAGCCTGCGCGGGGTTTATCCTTTCTCCGCCAAACGGTTCAAAAGCCGTAATCAAAATTTTTTTCATGCAAATAAGATAACAGAAAAAGGAGCCGTGCGCAAGCACCGCTCCCATTCTTCGCTTTCAAACGGTTAAAATTCAGTTTCCTTTGCCGAAGAGGCGCGAGAAAAAGTCCGCAACCTTGCCAAAAAAGTTCTTCACACCAGCTGCAAATTCACTCAATTTGGATTCAACCTGCTTCGCACCTTCGAGCGTCTTTGTGAGTGAAACCAGCTTCTCCTGCAACTGTGCTACATCGAGCTTTTCCAAACTGCGGCAGAGCTTAAGCAGCTGATCCACCTGCGCGTCTGTAATCGAAACGTTGTATGCCTCCGCAATACCCTTAATTTCAGCACGCACCTCATCGTCCGTCATGTTCTGCGTTTGATCCAGAATCTTTTTTAGCTCATTGACGATCTGCGTCGCTTCATTGCTTCCGATGTATTCGGCAAGTTCACCCGTTGTAACCAGTTCTTCCACGCCAATGGTCTTTGCAATCTCAGAAAGCGTCGTGCCGGTGATGTCTTCATACGCCTTATAAATGCCGGTGAGCGCCGCCGTACCGGAAACGTCAAACGGTGCGCTGACCTTAACCTCGGCATCGGTAATTCCGGCAGTAATGAGCGCATTCATATACATTTCGCTCGTGCACCAGTTAATGTGATTGGTGCTGATCTTCAAGCCCTCGCCTTCCTCAAGCGTTTTAATGTAGATGCAGGAAAGCGCTACGCTGCCGATCTTGCGTTCCGGGGCGATCCCTTCAAGATAGGCCCGTTCATCTGCGTTTGTCACAGTGATTTCCGTAACAGAGCCGCGTTCAATCCCAAAATCTTTGTAAATCTGCGCAATCTGCGCTTCATCCAAATTTGCTCCTATGGTGACGCGGACTTCGCCGCTGTCTGCCGGCGTTAAAACTGCGTCTCCTTCCTCGTCCGCAAACGCTACGGACGGCAGGATCATGAAGCAAAGCAGGAGCGTAAGCACGGCTGCAATCGTTTTTTTCATCATATCATCCTCCCAAAATTGAACATGCTGCCGGATCAAAACCCGACAGCTGCATTATACCACATCAGTGGCCACAATATTTCAAACGAAGTGTAAACTCTCTTTGGAGCACCAACCAAGCACACCGTTATGCTTGACAAAGCATTTTTTCTGTCCTTCTTCAACGATAGAAACGATATCTCCCGCTGAAAGCGGCAACCAGTAATCCGTATAATCATAAGAGCATTGCCTTCCATTGCATAAAAAGAGCTTTTCATTTGGGATCAGAAGCGTGCGCCCAGTATACAGACAACGGCAAAGGCTTTCCGAATTGCCCGCTGCTAAAAGTTCAATTTCTTTGTGCTGCCATGCGATTGAGGCTGGTTCGGGAGATGCCTCCTGTGCATGCAGCACGGCCGCCTGCGGAAGCTCGTCTGCCCATGCAGTAGAAAACATGCCGTTTTCACGAATCAGCGCATTAAGCTGCCCGGATCGCTTAACGCCGTTTCCTCCATCAATGCATATGATCTTTCGATGAAAATCAAAAACCGGATTGCAGGTGAGGATGTCTCCCGTTAAATCGCTGTAGTTCGGTGTCGGCATATGCCCTGCTATCACGAATTTTTCAAATACGGGGGCTTCATGCAGAAAGTCGTCACGGCGAAGGCAGCGTTCGGCATTCTGCGCGTGCAGGTCGCCCGCATCCAGCCCTGCATGAACAAAGATAAGATCTTCACTTTCAATGATGTGCGGCAATCCGGCAAGCCATGCAAATAGATCGCCATACGCCTGCTCCAGCCGAAAGCGGATTTCCGCAGGCGGGCATGCATGCGCATCCAATCCAAGCTCTGCGCACATATCGCACAGAAGGGACTGCTTGCGCCAATCCATATAGCGAACGAGATCCACGCCATACAGGCCGCTTTGCAAATCCTCCCATAATGTGTCACAGTTCCCCTGCAAAGCGTATGTATTTCCGGCTTCACAAAGGCTTTTTATAAAACGCAGCGTATAAAGACTGCCGTCCCCCTTTTCGATATGGTCTCCGAGCAGCACAAGCGCATCCTTGGTGGAAAACCCGATTTGTTCAAGCAAACGCTGTAAAAGATGTCCGTTTCCGTGCACGTCGCTGATGGCAATGATGCGCTGTGCGCCGCGCAGCGCTACGTTCTGAACGTTCGCTTTCATTGTGCGTTTTCCTTCAATGCAAGGTATTCTTCCCGCATGATAGAGTAGCAGCAGGAATCCAAAACCGTATTGTCATAGCGGCGGTATGCATGTCGGATCGTGCCCTCATAGCGAAATCCGCACTTTTCAATCACACGGCGTGAACGTGCATTAAATGGGAAATGGCATACGCTTACAAGTTCAAGCCCAAATTCCTCAAACGCAAACGACAGAACACGCTGTGCAGCCTCTGTTGCATAGCCATGTCCCCAAGCTTCTTCCGCAAGCACGTAACCAAGCGCGCGCGCTTTAATTTCGCTGCCGCGCATAGCATCGCGGTGCAAGCCAAAAGAACCGAGCAGCTGGCTGTTCGAGCGCAGAACGACAGCCCATGTTTCGTCCTCTTCCATAAAGCTTTTCAGAATGGCGCGCGTTTCCTCGATGGAACCATGCGGTTTCCAACCTGCCGCAGGACCGACATTCGGCGTATGCGCATACGCAAATAACGCTTCGGCATCGCTTTCCTTCCAAGGCCTCAACAACAGACGCTGTGTTTCAAGCAGTTTCATGATACTCCTCCGTTTGTGCAATCGTTTGGCTTTCTCTTTTATTTGCGTTCAAGTAAGGCGGCTGTTTCTAGGTGCCGTCAGTAGTTTTGCGCATATAGTTATTCTTATATTATCATCAGCTATTATCATCAGCCACGACAAAAGCTCTATCAACATCTATATTTTATCATTGAATATATCAACAAAAATCACAGGAGGTTTTTTCCAGTCAACAGTATGATAGGCCTCTTTTTCCTCAATCAATTCATATCCAAAATTGGTGACAGCCAAAGCTTGGTTCATATATAGCATGATATGAGGTAAAGATAACTCAAGCGGCTTTAAATTCGGCTTCATATTGCAATGGCAATCAACGTATGCCTTTATGAAACCAAGTCCTTCCGTTTCCGGATTGTTTGGTTGCCCAAAACATCCCATAATGTTTGGCGTTGCAACGATACTTCCCGCGCTCATTCCAACATACACCTTATTCTCGAACACAAACGCTTTGATAATTTCATCAAATTCCGTCCGTCTAATTTCTTTTAACAGATGTCCGGCCCATCCACCCGAAAAATACATGATATCGTAAGTGAGTGCCATATCTTTTGTCATCTTTCCGTCGAGGTTATAGGTAGTAATGTTCTCTGGCTTAAAGCCCATCCACATAAGTTCTTTTCTAAGCAAAAAAGCGATTTTTTGTGCTTCATCATCATAAGCTGCAGTTGGTATAAATAGAACACGAGCATCTGAAAACGGTCTACCAACCATTTCTGAAAATCGATCAATTATCGCATGAAAAGGCTGCCTAAGATTAAATGGATTAAAAAAACCGGAATCTGTTAAAAGGACATTTGTCCACATAACATGTGAGTTTTCCTTACTTACATTTTCTGTTGCTTCATACTTCATTGTCATTGCAATGCCTCCAAATTCAAATCTTTTGAGCTGTTTAACTAACTCGTTTTTAAACAGCACCATGCCAAATATACATATTGCATATTCCAGCCATGTCGGTTAGCCTGTTATGCAACTTTTTACCAACATCCACTGACCACACAGCCATGCCCAAACCTAAAAAAACATCCAAATCGACCATTTGTTAACCCATGTTATCCAAACTGACCACTCGTCAGACTACGACACCTAAATCGCTCTCTCGCACTCGAAAATGCCATCTTTGACTTGTTTCCATGTCACGATTTTTACACTAAAACTCTGAAATACCCTTATATCAAGCTTTTTTTCACACCTGCTTTTCAAACCCTGACATTAATACGACCGTTTCCACATGGTTTGAGTTAATACCACGGGTTACAATGGCGCAAATATCCTATTTTATGCTCCGCGGGAACAAATCAATCCCATTTTTGAGTGCTTGCCTGTTCGCGGAAACATATCCACAATTTCGGTTTCACTTCGCCGTGAAATTCAGGATTCAACGTACAACATTTGATTTTGAATAAATATAAAATAATTCCTGTGTATACCTATATCCTTTTTCCATTTGCTCAAAAGAGCTGTCAAATTCCTGAAACCCACTCTCATCCAGTTGGTGAGCAGAACTCTCAATGTACTTCCACTCCTTCCCGAAAAGCACACCTTCTTCCAATTCTTTTACCATAAGTGCTACTGGATACAAGTTGTTTTCCAGGCAAATGTTATATCTCTTGCAGTTTTTAAATCCATAACAAGCATAGTTCTCTGGGTTGCCAAATATAACAGCCGTATCATAACCCATGTCTTTTGCTGCTTCCAAGGAATGGTTAAGGAGCTTCCTACCGTATCCTTTCCTTTGATAGTCAGGATGAATAGTAAAAGGTCCAAAAGACAGTATGTTTTTTACCGTTCCGTCAGTAGCCAGAAGCTTTGCCTTCACATATAGAATATGCCCAATAATTTGTCCATCCTCTTCCATAACAAAATCAAGTTCCGGAATAAAATCTTCACTTTTTCTAACTTGATGTGCAAAATAGTGTTCATTACATCCAGGCTCAGAAAGATTCCAAAATGCCTTCTTTATCATTTCCTCAACAACTCTATAATCTTCAAATCTTTCATTTCTAATTAACATCGTTTTCTCCCGTCATTACTAAATAATATCTTACGCAAAATTTCAGTTCCACGTACTCGATAGCAATCTTGTCAACTCACCATAGTTCAAAATGAACGCCCGATAAGTGGTGGATATGTTTCCCCAAACGAGGCCGAATTGAGTTGACAGGTTAGGAAAGCCTTATATCTCAAGGCTGTGTGCGAGTGAGCAACGCTACCGTCTCCACGTGCGCTGTCTGCGGGAACATATCGACAGGCTGTGCATATACGAAGCGGAGCCCACCGTCAACGAGAACCCGGACATCCCGCGCAAGGGTAGATGGATTACAGGAGACATACACCAACCGCTTTGCGCCGCATGCAAGCAGCGCATCCAACACGGGGCGCTCGCAGCCTTTGCGCGGCGGATCGATCAGGACGGCATCTGGATGGTATCCTTCGCGTACAAGCTGTGGAAGAACATCCTCCGCATTCCCGCAATGAAACTCAACATTTTTGATGGCGTTCTCCTGTGCATTGAAGATTGCATCTGCTATCGCTTCGGGTACTGTTTCAATTCCATCTACCTGCGCAGCATGGCGTGCAAGCAGAAGTGATATTGTTCCGATGCCGCAATAAACATCCGCAACACGTTCTGTTCCCTCAAGCTGCAACGCATTTAAAGCGGCATGATAGAGCACCTCTGTCTGTTGTGGATTTACCTGCAGGAAGGATGCTGCACTCACGGCAAAGCGCAAGCCGCAAATTGTATCATAAAGACGATCTTTCCCCCAAAGCGTGCTGAATTCCGGGCCAAATATCACATTTGTTTCCGCGTCATTTCGGTTGTGAAGAATGCTGACAAGCCCGGGGATGCGGTTGCGCAGGTGCTCAATCAGCGCCTCTTTTTGCGGCAGCTTTCCCTTTGTGACAATTGCGGCCATGACTTCGCCGTTTGCCGCGGAAACACGTGCCATCACATGCCGGAGCGTGCCTGTTTGCAGGGTTTCATCATGGGCCGGTATCTGGAATTGATTGGCCCAGTCGCACACCGCTTCAGCAACAAGCAGGGTTTTGTCTTCCTGAATCGAACAGTCTGAAAGCGGGATCAGGCGGTGGCTGCGCGGCGCGAAAAATCCGAAGGAAACGCGCCCATCCAAATTTGCAAACGGAAAGCTTCCCTTGTTCCTATAAAAATAGGGGAACTGCATTCCAAGAGCCTCACGCACCTCCGGAGCCATAAGGCCCCCAATGCGTGTGAGGGCGGAAGTTACCATATCCCGCTTAAACATGAGCTGCGCCTCATAGTCAAGATGCATGAGGGTGCATCCGCCGCAACGCCCAAAATTAGAGCATTTCGGTTCTGCGCGGCAGGGGCTTTTTACGGATATGGAAAGCAGTTTTCCTATTGCATAGCTAGCTGTGGCTTTTATGATATGAACCCGTACCGTTTCTCCCGGCAACGCAAACGGCACGAACACGGCAAAGCCATCATATCTTCCGATGCCCTGACCTTCAGAGCCAAATGCGTCAACGGTCAACTCGATTTCATCATTGCGTTTCAAGGGCGGTGTTTTCTGTGGCATAAAAATCTCCTTTTTGCGGCAAAACGCGGCTTATGCCGCGTTTGGATCAACCGGAAACGAATGCAGCGCGTCAAAACTTTGCAAGCACGGAATTGAAGCGGTATAGCTTTTCATCAAAATTGTCCGGCAGCGCGATTGCATCTTCCAAAGATACGTCGACAATATGATTGTCATGAATGCCCACTGCGCGTCCGCCAACTTCCGCATCCAAAAGTTCCACTGCGCGCTGCCCGAGCCGTGCTGCAAGTACGCGGTCAAATGCCGTAGGATTTCCACCGCGTTGAATATAGCCGGGAACGATTGCTTTGATATCAATATCGGAATGCTCCCGCACATAATTTGCAAAATCTGAAGCTCTGCCGGCTCCTTCTGCGATGATGACAATACTCGTGAGTTTTCCCTTAAGCTTATTTGTAACGAGTTGGCGTGTTGCATCCTCCCAGGAAAGCTGGCTTTCCGGCACCAGTATAATATCCGCTGCTCCTGCAACGCCGGACCAAAGGGCAATGTCACCACAATTGCGCCCCATTACCTCAATCACGCCCACCCGGTCATGTGCGCGCATGGTGTCGCGTATTTTATAGATTTCGCTTGTAATGGTATTGACAGCGGTATCAAAGCCAATTGTAAAGTCGGTGTACCCCAAATCGTTATCAATTGTTCCGGGGATGCCGATCGTTTTAATTCCGCTGTCGGCAAGCATCTTCGCACCGCGGTAGCTCCCGTCTCCGCCGATAACGATCAGGCCTTCAATATCAAACGCGTGAAGCATGTCCAACGCTTTTTGGAACCCCTCTGGCGTACGGAATTCCTCGCTGCGCGCCGTGCGCAGAACCGTGCCGCCCTTGTGCATCACATTTGCGACATCCTCATGTGTCAATTGACGAACCATGCCTGCAATCAATCCCTTGTAGCCATGGTAGATTCCCATAACGTTGATGCCGCGGCTTTCTCCCTCTTTGAATACCGCACGAATTGCTGCATTCATGCCGGGCGTATCCCCGCCGCTTGTTAAAACGCCAATACACTTCATTAAATTAACTCCTTTCGGAAAATCGTAAGCAAATTCAATCATTTTGAGCTGCACATGGGCAAGACTCATGGTGCAATCCCATACCGTTTTGTATTATATCACATACGCAAAATTAGTCAAAAGTTTATCACAGCTTATGTTCACTGCTGCTTCACGTTCTCCTTTCCAAGCAGCTCGTTAAGAATATCCCGGAGTGCAGAGGCTTCATTTACATACATGTCTTTGGGTACAAGCTGCGTCTTTTTTGTACCGGGGTTGTGAAGCACAACGGGTACGTTGCCCGGGAAACGCTGCAATAGCGTGAGCACGCGCGTACGAAGCGTCTGATCCTCCGTGTCAAAGCGCAGATATAGCTTGCCCGCCGCAGGATGAAGCGTGAGCGGAGCCACCTCATCCACCAGAACCATGTTGCTTTGATCTTCCCGCACATTCAAACGGCCCGAAACGCATACCTTACTATCTTCCGAAAGCAGGCTTCCAAAACGTGTGAATACTGACGGAAACGCCAAAAGCTCAATGGAACCGGTCATATCTTCAAGCGTACAGTATGCCATGACACCGTTTCCGTTTTTCGTCATTTTACGCTGCACGTGCGCAATAATGCCCCCCAAACACACACGGCTTCCCTCTTTAAGCGCCCCGCTTTCATCTGCTGTGGCAAGTTCTGCAACGCTGTTGGGCATTTTTGAAAGCACTTCCCCATATTCCTCCAAGGGATGCCCGCTCAGGTAAATGCCAAGCGCCTCCCGTTCCAATGAAAGCAGCATCGTTTGATCAAACTCATGCACGTTGGGCAAGGGCGTCATCCCTGTTTTCATTTCAGAGCCGCCCCCAAGATCAAACAGGGACAGTTGTCCGGTTTCCGCCTGTTTGCGCTCGTTTGCCGCAGCGCTGAGCGTGCGCTCATATATGAGCAGCAACTGATTGCGGTTGGCACCCATGCCGTCAAAGCAGCCGACTTTGATCATCGCTTCCAGCATGCGTTTGTTGATGCCCGGCGCGCGTCTTACGAAGTCGTCAAAGTCTCGGAAGGGGCCGTTTGCATTCCGTTCAGCAATGATATCGCACATTGCGCTTTCTCCAACGTTTTTAATTGCGGCAAGGCCAAAGCGGATGGAGTTTCCCTCTACGCTGAACTTTGCAACGCTCCGGTTTACATGCGGCGGCAGAACAGGGATCTTCATCCGTTTGGCCGCATTGATATATTCTGCCATCTTATCAATGCTTCCAAGAAAGCTGTTGATGATTGCCGTCATAAATTCAACGGGATAGTACAGCTTTAAATATGCCGTACGATAAGCAACAACAGCATAGCAGGCCGCATGCGGTTTGTTAAACGCGTAAGACGCAAAATCGACCATTTCATCAAAAATTTTATTCGCGATTTCTGCGGGCACGCCGTTCCGTACAGCGCCTGGAACCTTGACGACCCCGTTCTCAACAATTCCGTTGACAAAGTTTTCCCGCTCCTTGAGCATTACGTCGTGTTTCTTTTTTGCCATTGCACGGCGCACGAGATCGCTCCTGCCCATAGAATATCCGGCGATATCGCGTACGATGCGCATTACCTGCTCCTGATATACCATGCATCCATAGGTTGCCTGCAGAGCAGGACGCAGTCTTTCATGCAAATAACGCACATGTTCGGGGTCATTCTTGCCTGCAAGGTATTTGGGGATCTGGTCCATCGGGCCGGGCCGGAACAGTGAAATCCCGGCGATGACATCCTCCAGGTTGCCCGGTTTAAGCTGCAGCATAAATTGGCGCATGCCGGCAGATTCAAGCTGAAACACGCCGTCTGTATCCGCTGCGGAAATCATTGCATAAACCTTTGGGTCGTCATATTGAAGCCTGCCGAGATCCGGAACTTGTTTTCCATGCTGCCGGATGAATTCGAGCGTATCCCTTATCACGGTAAGCGTTCTAAGACCAAGAAAATCCATCTTCAGCAGGCCGAGTTCTTCTATTGTGTCTTTGGGGAACTGCGTTGTAATTGCCTCGTCGTTCCTCTGCAAAGGCACATATTCGGTAATGGGTTTTGCGCTGATCACCACGCCGGCCGCATGCGTGGAGGCATGGCGCGGCAACCCCTCAAGCTTCAGGGAAAGATCAATCAGCTTTTTGACATGCTCATCCGTATCATAAAGATTTTTTAGTTCAAAGGACACTTCCAAAGCGCGGTTGAGCGTGATTCCCAGCGTTTTTGGGATTAGCTTGCTGATTTTATCGACCTCGCCAAGCGGCATATGAAGCGCGCGACCAACATCCTTCACCGCAGCTTTTGCCGCCATGGAACCGAAGGTAATGATCTGCGCGACATTATCCTTTCCGTATTTTGCAACGACATAATCAATGACTTCCTGCCTGCGCTCAATACAAAAATCAATATCGAAATCCGGCATGGAAATACGCTCCGGATTTAAAAAGCGCTCGAAGGGAAGGTCGTATTTAAGTGGATCCACGTCCGTAATGTCCAAAGAATATGCAACAAGGCTTGCCGCACCGCTGCCGCGTCCCGGGCCGACAAAAATGCCGTTTCGGTGCGCAAAATTCACAAAGTCCCACACGATAAGGAAATAATCCACAAAGCCCATACGCTCGATGATGGAAAGCTCCAGCGCAAGGCGTGCATGCGCTTCCTTTCCCGCATTCGGCATCTTCCGCTGGAGGCCCGCCTCAGCAAGCTGCATCAGATACGACATGTTATCAAGCCCATCCGGAGCGGAAAAACTCGGTAGATGCCGTTCCCCGAACGTAAGCTCCAAATCGCACTTTTCTGCGATCTCAAGCGTCGTATCCAGCGATTCGCGGTAATTGTACAGCGCCTGTTCCATCTCGTCGGCGTTTTTAAGATAAAACTCGTCGGCGGACATGCGCATGCGGTTCTCATCATCAACAAACTTTCCGGTTTGGATGCATAGCAGAACATCCTGCGCTTCCGCATCGTTCTTTTCCACATAGTGTACGTCATTTGTGGCGACTGTTTTGATGCCGAGCTCCTTTGCAAGCGAATCAAGCTGCGGCAACACCTCAAGCTGCTCCGGAATGCCGTGGTTTTGCAGTTCAATATAAAAATCATCGCCGAACATGCCGCGCAGCCGCAGGGCAAGCGCGCGCGCTTTTTCCGTCTGTCCATTCAGCAAGGCTTGAGGGATATCTCCGGCCAGACAGGCCGAAAGGCAGACTAAGCCTTCCGCGTGTTGTTCAAGAAGATCGTAATCGATGCGTGGCTTATAATAAAAGCCATCCACAAAAGCACTGGAGGAGAGTTTTATTAGATTTTGATAACCGGTCTTATTTTTTGCCAACAGCACAAGATGCGCATTTTCGCGCCCGCCTTCGCGCTCTGTGCGGGACCGTGGGGCAACATATGCCTCCATGCCCAAAACCGGCTTAATCCCCTGCTTTTTGCATTCTTTATAGAAGTCGATCACACCATACATCGCTCCATGATCCGTAATTGCAAGCGCAGGCATGCCAAGCGTCTTGGCGTGCGCAACCAGCTCCGGGATGCGTGCTGCCCCGTCAAGCAGGCTGTACTGCGTATGAACATGGAGGTGTACGAAGTTTTGCATGATGGTTTCGTTTCCTTTCCCCTTACCGTTTTAAGGTCAATGCAGGCGGATGTCCTCCGCCAACGCTGAAAGCTTGTTTAACCGATGATTCATCCCGGATTTTCCAATGTCAAGAAGCTCAGCAAGCTCCGTAAGCGTAGCCTCCGGATTGTTCAGCCGCGCCTCAGCAGCCTCGCGCAGCTTAGGCGGCAGGTTTGCAAGGCCTATTTCCCGGCTGAGAAGCTCAATGTCAACCAGCTGCTGCGCCGCGGCCTGCGCTGCTTTTTGCATGTTCGCGTCCTCAAAGTTAGAGCGACGGTTTAGGTCGTTCGCTACATTGCGCAGAACACGCGCATTTTCAAAAGCCAACATTCCCTCCATCGCGCCGATGTAGGTCAAAAATTCGGAGATGCTCTCGCCCTCTTTCATATAAGTGATAAACGATGATTTTCGTCTGGCTGTTTTCACATTCAGCGAGAGCTGAGCCATACGCGCAGAAAGCTCCTTTGCAAATCTTTCATGGCGGCATACGATTTCAAGGTGATAGCCCTTGCTGGGATCGCTCACGGAGCCGGAACCTAAAAAGGCGCCGCGCAGAAAGGCCTGCGTGCACTCGGGGTTCACGAACATGTGCTCCGGAACAGCGCCCATTTCAAGCGGTTCATCCACATCGCCCGCAGGCAAACAGCCGCTTTTTTGCAGGAGTGCGGTGCAGCCACTTCCAGTCAGGGTTACCACGGTGTTCTTGGCTTTCAACCGCTCGTGCTCCCTGAGGGAAAGCGACGCTTCCACAGGAAAAAGCCTGCAGGCAAGCTGTACGATCAGCTGCCCGACATTCTGGTTTTCCGTAACGTATTCCACCGCAAGCCCCCTCCGGCCCAGCATGATGGAGCCAGCGGTATGGGTAAGTGCGGCAAGCGCTGCAAGACGCACCGCATCATCCTTCAGACGAAGGACGGAAAGCTCATCTTTTGTCTTTGATGAAAAGGACACCGCGCTTCCCTCCTAATTTCCCATCCGCTCCAAAATATCACCCGCCTCAACGGTAGTATCCCGGTGCACAAGCTTTATGTCAAACTCGCCGCGCATCCGCTTCGCCATCTGTTCGGCAGCACATACGGAGCGATGCCTCCCTCCCGTGCATCCAAACGCAACAAGCAAGCGCCGTTTTCCCTGATTGCAAAAGCCGGGAATGAGCATTTGCAGCATCGATTGTGTTTGGTCCAGAAATTGTGTGAATGCAGGATCCTGAAAAATGTAATCCCGAACAGCGGCATCCGCCCCCGAAAGCGGGCGCAATGCGGACTCATAAAACGGGTTTGGAAGGAACCGCATGTCAAACACCATGTCAGCTTCAAATGGAACGCCCCGCTTATAACCGAAGCTTTCAAAAGTGAGCCGAAACGCATCCATGGAGCCATCTGAAAACAGCGTTCCGAGCCTTGCGGCTAGTTCAAGCGGTTTCAGGTTCGTCGTGTCGATAATGGTATCCGCACGATCCCGGAACACACCGAGCATGTCACGTTCCGCCCGGATGCCGTCCCGCACATCTCTTGAAAGCGGATGCCGCCTTTTCGTTTCATTATATCTGCGTTCCAAGACCTCGTCCCGGCATTCCAAAAAAAGAATTCTATATTGTACTGGAAGCCTGTCCAGCGTACGGAGCACCTTCTCAGCATCTGAGCGGAACACCTGCTCCCGGCTGTCAATCACGACGGCTGCGCGCTCGACAGGGGGTGCAGCCTTGTGGCAGAGTTCAATGAACCCGCCCAACATTTCGCAGGGAAGGTTGTCCACGCAAAAGTAACCTGCATCTTCAAAATAGCGCAACGCCTGAGTTTTGCCAGCCCCCGAAAGGCCGGTTACGATTAATAACTTCATGTCATTTCTCCATTCTTACTGCTCATCCAAGTTGGAAAAGCTCCCGAGCAAGCGCACCTCCGGCTCCAGCCATATGCCGCTTTGCGCATGCACATCCCGCTGTACGCGGCGTATCAGGTTGTAAACGTCAGTTGAGGTCGCGCCCCCCGCGTTGATAATGAATCCGGCGTGCAGAGAACTTACCGCCGCACCTCCTACACGCACACCCTTGAGCCCGGCCTGTTCAATCAATGCGCCTGCAAAGTTACCGGCCGGCCGCTTGAACGTACTGCCTGCGCTCGGATATGCAAGGGGCTGCTTTTCGCGCCGTTTTGCCGTATATTCCGCCATGCGCGCCTTTGCTCCGCCGTCATCCGGCATAAGCGAAAACGCTGCTGAAACCACAATTCGGTCGGGCGCGCGGTATGCGCTGAACCGGTAGCCAAACATTTCCTCCGCCGGCGCTTCATCAACCAGTGTCCCAGAGGTTGCGTCCATATAGGTAATCCGGTGCACCGTTTCTCCCACTTCGCCGCCGTAAGCCCCGGCATTCATTGCAATCGCGCCGCCAACGCTGCCCGGGATCCCCGCGGCCCACTCCAACCCCATAAAACCGCACTCCACCGTGCGCTTTGCAAGGGCGGAAAACGATGCTCCTGCCTCCGCAAAGAAAAGCCCGTTTTCCTGCCGGATTGCCCTCATTGATTCGCCAATGTGGAACACAACGGCATCAATCCCCGCATCGGAAACGAGAAGGTTTGTTCCGTTTCCGATCACCTCATAAGGGATGCCATATTCATGCACCGCAAGGAGCGCGTTTTGGAGCGCTTCCACACTCCGCGGTTCTACCAACGCACGCGCACATCCGCCCGTCCGGAAAGAAGTATACTGCGCCATGGAGACATTTCGCTGCACCGTACAATCAAAAAAGCGTGCGCACAGCGCATCAAACTGATCAGGCATTGTTCCCTCCATGCTATGCTGCGCCAATCTGCACAGCAAGCTGTTTCCCTATCATTTTACTTGATTTACGTGCCTGAAACAAGTTCTTTCAGCCTGGCCTCAAAATCCTTTTTTGCTTCCGCGTCCCCAGCAAGGACGCGCCGTGCGGTTTTTTCAAGCGCATCGCGATACCGTTGCAGCAAAAAAGCATTCGGAATTTTAGGTTCGCGCAGATGTTCTGCGGCGCTCGCAAGCAAAGCACTTTCCGGCAGCGCTTGGGGATCAACTTCCGTTACAGAAAAAAGTCCGAGCTGCACAAATTGTTTCTGAGCGATTTCGGAAAAGATGCGTTCAATCAGTTCAATTGCATATGCCCGCTTTTCCTGATCTATCCCATGCGACAGGCCGATCATCTGGACAAGGCTGGTGCTCCCGGAAAGTACGGAAGCCTCGAATGCAAATCCTTTGCCTGCGGATTGAAGCGCCTCGAGATCCCCTGCTGAACGCAGGTCTGCAATCGCTATCGCAGCCTTTCCAGAACGGAACGCGTCATATTCCGCTACTTCTCCTGTCAGTCCAAGCGCAGCGGCAAGGACCGCATTGCCGGAAAGTGCAGGCAGCTGCTTTTGTTTCCCGCTTTTCTGCGCAGCAGCAAAGGTTTCGGCAGCCTGGAGGATCCATGCAGCGTTTCTTGTTCCTTCCGGCACCATAGCGCCGCGCTCCTGAAACAGCCCCGTGTTCACAATAAGCGCATGCGCGGACATTGCATAGGGCAGTGCATAAATTTTTCCGTCCCATTCTCCAACAGCCGCCATGTCCTTTGAAATACATTCTACGGGGAGTTCATCAAATGCGGACAGTTGATCCGGATAACACACCCCCAGTGGAAAGGACAGCAAATCCGGGGATTCTCCGCGTGCAAGCCGTTCGGTGTATTCCGTTTCATCCATGGCGATTACATCAAAAAAAACGCCATGATGCCTGCGCTCGATTCCTTTTGCAATCGCTGCAAGCGCAGTGCTCATACTGCCTGAATAAGGTTTAAACCCCACGATATGCCACACGCTGATAATGCCGGTGTATGGTTCTTCTGTCGGGCTGAATTTCTCATCATAAGTGCGCTCTTTCAGTGCGTCGTTTAAATATGCCGGCATAAAAAGAAGATAAGCGGCGATCAACACCGTTGCTATTAACCTTGGGACCCATTCTCTTGCACGCATCATAGCCTTACCTCCGTATGCTTTAGCATATGCATGCATGCCTTGAAAAAGGAGCGCGGTAAGCTGCGCAAAAATAAGGAGCCTTGCTATGCAAGACTCCTTATAATCGTCCGGTTCAAAATTTTTTGCCGCTTACCGTATTGCCCCGTTACAGCAAGCGAAAGGAACTATTTTTTGGAGGAAAACAATAATGAAGATGACTGCGCTATATTCCGGACGATTGACACAATCACATTTATCATTGAGTTAATCCTACCACCATATATTGTGGAATACAAGCGTTTTTGACAACTTTTTAAGATTAAGTAACACAATTCACATTTTATTCATGATTTAGGGCAAAAACACTCGAAATCCTCCTTTTATTCCTCATTAAATGTTACATTTCCATTAAATTCAGGAACATAAGATGGATCCGCCGCCTTCAAATTTTGGATGCTTACATTTTCAAAGCCAAGTTGAATGCAATACGCAATCGCCCGGTCGTATTCCCGCTGCAACAGGTGCCGATTCAGCGGTGGAACCTCCGAAGCGTGATGGCACGGCATATACTGCCCCATCAACGAAATATGGGTCGTCAGCGGCAGATTCTTCGCAAGAAAATCCAGGATGTGGCGCGTTTCATCCACTGAGCCCGGCAAAACAAGATGACGGACGATCACGCCGCGTTGAGCCAGCCCGTTTTCATCGCACGACAGTTCGCCGCACTGACGGTGCATCTCAAGAATCGCTTTTGACGCAAAATCAAAGTAGTCCTTCGCACCGGAATATCTTTCCGCTGCAAGCGAAGAAGCATATTTGAGATCCGGCAGATAAATGTCCACGATTCCTTCGAGACGCCGCAGGGTGTCAAGCGTTTCATACCCATTGGTGTTGTAGACAATGGGTATCATAAGCCCGCGCTTGCGCGCGCCCAGCACAGCAGGAATGACGGTATCTACGTGCGGCGTAGGCGTAACAAGGTTGATATTGTGCGCCCCTTCCGCCTGTAAGTGGAGCATCAGCGCAGCAAGCTCTTCCTCATTCCACATTCGTCCAATCATCGTGTGGTTAATTTCGTGGTTTTGGCAAAACAGGCAATCCAGATTGCATCCGCAAAAAAAGATGGCGCCCGACCCGCGTGTGCCGCTCAGGGAAGGTTCCTCCCAAAAGTGTAATGCGGCACGTGCAATGGTCGGCCGTTCTCCCGCGCCGCAGAAGCCCTTGGCGCTTGTGCGGTCAACTCCACAGGCACGCGGGCAAAGCGTACAGGTCATTCCCGCTTTCCCTGCCCTTCCCGTTTCACGGTGGGTTCCTTTCTTCCATTCTCTTTTTTTGAGGGTTCTCTCCCCGCGCTTTCTATGACTTCATATTGTGCATCCACAACTGTGCTCGCACTATTTGTCTCCGGAATTTTTTGCTTTTCCGCGTCTTCCCCGGCCTCATCGCCGTATCTTCCGCGTCCTTCGCCGGCAGGCCCAAGTGCAATCGCGTTGCGCACATACCGCTTCACCGTCATAATAAAGCGGGTTCCCTTGCCGGGCTCGCTTTCCACAGTAATGCTTTCGCCCAGTTTTTCCATGATGAAGTGCGCAATGGAGAGCCCGAGTCCCGTCCCTCCCTCGCCGCGGGATTTATCGACCTTATAGAAGCGCTCGAAAATATGCGGAAGGTCTTCTTTGGAAATTCCGCAGCCGGTATCTGTAACGGTGAGCACGATAGCGTCTTTTGCGTTGCACATGCCGATGGTGATCGTTCCGCCTTCCGGCGTATAGCGCATTGCATTGTCAATGAGGATGATCAAAACCTGCTCGATACGGTCCGGGTCGGTCATCGCATCGGGGACCGGCTTTGGAGCATCCACGATGAGATCAATCCCCTTCTGATGGGCCGGGCCGGAGTAACCGCTTGCGATATCCCGGATCAACGTGTTAAGGTCGACGCGGACAACCTCCATGTATTCCGTTCCGGACTGCAGGCGGCTCAACGTCATCATATCCGTAATCAAGCGCGAAAGGCGCAGGACCTCATGCAGCATGATGCGATAATACCGTTGCCGGTCCTCTTCGTCCCTCACCATCCCATCCGCCAACGGTTCCAACAGGCCACGAACCGCCGTAAGCGGAGTGCGCAATTCGTGGGAAACGTTCGCCACATATTCGCGCCGCATGGCCTCCAAGCGCTCCATCTCCGTCATATCCTTAAACAAGCCCACCACGCCAACGCGCTGTCCGCCATCCGTTACCACGGGAGCTACGGTGATCCAAAGCGTTTTATCTCCGGCCATAGGATAGGTAAGGGTCTGTGGTTTGCCCGTTTCGTACACTTCGTCAAAAGCCTTCCAAATCTTTGGATCTGGCACTAGCTCCTCCCGTTTTTCGACGTTTACCGCGCCGAACATGCGCATCAGCGCCGCATTATAGTGCGTGAGCATGCCGACTTCGTCGGTTGCAGCAACGCCGTCCGCAAGGCTCTGCAGGATCTGATCGAGTTGGCTTTTTTCCGTTTTGAGCTGATAGATTGTTTGAGAAAGCCCTTCGCAAAGGTTATTGAGCGCGCGTGCCAAAACGCCGACTTCCCCAATCTCATCTTCGTTCACGCGTATTTCAAAGTTGCCCTTGGCCATCGCAATTGCAGCTTCGGACATGGTATGCAGCGGATCCGTGATACGGCGTATGCGCCAGGATGTAACCAACATTGTAACGGGAACCACAATGGCGGCGATCCAGAAAAGGGATGTGTTCAGTTTTGTGGTTGCTCCAATGACCTCCTGCGTGGATTTGATTACGAAAATCGCCCCTGCAAGCGTTCCGTCCGGCATGAAAATTGGCGTGCCTACAACAAGGGCATTGCGCCGTTTTCCGGGCAGCCGAACTTCATCCGTGCTGACGTTTTCCCCGGAAAGCACCGCAAGGATTTGCTCGGAAAGCGCCTGCTGCATTTCCTCTGGGCTCATGCCAAATATGGAATCCTGATACTGCACGCACTGGTTCGCTGCATCAACAAATAAGGTCGCTCCATTCACCGCAAGCATTTGCGTCTTTGAAAGGTGGATGAACGCCTCTTCCGTGATCTGCCCATTCAGATATTCAATAATCAGCTGCTCGGCCGCTTCTGCTTTGGGCGCCATTTCCTGCAATTTAATCTGCGTGTACGTATCCCGGCTAAGGAAAACATAGCCTCCGACCATGGCAGCGGAAGCTATGAGCAGCGTGATGATGAGCGCCAGCAACAAGCGGCGCAGGAAGATACTCCGCATGATTATTCGACCTCAAACTTGTAGCCTACGCCGTAAATGGTCTTAATGCTCCAACCAAGGCCCGCGCTGTCAAGCTTGGCCCGCAGGCGCTTAATGTGCGTATCGACCGTGCGTGTCTCCCCCGCAAAGTCATATCCCCAAACGCGGTTAAGAAGCTGTTCGCGCGTGAATACCTGCCCAGGATTGGATGCCAGCATATAAAGGATTTCAATTTCCTTGGGCGTACAAATAACCGGCTGGCCCCGCAGTGTGACGGTGTAGCTTTTGATGTCGATTACGAGCCCTTCATATGTCACGCAGCCATCATCCGAGGTTTGCTGCTGCTCTGTAGTGCGGCGCAGTACCGCTTTAATACGCGCCACAACCTCACGCGGGCTGAAAGGCTTTACGATGTAATCATCCGCACCAAGTTCAAGGCCCAAAATCCGGTCGATTTCCTCCCCCTTTGCAGTCAACATAATGATTGGTACGCGGGAGTTTTTTCGAATCTCCTTGCAGGCTTCAATGCCGGACATAACCGGCATCATAATATCCAGCACGCAAAGCGCGATTTCCGCATCCAGCTTTTCTATTGCTTCCGCACCGTTGTATGCATCTACAACTTCATACCCTTCCGCTTTCAGGTAAATGCTTAACGATTCGTGAACGACACGATCGTCATCTGCAATCAGGATTTTGTTCGCACTCATTTCCGGTGATACCCCCAACTGTTTCTTTGGTTTTTATGCATTATACCATATGTCCGCGGCAGAAAAAACAAACAGCATGCAAATCCTACGCTTTTTCACACTTTTTCCGCATTCAAGGAAAGTGTGAACGTGAATTCAACGCGTCCGTTTCGGTTTTGGGCCCAAATCTTTTCATCGAGTAGGCTCATGATTTCCTGTGCAATTGAGAGCCCCAGGCCGGTGCCTTCCCCGGAGTGAGATCGGTCGGCCTTATAGAAGCGCTCAAAAAGGTGTGCGATATCTTCCTCGGCAATCGTTCCTGCATTGGAAACATGCACGAGCACTTTGTCCCCCGAGATTTCCGCACCAAGCGCAAGAGGTTCATCCGCACTGCCATGCTTAATGGCATTATCAAGAAGGATAATAAGTACCTGTTCCGTGCGATCCGGATTTCCATACACTTCCGGAAAAGGATCCGCAACATTCAGACGAATGGATAGCCCGCGTTCCTGTGCAGCGCTTTCATAACGCTGCGCAACATCATATAGGATCTCCTGCACATCCATGCGCTGCTTGGTAAGTGCAATCGTCCCGGATTGCAGGCGTGAAAGCTCCAGCAGGTCATCAATCAGCCTGGAAAGCCGCATCGATTCCTTTTGAATATAGCCGTAATAACGCTTCCGGTCGTCTTCCTTTTTGATCAGTCCATCACTCAAAGCATCTGAAAGGCTGCGGATAGAAGCAAGCGGTGTGCGCAGTTCATGCGAAACGTTTGCCACATAGTCCTTGCGCGTTTGCTCTAAACGGACGCTTTCCGTCACATCCTGTATCAACAAAACTGCGCCTTCCACCTGACTGCCGCCATCGCGCAGCGGAGATATTGTAACGCGAACGACCGCCTCTCTGCATTTATGCTCCGCAACCTGCGGCAGACCTGTTTTTAGGACTTCCTCAACCTGCGGCAAAAGGCTTTGGAACTGCGGCAAGGCTTCCGGCGCGTCAGTGTTTGCGCCGCCCAGCAGCTGTACGGAGGAGGGGTTATATTGCATGATCTGCCCATTCAGGTTGACGCTGATCACGCCTTCTCCAAGGCCGTCCAACGTTGTACGCAGCCGGTTTCGTTCAAAAGTGAGGTCTCCAATGGTATGTGAAAGCGCACTGGAAAGATAGTTGAGCGTTTGCCCGAGCTGCGCGAGTTCGTCCCTGCCATCAGCCTGTGCGCGCACAGAAAAATTGCCATGGGCCATCGCAAGTGCAGCTTCGTTCATCTGCTTTAAAGGGCCCGTTAGCTTGCGCGACATCAGATATGCGGGAATAAGCATAAGGAAGGCAACAACAACAATCGCTATCAGAAGAGCAGTCCAAAGGCTGTTCATCGCCATATTCAGTTCGCGGATTGGCTTAATGAGAAAAACTGCGCCGATCACGCTTCCGTCATTGCCCCAAACCGGTGCGCCGACAATCGCATCCGCCGCACGCCAGCTGCCGCGCGAAACACTTTTGCCGGCAAGCACGGCATCCAGATTTTGCTTTGCAAGCGTGAGCATCTCCTGCGCCTGCTCCGAATCCAAATTTTGCGGAAAAACAAAAAGGGTTTTGTCCGCCGTAAAAATGTATGGAGACGCCCCCCATATATTCTTGCTTTCCACCACTGTAATCTGGTATTCCCGGTAGCTCATAGTACCCTGAAGAAACTCAGCGGATCGTTCCGCAAGAAATGATGCGCTCGGCGCAAGCTCGCGCAATTTGATGCCCGCATAGGCCCCAACGCCGGTATAGCGAAAAACGAGCGCTGTTAACCCGGCGCTCAAAATAACCGTGAGCAAAACGATCGCAAGCGTTTTCCGCAAAAATGTGTTTTTCATTGTCCCGCCTCGAATTTGTAGCCAACGCCATATACGGTTTTGATGGACCAGGCGATGCCCTCCTGCGGGAGTTTCTGGCGGATACGCTTAATCTGTGTATCCACGGCACGTGTATCGCCGAAATAATCATATCCCCAAACTTGGGACAGTATCTGCTCCCGCTCGTAGACGCGGCCGGGATGTGATGCAAGAAGCTGAAAAATCTCCACCTCTTTTGGGGTGAACGGGATTTTTTCTCCGTTTATGCGCACGTCATAATTGTTGATGTTAATCTCAAGGTTGTCGAAGCGCAGCACCTTCTGCGGCTCCTCCTTTGCGCTGGTAAAGCGCCGGAGTACAGCCTTAACGCGCGCTACGACTTCCCGCGCGCTGAAGGGCTTTACAATATAATCATCCGCACCGAGTTCAAGGCCTAAAATGCGGTCGATCTCCTCCCCTTTTGCGGTGAGCATGATAATTGGCACACGGCTTTCCGCGCGGATTTGGCGGCAGACTTCAATGCCGGATACTTTGGGCATCATCAGATCCAGTAAAATCAAATCCGGCTTTGCAGAATTGGCAAGCGTGAGCGCTTCTGCGCCATCCATCGCAGAGATATGTTCAAACCCCTCGCTTTCCAAATAAACGCCGAGCGTTTCATGAATGATGGGCTGGTCATCGCAAATCAAAATCTTTTGTGCCATACAAATGCCTTCTTTCTAAAAAGGTATGGTTTGATTATAGTATGCGGCATGCCACAGCGCAAGGCAACGCACTGTTTTGTCATAATTGTACCAAATTCCGCCTCTTTTTAAAACCGGATACCGTTTTTGCAGGCATTATGGTATAATTGCCGCATGAGACTGCATGTGTGTACAAAACGCGCGTTTAGCGTTGTATTCATTTTTATTTTTTTGTTTGCCTGTACAGGGTGCGATGGCCTATATGTGAACGCCGACCACACTTCTGCCCTGCGCATCAACGAAGTTGTATCGTCCAACACGCGCTCCCTTGTAGATGAAGCGCTGGGCACTCCGGATTGGATCGAGTTGTATAATGCCTCTGCTTCTCCCATTGATCTTACAGGCTATGGTCTTACGGATAATCCAAAGGCTCCGCACAAATGGACGTTTCCAAGCGTGACGATTCCGGCAGGCGGCTACCTTATTGTTTATGCTACAAAGGCGGATGGAGCGCTTTGCACCGGCTTTGGCCTTTCCCGTGGAGGAGATTCCCTCTGTCTTTCCGATAAGTATTATACTCTGTTAGATTATGTCGAAATCCCTGCACTTGAAAGCGACATATCCTTTGCCCGTGGGAAAGACGGTGCTTTTGGCTATTGTGCTGCTCCTACACCCGGTTCGGAAAATGTTGCGGAGATCGTGTTGGATCCAGCTCTGCTCACATTTGACAGCGGCAGCGGCAGGCTCACCCTCTCGGAGGTAGTGCCGCACAACGCGTCCTGTGCGGATGCTTATGGGCAGTACCCCGCATGGGCAGAAGTTCAAAACAGTTCAGATGCGCCAATTTTGCTCTCCGAGTATTACCTGACTGATGATGCGGAAGATGCGTTTAAGTGGCACCTGCCGGATTCCATTTTACAGCCGGGCGAATTTCTCGTTATATTCTTTTCAGGCCGGGATGAAACTGCCGGAGAATTTCATGCTTCCTTTAAGTTGGGCAGCGATGATTCTACCCTTTTTCTTTTCAGCAAAAATGGGGCGCAGATTGGGGCCATTTCTTGGACGAACGACCTTCCGGATGATATTGCGGCCTTGCCCGATGGGCTTTATACCGCATACCCCACCCCCTGTGCAGCGAACGATCCCCGCACGTTCTCCAACACAGAACTCATTCCTATGGATATAGGAAGCGCAGTCCGCCTCAACGAATTCCTCCTTCATAACGAATACAGTCTGCGCGATGCGGCGGGCGACCGTCCCGCCTGGGCAGAGCTTTACAATACAACGGATTCTTCCATAAGCCTCGCCGGATATTATCTTTCAGATGATCCGGAGAACCCGTTCAAGTGGGCGTTTCCCGCAAATGCCGCCATCGAGCCACAAGGATATCTGCTCGTGTTCCTCTCCGGTAAAAACCGTTCGGAAGGCGAACTGCACACCTCGTTTAAACTCACCCAAAACGATGAAGCGCTCCTGCTTTCTGTAAAGGATGGCTTGCGTGCGGACTCTTATCCCATCGATGCTTCTTTGGGCGCTAACATTTCCGTTGGTATTGATCCTGCAAGCGGAGATACAAAATACTTTGCCACACCTACGCCGGGCACCGCCAATACCACGCGGGGCTTTGATACGCTCGCCGGAGCGTTTCTTCCAGACATGAGCGGTGTTTATATTTCTGAAGTGAGCGCGGTAGCTGAAGCAAAAAGCAGCGACAGCGCTTGGGTTGAGCTTTTCAACGCTTCCAACCATTCCGTCTCTTTGACAGGCTGGCACATTACGGATAACCCGGATGATCTGCAAAGCTGTGAGCTTCCCCCACTTACCATCGAAGCGAGCGGTTACGCTGTCGTTCATGCAACAAAGCGCACTGAAAAGCAGAAAGGCAATTTCGTTGCGCTCGGTATTTCGGAGGCCGGCGAAACGTTGATTTTAAGCGATGCAGATGGGAATGTTATAGATGTATTTGAAACGGGGGCTCTGCGCGCCGGTACTACCAGTGGAAGGGTTGTGGGAAGCGGCGCGCCGGTGCGCGTCTTTTTTGCTTCTGCAACCAAAGGAAAGTCCAATGATGCCGCAGTGCGTTCCGCCTATGCTGCGGAACCGGTATTCTCCGAAACGGCGCTTTACCATGATGCGGCATTCCCGCTTGTGCTTACCTCTGTAACGGAGGGCGCCGAGATCCGCTACACGCTTGATGGCAGCGCTCCCGGCCCCGATTCGACGCTTTACACAAGTCCAATAAACATATCTTCCAACGCAGTTGTGCGTGCTGCCGCTTATTGTGACGGACTGCTCCAAAGCGACAGCGTTGTGATGACCTATCTGTTTGAACAACCGCATACCGTACCGGTTATCTGCATCTCCATTTCTCCTTCTGCATTCAGCGAGGTATACGCAGCAACCATCAAGAAGGAGCGCGTGGAGCGTCAGGGCGTCTTTTCTTTCTACGAAGACGGTGCGCTTGGCGTGTCTTTCCCCTGCGGTTTTCGTGCGAGCGGTGCTTCAACACTGACCGCAGCACAGAAATCACTTGCTGTGCTGCTGCGCTCCGGTTACGGGGTTGCAGAAACAAATTATCCCTTCTTTGCAAACAGCGATGTTTCTGCATATCGATCGCTCGTGCTGCGCAATTCCGGACAGGATCGTACGGCTGCACGCATCCGCGATTCTTTCTTTATGAAAGCGGTAAAAGGGCTTAACATTGAACAGGTGGAAACACGCCTGACCGTTGTATATGTTAACGGAAAGTACTGGGGCATTTATGACCTGAACGAAAATCAAAATGAGGATTATCTTGCGTCGCATTACGGCGTCGATCCGGACGCAGTGGATATTATTCGCCGCAATTTCACTGCGCTTGAGGGAACGAAATACGATTTCCTCCGTGTACGCGAATATGCGCTGAACCGGGACCTTTCCGACGATGCGCTGTTTGCCGAGTTCGCAGAATGGGTCGACGTTGCGTATTTTACAGATTATATCATTGCCCAGACCTACTTTGCCAACAGCGATATGTTCAATCAAAAATACTGGCGCTCACAGGATTATTCCGTTAAATGGCGCCCTGTGTTTTTTGACCTTGATTTTGGCTTGCATTCGTCAAGCCCAACCCGGAACATTCTTTCTTCATATTTTCGGGTGGAAGGCGTCCCTTCTCAGGATGGTTCCCTGACGAATATGGATATTTATGTCGGTCTTCGTAAGAATGCTGCCTGGCGCGATTATTTTTGTGAGCGCTATGTTTACGTTGTGCTTAACCATTTTAACAGCGAACGCCTGTGCGCAATTCTGGATGAAATGGCTGCCCAACTGCGTGCCGAATGGCCGCGTCATACCGCGCGTTGGAGCGATGCCCCTTCCCTTTCAAAATGGGAAAGCAATGTTGCTGCACTGCGCGATTGTCTCGCTAAACGGGCAGAGTATGCGCTCAAATACCTGCAGAAGGAATTTGGCGTTTCCGATGAAAAAATGCAGGAATATCGCGCAAAGGCATTGGCCGCTTCCGCTTGAAGAGAGCCTTGGCCCAAAAGAGAAAGCGTCCACCGGATATGAAACCAGCGGACGCTTTGCGTTCTTGTTCAGGCAGGCGCAATTAATCCTCTTCTTCCTCTTCGGGGAGGATTGCGTTATGGTAAATCTCCTGCACGTCATCATTGTCCTCAAAGCGCTCCAACAGGCGTTCCATCTTCTCCGCAAGCTCCGCATCGGTGGCATCGACCGTATTTTGGGGAATCATAGTGACCTCAGCGGAAAGGAAAGAATACCCCGCCTCTTCCAAAGCTTCACGCACGGCCGAGAAGTCGTTCACGCTGGTATAGATTTCATAAACATCCTCGCCAGGTTCAAAATCTTCAGCCCCAGCCTCAAGAGCGGCCATCATAAGTTCATCCTCATCGATGGACGCACTGCGCTCAACCACAAGCTGCCCGCGGCGTTCAAACATCCAGGAAACGCAGCCGGTTGCGCCCATGCTGCCGCCGCTTTTGTCAAACAGATGCCGGATATCCGCCGCAGCACGGTTGCGGTTGTCCGTTACTACGTCAACAATGATCGCAATGCCGCTTGGGCCGTATCCTTCATAAGTAATCTCTTCATAATTAACATTGCCTAACTCGCCGGCCGCCTTTTTGATTGAGCGGGTGATGTTGTCGTTCGGCATGTTGTTTGCTTTTGCCTTAGCGATTACATCGCGCAGCTTGGAATTGTTCACGGGATCGCTTCCGCCCTCTTTTACGGCGATGGCAATCTCGCGGCCGATCTTGGTGAATATTTTGCCGCGCTGCGAGTCAGTTTTTTCTTTTTTGTTTTTAATGTTTGCCCATTTGGAATGTCCAGACATAGCACTTTCCCTCCCGGTAAAATCAACGCTTTATTATAGCATCCCCGCAAGGGGCAGTTCAACCCCCGGATGGCGCTTTACATCCGCTTTCCGGGCACAATTCTTCATATTTTGCTTTAAGCTTCTTCATATCGTCCCATGCGTCGCGCTTTTTGCTCTCGTCGCGGAGGAGGGCCGCAGGATGATAGGTCGGCAGAATCCAAATGCCTTTCTTGCATTTCCATGCCCCGCGATCCCGTGTAATGCGGACGCTTTCATCATAAATGTACCGTGCGGCAGTTGCCCCAAGGCATATGATAATCTTCGGCTGCACAAGCGCAAACTGCGCGCGCAGATATGGAAGGCATGCCGCCGCCTCCGCATCCGTTGGTACGCGGTTCTCTGGAGGGCGGCACTTTACGATATTGCAGATATAGGTTTTTGTTCGGTCCAAACCAATTGCCGCAAGCATTTTATCCAACAGCTTTCCTGCCGCGCCAACAAACGGAATGCCTTGGAGGTCTTCATCACGCCCCGGCCCTTCTCCAATGAACATGATTTTCGCAGAAGGGTTCCCAGCGCCAATCACAACCTTTGTCCTTGCCTGTGAAAGCCCGCATTCAGTGCAACCGTTCACCTGTTGGTAGAGCTCTGCCCATTCATAATGCACCGCCGCATACCCCCTCAACGAACAGACGGACATCATCAGATACCTGTTCGCGGTTCGTTTCATTCAAAAGCTCGTGCCGCGCGCCTGGATAAAGGATGCATTTCACTCTATGGCCGCTCTGCACAAGCCATGCTTCGACCTGCTTTACACCCTTTCCGTTTGCGCCCACGGGATCCGCATCGCCTGCAATTAAAAGAATCGGCCGCTTCGGCACGCGCCTGGCCCATTGCGGGCCGGAGACCTCGCCAAGCCCGTCAAACAAATCGCGGAAGCCTGCTGCGGTAAAAACAAACCCGCAAGCAGGGTCGTCCACGTATTTGTCCACCTCCGCTTCGTCTCTTGAGAGCCAATCGAACGGCGTTCGGTTCGGTTTAAAAGCATTGTTATATGCACCGAAGGACAACTTGTCCAATAGCCTGCTCGGTGTGCTTGCGCCATTTTTTCGGATTTCAGAACGAGCAAGCACCTTTGCAACAGGGAGTGCCGGATTTTTCCCTGCTGTTCCGCAGAAAATAAACCCGTCCAAGTCGTCTCCATGCCGCGCTGCATAGGAGCGCGCAAGAAAGGATCCCATGCTGTGCCCGAACAGGATGCATGGCAAACCGCAATAAGATTGTTTTATGATTGAATGCACAGATTGGATATCCTGAATCAAGGAATTCCAGCCATGCTCTGCCCCAAAATATCCCCGGATACCGTCTTTACTTATGCTTTTTCCATGTGAAGCGTTATCTGCGCCCACCACTAAAATGGAGTTTTGGTTTAAGTATCTTGCAAAGCGGTCATAACGCTCGATATGTTCCGCCATCCCATGCACGATTTGCAGGACTGCCTTCGGTTGGTTTTCCGGCTCCCAAACCCGGACATACAGCTCCCCTTGGCCGGTTGCAGACTGTAATGGAAGTTGATGCATTTTCCGCTACATTCTCCTTGCAAAAATATATTTTTTATCAGGATACCATATTTCATTTTAAATTGCACGAACTATTACTTCCGCTTATTGCAAAATAGCAAAATCGGCCTTATAATTGTGTATAAATAATGGTTATGGATCAGTTTGGCGCTCCGCACGTGGCGGTGCGTCTGCAATATTCAGGAGGAAATACTATGGCGACAGACCTCGATCTGTACAGCATTTTTTGCACCGTAGCCCGCTGCGGCAGCTTATCGCATGCAGCGCGCGAGCTCTATGTAAGCCAACCGGCCATCAGCCAATCCATGCACCGTTTGGAATACGCATTGGGCTGCACGCTTTTCACCCGCACCAGCCGGGGCATTTCGCTGACAAGCGAAGGGCGCATGCTCTATAGTTATGCCGAAAAAGCCGTAAGCTTAATCGCAGCCGCAGAGGATCGCCTTAACCGCATGCGTACGCTTCAATCCGGCGGGCTTATGATTGGCGCAAGCGATACGCTTTGCCAATTTTTCCTGCTCCCTTATTTGGAAAAATTCCATTCGGAGTACCCTGATATTCAGCTTCAGGTAACCAACCGCACCACGCCGGACACCGTTGAGTTGCTCAAGGTTGGCAAAGTTGATATCGCCCTCGTCAACCTGCCGGTAAATGACAGCAGCCTTCAGGTACGTGAGGTGCTTAATGTGCACGATGTTTTTGTTGCCTCATCCCGTTTTTCTCATCTCAAAGGCCGTCCCGTAACGATGGAAGCGCTTTCTCATGAGCCTCTGGTTCTTTTGGAAAAAGCTTCAAATTCCCGCAAATATCTGGATGATTTTGCTTCGGTATGCGGCGTAACGCTGCACCCGGAAATTGAGCTTGGGGCGCATAGCCTGCTGGTGGAATTTGCGCGCATCGGTTTGGGGATTGCATGTGTTACACAAGAATTTGCCGCAGGGGCAATCAACAGCGGTGAGCTGTTCGAAATTGAGCTTACCACGCCCATGCCCTCAAGAAGCATTGGCCTGATTTCCCTTGAGGGCGTTCCGCTTTCGGTGGCGGCGGACCGCTTTATCAGCATCGTAATGGAAAACGCAAGTGCGCAACATGAAGGTTAAGATGCGCTATGGAACACAGAAACCCTAAAAAAACGCACGCCATGCTGCGCTTTGACCTGATGATTGCCGGTGCTTTGGCGCTTGCCGTCGGCCTGTTTGCTCTGCTTTATTCAGGCGGCGGTGTGGCAATTCTGACTGCAGCGGCCACTGAAGACAATGGTGAAGAGCAAGATCCAAGCGGCTCTCCCCTCCCGGAAGTTTCGCCCACGCCACCAAGCCCAACCCCGTCACAGGCGCCCGTTTCTACGGAGGGCCGTCTGATTCCTTATATGGAAAACGGCCTTTGGGGATATAAAAACACAAAAGGAGAAGTTGCCATCGAACCACGCTTCTCCGCTGCCTACGAGTTTGACGGCGCGACGGCTTTTGCAGCCGAAAATGGTTATTACGGCCTTCTCGCAAAAAACGGTATTTGGATTGTTGAACCCATATGGGAAGCTGTAGAGGCGTTTTCCGAGGGCCGCGCCGCAGTAGAATCCGGTGGGAAATGGGGGTTCATCGACGAAAATGGCACGCTGGTGATCGACTATAAATTCCGCGAGGTTGGCAGCTTCCACTGTGGGCGTGCCATTGCACGCAGTGCGGCAAGCTACGGCTACATCGATGTAAACGGTGACATTGCCGTTTCACAGAAGTGGACGGCAGCGGGTGACTTTTCAGAAGACGTTGCGTTTGTGCGCTCAGAATCGGATAACAGCTACATTATAGACAAAGTCGGAGAAAAAATAGCAACGCTCAGCTCCCGCCAGTATGGCAGCCCGTTTTGTGAAGGGTTTGCTCTGATCCGCGAGGAAGGCAGTTCCTATTATCTTAACAGCCGCGGTCAAACCGCCTTTAAGGAAAAATATCAGGATGCGCTTTCTTTTAACGGCGGCTATGCGGCCGTGTGTCAGGATGGCCTTTGGGGATATATTAATACGAAGGGCGTGCTGGTTATCCCCAATGCCTTCGCTGCAGCGCAGTCCTTTTCGGGTGGACTTGCAGCAGTTAAGGATGCCACGAGCGACCTTTGGGGATATATTGGAACTGATGGAAAATATATAATTCAGCCTGCCTATGAGGAGGCCCAACCGTTTTCCGATGGATTTGCCGTTATAAAGCAGGATGGCGTTTATTTCATCATCAACCGACCGACGGAAAAATCACCTCTTTCCCCCATCCTTCTTTACCGGGCCGCTTGAATCCGGGCGCATATCTTCGGTCGTCCAAGTGTCCGCTTTTTGCGGACACTTGTTTTTTCTTCCGAAAAATAACTTATTTTTTTGCTATACCAATTGCTTATTCTGCATTCTATGATATATAATGTGTCTGTCTTACAAAGACATTTTATTGAGGAGGTGTCACTGCTATGCAAACGATGATGGATGCTCTCGTAAAAGAAGCGCCCGGCAAAGGTCTTACTTTAAAACGTGTGCCTGTGCCGCAGCCGGGCATCGGGGAAGTGCAGATCAAAATCCATAAAACAGCGATTTGCGGGACGGATGTGCACATCTATAACTGGGATCCATGGAGCCAGCAGCATATTAGGCCGCCAATGGTAATCGGCCATGAATATGTGGGAGAAATCACGGCGCTCGGCCCCGGTGTTTCTGATTATTCGATCGGGGATATTGTGTCCGGCGAAGGTCATATCGTTTGCGGGCACTGCCGTAACTGCCGGGCAGGAAATGGACAATGGTGCAAATTCACACGCAGCGTTGGCGTTGACCGGGATGGCGCTTTCGCAGAGTACCTCTGCATTCCGGAAACAAACGTAATTCGCATTCCTGCGGGCATTCCGGAAGACATCGTATCCTTTTTCGATGCCTACGGCAATGCAACACATACTGCTACCATGTTCGATGTGGTCGGCGAGGACGTGCTTATCACGGGCGCAGGCCCAATCGGCATGATGGCCGTGGGCATTTGCCGCCAGAACGGCGCCCGGCGTGTCATCGTGACCGATGTAAACCAATACAGGCTCGATATTGCAAAGCAGATGGGCGCGCATGCCGTAGTGAATCTCGCGCATGACAAGCTGGAGGACGCCATGCGTGAACAAGGTATGGTGGAAGGGTTCGATGTTGGCCTTGAGATGAGCGGAAACGGCGCTGCGCTTAATCAGCTTCTCAAATCCATGCGCAACGGCGGTAAAGTTGCTTTGCTCGGCATTGCCGGCCCCGGCACTGTGATTGACTGGAATGATGTTATTTTCAAGGGGCTCACGTTGCAGGGGATTTATGGCCGCAAGATGTATGAAACCTGGTACAAACTCATGGCGATGATTGAGGCGGGTTTGGACCTTTCCCCCATTATTACGCACCGCTTCCACTATACAGAATATGAAAAGGGCTTTGAGGCTATGAACAGTGGGCACTCCGGCAAGGTCATCTTGGACTGGGCAAAATAAACTTTATGATCAGGAGGGACGGTTTTATGAAAGAGGCGCTTCAGATTTTCCAAAACGAACTCGAGTCCATCCGCACGGCGGGAACTTTCAAAGAGGAACGCATTATCACCACTCCACAAAAGGCACGCATTGACACGACGAAGGCGCATGGCGTGCTCAACATGTGCGCAAACAACTACCTCGGCCTCTCCGACCACCCGGCCTTGATTGAGGCTGCAAAGGCCAGCTATGACGAATGGGGATTCGGCCTTTCTTCCGTCCGTTTTATTTGCGGCACGCAGGAAATTCATAAGCGGCTTGAACGTAAAATTGCAAATTTCCTGGGAATGGATGACACAATTCTTTATTCTTCGTGCTTTGACGCAAACGGCGGCCTGTTTGAAACGCTCCTTGGGCCGGAAGATGCTGTTATTTCCGATGAACTGAACCATGCGAGCATCATTGACGGCGTGCGGTTGTGCAAAGCGAAGCGCTTCCGCTACAAGAACAATGATATGGCAGATCTTCGCGCCCAACTTGAAGCGGCAAGAGATTGCAGAATAAAGCTTATTGCGACCGACGGCGTTTTTTCCATGGATGGTTTCATCGCAAACCTGCCTGCCATCTGCGACCTTGCGGATGAATTCGGCGCGCTCGTTATGGTAGATGACAGCCATGCAGTTGGCTTTATGGGCGAGCATGGGCGCGGCACGCATGAGCATTGTGGCGTAATGGGCCGGGTGGACATTATCACCGGTACGCTCGGCAAGGCGCTCGGCGGCGCAAGCGGCGGATATACCGCTGCACGTCAGGAGATCATCGACCTGCTGCGCCAACGTTCCCGGCCATACCTGTTTTCCAACACGCTCGCCCCTGCAATCTGCGCAGCAAGCCTCAAGGTGTTCGATATGCTTACTGAATCCACCGCTTTGCGGGACAGGGTGCATGAGAACACGGCATACTTCCGTGCCGAGCTTGGCAAGTTGGGCTTTGATGTGCCGGAAAGCACGCACCCAATCGTTCCGGTAATGCTTTATGATGCGAAAATCGCGCAGGAATTTGCAGCCCGGATGCTTGAAAAAGGGGTTTATGTCGTTGGCTTCTCTTACCCTGTTGTGCCGATGAACAAGGCGCGCATCCGCACGCAGGTTTCCGCAGGCCATTCCAAAGAAGACCTGAATTTTGCCGTTCGCTGCTTTGCGGAAGTCAAACATGAAATGGGGCTTTAAAAAGGTTCCATCTTCTCAGGGAAACACGGGATTGTTTATTCCATACAACAAAAAGATGGGCAACGCGCAGGCTTGCCCATCTTTTTTCGTTATTTTTAGAATTCAGTCTTATTCTGCTGCTGGCCCTGGCGCTTCTTTTGCTCCTGTTGGCGCTGCTTGTTTTGCCCCTGCTGTTCGTTGCGGTTCTTCTGCTGCTTCTGATTCACAGGCAGGTATTCATCCTCATAATGAAAGCTCACGGTTCGTTCCTCCTTTCGCGGTTTGATGTGGTTTTAGTATTTGCCTGTGATACACCTTTATGCTTGGCGATGCTTTCCGAAAACGGCGAAAAAAGGGCATGAACCGTGCGTGTTCCGTTCAAAGTTTAATGGAAATAAATGTTTTTAACTTTGAACGCGATAGCGCTCGATGTCTAACCAATGCCTTCTTATTACTATATTTACCCCGTAATATATGCCGTTTTTTTAAATTACGCAGGCAGAGCCGCAATTGCCATCCTTACAGGCAATCAAAACCCGTTCCATCTGTCCTTCCATCCTGAGCGATTGATTTGACGCATTATATTATGCGTGGGAGTGCATTTCAATAAAAGCATTTACACAGCAATTTGTTTTTATGAAACGGTTTGTATCGCCAAAAACTTCAAGAAATACTTGCAAAAGCGTATGCGGCGTGTTAGAATAGCAATGTTTGATTCCGAACTACGCTTACAGTCGGTAAGGAGGTGTAAAAGCATGGGTAAGTTTTGCGAAGTATGCAATAAAGGAATGATGTCCGGCAATTTGGTCAGCCATTCCAACAGGAAGTCCAAGCGCGCTTGGGCCCCCAACGTTCAAACCGTTCGTGTCGTTGTTAACGGTACGCCGCGTAAGATGAACGTTTGCACACGTTGCCTTCGTTCCGGCAAGGTTGAACGCAGCTTCTGATCACACCACTAGGCTTTTTTTGACGGCGTTTGATTACGCCGTCTTTTCTTTTCCATTTTTATGTTCTCAACAGCATCTGAATGATCAGCACAACTGCGCCTGAGAGAAGCAGCGAAAGGAAAAAACCGATCCCACAGCAGAGCAATATGATCGTAAGCAGGAGGAACAGCAGTGCGCAGCGCAATGTCCTCCGCTTCACGCATCGTTTTTTGATATGCACCATGGCAGGCCTTCTTTGCATCGGCATTCCCTCCATTATCCCCTCTATGTTCTTTATTATACGCGCACCTTTCCGGAACGGTTCACGCAGAGGGCTGTTACAGAATACAGTATCGTATATCACTCTTGTATTTATGGAGGAAAACTATGGCGCATATGCTTGTTGAAGCAAACGATGTTTGCCTCACATATCATGAACCGACCGCTGAAACGCGCGCGATCGAACATTTGAGCTTTCAAATAAACCTGGGGGAATTTGTAGCAATCGTCGGCCCGTCCGGCTGTGGAAAGACAAGCGTTCTTTCCCTTCTCGCCGGATTAATGGAGCCTTCGGAGGGCGAAATTCATATATATGATGAAAAAAAGCCCGGATATATGCTGCAGCGTGATCACTTGTTGGATTGGCGCACAATTGAGGGCAATATTATGCTCGGGCTTGAGGTAAAGCACATGGCAACGCCTGAAAACCGCGCCTATGCACTTTTTTTGTTGGATACCTATGGCCTTTCCGAATTCCGCCATCATTATCCCCGGCAGCTTTCCGGAGGAATGCGGCAAAAGGTCGCTCTGATTCGGACGCTCGCCACATCCCCGGAATTGTTGCTGCTTGATGAACCGTTTTCCGCGCTTGATTATCAAACACGCCTGCGCGTTGCGGATGAAATTCATTCCATTCTGCGCCGTGAAGGGAAAACGGCGATTCTTGTTACGCACGATATTTCGGAAGCGATTTCTATGAGCGACCGTGTGCTCGTGTTTTCCAGCCGCCCGGCAACGCTCAAGCACGAACACATTATCCGCCTTTCAGGGGACAACTCCCCGCTCGGCAGGCGAAATGCACCGGAATTCAAGGATTACTTCGATATGATTTGGAAGGAGCTTGATGGATATGAAAAAATGTCTGCCCAATAATTGTTCACCGGAGCATGCGGCATATTTGCTTGCAATTGACCGTAAGGAGCGTCTCATCACCATTGCACGCTATCTGATTTTGGTCGGTTTTATTGTGCTTTGGGAAGTATTTGCGCGCACAGGTGTGATCGATCCGTTTATCGGAAGTTCCCCCTCCCGGATCTGGGATACGCTTGTGCGGCTTTACTCAAACGGCGAACTGTTTGAGCACATTTGGATTACGCTGTATGAAACCGTTGTAGGGTTCGTGCTCGGAACGCTTTTTGGCACACTGGTTGCCATCCTGCTTTGGTGGAGCAAAACGCTTTCGCGCATCTTAGACCCTTATCTCGTGGTGCTTAACGCGCTGCCAAAAATTGCGCTTGGACCGATTTTAATCGTCTGGTTTGGTGCGGGCGTAAAGAGCATCATCGTGATGGCTCTTTTGATCTCTCTTGTTGTAACCATTATGAGCGTGCTTGTTGGCTTTAATGAGATTACCGGAGAGAAGCAGCTTTTGATGCGCACGCTCGGCGCCAGTAAATTGCAGATCCTAACGATGGTCGTCCTTCCGGCATCAGTTCCTACGATTATGAGCGCGCTTAAAATCAGCGTTGGCATGAGCTGGGTTGGTGTAATTGTCGGCGAATATCTTGTTTCAAAGGCCGGTCTCGGCTATTTAATCGTTTATGGTGGCCAAGTTTTTAAGCTCGACCTTGTGATGACAAGCATCGTTGTGCTCTGCGTACTTGCAGCCGTCATGTATTACGGCGTTGCCTATTTGGAAAAGAAGCTCGTGCTTTGGCGCACTCATGCCTGACATATGCTGCTGTTCCCGCTAGACCAACACGATTTCCGGATATATTGTTCCGTTTTCAATTTTGAGAAGGGCGGCCGAAGGTGCGCGCCCTTCTCTTGGTGATGTGGGGCTTCCTGGATTGAGCGCAATCAACGCGCCGCTCGCTTCAAGCAGCGAAACATGCGTATGCCCGTAAAGCGCAAGCGTGCATTTGAGTTCCTCTGCACGGTAGAAAAGGCGGGTACGATCATAGCGGACACCATATTGGTGCCCGTGGCATGCAAAAATACGCACGCCCTCAAGCGTCAAGATCTGCTCCGCAGCGAGGCGCGCATCAAAATCACAATTGCCGCGCACAGAATACACCGGCACGCCGGCACGTTTTTCCAGTGTGCGCACATCCGGGACAACATCGCCCAAATGGATCCATGCTTCAACATCCGGGAGCGCCCGAACCGCGCGCTCAATGCCAAAAGCAGATCCGTGCGTGTCGCTGATTACACCGATGCGCATTCTTATGCTCGCTCCGCTTCCAATGCCGCACGCACGGCCTCAAGCCCGCGTTTGCGATGGCTGACAAGGTTCTTTTCGCAAGCGCTGAGTTCTGCAAATGTTCTTCCAGCAGGCTCATAATAGAACAGCGGATCGTAGCCGAAGCCGTCTGTGCCGCGCGGTGCGCGCAAGAGCGTTCCTTCCACTTCACCCAACCGTATCAGCGTTTGACGCCCGCGCCGCGCAAGCGCGATTGCACTTACAAACCGGCAAGCACGTGCGCCGTCCGGCACAGATTGCATAGCTTCAAGCAGTTTTGCGTTGTTCGCAGCATCGTCATGCCCCTCGCCGGCATAGCGTGCGCTATAAACGCCAGGCGCACCGCCGAGTGCATCTACCATCAGGCCGCTGTCATCCGACAGGACCGCATCCGCATGCGCCACAGCGAGCACTTCTTCTGCTTTTTTTCGGGCATTATCCTCAAAGGTTTCCCCATCCTCCACTACGTCAATTGTAATGCCGGCATCCTTCAGGGACAGGATTTCATCATAGTACGGTGCAAGGATCGCCTTGATCTCCGCGACCTTATGCGCATTGTTGGATGCGATAACAAGCCTCATTCGTCTTTTTCTCCGTCGTTAAAATAAGTTAGGATGCGCCATACGCCGCATCCTATGCATTGTAACACACTTTTTCTGTTTCATCCACCCAGCGAAGCGAACTCGTTCACATACAGCGGTGCACTGACCGCAGCGTTGAATTCATACGGCTCGCCCTCCACAAGAATGTTGAGTTCATAAATAGGCTCCAAAGCGCTGGCGGTCAGGTACATCGTCGTATATGCTGCGGCATCGAGCCCTTCGGTATATTGGGCCGAAAGGAACTCTGCGCTTACGTTGACAGTGGCCACTCCATCAAACAGATCAGCCGAAATAAGTTCTGTCCCTTCTGGAAAGCAGCAGCGTAGCGCAGCATTTTCCGGCCCTTTGATGAGCGCACGCATTGCGGTTTCAATGCCTGAGCCCTCCTCCGTATAGCGCGTTACGGGGACATTCAGGCTTGCGCTGCGGTTAGGAAAATATAGCGTAAGCGCCGTTACGCCTTCCGTGCCAGCACTGATTTCCCCATCTTCCGTGTTCAGCGCAAACGGCGTCATGGCCTGCTTTACATTCGTTCCATTCGGAAGCGTAGAAACCTTCTGCCCATCCAGTGTGATGCGCACGGAATTAATGGAAGAAAACTCCGCAAGCGTGTTAACGACTGCCGTCACCATCGTGCGCTCTTCTTCAACTGAGGCATGTGGCGTAAAGCCGGAAAAATCAAGTGTCGCTTCTCCCTCGCTGTCAATGCGCAGGGAAAGTTCCGTGCCTTCCGGGATCACTGTTTTCAAGCCCATGAGTGCAGCGGAAGCACGGTTCGCATCCGTATCCATTAAATAGCCGAGCGCAGCTTTTCCGATCCCCTCCTCCCAAGGAATCATTTTCATGACGGGAACAACAAAGCCATCGTCCGTCGCATAATACAGCACCGTGCGCCGGTATCCCTCGTTTCCTGAGCTGGTGCTATGTTCCAGATTCTGTCCGTCCGCCTCGTTTTCCAACGGATCCCCCACCGCCTCCTGCCTGCAGCCTGCCGCGCAGGCAAGCAAAGCTATCGCGGCGAGGCCGCATAAAAGCCTTTTGAACATAAAAGACCCTCCATTCATTTCAGGCTTATTTACCATAAGCTTATTCGATGTATGGAGGGAAAATGACGGTATTCGAGGCGGACGCGGCAATTATGGTACAACCGGCCTCAAGGTTTTGATGAGCGCCTCCTCCGGCGTAACATAGGCTGTGCGGTTGGTGGAGTAAATCACCATACCCGGCTTTGCCCCAGCGGGCTTCTTTACGTATTTCCGCGGCGTATAATCCACCGGCACGTTTGCTCCGCCCCGTGCACGGCTGTAATATGCAGCAAGCATCGCGGCCTCATGAAGCGTCTGATCAGACGGCTCTCCATTGCATTTGATGATGACATGTGAGCCGGGAATGTTCTTCGTATGCATCCAAATGTCTTCCCCCTCTGCAAAACGCAGCGTCAGCGTATCATTCTGGCGATTATTTTTGCCGACGTAAATGCGTGCGCATCCGTCTGAAGCCTGAAAGCACATGGGGTTGGATACTTCCTGCTTCTTCGTTTTTTTTGCTCCTTTTTCCCGTTTGAGATACCCCTGTTCCCGAAGTTCTTCCACAAGCTCCGAAAGCTCCGCATCGCCCACACATTTTCCGAGGTTGTCCAGCTGGCCTTCCAGATACGCAAGCTCCGCAAGCGTCTGCTCACGTTGCGCACCCGCCATATCACGCGCCGCTTTTTGTTTTTGATATTTTTTATAGTACCGCTGCGCATTATCACCAATGGAAAACCGTGGATCAAGCGGAATTTCAATCATAGCGGGCGGGTCAAGATAGTAATTAAGCACAGCTGCCGCTTTTCCGTTCTGCTTGAGGGAATGCAGGTTTGCCGTAAGCAGTTCGCCGTAAAGGCGGTTCCGTTCCATGCTCTCCGTTGCGTTCATGGCCTCCGCATACAACGAAAGTTTCTTTTCACAGCGCTCAATATTGTTTTGCAGCACTTTGCGGACCGATGCCCCATGGCGCTGCATCCGTTCATAAATGTCGTGCTGCGCGCAAAAAGCATCATATGCCGCGCCAATGCTTTCGGCGGGACGGGAGCGCACATCGCTTGGCACAAACGGATATACAGCGATGGGTTCATCGAATGTATTGAGCGCAAGCGCTGGTATGAACTCTCCTGCCTCAAGTGTGCGATAAAACGAAAAAAGGTTTTCTGCAAGGTCACCCCGTGTTGCGTCATCAAGTGCTTCACAGGTGGTTTCTTCCGTTACACGCGCGGCGAGCGCAGCAGCCATTGCGGGAGCAAGGCCGAAAAAAGCGCCCGAAAGCCGTTTATCAACGCGCCCCCCCTGTGAAAGCACCTGAAGAAAATCCGCTTTTTCCGCTTTGCGCGGATCCATTTTATCCTGCTGCGGCGGAAGCTCATACGGAATTCCCGGTAAAATCAGGCGCACATTGGACATCCCCACGCCAACGTGGCGGATCGCATCCACAATCACGCCGCGTTCGTTCACAAGCACAATGTTGGAATGCTTCCCCATGATCTCTGAAATTAGCTGATAGGGCACAAGGTCGCCTAGATCATTATGCGCTTCAATTGTCAGAACCAGCACGCGGTCAAAACTCGGCTGCTCGGCCGAAATAATCCTGCCACCCAAAATTCGTTTACGCAGCAGCATGCAAAACATCGGCGCATCAACCGGATTGTTTCGTTTTATTTGCGTAAGGTGTGCCCGCGTATTCGCTGCTGATGCCGAAAGCAGCAGTTTGAAGTTGCCGCCGCCCGCATGCACGCCCAACAGCAGTTCGTCACGTTCGGGCTGCTGCACTTTATCAATTTTTCCTCCGACAATTGCCCGTTGCATTTCAAGCACGGACGCATGCAGATTCAATCCATCCATTGCCATAGGGCAGGTTTCATCCTTTGTTTCTCAAATTTCAGAACGGCTAAACAATCCTGTTTTTCAGCGTTCCGATCCCTTCAATTTCCACTTCAATCACGTCCCCGCGCTGCATTGGGCCAATCCCTTCCGGAGTACCGGTTGCAATCACATCGCCCGGAAGCAATGTCATGCAGGCGGACATATAGCAGATGAGTTTATCAATGCTGTGCGTCATCATCGCTGTGGTAGAATCCTGCCGCACCTCACCGTTTAATATGGAGCGCACACGGGCGTTTCCCGCATCGAATTCCGTCTCAATCCAGGGACCGATCGGGCAGAAGGTATCAAAGCCCTTGCCGCGCGTCCATTGTCCATCACCCTTTTGAATATCACGTGCTGTAACATCATTCAGGCAGGTATAGCCGAAAATATATTCGTGAGCATGGCCGGGTTGAACCGCATGTGCTGCCCTGCCGATGACCACGCCAAGCTCGGCTTCATAATCTACGCGCTTGCTCAGGTTGGGGTATACTACCGTTTCTTCATTTCCGACAATACAGGTGCTGGGTTTCAGGAATAGCAAGGGTTCTTCAGGCTGCCCTTCCTTCATCTCGTCTGCATGTGCCTTATAGTTTTTTCCGACGCATACGATTTTTGTAGGCTCCGCAGGCGCAATCAGCCGGACGTCCTCCAGCGCATATTCCCGCCCGTCATGCACGATGCCTGCATAGGGCGTACCCGTCAGCCGGATTACCCGCTCCGCCTCTAAAATGGCATAGAATCGTTCGTTTTGATACGCTGCACGCACAATACGCATTGCTTCTTCTCCTTTGTAAACACTTTATTTATGACATCAGCTCGAGCGATGAGCAGGAAACCTCATACGTCGTCCGTTCGTCAACCGTGCCGTCCTCATAGCATTTCTGATAAGCGCGGCTTTGCAGGCGCCCCGTAAGGCAGATGCGCTCTCCCACCGAAAGGCTGCGTGTAAAGCGTGCATTGCGTCCCCATGCAATGCACGGCAAATAATCGGACTTATGATAAGAACGGTTCACCGCAAGCAAAAGATCCGCAATTTCCCTGGAGAAGGGAGTTGTCCGAAAATTTGCAGGTTTGCAAAGATATCCGCAAAGCATAACCTCATTGCACGGTTCAAACGTTTCAGGAGTCTGCATGAGGAAACTGCGCGCAAAGAGCGTCACCACCAGGCGGCTTCCCTCTGCAATACGTTTATTATAGGAGCGCACCTGCCCCTCCATCTCTATGAGATCTCCCTCCATGGGCATCTGATTGAACAGCCTTCCCGGTACAATCAGCGGCAGGACATCCATTACGCCGCTCAGCCGGGGAATCGAAAGGTGCATCGAATAGAATGCTTCACCATACAAAGTGTGATCCAACCTTACATCCCCAACAATCGTTCCCGCCATGCGCGCGCGGTTGTTCTCGTATCCTTTGTCCATATCATATTTCTCCATTCGTTTGGAATGGTTATAGGTATGAACAAAACGCGCTTGTTATGTGTCAGTATCCTGCTTCGGATATGCGAAAGTAACAACATCATCCAGAAGCGCCATCACCAACAGCATTCCCTTTCCGGCGCGCGCATCAATGCGCACGAGTTCTGTGTTAACGTCCGTTTTCGTGCCATGCTTTTGTTCCACGATAAAGTCAAACGGCATTTTAACATAAAAGGCTGCTGCAATGCAGGTTCCGTTGCTGCCGTTCTTTTTAAAGTCAAACGTTTTTAGGCCCTTGCCGTTGCGCCCCTGCACATCATAATCGAACACGAAGCTGCGTTTCGCATAGCCACGGTCGGTCAGGATCAGGATTTCACCATCCTCACCGATTTGCTCGAAGAAGCAGACTTCATCTCCCGCATCAAGCTTGATACATTTTACGCCGCCGGCCACCCGTCCCATCTGCGGCACGGAGTCCGTCTCAAAACGGATGCTCATGCCAAGCCTTGTGATGAGGAGGGTCGTATCTGCCTTGCGGGGCTGCACGCCCAGTAAAGCATCTCCATCCTTGAGTGCAATCGCCTGCACGCGGCGTGTGCGTGTCAGATACTCCGCAGCATCCGTCAATTTTACATTGCCCTGCTTTGTAAAGAAATAGAGCGCTCCGGATTGCACTTCTTCCATGCAGGCGACGACCACTTCGTCCTTTTCCAGCGTCAGGATGGAATTCAGGTTCGTCGGCCGTCCGCCCGGTTTGGATTCTGGGATTTCATCCACAGGAAGCGTAAAACACGCACCAAGGTTTGTGAACAGTTTGATGCGCCGGTCTGTTCTGCTGTCAACCTCCGCAAGAACACGCTCTCCTTCAACAGGCTGCATCCGTTTGGAGCTGCGGCGGATGCGCGCACCGTCCAGCAACAAAACAAACGCATCCTCCGAAACTTTGGTTTCAAGTTCGGGTACAACATCCATTTTTTCCGCGTGGATCAGCCTTGTTCGCCGTGGCGTACTGTATTGATCACGAATCTCTGTCAATTCTGCTTTAATGACAGCGCGCAGCTTGTCTCTGGAATTCAAAATCGCTTTGAGCTCCTGGATTTTCTTTTTGACATCCTTGTATTCTTTTTCAATTGCCAACAATTCCAGATTCGTTAAGCGTTGGAGACGCAAATCGAGGATCGCCTGCGCCTGAATTTCGCTCAAAGCAAAGCGCTGCATCAATCCATCGCGCGCTTCTTTCGGCGTTTTCGATGCGCGGATGAGCGCAATCACCTCATCAATGTTGAGGATGGCTACCATCAGGCCCTCAAGGATATGCTCGCGCCGCTCGGCTGCATCAAGATCAAACTGCGTGCGCCGCGTGACGACATCTTCCTGATGGGCGATGTAATAAGCGATCAGTTTTTTCAAGCCCATCTGCTGTGGTTTTCCCTCAGCAATCGCGACCATGTTCACGCCGAACGTCATTTGAAGATCGGAGTATTTATAAAGGTATTGCAGGATTTTTTCCGCATCCGCATCCTTTTTGACTTCGATTACGGCGCGCATTCCCATGCGGTCGGACTCATCCCGAATGTCGCTGATGCCGGCAAAAAGCGTCTTTTTCTCCTGTGCGACGCGAAGGATTTCCTCAAGCGCTTTTGCTTTATTGACCTGATATGGCAGTTCATGCACAACGATGAGGCTTTTCCCGTTTTTAAGCGTTTCAATTTCTGTTTTTGCCCGCATTGTCAGCTTGCCGCGCCCTGTTTCGTATGCAGCGCGAATTTCCTCGGAGTCAAGAAGATAGGCTCCAGTAGGAAAATCCGGGCATGGGATAATCTTCATCAGCTCGTCAAGGCTGATGTCCGGATGATCCATCTGAGCAATCACGGCATTGATTGCCTCATTGAAATTATGCGGCGGGATATTCGTTGCAAGGCCAACCGCAATGCCGCTTGCCCCATTCACAAGCAGATTCGGGAAGCGGCCCGGCAACAGATCCGGTTCCTTTTGCGTATCGTCGAAATTCAGGCTGAACTTCACGGTATCCTTTTCGATGTCTCGAAGAAGCTCCAGCGCAAGCGGCGTCATGCGTGCTTCCGTATAGCGCATCGCAGCTGCACTGTCGCCATCCACGGAACCGAAATTGCCATGCCCATCCACAAGCGGCATTTGCATATTGAAGTTCTGCGCCATGCGCACCATTGCATCATAAACAGAGCTGTCGCCATGCGGATGATATTTACCAAGGCAATCGCCCACAATGCGCGCGCTCTTCCTGTGCGGCTTGTCCGGTGTTACGCCAAGGCCCATCATCGTGTAAAGGATACGGCGCTGCACCGGTTTTAAGCCATCTTCCACACGCGGCAGAGCGCGTTCCAAAATAACATGCTCCGCATAGGGAATCATGGAGTTGTGCATCACATCCTCCATACCACGGATGACAATTCTTTCCCCAAGCGTCGTGGGCGGTGTATCGTTTTTTCTTGCCATTCGCGTTATCCCTCCTGATCAGGCTGCGCAGCAACCCGGCTTTCAAACGTATCCAGTTTATTGAAATCTGCAAATTCGCTGATATATTCTTTGCGCGGCGCGACCTTATCCCCCATGAGGATGGTGACGATGTGTTCAACGTCCGCAGCATCTTCAATGGTTACCTGAACAAGCGAGCGATGTTCGGGATTCATAGTCGTTTCCCACAACTGTTCCGGGTTCATCTCCCCCAGTCCCTTGTATCGCTGCAGCGTATAGTTTTTTCCGACGCCTTTCAAAGCCTTTGCAAGCGCGGCGTCATCATAAACATATTGCGCATCCTTGCCTTTTTGAACCTTATAAAGCGGTGGTTGGCCGATGTACACATGCCCGTCCATAATCAGTTCGCGCATATAACGATAAAAGAACGTTAGCAGGATTGCCCGGATATGCGCACCATCCTGATCTGCATCCGAAAGGATGATGATCTTGTTATACTTCAGGTTTTCAAGGGTAAAGCCTTCCCCGATCCCCGTGCCAAGCGCGGTAATAATGGATCGGAATTCCTCATTTGCAAGCACCTGATCCAACCGTTTTTTCTCCACATTAAGCGGTTTGCCTCGCAGCGGCAGGATCGCCTGAAAGCGCCTGTCGCGCCCTTGTTTTGCGCTGCCGCCTGCAGAGTCGCCCTCCACGATGAAAAGTTCATTGAGCTGCGCGTTTCGTCCGGTACAACTGGAAAGCTTTCCGACAAGCGGTGCGTTTTCAAGTTTGCTTTTCTCGCGCGCCATGCTTTTCGCTTTGCGTGCTGTTTCGCGCACGTGAGCGGCTTTCACAGCTTTTTCCGCAATTTTGTTCGCCGTATCCGCATTCTTTAAATCTTCCAACAGCGGCACGAGCATCTCACCCATTACGTATTCCACAGCAGGGCGTGCTTCCGTGTTCCCAAGGCGCGTTTTCGTTTGCCCTTCAAACTGGATTGTATGCATTTTAAGCGAAATCACAGCCGTTAGGCCTTCGCGGAAATCCTCGCCGGAAAGTGAAGGATCCCTGTCCTTTAAAATTCCGTTCTTGCGACAATAATCGTTCAGGATTTTTGTCAATGCGGCCTTAAAGCCCGTTTCGTGCGTGCCTCCCTCGGTCGTCGGGATATTGTTTACATAGGAAAATATGCTTTCGGAATAGCCATCATTGTGCTGCAGCGCAATTTCGACCTGGATGTCATCCTTCTTCCCCTTAATGTGCAGCGGTTCTTCATAAAGCGCAGTCTTATCCTCATTGAGGTATTTTACAAAATCCGAAAGGCCACCTTCAAATTTGAATTCCGCGCCCTTTTGTTTCCCACGCTCGCGTTCATCAGAAATGCGAAATAGGATACCTCGGTTTAAGTAAGCAAGCTCACGCAGCCGCTTTACAATGGTATCATAATTCATTTCAAGCGTTTCAAACACTTCTTTATCCGGCAAAAAGGAAATCTTAGAGCCCTGCCTGCGCGTTCTTCCCGTCTCTGCAAGCGGCGCCACAGGCTTTCCTGAATGCATTTTTCCTTCGCTGTCCCGGTAGCTGCGGAACTTCTGTTCATATGCACGGCCTTCGGTGCATACCTCTACGTCTACCCACTCCGAAAGCGCGTTTACGACGGACGCGCCCACGCCATGCAAACCGCCGGAATAGCCATAGGAGACGTTATCGAATTTACCGCCTGCGTGCAATTGCGTGAAAACTACCTCCACACCACTCACGCCCAGTTTTTCATGGATACCAACCGGAATACCGCGTCCATTATCCTCTACGGTAACGGAATTGTCACGATGCAGCGTAATAGAAATTTCGCTTGCATACCCATTTGCCGCCTCGTCCACAGCATTATCAACGATTTCCCAAAGCATATGATGCAGGCCGCGCATTCCTGTGCTGCCGATATACATACCCGGCCGCATACGGACAGCTTCAAGGCCTTCCATGACTTTGATATCGCTTACGCTGTAATCTTTTGCCATTCTTTTCCTCCAGTGCTAAACCAACTTCTGTAATTGGCATAACTAATAGTATAATACACTGCTTTGTGCTCTTGCAAGCGCGCATATTTTCCCCGGCCACATCCGAAACTAAGTGCGGAGGTGATCACAATGGATCAAAACGCTGAACTTTTAATGGAAATCTACAAGAATTCCGAACTTGAGCGCGCAGTTCTCGGCAGGCTTATCAGGCGCTGCGAGGATGCTTCGTTCCGTAATCTGATGGCAGATCATTTCACGGTATATCACACCATCATGCAGGAGGCGCACGATGAGCTGAACACGCATGGCATCCTTGCACAGGAATACGGCCCTTTTGAAAAAAAGCCGATCTTTTCTTCCATCGCACTCCATCTGCGGATCGACAAAACGTCATCCCATATGGCAGAAATGCTCGTGCGGGGGAATGTAACCGGCCTGATTGACATCACAAAGGCGCTCCACGAAGCAGAGGATGCCGAAGAAGCCGTACTTGAACTAGGCGAGCGGCTCAAGAACGCCCACCTAAAACATATGGAGCAAATGCTTGCCTTTGTTTAAAGAAGGTCACTCCTTCTTAGCCAAAAGCTCTGAAAGAATTGCGGTATAAATTGCCTGCGCCCGTTCGGGCCAAACAGCCGCCGCATGCTTTGCGGAGGCTGCATCTGGCAGCAGGATGGAAATCTGCAGCAAATCACCGCTTTGCTCCATCGCACGCAGTGTGGTGCGGTATGCCCCGCCTACGCCTACCTTTTCGCTTGCTGCGGAAAACTGTGTTTCTCTGCGCAGTTTCTCGCGGCAAGCGTCAGCGTAATCCGTAAGGTCATCCCGCACGGATTGCGGCAGCCGCTCTACAAACATGCCAAGCGTTTCCTTCCCCTTTGGTGTAAGGCAATATGCTTGGCCATAAGGGCGAGGAACAGCAGCAAGAAAGCCTTCTTCTTCAAGCTCATAAATCGCACTTTGCAGCTCAAAATACGGAATCAACTCGTATGCAGCTGAAAACGTTGCAATCTGTTCCTTTGTCAAATCAACGGAAAGCTCATTCAAAAAGTAGAGCACCATGAGCTTGCTTTTTGTGAAGCCATCCGAAAAAAACGCCATGGAACCTCCACCTCCGTGCCGATATCACCTACTGTATATAAATTATACCATAAACAGCAGCACAAAAAAAGGGATGAACAGCGCTGCTTGAAAGGAGTCCGTAGAATGGAGTTGCACGATTTTATACAAATTGGACTTAGCGCCTTTTTTTCAATCGTCGTTCTGTTTATTGCAACAAAGCTGATGGGAAACCGCCAAATGTCACAATTGAGCATGTTTGACTATGTAAACGGCATTACAATTGGTTCCATTGCGGCGGAGATGGCAACCGCTCAGGAGGACTTGCTGAAGCCTCTTTTTGCGATTGTTGTCTACGCTGCAATTACCGTGCTGATTTCATTTGTAACAAGCAAAAGCCTTCGCGCCCGGCGTGTCCTGTCGGGCGGAAGCCTTCTGTTGTTCAGCCGCGGGAAGTTTTATCGCGCCAACCTCAAAAAGGCGCATATTGACCTTTCGGAATTCCTGATGCAATGCCGCACAAATGGTTTTTTTAATTTAAATGACCTACATGCTGTACTGTTGGAAGCAAACGGAAAGTTAAGCTTCTTGCAAAAGTCAGAAACGAGGCCGCTCCGGCCACATGATATGCAAATTACATTGCAGGCAGAGAATCTATCCGTCAGCCTGATTTTGGATGGATCGATTCTGCATGATAACCTCAAAGCCATCGGATTCAACGAAACTTGGCTGGGGAAGCAGCTGAATGCGCAAGGGTACCCCGATCCTT
>ERZ772821.116-NODE-116-length-79372-cov-23.034608_pt1 | contig 79372 bp, 73 predicted proteins | sample MGYA00580859_ERZ772821 | MGnify/ENA primary metagenome ERZ772821 (study PRJEB29015, sample SAMEA2737674) | human gut metagenome | biome: human gut; feature: human-associated habitat; material: faeces | place: China | collected 2012 ...
TAATGCATGGGTATACGGTTCTGCTAAGGTATATGGTGATGCATGGGTATCCGGTTCTGCTAAGGTATCCAGTAATGCATGGGTATACGGTTCTGCTAAGGTATATGGTGATGCATGGGTATCCGGTTCTGCTAAGGTATCCAGTAATGCATGGGTATACGGTTCTGCTAAGGTATATGGTGATGCATGGGTATCCGGTGATGCATGGGTATACGGTTCTGCTAAGGTATCCGGTTCTGCATGGGTATACGGTGATGCTGAGGTATCCGGTGATGCTGAGGTATCTGGTTCTGCTAAGGTATCCGGTTCTGCTAAGGTATCCGGTGACGCTGATTATGCGGTGATTAAGGGATTTGGAACCGAATATAGACCAACAACATTTTTTAGATGTCGTGATGGTGAGGCAAGGGTTATATGTGGCTGCTTCTATGGAACGATTGCCGAGTTCCGGGAACAGGTTAAGCAAACCAGAAATGGAAAGGTTGCAGACGAATACCTTAAAATAGCTGATCTGATGGAATATCATTTTAAAGAGGATAGTGGAATCAATGGCTAGAATGTATTTCTCATTTAAAACAAATTTCATGGACAGTTCCGATGATATTTTATCTCCACAACTCGAAACAATAGAATTTATAACACCGGATCGTAAGATTATCCGGGTCGGCTGTGAAGGAGAAGCCGAATGGGGAATTGAACATGGTTTATTCTCTGGTAGATTTAAAGGATTGGAACACGAGATAGAAGATCAAGATGGTAATACAATTCTTGAATATGGAGAAAATCCAACAGACGAACAGCTCACATTTTTAGAAAAAGCGACACCGGTTAAGGTTGTGTTCTGGACTGATGATGTCAGATATGATGGCTTTACTCCGGTTTGTAAGTATTTAAAAGTCAGCATAGAACATAACACAAAAAATAACTTATGTTAGATTTCAAAGTCAAAAAAGATGTCGTTACAGAGATGGCTTAATAGATTTTGGAAAAGTATAAAAAATGCCTTGGTAGAACAGGGCATTTTTTTTATTTTCTACTTATAAATTACTGTAAAACTACAGTATTATATATATGTATAAAAGATTATTCCAAACGGAAAAAGAAAAAGAAAGGAGCGATAATACGCATGAGACAAGGTGAGATAAATGAAATAAAAGACGTGGCGTTTCATAAAGCAAGGGAGTTCCCTTGCGAACAGATCTTGAATGAATCTGGATATGTAACGAGAACCAGAGGTGATAAGATTTTCTCACAATGCCCAAGCTGCGGAAGAATTGGTAAAAATGGAGATTCCTGTTTGACACACAGCCGATTTTCAGTTACCAAGTCAAAAAATGTGTTCAGTTGTTTTGCCTGCGATTTTAAAGGTGGACCTGCTACACTGTATTCTTATTTTAACCATGTATCATATATAGAAGCGTGTGTAATTCTAGCTTATAGGTCTGGGGCTATCACAATGCAGCAGTATGAAGCATTAAACGGTTCTCCTGATGCTGTAAAGAAATTTCAGGGAGATACCAAGGTTTATAAGATGATAGACGAAAAGATCAGCGAAGATTATACGTCAAAAGCCCCGGATGATGTCTGCAATTTAGTATACAGGCATTTACTTCGGATGCCGCAATTTGCATTGTCTAAGGTTCATAAAAAATATCTGATGGAGCAAAGGCATTTATCAGAGCAGGAAATTTCAAAGTTTGGGTTCTTTACCTATAAGGAGTGTTTCAGTATTGATAAGTTGATCTTGTCTATCCGGAAAGAGAAACCAGATTTTGATTATAACAATCTGCTCGGTGTTCCCGGATTCTTTATGGAATTTTTGGACGAAACAAAGTCTAAAGGAAGATGGATGTTCAAGCATCCATGCCCGGATTGTATCGGGATTCCGCTCACAAATGCTTATGGTGAGATCATGGCTTTACAGATGCGAAACATGAATCCAAAATCGGTAAGAAATGGGATGAAATACTTCTATGTTTCTTCCAGAAACGTAAGTAATGAAAAGACAAAGGGTAAAGTGAGAGGTCTTGGATCAAGCCCTGGTAGTCCGGTTCATGTGTTTTATCCAAAACGGAGAAGAAGCAACACGTTTTATATCGGAGAAGGCTTTTTCAAAATGAATGAAGTATGCAAAGATGGCTTTACCGCATTATCCATACAGGGAGTGAATACCTTCCATTATGTTGCGGATGAGGTAGGAGAGATCATCAAGCGTGATCCATCTTATAATGCTGGTGCAAAACTTCGGATGATGATTGTTTTCGATATGGATTTATATGAAAAGATACAGGTGCTTGACGCAGGACTGAATTTTGCTGGCTATTTAAAAAAGAAGTTTCCGGAATCGGAAACCTATTTCTTGTTCTGGTCGGAAAAATTAGGAAAAGGGTATGATGATCTGAAATTCAACTGCATCAATCAAGGAGAAAATTACTTGAAAAAGTTAAAAGCCTACCGTTCGGCTCAGATACAAGATTTCGTGAAAGAATCCGAAAAGATAGTAGCTCAGACATTTCATGTTCCGGTAAAAATAGTACATGATGGAATGAGGAATAAAACCCAGAATCGAAATGCGGAATATATTTCATGCTTTTCTAATGCATTAAAGGGTTTGGTTCTTGCGGCTTGGAATCAAAACTAAAGTAAAGAGAGGACAATAATAATACGTTGTCCTTTCTTTTTTTTATCTTTATTATTTCCACTATTGGAATAAATAGGGAGAAAATAAACGAAAACATTTACAAAAAACTGGCAAAAAGTAACAATTTTTGTTGTTTTTCCCCTTTTTCTGTCTTATAATTATATCAAATTCAATTACAAGGATTTAGTATAAACTATGAAGAAAAAATTTCGATTAAAAAAAATCTGGATCGGTTTTTTCATTGTAATTGTTGTTATTTTATCTCTCGTTACAATCATATATTTCGTTTTAAAACATAAGTCGATTCAGGCAGATTCGGTACAGGATGTTTCATTAACTGAAACCGATTTGTCTATTCGTGAGATGTTGGAAAATATCAACAATGATTCAGATTATGGAAGAAAATTTTATATGTATATCAAAGGAGATTCTGTGAATACAAGTTGGCTTGGAACGGAATTGTCTCAGTATTTTACTGGTACTGACTACGATATAAAAGATACCGGATTGAGCCTGTGTGGATATTCCAACCCATATTATATGTTCATGGTCGTATGCCTTGGCAGATATGGGGGAGATTCCTTGTCAGAAGATTCAGAAGATGGCTCTATTACCAACTTAAATACGATTCCAGATGATTCCGATTTGTTTTCCGGTGTGATAAATGGAACCGGAAGTAATGAGAATGAGCCTGGGGTACTAATCTGGATGGATGAAACAGGTACTTATGTTTCTGCATCCACCTTCGCAGCACCTTATTCAGAAGCATATTTAAAAGCTGTTTCGGATGATGATACCTATGGAGCAAACGCTTATTCTATAAATGATGCTTGGTATCGGTGTTTTTACAACAGCTTTGTAAAAATAGGAGAGGGGATCAGTGGAAAAGCATTTATGGATGGAGTTTTTGGAACCTTGCGTGATCAAATCTCTAATGGTGCAGAAACCGGACAGACAGAGGATGGAGAAAATGCTTACAGTATTGATCTGTCATTGCTTCATGGAAATACCAATATCCCATTGATCTCTAACTTGATAGAAGGTGTTCATTCTAAGTTATCCTTTGCAATCCAGTTTGATGAAGAAAAGAACCAATGGTATCTTACAGGTCTTTGTGGAGATGCCGATTTCTTTGCAATGATAGAACCGGATTCTATTTTTCATTCGGTGCTTGATTTTAATGAAAAGACTGTCTACACCGATTTTCGTGAATTAACAAAAGTATTTAAGGATAAATACGGAATAAATCCGCTTGCGATATGGGATAAATAGGGAGATGAAATAACAATATGCAGAAAATTTGTATCGCATTTGATCTGGAAGATTTTGATAAATATGTAAAGAAAAAACTTGGAAATAAAGACTATAGTTATACGACCACTGCATCTTATGTTGATGAAGTTCCTGCCATTATTGAGAATGAAAATCCAGATATTTTACTGCTTTCTAGCAGTTTGGATGGATCTGGGCGGTCCGGCATCGGATTATCATTTATGGATATGGTTCGGGAAGTTCGTCAGAAGTCCTCATGCAGAATCATTGTGGTTGCTGTAAATATGGAACCCGGATGTGAATTTTATCGGGATTTGATCGGACTTGGAATCTATGACATTGTAGTTGGAGAATCCGAGGTTAAGTTATCCGACATCATTTCCAATATATATAACAAGAAAGAATACAGAGATGTTATATCCTTGTTAGGAGAACAGAATACTTCGGATTCTAACGTGGGTATAAAGCCTTCCGTTCAGATCACGATCGAGAACGAAGCCCCCAAAAAAGGTTTGTTCAAAAAAAATCCAAAGAAACAACAGGACGAAGATAAAACGATAGAAGATCAGAAACAGGAAGGATATACAAACAAAACAAAGGAAGATCAGTGGCTAGATCGGGTGCCGGATATAGAAATGCCTAAAACTGCTCCTTCTTCTGACCTTAATACTGTTTCCAATAAAGTAGAAGTAGAACAGTCGTTTAATGAACCCGAAGCATTGACCGAAAATACAAACCCTGTTTTATCATCACCAGTTCTTTATTACAGAAAACCCGGTTTGATTTTTCACTTGTGTACCCAAAGTGAGTTACAGCTTTTACATCCTGTATCTCCACCTGTACCTCAGCCTGTGAGCAGTTTCAATGTTCAGACACCTGAAAGCAAACAGAGTTTTCAGACCGTTGAAAGCCAGCCTGTATTTAATGAAGTCCAAAATGGTTCGGTTAATTATTATGACATACCAAATGTTCCGGATCCAGAACCAGTCCTTAATCTATACGATTCGTTTCATAGAGAAAGTGATGTCTTGATCGGAGATGGGATGCCTGCCAGCATGATGTTTTTAAAGAAAAGGCAGCTTGCAAAAAAGATAGTTTTTACAGGATTGTTAGATGGGGTAGGAACAACTAGCAATGCAATTAATATAGCATTTGCTTTAGCTTATAATAATCCCGATGCAAGAATCCTAATCGTTAATGGAATCTCGAATGATTCAACACTATACGATCGTTTAAATCTTCCGTCAGATGGATATACCTTGGATCAGATAGCGGAAAGTATTATATCTGGAGCTATAAAAGGGAATTATTGTCTTGACAAAAAGAAGCTGATGTATGGAGCAAACCATAATGAAGAGTTGTATGCTGCTCTTCCCGACAATATAGAATTTATCCGGTTGTCTATGGAACTTTATGAAAACGGAAGTATGTCAAATTTGGAAAATGCGATCGAACAGTTATCGGTTGCTTATGACTACATTATTTTCGACACAAAATTTGGTTATCATTCTTCCTATGAACGGATGCTGACCAAGATTTCCGACATTGTATTTTTCGATGTGATACAGGATTTTTCGGTTTTGAAAAAAACAGAACGTTATCTGAATCAGACCGGACTTCGGGGAAAGGCTGCCATTATTATAAACCGATATGTCAATTCCGATATTGATCCTCGTTATATTAGCAATAACTTGAATATTACAGAAGTCTTTAAGGTTTCAAATGATGCATCTGGGTTCGTGAATTGTTCCGCCGCTTTTCAAGCCTATTTTCTAAATGGAAAACGAAAGGTAAAAAAGGAAATAAACCAGATTGCAGAAAGGATAAAGATGCTAAATGGGTGATATGAGTAGTGAAAATGCTGAATTTCAGACTTTTCTTGAAGAACTAAAAAATGCCTATGATAAAGTTGAGATCGAACTGTTTAAGAAATGTTCCGAGATAATAAGAGGTAAATATATATATCTCTACATTCAATCCGAAATTTCAAAAAATTTTGAGAAACTGGTAATGAAAAATTTTTTGACACCGGATGAAATAGATCAATTTTATCGGGAAAATATTCGGTTGGTCAATAAACTTGAAACAAAATATGCTTATTTATACAGAAATGATAAAATGGAACATTCTATGCTCGATATAGACCGGGAAGATGTCTATGGAGCCTGTATGATCGGTCTTACAAAAGCCGCAAACACCTTTGATAAAGGACGTTTTGTAAAGTTTAGCAGCTATGCCTACACCTGTATGGAGAATGAGTGTAAGACCTTGGCAAAGAAAGTGTCAAACAGCCGGAAATATTTGGAAAAACCGATCTATTCTGGAGATCTTTCATATTCCAGTTATGTAGATTCCGATAATAATGAAGAGGATTCTATTCTTAACAGAATTGAAGATGATAAAACGACAGAACAGTTCAAAAAAGCAGAAGTGTTAAGCATACTTGATTCTGCGATCAACACCCTTGTGGATAGAAAACAAGAAATTATAAGGGATTATTTTGGGCTGAATGAAGAAGGGGTAAATATGACACAGGTAGAGGTTGCTGTAAAATATGGAATTTCGCAGCCTAGAATTAAGTCGCTAATCTCGGAATCCATAGAGGAATTGAAGTTATATTTTAACAAAAGAGGGATCTACGATTTTTCATCCATTTTTACCTTATAATTTTAATTGCTCTATTTGTATTATATAAATGAAAAAATTTTAAAAAAAGGAGAGATCTTATTATGAAACAAAAACATGCAAAAAAATTACTTATTGTCATGGTGGTGGCTTTACTTCTTCCACTTGCATCCATCTGTATACCGGAGAAAACAACTGTAAACGCTATCTCGCAACAGAGTGTACATGAAACCTTGCAGAAACCGAAAACCACGAAGAAAGATGATCCTAAAGGAGATGATCCGGATTCAACAACGGATGCTGAAAAGAAGTCAGCAAATAATAATTTTTCGGTATCCATGGATGAAAAAGGAAACTTAAAAACTACATTTGATAATACAAAAAAGGATCAGGACTTTTGGAACTGGCTCTATGATAAAGGACATTATGTGATAGCCGGAATTACTGGTGTACTTGCTATTGTCGGATTAGGATTCTTTATCTTTTCCATTTCAAAATTTCAGGCTTCCAGCATAAACGGTCAGTCAAGTGCAAGACAGGCATCTATTGTTGGTATGATCGTCAGCGGAATCGGAACCGCACTTCTTGGTTCTGCATCCGTAATCTTCTCGTTGTTCTGGAACTTCTTGAAGTAGAAAGGAAATTGTTATGAAACAGATGAAAGGTTTGATCATATTTCTGTTATTTTGCTTCGTGCTATATCCAGTACATACGATTCAAGCTGTATCTGTTTCATTTTTTTTTGAAACAAAACAGCTTGCCGATTCTGATAATGGACTAGGGAATATATCAATCTCTGGAGATAAAAATGGTAATATCAAGATCACAGATAATGATTCCAAGACACCGGTAAAGGATAGTTCAAATTATATCTTTAAAAAGGCAAAAATGTTTTCAGCGGGTATAACCGGACTGTTATCCTTGATCTGCTTTGGATGTTTTATATTTAGTATTGCACAATTTACAGGAAGTTCCTTAAGCGGACAGCCGGGAAAGAAGTGGATGGCTGTTGCAAAACTTCTTACAGCGGGAATATCTGCAATTTTACTCGGTGGGTATAGTGTTTATACGATATATATATATCAGTTATTGAGGTGATTTATACGAAAAAAATAATTATATATTTTTTGCTTTTATTCTGCTTGTTTGAAGGATTTCAGCCATGTTCGGTTCATGCGATCGCACCAACTTTTAAAACGACAGAAGGTGAAAATACAAATATTGATATTGATTTCACAGGTAAAAACAGTGATGTGGCTGCGTCAGCAAAAGACGAGAAAGAAAAGATCAGAAAAGCATATAACAAGTTGGCAAAAAGGCTGACAATTCTGGCAGCCTTTATTTTTGGAATTTGTATGTTTGTGGTGTTAGCTCTCGGACGAATCAACGCTACAAGAATTGCAATGACCAGTTCTTCACCAATGGCAAGGAAAAACGGAATAACACAGTTTATGTTGTGTATGATCGCACTTGCATTACTTGGTGGAGCAGGAACAATCATCGGTTTGGTTTACCAGTTGTTCCGATAATTTTTTTTGAAAGGAGATTTTCTTTATGCACTCAATGCCGCCTGATACAAGAGGTAGGGAAAAAATTTTATGGGGGGTATTAGATAGCAGACAGCTTCTATACTGTATAATCGGAATCGGTGTCTATGCAGTCTTGGTATTTGCTACTTTTCCCATATTTTCTGCATTTTCGCTGTTGGTCTGTTCCCCCGCTATTATAACAGGGGTTTATTTTGCATTAAAGAAGGTGAATGATATTCCTTTGCCCGAATATTTAATAATCAAGAGAAAATACAAAAAAACAATAAAAAAATATGTAAAAAAAGGCGGTCACGATAAATTTGAGTTTCAGCCGGAAGATCGGGGGTAGGTTATGTTTTCTATTATAGTTGGTGTTATTGCAATCTTAATGATTGTGATTGTTATTACACTTTTGGTTATCGTTCTGGTAAAACCGGAACTTTTGAATAAGCTGTTTTCCAAAGAAAACAAGGTTGAATTTTCGGGAAATATGAATACAGAATTTACAGAGGTCGGAAATACGGATGATTTTGTGCCTGTTATGGGCTTTGATGAAAATATTATGCAAATCGGAAATAAGACCTATCGCATGGTCATTGAATGTTCTTCTATTAATTACGATCTATTAAGTTCTATCGAACAGAGAACCCATGAGATTTTATACAATCGGTTCCTTAATTCCTTGAATTTCCCGATTGCCATTTATATCCAAGCCAGAGAATTAGATGAGAAAATACGAAATGAACAGTCGGAACTAAAGATTAAGAAAGCAGAGAAGCGGTTTCCTCAGATCAAAAATTACGCAGAGCAGTTTGTTCAAGCTATGAATACGGAACAAAGGCTTTATGCTCAGACCACGAAGATCAAGAGAAAGTATGTCATTGTTATGTACAATGAATATGAATTAAAGGACATGAAGGAACTTACAGATGATGAAATAAATCAGTTCATCAAGGAAGAATTACATAGCAGATGTTCTATTGTTGCGGGTGGACTTGCTGACTGTGGGTTGAATGTCCGAATCTTGGATAAATCAGAAATTACAGAGGTTTTATATGCTTATTACAAACGTGATATGTATATGTGTGCAAGAGATATAGCCTTTGGTAAGTATGAGACTGCCTTTATCAAAGGACATAAGGAATCTATCATTAACGACAGACAGGTACTTGATTCCATTTTAGAAGCTGCAAAAAATAATATAACGACCAAATTGATAAAAGACAGCAGTACAGCAGATGAACTAGCTTTTTACAAGTATCTCTGTGACTGCTTAGATTGCTTTAAACAATATGATATATCAAAAACTGTGGTAGAAAATATGATAGATTCCTATGATACAGCGGGGAAAAATGGAGTATCTAAAGTTTTTGATGAATACATTGAGGATCATTTAGACGAAATTCAAGATGTAGATAATGGGGATCTGATCCAGACAGAGATTCGGGATTTTCCTGAGTATACCAATTAGTTAGGGGGATGGCAAATGGCAAGAGAGAACAAGACCGTATTAAGTGATAAGGAACGAAAAAAAACGGATCAGACGATGGCTGATGCCTGCCGAGATTTTAAACAGGTGGTAGGACCATCTTTCATCGGATATAATGAAGATTGCGTAAAGGTAGATGATAATTATGTAAGAACCTTCGCTGTGAATGGCTATCCACCTATGGTAGACGTTGGATTTTTGGATAAGCTATATAACAGTAATACACAACGGTATGTTACAGATAAAGAAAAAGGTGATTTAGATACCATTGAATATATCGAACCTGTAAAGGATAAAGTAGCAAAAGATACATTAACAATCGAGATCACGAAGTATGAAACACAGTTGATACAAGAAAGTGAACGAGGAAGCAATAAAAATATAACATGGCTCCAGGATAAGATTTGGGAACTTTACGAACAGCGAAAAAAAGTAGAAAAGAACTATGCAAAAATCTTTATTGTTTCCTTATTCGCCGCTTTATACAACCACGATAAAAAAATGCTGGATAAAGAATCACGAAAACTGATGTCTCGATTAGACGGTGATCAGATCATCTTAACACCTCTTTTTATGCGTGATATTGAAGGGTATAAGACCTGTTCCCCATATGCGGTCTGCTCCCTTCCGAAGTTTGGCAGAAATATGGACACGGAAGCCTTGGCTGACCTTTTCCCTTTTTATAATGCAGATATTAACCACTCAGGCGGTATTCCTGTTGCGATCAATAAATACTTGCAGAAGATGATCTACATTGATTTCTTTAACTTCAAGCTGCTTTCTAATGCAAATATTTTCGTTTCCGGTAAGTCTGGCTCTGGTAAGTCCTACTTCTCATCCCTTCTTACGAACCGATCTATTTTAATTGATGCGGTAAAAACTGTTATCATAGATGTTGAGGGCGAATTTGTAATACCGACCAAAAATATCGGCGGTGCCTGTGTTAAAATTTCGATCGGATCAAATTGTATGCTCAATCCGTTTGATCTGGCGGTGGAATACGAACTAGACAAGGATGGTAATTCTACCGGAGTGCAGAAAATTGATATTAAGGGAAAGGTTTCAGAACTTATCAGTATGTTTGGTATCATGCGACCGGAATATGTTGCGGATGGTGTCGTACATGCTCATATTGCTACATGTCTGCAGAATTTATACGAAAGATTTGGATTCACTGAGAACCCAGACAGCTTGTATATGGAAAGCAGATACTATGATGAAGAAAAAGAAGCATATGTAAATCATAAGGTGAAAAAGATCATGCCGATGTTGTCTGATGCGAGAGAGGAGTTTTTCCGGTATGCAGACGAATTTGGGGATCCGTTATTATTCCAGTTTGCTGAATCTTTATCTGAGTTCGCTGAAGGTGGAATTTATGATCTCTTTGATTGTTATACCAGACTTGATTTAGACGAAGAACACCTGAATCAAGAGATGGAATTAACAGATTTCCCTTGTATTGATTTTGATTTATCTGGAGTGGATGATGAAAACCTGCGTCCGATCGTCATGTATGTTGTAATGACATGGATTTGGACAAGATTTATAAAAACGGACTTAAAAACCAAGAAACGAATTGTTTGTGATGAAGCGTGGACAATGCTTTCATCCAGATTTAAGGGTACGGATTACACAGCAGGATGCCTGGAAAACTATGCTAGAAGAATCAGAAAATATAATGGTTCATTGCTTTGTATCACACAGAATTTCAGAGAGTTTGCAAACAGGAAAGAAGGGCTTGCGATCTTGTCAAATTCTGCTGTTAAGATGTTCTTTAACCATGAGGAAGAGGATATTGCAGCTGTTGAAGGAAGGTTCTTATTAACGGATGGTGAAAAACAGTTCATTTTGTCGTCTGTAAGAGGTGATTTTCTCTTAAAGATCGGAAAAGAAACAGTAGTAGCTCATGCTCAGAGTTTTGCTTTTGAGGATCGGATGCTCTCCAAAGAGTATCTGACTGAACAGGGGGTAGAAGAATGATGCGAAAGTATATTAAAAGCAAATTATTGTTTTTTTTGATACTAACAGGGATCAGTTTTTGTTTTTTTAAGCTTCTTGGTACAACGGAAGCAAGAGATAATGCGTATTTGGCAAGCTTCATTGATGAAGATTCCTGCATGTATAAGTTTCAGGTCATTTATTCCGGTTCCGAAGTGGAACTTGCACGAATTTCGGCTTTTTTAAATGAAGATTCCATGTTGACACAGAATGGTAGAATCTCTATTCTTGGGAATTTCGTACAGAACTCGGTAAAGACAGATAATAATTCAATGGTGACACCAAAGGATGGTGCTCCCGGTACTGCCGAAGTTGCAGACTATGAGTTGGCAGTTAGTGTAAACTCTGATCCAGATCGGGATAAAACAGGTCATTTTAACTTTAAGATATATGATAAACTTGGAAACCAGTCTTATGACGTTAAAAGTTTTGATTTCACGAAGTTTGATAAAGAATTTGAAAAAACAAAGGCAAAACCTATGACTTTCCCATTTGACAGTACCTATAATGCATCTACCTCTGACATTAATCGTGCCTATAAGGTGATGGACACCATTTGTAATGATTTTACAGAAGCCTTGCTTTTTATCAATAGTGGAAAATCATATACTTCGGTAGATTCCTTAATTGAAGCTGCTTATTATCTTGTTACAGCCGGTAGTGATTCCTATGGCGGTAGTGCAGTCATTCAGAATGAATATGGGAACAAATTTATGATCAATTATAATAGTTCTCAAAAAACATCCAATGGGGGATTGAATAATCAGGTAACGATCACAGAAGTATCGAGTAAATCATCCGATAATCGGTCAAGAACTTTTACATGGAGATGTAAAAAAGGATATAAAGGGTATGAAAAGGGAGATCAATTAGAAGATGGAGAATCCAATACCCTTACGATCAGTGATTCAGCAAATGAACATGATACAGAATATATTACATGGGAGCATTTGTTCATCGAAGCGGGTTTGCTTTATGCAGAGGGTATTTCATACTCTAATGCTGCAGATCTGTTTACCACAGATGCTCTTGAAAGTTCTTTTGTTAGTTTTACAAGAAATGTATTAGGTCAGCTTCGTGGCTTGTTACAGCTCTATGAAATGGAAGATTGTGTATTCAATTCCGGTGTCAGAGGTTCCAGAGCATTTGTTTATGGGGCTTATTTGAACAACTGGACAAGTGGCATCTCTTCCATGTTCTTTATTTTTGTAGCGGTTGCCTTAGCCATAGTCGTGATCCCGGTTATAAACCTTTTTGTAAAAAGACAGTTTGCCACTATTTCTGCGACTGCAAGGTTTTCATTACTTGAAGGGATTCGGGATTTAATTGTGGCAGTAATTGGGATTACCTTTGCATGGGTAATTCTAAAATTACTATTACTTCTAAATTATGAATTTGTAGATATTTGGAGAGAATTTGTTGGAACAAAGAAGATGTCTGATTCTGGCGGTGGATATGCAACATTTGGGGCTATTTTATACCAGTTCATTTATTTCTTTATCTCGATATATGTCAATATCGTATATATTTTAAGGCAGTTCTTTATTCCGGCACTTATGATCATATCACCAATTTGTATTTTAGCTTTCGGATTTGGTCCAAAAGGAAAGATGGTTTGCGGAAACTGGATGAGACAGTTGATTGGAGTTATTTTTATACAAAGTTTTCATGCTTTAGTTTATGGTTTTATTGTGGCAAACTCGGTTGGGTTACGAGGTATTGAAAGTCTATTAACGTGTGCTTCTTTTATACCTTTAACAACAATCATTTCCAATATCTTCGGTATCTCACCATCTGACATGCTGCGGCAGGCGGCTTCAACAACAAATACAACAAGAGCTGGTTTATCCGGTGCTGTTACCCTTGGAACCGGAGCTGTTTCCGGCACACTCTCTGGTGCAGCAAATATTGTCGATAGAGTAAGTGCAAGCAAAAGTTCAGCGGCATTTGGGAAGTCGTTTTCTTCGCCTTCCTCTACTGTAACTGGTTCTATGCTTCGTGGTCTTTCTGGTACAACTAGGGTTTCCGGTGGTGCTACATCTGCCATGATAGGAGCAGGACACGATCTTGCCTTACAAGATCAGTCCGGTACAGCAGATATTCAGCGTGGGGCTTCCAATATGGGGGCTGGAATATCGGATATGGCTACAGGTCTTGGTTCCGCAGGTGCTTCCGTTTATATGTCCAGATATGCAAAATCTCACCCTTATGGGAATGGACCTTCTGCAAGCGGCTCTAACAGAAGTGCGGTTGGAAGAAATTCTAATAGTTACAGAAATGGCAGCTATAACACTCGTACAAATAATAATGGAAATGAACAAAATGGTTCCGAACATGTAAGTAGCTTTACAACTGGTGCGACCATGAATACAGAAAATACAACAGAAACAAGTTCTACACAGACAGGTGCATCGTTTGATCCAAATAGAGTAGCAGGCTCACAAAGGGAAATTTCTTCATCAGACGGTACTTCAAACACTGAAAATACTAAAGATAGTAGTAACAAAACGAATGGCTTCCAAAGAATAGCGGATTTAAGGTCAACCTCCGAAGCAAGTAGTTATTTCGGACGTAACCTTACAAAAGCAGATACTTCTTATCTTGGTTCTTCTAATAAAGCGGTTCGTTCCTATAATGTCAAAATTCCAAGAGAATCACATGGAACAGAGGACACAAGGGCTATGGAATTATATAATCGTGCGATTAACATGAACGCATTGCAACAAAGCGGGAAGAAAAAAGAATATAATGCGGAAAGACAAAAATTGGTTCAGGAATATGGAATCAAAGGAATGGAAATTAAGACTAAAAATGAGTATAAGGATGGGAACTTGGTAAAATCAAGTCCTTATTTAAGGATTCATACGGTTCAGTTTCCCAAAGACAAACAATAAAACCTATAAAATTCAGGATGAGTTGGCATCCTTCTTTGAAATAGAAGTAAATCGGTACTGGAAACTGTACAGAGCATTGAATGAAAAGGCAGCGTACAGTACCAACCTTGTGATTTGACACTTTGTAGGGTTACGATTTTACAAGGGTCCAAAGGAGACTCACAAAAACAAGTAAAATGTATTAACTTTGTATGGTTACGATTTTACAAGGGCCCAAAGGTGAACTTTATACAGAACTATTAAAAAAAGCACTTTGTAGGGTTACGATTTTACAAAAAAAAGATATTTGACAAAAGGATGTGAGGGTAGTGAACAGTGGTGGCTTTGGAAATTCATCTGGTGATCCAGAACAAAATAATAACTGGTTAAATAATGGTGCTGCATTTTTGGGAAAAGCAGGGAGAAAAGCGAAAAAAAAGACAAAAAATGGGTTATCCAAGATCGCACAAAAAGCAGCAAATCTAGCATTAAACCTATTATCTAAGTTGTCTCCCTGGCAGATACTTGTTGTGATTTTGATTGCATTTGTTGTAATTTCTATCATTTTCTCGTTTGGATTTTTTGCATCAGGTGAAAATTCTGGCGAAACCAAAACTTATACAGACTATTCAAACAAGATAGGGTACGACCAAAATGGAGATACAGTTGTTACAAGTATGTCGAATTCTAATTCTGCTTGTCTTTCCTATTATGAAACATTGTCAAAAGAAAAAAGTGTGTACCAGATTGTGGAAGATGATTGTGGGGATCAGAAATTAATACTTGCCGGATCAGATGATGCTGTTGTTGATTACTTTAAAAACGACTTGGATTACTATGTCAATCCAAATCTGCTCTATTGTATGAATAAGTATCTGTTCGATGATCAGAGTGTTTTTCCAGAATTATTCCTAAGTCCTGTAGCTTATGATCTTGCCACTTATCAGCTAAAGCAACTTACAGACAGTAATGGAAATATAGTGGTGGAATCAAAGATCAGGGATCAGAATGGAAAAGAAACAGGAGAGAAAGAAAATAGTGTTGCTGATTATGGTATTGCTTCTGTATTAAAGTATAAAAAAGAAACCATGACAGAGCGTATAAAGGGTACATATATAAAGGAAGATTATTATGATCCGGATTCTGGGAGTGTTAAGCAGCGTACCATTAGCGAACCGTATGATATTGTGATCAGCACAAATGTTTATGATGTGTTAGATCATGCAATAAGCATAGCCGGATCAGTAACCTATAATTATTCTGAAACTTCGGTAAAAAAAGAAGGGATAAAAAGCGGAGAATCAGCAAGTGAATCCGATAATGTAGAAAAAATATTAATAGAGGATAAAAAAATCACACAGTACAAGGTTTCTTTTAATGGTACTGGTGGATCAGCTCCAGTTTCCGGAAAGGGTATTTTGTTTTTCCCTACATTGCAGGAAGCAAACGATTATGTAAGTAAAAATCCATCTTATCGTGTCGTCACGGATGGCAATGGAAATCCGGTATCATCTTCGCAATCTTACAAGTTGTATAAATACAGAGATACTTCTACATCTGGTATATATAGTGATTTTGTTGATATGACAAGCTGTGATACGTCTGATAGCGGAACCAGTTATCTATATGATTATTTAACCAATTTTTCGACTTATAAGCCGATTATTACACGAACCTATGATACGTTCCTTTCTATGCATTCCGGTGGTGACACCAACCTTTATACCAATGTTGCAAAATTCGGTGTACAGGGGGAAGCTGGGGCTGGAGATGCAGGAACTAAAACAGGAAGCGGATCAAATAAATTTGAACAGCTTTATAATGGAGATAAAAAGGAACTGATTGAAACGATATGGGATGGACTATTACAATTCGGGTATTCCGAGGTTCAAGCTGCGGCTGTACTTGGAAATATGGCAAGTGAATCATCCTTTAATTTATCAGTTATTAATGAGATCGGATGTGCGGGGCTTTGTCAGTGGTATAAAGAAAGAATAACAAGGTTGAAAACCTTTGCTTCTACGATCGGATATGAGTGGACAGATCCAATTCCACAGATATTATTTGCCTGTATGGAGCTTGACACCAAAAATACATACAGCTATGCACCAAGGCAATGGTCTTACGATCAAGATCAGACCTGGGATTCATCCAATGATGTTTCAGAAATTGCAAAAGCTATGGCTCTTGGATGGGAACGATTTGCATTACCAAAAGATTACGATGTAAGTACAAAAGTAAGAGCTGAGGTGACGAGGAGACAGGAACAATCCATGAGTGCTTATTCTTATCTGAATGGAAAAAAATTTGGACATACAATACCTTCCTTTGACGCAGCCAAACCGAAAGGGAGTAGTAGTTCTACTATTAATTCTAATACTGGAAATAATAATGCATCTATCACATCTACAGGAACGATGTCGGACGAAGATCGAAAAGCATTTTATGACTTTTATCATGCGATGGATGATCTGGAAACAGACGTAACATTTGAACGCTACAACCACAATTTGACTACGGATGACGTACAGAATATGATTCTGCTTACTAATTCCTACATCAATGGTACAACAATGACAGAGGAAAGTTTAAACCTGAATGGAGCATTATGGTCGGATGATTTTGTTTCCAACTTGGAGAAAAAGAAGGAATCTGGAGATACGTTTGCGTCTACGATAGATGGACTTCTGATCGGAAATGCGAAGTCTTTAAGGGAGTTAGATCTATTATTTCCTGTTGATACCACTGGTAGTCCTAGTTTTTCATCCGCATTTGCTCCAAGAATAAGCCCAACAGCAGGAGCATCAACATATCATAAGGGTGTAGATATATCCTGCGTAACAGGAACCCCTATTTATGCAGCCGCAGATGGTGTTGTTGAGATCTCGCAATATAGTTCATCGGCGGGCAACTATGTACAGATCAATCATGGGAAAAATGCAAAAGGTGAAACGATTCAAACGGTATATATGCATAACTCGTCTTTATTAGTAAAGGTTGGTGATCAGGTAAAGAAAGGGCAGGAGATCGCAAAAGCTGGAAGTACAGGCTATTCTACCGGATCACATTGTCATTTTGGATTAATCATCAATGGTATTTATAACAATCCTGTTTTGGCTTATGATTTATCTGCTGTTCCAATTCTTAGCAGCGGAAAATTGACAACGATCACTTTGCACGCTGATAGCAAATTTACACAATATACAGCTTACGATTCTTCAAAAAATACATATGCGAAGTAAAAAAATGATCATATCTCTTATATTTTATGATGTCATATTTGTATTATATTAATAGAAAACAATAATTCAAAGGAGTGATGGGCGAAATGAAAAAGAAAATAGGAGTTTTTTTGTTATTTCTGGTTGTGTTTGCATTTTTACTCACAATCACACCAGTAAAAGCAGCTACAATCGTAGATATTGAGGGTGGGGCTGGCACACCGGAAGTAACAACAGAAGCAACAACGGAAGCAAAGACAGATCTTAACAACGGAAGTAACACGTTTGGAAGCAATTCGGAATCTTTTTATCTCGATGAGAGTGGAACGCTACATATCGGACAGACTGTAACAGAACAGGGTTTTTTTAATCACCTGTTTGGAAAACTGTTACAGGGATTAAATGCAATACAGATTGTTTCTATAATCATTGTGATCTTTCTGGCTGTCATTATCGTGGTCTTATTGATCGTGAATATTATTGGGGATAAGAAGAAGGTTGGATTTTATCTTTTTGGTCTTTTGGCTTGCGGTCTTGGAGTTGTATTTATTTATTTTGCGAAAGATATTTTTGCGGCTTTTGTATCTTGGACTGCAAATTAGGAACAGGATCATACATTGCCATCTGTCAGAATCTTTGTTTTGACAGATGGCTTTTTTCCTTCTTAGAACAGAAATATATTGACATATAAACATAATTGTGGTATCATGTGTGCAGATAATAGAAAGGAGTTGTTCATTTTATGAAAGAAGTAGAAGTAATCGGAGTTGACGTAGGAAATGGATATACGAAAACAGTTAATTCATGTTTTCGATCCGGTATTGTGAGGTATGACACAAAACCAATAGCGTCTGAAAATGTAGTATTTTACGATGGAAAGTATTACGGTGTAGGTGGAAGAAGAAGTACAGCTAAAACAGATAAGAAGCAGGATGAAACATCATTAATCTTTGCTCTTGCAGGAATTGGAAAAGAAATCCAGAAAAGAAATCGTCCGATTCACGATGTTATTTTATCTGAGGGGCTTCCAATCGAACGGTGTACCAGTTACAATCGTGAAATTGATGAAAGATATTACAAGGAAGGAAGCACGATCAAGTTTGGGTTTGAAGATGAGGAATACGAAATCTACATAAAAAAGGTATTGGTCAATCCACAGGGAGTTTCTGCAGTTTTAAAACTGATGCTTGATGGTTCTATCCCTGATCCATGCACGATCATCGACCTCGGTTCTGGAACTATGGATGTTGTATCATACGAAGAAGGGAAACCAGTCAATAGTAGTCGAAAATCATTCAACATGGGTGTAATTCACTGTTTTAATGATGCGATCGGCAGAATCAGGACGGTAACTGGTATGGAAGTAGAAGAGTATGTGATCGAACAGATCATGCGTGGAGAAAGAGGTATCCTTCCGGATGAATTTGAATCCATGGTCATAAACAGTATTGATGCTTATGTTAAGGGAATCCATAACCGTTTATTGGAAGAAGGCTACAATGTAGAGTTGCTTCCATGTATTTTTGTCGGCGGTGGAGCTTCGGTTATAAAGAAAAATGGTGGGGAAAAATATTTCCCAAGATCAAAATATGTAACCAATATTTCTGCAAATGCTCATGGATATGAATTGGCAGCCAGAAAGTATTTGCGTCAGATCACGGAATAAGGATGTGTTAAATAGAAATGGCAGTTAATAAAAATAAAAAATATGTTTGTCTTGCCCTGAATCTGAACAAGGATTTGGGGCGAGAAGTTCATGGAATATTGGAAAACTTAAAGGATGAGAGCAAACAACATTATATCATGCGGGCAATCAAGTATTTCCATGACCATGAAAAGCAGATTAAGCAGCTTGAAGCATTAGAAACATTTAATATTGATCCGGAATCTTTTACCAAGATTTTTTTATCTATTATGACCGGAGAATCGGTTGAACTACCAAAGGGATCATTAAATAAAAAGGGATCAGATCAAAAGAAGGAAACCGGTATAGAGAAAAAGAAGAGACAGGGCAAAGAATCGACATCGAAGCTGAATCAGAAAAAGGAAGAAAAACCTGTAGAGAAGCCAAAAGCAAACGATGATGCTGAAATCATCTACGGAGATGATTTAGATGTAGATCCGGCAAAGCTGGATCTGATGATAGAAAATTTTGACAATATGTTTAATTAAGGGAAGTGGTTATTATGCAGGCAAATGAATTGATCGACTATGGAAAGAAAAAAAACCTAACCAAGTTCTCCATTTCCATGATCACATCCGCTATTATTATGGTGTTACTTATGCAGTTTGTATTTGAACTCGACCATGTAAGCGGACGGTCGATGTACCCAACTTTAGAAGATGGTGAGTATGTATTTTGTATTAAGAATACGATCAGACATTACAAACCGGATGATATTGTAAATATAAAATCTGTCGTTCTTGGAACAAATATTGTGAAACGTGTGATCGGGACTGGTGGAGATCATATTGAAATTACCGAGGATGGAACGGTCTATAAAAATGGAGAACGGTTAAAGGAACCCTATATTAACAAGAACGATAATTCTGATATTGAATCTATGGATGTAGATGTACCAAATGGATATTTATTTGTCATGGGGGATAATCGTGGAGAATCTGCAGACAGCAGAATGTTTGGCTGCATTTCTGAATCGGAAGTTGTCAGTGTCGTGTTGTTTTCATTTAAGTAGAAAGCGGGGTGATTTATCATGCTATATGAGGTATTAATTGATATAAACGACTATGAATTTTACCTACCAAAGCGTATTTTTCATAATATTCTTTCTGGAAAACTTCCGGAATCTCGGATGAATCGTGTTGTAAAGAAATTCAAAGAAGAAGGATATGCAAATAGGATCAATATTGAAACCTACAAATTTACAGATTTGAAACCAGATGTCATTTATTCCTTTTATCATTCAAAGGAATATTTCTACATTAAGGATAATATCGGGAACCTTCATATATACCGGATTTATTACATCAACGGAGAAAGACCTTGGACGATCAAGAAAACAGATAATGGGGAAACGATTTATTTTATGAAGAAGGGTGATTCATACAGGATTGTGGATCAGGGTACAGCTTATGCAGAATATTTGGGTGAATAAGAAAAGCGGTATAACAACAGACGAAATTCGTACAGTTGCAAAAGAGAATAACATTCTACCGGAGACTGCATTGATTTTATTAAAGAGGTTTGAAAGGGATGAGATACCATCTGTATTATCGGATACAGACATGGTTATCTATGACGCTCACATGTTAAAAGATGCGGAAAAAGGTGCAAAACTTATAGCTGCAGCTATCAAAAAAGGTTCTAAAATCTGTGTAGTTAATGATTATGATGTAGATGGTGTCACTTCCGGATACATCATGGCGGATGGGATAAAGACATGTGGTAGTAACGCTATGATCATAACACCGGACAGGATCTTGGATGGATATGGAATTTCAAAGAGAATTATAGATGAAGCGGTAGATTATGGTTGTGAGTTCATCATAACAACGGATAATGGCATTGCTGCATATGAGCAGATCAATTATGCAGTATCGAAAGGAATTGATGTTGTTATTACAGATCATCACGAAGTACCTTTTGAAATGGTGGATGGAGAAAAAAAATATATCCTGCCGAAAGCTATGGCTATAGTAGATCCGCACCAAGAAGATTGTCCTTATCCATATAAGAGTATCTGTGGAGCAGTAGTAGCTTATAAGGTCATAGAGTTGTTATTTCACTTGGTTCTAAAGGATTCGCAGATAAAGGAAAAGAAACTGAATCAGTACATGGAACTGGCGGCTCTTGGTACAGTCTGTGATGTCATGCCAATTTTGGATGAAAACAGGACGATCGTAAAAAAAGGATTAAATCTGATGAAACATTCTGCCTTTGTTGGACTGTTGATGCTTATGGATGTACAACAGGTTGATAAAGAGCATATATCGGTCTATGATCTTGGTTTTCGGATAGGTCCTTGCATCAATGCGGAAAGTCGGATCACTGGTTGTGTGAAGAACGCTTTGCAGTTGCTTATGGAATCCGATTATAAAAAGGCTACTGAAATTGCAAGTTATCTAAAGGGCTTGAACGATGAAAGAAAGCATGAGAGCGAAGAAGCCGAGCAGCTTGCCATAGATGTTGTTTCAAAGGATTTAGACTGTGAGATATACTGTATCTATATTCCAGACAAAAATCCTGCTATTATGGGAATCGTTGCCGGACGGATCAAGGAGAAATATAATCATCCGGTACTTTGTTTCACAGATGATAAATCCGGTATTATTAAGGGGTCTGGTCGTTCCATTCCGGGATATGATATGTTCGCTATGCTATCAAGACATAAGACTTTGTATGAAGCATTTGGTGGACATCCCGGAGCTGCAGGACTTAGTTTGAAAAAGGAAAACTTTGAAGAGCTGAAAAAGGTTCTCAATATGGATGCGAAAGAACTGGATCCCGAAATTTACGATAAAATTATAGAAGTTGATCTGTTTATTACCCCGGATCTGATCACTCAGCGTTTCATATCCGAATTGGAACGGTTAGAACCGTTTGGACATGAGAATGAAGCCCCTGTTTTGGCGGCAACCAATATCTTGATTACCAGAATGAAGCGGATCGGAAAAACGAATAACTATTTGAAACTCACTTCTGTAATGAATAATAGTATCTACGAACTTTTGTATTTCGGAGATCCGGATCAACTTGAAAAGTATCTGGAGATGAAATACGATATTAAAGATATAACGGATCTATACATGGGAACGATCTCGGATATATATATTGATATAATTTATTCTGTAAAATACAGTGAATGGAATGGAAACCCATCTATATCATATATAATAAAGGAATATAAATAGTATTGGAATCGGCAAAAATTCGATTTTTTGCCGAATTTTTTTGTAACTTTTCGTAAAACGTGGGTTTAGCGAAAAGTTTAAAGTATTAAAGAAACACTACTATTACTTTTTCTACTTTGCACCAACTTTGGTTTAATCGACATTTGGTTACTGAAAAATCTTGCTAAGATTTTTGCCAACAAAAAAATGTGGCTTTACACCACATTTTTTTTGAACGAGCCAGAATGTTTCATCAATTCTTTTCTTTGACCTCTTTTTTTTCCTTATCTTTTGTTCCCTGGTGCTTATCCCTTATGATCAGAGTAGAAACTACAGTTTCGATAATTGCCAAAATGGTTCCAATTCCACCAGTTAAAGCTCCGATTTTTGCTAAGTAGATGCCTGCTATAGAAGTTGTTTTTATACAAAATAGTTCTCCAGTTGCAAGTGCTAAAATAAATAAAGCTGGATATAACATTGTACTGCAAACATGATATTTTAAATCGTTGTAGTTCATGCGATAAATGATACATAGGTATAGTATACTGATCAAATGCATAACATATAATGCTACTGGATATACCCATTTTGCCATTTTCGATATAATGTCGAGAGTATTATCTATGGATTCAAAATCATCCGAATTTGCGTCAAATATGGCGGTTCTGTAAGCTGCTGGTGTATCGTATAATAACATAGTTGTTATCCCGCATATATCCATCGTGTATGATGTAAGAGATACAAGATTATTTTCCGATAAAGGGATGTTGTTATCAGAGGTAAATTTTTCTAATATTTTTCTCATTTTATCATCACAATTTGACTTTGTGTATTGATACTCTATATCGTGATGAAAAATTCCCATCAGATGATCACTCAATACTCCGGCTGTTAATTCCCGAATTTCTTTCCCATTTAGAAGATTAAAATACTCATCCTTCGTGAATCCTCTTTTTTCATATGCTTCGTAATAGGTATCTGGTATTTTTTGATTGTTGATATAATCATTTGTCAACCGCTGCAGTCCAGTTCGTGATGTTGAGATAAATAACATTATGAAAAGTAGAAAAGCAGTTGAAACAATAATGGAAAAAGCTTTTATTAAAGCGAATGATGCGTTTACGAGCCTTCTTCGCTTCTCTCTCTTCTTCTTTTTTTTCTTGTTGCTCATAAATTGTTTTTCCTTTCAGAAGGTTATCATGGAGCTGTCAAAATAATTTCGTTGCTTGAAAGCTGTTTTGTAGTCTACTATCCCATCCTGTATTACTGTTGTTACATAAATATGATGTTGTTCCATGCTTGGATTATTTAAAAGTTTCCATAGCTGTTTTCCAAAATAATTTGCGTCTGTATAATATTCAAATTTGTACTGATTCTGGTTGTATGGGGTTTGATCTACCACCACGAATTGTTGCTTGGTCTTATATCCATTTAATTCTTCGATTGGTATATCAAAATAACTAAGTATGCGTTTGATATAAGATTCTCTCGGTCTTTTTACGCATCCTCTCACCCATTTGTATAAAGCACTACTTGGGATCTTCGTTTCTTTGCATAATTTATTTATGGAAACTCCATGATAATCTGCAATTTTTTTTATACGTTTCCCATATTCATCCGACATTAACATGATTTCTTTTCTCTCCTTTCTATCTCCATTATACACGAAAAAGGGAAAAAAGAGTTAATTTCTTACTTATTTTTTTTATCTGTCAGGTCTAATAAATAGTCGATTGACACATGAAAAATTTGTCCGGTTATAATTAAGATTTTAATTCTCGGAACGCTCTTTCCCGCTTCACAGGTAGCTGCAATCGTAAGTGAATTTTTTTGATTTGTCATTTTTTCGTATTGTTTTGAAAAGTCGATTTTTGACATATTGTTTTCAGTGCGTAATCTGGAGAATTTGATTGCAAATGCATAACTCAAAGGCATCGTACTTTCTTTAACAGCAACTAATTTCCGATCTTCTGATAATCCAAGCAGCCAGTCAATGGAAACATTATAGTTTCTTGCTATATTTTGAAGTACGATTCCGTTTGGTTTCCTTTTTCCATTCAGATATAAAGTGATTATGGACGAAGAAACCCCTATTTTTCTTGCAAATTCAGAATTATTTCCGCCATTTTCATTTAATACGATTGAAAACCTTTGTTGAAATGATTTTGACACTTCATCTTCATTAAATACTACCATAATTATTTTTCATCCTTTTCTTTACTGTGTGATCAATTTTATGATTACAAAAACTGTTGAAATGAATAACACACATAGTCCAAAGAATATCAAGTCTGATCCTTTTTTTGCCTGCCTTTTATTTCTGTTCCTTTCCGCTCTTAATTTGATGAAGAAACCAACAGAAACAAAGATAATTACAAGCACGATCATAAGTATTGAAAATTTTGATACTGTAAACATGTAGCACATCCTTTCTTCTATCTGTTTTTCAGTTCTATGATTTCCTCTTTCAATAAAGATATATGTCTGCCATAATTGGTATCAAAAGCTGGTAAGACACAGGATGCAACAACAGTTACAATCCCAAGCATAGAATAAAAGTTATAAAATTTGGCAGGAATAACACCACATAGTAACAGAAAAACGATTAAGGTTGCGACGATCAGACCTGTTATCGTGATCCGTTCATTCCGTTTTCGTCTTTCAATCCAGTTGGAATACATTGCTACAATCCGCAATGTTCCTTCTTCACTGAAACGTTTTTCTTTTACTTCATTTTCAAATTCCGTTAATTCTCTCATATCTTTTGGTGACAACATGTTAATAAATCTCCTTTCTTTATAAAAACTTTAGTTTCAGCATCGCAATGAAAGTCATACATGATATTCCTGTAATGATTCCCATTGTGATCGGGTATCTGATTTTTCTTTCAGATAGTAGGGTGCTGCTTCCGTATACCGTTAATATACCGCAAGGCAGCAATAATGCTGTACTGATCTTTTTAGTTGTGATATATCCGATCGTAAAAGCTAAAATGCTGAGTACCGCTATAAAAATTGGATTTGACAATAATTTTTTTATCATAGCAATTTTCCATCCTTTCTTTTTTGATATTATACCACAATGATAATGCAAGGTCAAACCTGTATAATAAAAAAAGATGCCTATATTTTCATATAAGCATCTATAATTTCCCAGCTAGGTTGCTTTAGTTTGATAATACCACCCGCAACAAATATTATCAACTTTCCTAATGTTCTCTATTTGAGATATATATAATATACCTCATTTATACTACAACTATATTGAATTGTCAACTTGCCAATCTTCTAATATGACAAAATGGAATCTCCATATACGAACACAGTATTAATGTTTGACATTAGCTGTTCGTAGGTGTCAGATAGATTGTTTTCATCATATACTGCTTTATTCATTATTAAAAGATGATAGATATTATTTAATTTTTCCGTACAATCGTATATACTTTCTCTAAGGTCTTGCTTTCCCACTGTTCCATTTTTATATTTGGTATAGAGCTGTTTTTCCGTTGACAGGTAAAATGCTGTAGAACTTTGGATATATAAGGTCAGATCATCTACTGTATCGAATCGGTTGGATTCACTATCTGTATCGGTCTCTTCTTTTTTTTGTGCTAATAAATTCTCGAATCCTGTTGTATCAAGTTTAGAATTTGGTTCAACTGTAGATACCTGTGTCACAGATCTATTCTTTTCCTTTATATCCTGTTTGGATGATACTATGGCAAAAATAATCGGGATCAACAGAATCACGATGATGGCTGCAGCCGAAATACATATCTTTTTTAAATACTCAGTTGATTCCATTTTATTTTTTAGCTTTTCTGCCTGATCACTTGCGAAGGCTATGATTTTGGAACTTATCTTTTCTTCTGGTTCTTTCTCATTATCTTTTGTATCCGAATTTTCTACTTCGAGTGCTTTCTGATCTTTTCCGGTATCTGCTTCGGAATCATCTTCATAATTTGTTGATTCATCATCTAATACGATCTTAACCTTTGGTCTTTTTATCTTATCTGTTGTTTTGTTTTGCTTACTTGTATCATCTGCTACAGTTCTTATATCGGCTGTATTTGAAATATTGAACGGTTGATCCGTATTTTCCTTACGATCTGATTTCTTCTTTTCACCTTTTGTATTTTCTTCCGTGGTTTCTTCCGTATTTTCTTCTGGGGAATCTTCCTCTTTGACTTCTTTTTTGTTTTCTTCTAGTGCTACCCCTTGTCCTTCCATTCCGGAATCTACCGCAAAATTATTTTCATTGTTTTTTAACTGCTCAAATGCTGTATCACTGCTTTCTTCTTTATCTATTTCCGGTGTCTGATCCGTTTCTGTTTCCGGTACTCTTTCATCTTCGTTTTTATCAACTATATCGACTATATCGGGTTCTCCAAATTCTGGTGTTTCTTCATCATAATCTATATCATCAAATATAGCGTCCATATTCATAGTCCAAAATCTCCTTTCGTTTTCTTTTCTTGTAAATATATTACTGCCTTTATATAAAAAAATATAAGAGAAAAACATCTGTCAAAAAAATGTTTTCCTCTTATGTATTAGTTGTTCCCGGCAACTAACAATACGATCAATCTGGTTATTCTCCATGTTGCTCCAAGTCCTGCAATACAGACCGCACAACAAACAAGGTCCTGTATCACCGCCACCCTCTTGATCGGATGGGAAGGAGAAGCTGCCAATCTGGTTATATTTATAAACAGGATGATAGCACTTGCTATCAAGGCAAGCCCTAAGTACATATTAGATACCATTGTAATCGTATCGGTAAATACTGCGATCTTGTTCTTTATGTTATCCCATTTTGATACGGTATTTGTTTTCCTTGATTTTTTTATGATAACCAATTTGGAGTTAAATTTGGATGATACTTTAGATGCTTCATCTGAAAGAGTTCCGTCATATCCGTGTCCATCTGACTTGCCACCAAGCTGCAGGAAAAAGGTCGTTCCCATTATTGCTTCGCCTTTTTTTGGTTTTAAATAAACTATCTGATCAGTGTAACAATATATAAAACCACCGTTTTGTTTTGCATTTTGGCTCCATTTGTTCTCATCATAGGTTTGATTTGCTATTGTTTTTCCGGTTGGACTGATTGTTTGTGATCCGCTTGACGAAATTTTTATCTCCAGATCTTCCGCTTTCTTGTAAGATAATACAAGACCTTTTATATTCCTGTATTCATCACGATATACATGCACCGCTGTAGCACCAGTAACATCCACATTATAATAATATGGTTTCTTTGTATTGTAATAAGGATTTTTTAAAGCATCCGCATCTTTGACGTTAAACATCAGTGTGATTATTGTTTCCTTATCTTTTGCCCTTGTCGAGCAGATAGGGATGAAAATACCGGATGATAGGATTAACAAAAGAATAATCCCGATGATCATTTTCTTTTTTGTTTGAGATGATAACATAAGTAATTGTTTGCTCCCTTCTTGATAAGCAACCTGATTTTTGGGAAGAATTTTGTAAATATTTGTATTATTATATCACATCCGGTGGTATAATAAAATCATAAAAATTCAAATAAGGGGTTATTCATCTTCATGCTATTATATTTATATATTATTTTCTTTTTCATTTTGTACACGATCTTAGAGTGTTCAAAATATTCCACCAGAAGTTATATAAAGGGAACTTCTGAAAAAAAACAATATCATACCAGTGTTGTATACCTAAAAATGGCTACGATCTGCATTGTCTTTGTTTTGACTATTGTAAATCGTTTTACCAGAGCGGGAATCGTGGAACGCAGTTCAAAATTTTCCGTCTTTTATATCATTATTCTTTTATTTATTGGTGTTTCCATCTTTGATGTTTATAAAGTGAAAAAAATGAATACAGGAAAGGAGAAAGAAAATGAAGAAGATTTTTCTTAGCTCTCTTATTTTGCTTCCGGTGTTTTGCCTTTGCAGTTGCGGAACCCAAAAAGCAGATGAAGGATCAACAGAGGATGCGACAACGGAGAAATTCATTCAAGTAAAACGCTCATCAGATAGTGAAGCAGAATCCGAAACAGATCTTTACACTACTATTAAGTCAGTTTCCGGTGTTGTATTTCAAGTTCCAAACGACATTTTACAGGCTGCATCTATTGAAAATCCAAATCTATTAAATTCTGATACGTTTTCTTATGATGCAATCAGCGACAAAAATAATTATGAGTTTTTAAGCCTTGATTTATCTGCCCCTGTATTAATAAAAAATTCATCTGAGTTTTTATATATTAATGCCGAAGATTCCGTTTATTATGTAGGGGAACAAGAAGCTGGGATGACAAAATCTATTTATGGAATTTCGGATGATGAAAGTTTATACGATTCTATCTCTTATTTTTCCAATAGTGGAATTAATAAGATAGATAGCATTGAAAACGCTACATTCGACAGATCAAATTCTGGCATTGTTTCCTGCATGGCAGATATTTATTTTACAGATGCAAATGGATATTCTATGTCTGGAGTGATAAAGATATTAGAAAACAAATACGCTCAGTATTATTTTATTTATGGTACTTTAGAGGATGAAGAAAATTCAGTCCAAAGGGATAAACCGGATGTTAAAAGTTTTGCAGATTCTTTTCAGTTGACAGATGAAACATATGATAGTTCCACTATCATTAATGACTACGATATAAAAACCTACACCTTTGATTATGGTGGAAGAAAAGCTACAATTCCGCTTTCCACGATATTCAAAATAAATCCACAGAATGAATGTTATAATTTGCCCGGAGCATATTACCAGACATCCGTTTCGGCAAATGAATATTTCGGGGTTTCTGTTGGCTATTCCTATTACAAATTGCCAACTTCTGATATAAAACCAGAAGATTTTTTGGCTTGGTGGTCGCTTCCTTACCTCGATTACAATATGACAAAGGAAGAAATTAAGGATCAGAATGGCAACACCTGGATCAAAACAAAGTCTGACCAAAGATTCGTTACAGGGAATGATTTTTCCGGTTCCTATGTCTGTATTTATTCCTTGCAGCGGAAAAAATCTGCCTATGTTTTTACCCTGATCTATGAACCATCTGCTATAGATTATGAAACATTGTTTGAAACTGGCTTGAAATCGGTGGAATTAACAAAGGGCGAAAGTGAAAAATACACCTTGAATGATGATTATGTCAATTATATCCTTTATGATTTGGAACAAAAACAGTTATTTTCCTACTGCCAGCCTGCAGATCAGAAGAAATATCTCACCAAATTGTATAATGAAATTAACAAGGATGGAACATGGGATAAATATAAAAACATGACGGAAACTACTGGTGATGATAGTTTAGAGGGAGAAATAATCGAAAATAATACCTCGGAAGGTAGTACGGAAGCGACTACGGAAGATATTGACGTTCCTTCCACAGAAGAAACCACCGCACAAGCAATAAAACTTCCCGATCAGAAAAAGAAAAAGAAGAACAAATAAACAACCGGGTATGTATACCATACCCGGTCATTTTTTTAAGATTCAGCTTTCTCCTTTATCACGCTTCCATTTGTACTTAATCGAATCAGAATATTTTTTTCTTCTTCTCTTTTAAATACGCATGTTTCATCAATTCCAAGTGCAGAGATTTTTTTGAAGTATTCCCATTCTTCGATCTCGGAATCAATAATGTCGCAAGCCATTTTCGCTTCTAATGTAGCTGGCGAAACAATCTTGTTCATGGCTGCTACACAATGAAGTAGATTTACTGTCTTATCACAAGATTCTGCCCCTGTATCCTTGAACGCTTTCGTAATCAAATCCTTTGTCTTTAACACATCGGCTACGGTTCCAAGCAATACACTTCTGACCTCATTCCTTTTTAAAACACGACCAGTGACCGGATCAATCTTTACACCATCTAAGGATGTTGCAGAATGATAACACATAATTGCAGTACAAACAATCTGAATGTCTGTTGCTGAAACCTTTGCTATCGTCATCTTCCCATCCTTGCCAGGTCTTTTCACATAACGAGATGGACAACCCTTGCTTGCGGTTGCTCTAGCAAGGCAGTTGTTTAAATGAAAGATATAGCCAGATTTTTCGGTATGGATAGATTCGCTGTACGGACAAGTCATGTAGTTGTCATTATCAAGATCTAATGCTCCATAATAAATAGAACGAAGTACAGGATCTTTTACAACCATCTCAGCTACCTTCTGCAGTCCATCAATGGTATTGCAGATGTCGATAGGTGCAGCATCTAAGTATTCTGCAACACGCTTTTCATCCTCTACGACTACAATACTTCCCTTAATGGAAAACTGAGGGGTGTTGTTGAAAAATTCATATGATCCTGTTGCCTGTACGACATATGATCTTTCTTTTTCAAGTTTATATCTTTCAAGGAATCCATCCATTGATGTATTCCAGATTTTGAACTCCAATCTGTAGTTATGATCAGATAATTCACCAGATATATACTTTTTGCCCCCTGTTGTCATGGATTCTTTCAGGTTCTCCATCATTGCTTCGACCGTGATCTCCCCGATCGGCTCCTTGTTTTCTAAAAGTTTTGAAAGCCTTACTAATCTTGTTTCTTCCATAATGATCGCTCCTTTTCTCTGTTTCTTATTTAGAATATTTTTTTTTACATTTATATAATACAAACGCTTGATAAAAAAATATAAGAGGATTTTTGCTTTTATACAAAAATCCTCTATTTTTGACTTAGAAAGAAAAAATTATGCTATTGTTTTCTTTAATAACAGGGTTGGATGATAGATAAAATCGTAATCATCTTTTAATCCTCTTTCGATCTCTCTGAAAAAGCGGTTGTAGATGCTGGTTTCTTCACTCTTCTTTGTCGAAAGCATTTCTGTGCAGGTTAAAATTAAATGTTCTTTTGCTCTCGTCATAAGGACGTAAATCAACCGCCTTTTTTCTTCAATCTCGTCCTGTGAATAATGGATGTTTGCATTGTCAAAATCAGATAAAGATCCAAAAACATATTTCCATTCTTTTCCTTTTGAGGAATGAGCGGTGACTAATGATATTGCTTCATACTCACCCTCTTTTTCTCCTGTATTATTGAAGTCATACAGTTTCATTTTCAACCCATAGCTTACAATATCACTTGCAGAATACAAAGTCTTTCTTTCGATACTGGTTACAAAATCAGAGTAGATTTTGTCCGTTCCATCGTCCAGTGCTTTTAAATGCTGTAATAGGAAATCTTTCTTTTCTTCTGATGATAAAGGTTCGTATACAGATGTGATCTGGGCTTTCGTCTGATCTATGAGAGACATAATCGTATTTTCATCCATTGAAAATATCGTGTTATTGTTCTTCTCATTTAAGTATTCTAACAGACCTTTTGTTGCATCTATATCAGACATGAACTCTAAAAATCCAAGAGCTGCTTTTACCCTTGAATCATCCAAAATTCTCTCTCCCATATCATACTGAGATAAGATGTTGGATTCGGAAAGAAGTCGTGAAATACCAGCTAATGTACTTCTTTTTGAAGAAATAACCGCAATCTCCTCCGGCTTTGCTTTCCCAGAATCAATTAACTGCTTGATCTGTTCCACAATGTAAGTTCGTTCATCTGTTTTGTTGTCAAAAGCTACAAAGGAAGGTTTCTCCCCGGACGAGCCTTTTCCAGACTTCATTTCCTTTACCAAGCGTTTTTTATTCTGCTTGATGTAATTGTCACTTGCTTTTACGATCTCACCTGTAGAACGATAATTTGTTGTAAGTGGATAATAAGCAACTGGTTCTCCGATCTTTTCCTCAAAGTGTACAATGTTTTCCGGTGATGTTCCTCTGAATCCGAAAATTGACTGCGAATCATCTCCTACTACGAGAAGAGATTTAAACTTTGTGGTTTCAATCATATACCGTAAGAACTGTATCTGGTAATCGTTGGAATCCTGAAACTCATCTACAATGATATGAGAATAATCAAACAGGGATGTGACATATTCCTGATCAATATTCATCAGTTTTTTTACCAAATTATTTTGATCTGAATAATCAATATAATGATTGGCTTTCATTAACTGAGCAAATCTTTCCGCTGTATCCCATAATTTTTCCAGTCCTTCTACCGTTGTTACTTTTGCATCCCTTGTGTGCTGTTCAAGACAATACCATTCCATGTATTGCTCTTTAGAAAGACCGTTATCTCTAATCAACTTGATCTGTCGATAGAGGTATTTTGCAGCCCCAATTACGGAACTATTCATTTCCATATGTGGATTTTTGTAGTCAAGTCCTTCGATCTCATTATCCCAATCTATAGCCTGCAAGCAAATATCATACTGTTCGATGTCGTCTGCTAAAATTGGTTTTTCTGTAAATCCAAGATCTTCGTAATACCGATCAATAATTTCCTGCCCCATTGAATTAAAAGAAGCAATCTTGATTTTTTTTACATCAATCGGTAATCCATATGCGTCTTTTACAATTTTCCCGATACGATCAACTAAGACCGAAACCGCAGCTCTTGAAAATGATATGATCGCAATATCTTCCGGCTTTGCACCGCTTCGTAACAGTTTGGCAACCCTTATTGCAATACTATGGCTCTTTCCCGATCCTGCACCAGCGTTCGACACGCAGATTCCTTCGTTGAAATCCACAATTCGCTGCTGCTCTTTTGATACGGAGAGGTCAGACAATACCATTTTTTTGACTTCATTCTGATTCTTGGCTACCGGTCTGTGATTGTAATGACAAAGTTCTGTGAACTCACACTTGTTGCAAGTGTCAACTGAACAATGCTCTGGTTCTTCACCTTTCAACCACCAATTCAATGTCTCTTTGTATGCATCCAGTATTTCTGTTTTTTCTGGAACTCCATTTTTGACATCTACTAATATCCATGCTCTGTTATCCCCCTTTGTAGAAGATGTAGAGCGAACCGCTTCCGCCCAAGAACGTGAAAAATCTCCGTTTTTATCCTTGTCTGTCTTTAACGCATCTGAAACTATTTTCAGTGTTCCGCATCCATTTGGAAGCAATGAGATTCCGTACAACAACATTCCAAGTCCTGGCATATTCTTCCACAGACTATTATTTTTAACATTACCTCTTGATCCTGCTGTGTACTTCTGTTTTCCTGTTGTGAACAGGATCAGTTCAATGGTTGTCTTATTGGTTTCCGGATCGGTTGTCTTGTAAACAAAGTCTGGTTTCGCTTCAATCGTTACTCCAGAAAAGTTAAAACTTTTCTTTGTCATTTTAGATGATCTTCTACTATCTGCATCTAAGTATTTATTCACGATTGTTAAAACCTCTTCTGTCTGTAGTTCTCTTGTCAACTCCGATGCCGCAGGAACATTTTCCATAGAAGCCTTGATAAATTCATTTACTTCTGTTCTACTAGCATTTTCGTATTTGTACTTTTCTACCGCCTTTCTTGTTACCCTTGTTCGTAAAAATTCCGGCTTATCAAGAGCCTTCACTTTCACATTATTGAGTTTTCTCTTTCTCATACACATGTTATCCGCTAACATGAAAGCACTATTAAATACCATATTTTCTCTCCTTTTTTCTTGTTCCCTATTTGGGATAATTTATTAATTACATCTATATATTACGAATCGTTACAAAAAAAATATAATAAAAAAAAGATGGGATAATCCCATCTTTTCAAATACCACAACGATGCAATCTTTGACTGTCAAATCCATAGTCCTGCTTTTTGAAAATTTCCATCTTGGTCTTTGATCGTAATTCCATCTAAATCCATCCGTTCTATCGTATCTACCATGATATATCCATTGTCAGCCATAACCTGATCTCCACACCTGATATACTCACCCTCAAACATTCTTGATTGATCTGCCTGAATGTAAACCGGAACATTTTTATATTCTGAATTTTTTGTCTGAAAATTAACATAGATATAGCCACCATAATACTGTATCATTGAAATTTCATGTATTTTCCCTGTCAATGCATATTCATTTGTCGATAATGCAATTTTAGCCTTTTCTCCGACCATGATCGGAAGCTCTACATATTGTGCTGTTTTTTCTTCTCTTTCACCCATTACCTGTCATTCCTCCTTCGGCAACTCTTCTTTACTTATAACACCAAGTTTTAAAAACGCATTTATTTTATATGATTCTACGTTCTTTAGATTCAGCATCTTATCCTTTTCAAGCAGAACCCAGACACCAAGTTTTTTTCCATCCTTATTTACATATCCAAATGGAATGTCCTTTACTGATCCATGTTCTAATGCATATTGCCTTAAAGCTATATACTTTGTCTGCCATTCTTTACTCCACATAAAACCAATTTCATCCAATAATCGGATCTGTTCTGCAGATAATCTTTTTTCCTCTTTCTTTCTGGAATAAGACCGTCTTTGATCCATGCACCAGCTTTCAAGTCCGGCTTCTTTCTCATTGATATAACCATATTTTTCAAAGCTCTGTTTCGCCTTATTGTAGTTGTCCATCCAGTTTACACGGTTTTTCTTTTTCCATACAATCCCCATGGATTCGTATTTTTCAACCAGTAGTTGATCCATCTTGTTATTTTTATATCTGGCTTTTTCGTTTGTAATGTATACTCCAAGATTGATTCCATCTTTTGTAATATAATCTCTTCGCAGATCGAGATTGTTGTGTTTTTTATAATACCTCTGACATACAACAAGCCACTGTTCTCTTGTTATACTAATATCCTTTCCACTCCATCTCATCCCTTTTTTATTCAGTTGGTCTATGGTTATTCTGTCCAAAAAGCCATAATTGGGATAGAAATATTCGTTTTGTACAATATTGTAACTCATGTTGTCTTTGGAACATTCCACTCCACTAAGAGTATCGTTTTCTTCCGCATATACTTCTAGTTTCTTTAATGCCTGATCAAACACCTCTTTTTTAACACCGTGATCTTGATCCGGCAAATATTTCGCATAGGTGAATTTCAGACCTATATCCCGATACCTCTGGATAAATTCCTTCGTTAAAATTCCATGTTCTTTTTTCTTATATTCTTTCAGAATGGCTACCAAGTGTTCTGCCAGTCTTTTATCATCCCAGATCAGATCCTTGTTCTCTATTACTGGATCAAGGGTTTTATATTTTTCATAATACTGTTTAGCACTCTGATAACCACTATCACTGTAAATAACATCTGCTTTACGTTTCATTTATGTTTCTCCATTTCTTATTGCTTTTTTCATATCTCTATAAAGTTTTGGATATTGAATCACCAGATTGATTGTTTCGTTACTTCCACTTTGTTTTGTTCCGGTAAAATCTCCTGCTCCACGCATCTGCAAATCTTTTTCCGCTAAATAGAATCCATTTGTTGATTCGCACATGGCTAAAAGTCTTTCATTCTTCGTGTCTGAGGACTGCAAAATACAATAACTCTGTAATGAATTACGTCCTACTCGACCTCTGAGCTGATGAAGTCCGGATAATCCAAATCGGTGTGAACTCATAATTGCTATCACTGTCGCATTTGGCACGTTTACACCAACTTCGATAATAGTCGTTGCGATCAGTACCTTTATCTCTCCACTCTGGAACCGCTCCAGAATCTCCATTTTTTCTTGTTCCTTCATCTTTCCGGTGATTGCTGCCACTTCGGTATGAAATCTTCCAAAATAATCACTTGCTTCCGTGTACACTGCTTCCACCGACTTGTAATCCGGATCATCTTCTACATCCTCTTTATCCTCAATTTTAGGACAGACGATGTAGCATTGATGCCCTTTATTTATTTCAAGCTGCATGAATTTGTAAATAGCGTGTGTATTATTTATGATAGCTGTTTTAATCGGTTTCCTTCCATTTGGCATAGTTGTGATCGTATAAATATCTAACGCATCATCATATAGCGTCATAGCAAGGCTTCTTGGAATCGGGGTTGCACTCATTGTTACCGAATGTACCCCTTTTTCTGCCTTTTTTCGCAAGTTTTCTTTCTGGATCACGCCAAATTTATGTTCTTCGTCCACGATCGTTAAAGCAAGGTTTTTAAATTTCACACTGTCTGTAATAACCGAATGTGTGCCAATTACAAAGTCGGTTTCTCCATTCTCAATCTTTTTTAATACCTTTTTCTTTTCTGATGCCTTCATATCTCCACTTAAATAAACCGCTTCCAGTCCAAAAGGTTTCAAATATCGTTGTATTTCATCATAATGCTGTTTCGCAAGTACCCCTGTTGGAGCCATCAGTACAGACTGATACCCATTATCACTCATTGCAAGCATTAATAACATTGCACAGATTGTCTTGCCGCACCCAACATCACCCTGTATTAAAGCATTAATTCTTTTTCCTTTTTTTGTGTCATACACAAGTTCAGCTATTACATGTTTTTGATCTTCGGTAAGTTCATATGGCAGACTGTCTATTACATGATTGCATTTTGTCAGCTTCGATGCCTTAAAGTCGGATTTTCGATTGATCTCTATTTCATCCTTTGTCATTTGAACGATCAGATGATATAACTGGTCAAATACGATCCGCTTTTTCGCTTCCAAAATATCTCGTTCTGATTCCGGATGATGGATTTTGTATAGCATTTCAGCTTCTGAAATTACTCCGAATTTTTTTCGGAATCCTTCAGATACAAAATCTTCCCATTCCTTACATGCGAGAGCGTTATCTATACTCTTTCCCAGATAATCGGCAGACATTCCCTGAATGTTGCTGTAAAAGGGAATAATCTTGAACACTTTATTAAAATCTGATTCGACAAGATCTGGGTTCACAATCTGATAACCGAAGTTGTTTATGGTCATTGTTCCACAGATCGCAACGTCCATATCTCTTAACTGCCATAGCGTATGATATATATAAGGTCGGTTAAACCAAACGACTTTTACCACCTTCAAGCTGTTTCTTTCAATACCTGTAACCTCTACCCTTGTCGTTTTCGACTGGTATTTATCAATATCTTTTATGGTAATGATAATTGAACATTTATCTCCATCTTCATACTCATTCAGATCCTTATATTGCCTGTAGTCTTTATATTTTATTGGATAAAAATGCACAAGTTCTTCTACGCTACTGATTCCTTTTTTATTGAATTGGTTTATTTTTTTTTCTGAGATGTCGATTTCCGATAATAACATAGCCTATTTTTATCCTTTCTATTTTCTAATTAATTTTACCACTTTTTAGAGTGAAATGTCAAATATATTCCTGTTATATTTTTTAAAGTGCGATTCGTATTATATCTGTGTAATCATTTTTAAGGAGTTGAGATTATGTCAGAAATTAGACTTTGCAAAAAAGAACACCAGATTTTGTCCTATATATATCAGCTACGCACGTTATCCTTTCATCAGATTTTTCATTATCTGTTTTTACCGGATGGCTGCAGCGAATCCTACTGCTCTAAACTATTAAAAACCTTGGTTTCTACCGGACTGATCACGAAACAAGGTTTTTATAAGACTGACTGTTATTATTTCATAACGACTAAGGGAATTTCCTGTCTGAAAAATTATGGAATCCTTTCTTTTGGAAAAAAAGATAATATCCCTTATTATCCAGATCGGTATTTGATCGCATCAAAGATCAAAATGGAAGAAAAGATTATCTCCCACCAATTATCTTTGAATAACTTCGCCCTTTCTTTCCGTCATAATTACCCATCTGATTTTACTTATTATGATGAAAAATTTGTCTCCCAAATTTTCTCAAACATTCGACCGGATGGAATTATAAAACTTGGAAATGATTATTTTTTCCTTGAAATGGATATGTGTTCTGAAAGAAAAGCACTTTTGATTGAAAAATGGAAAAACTACAGAAGTTTTCTTACCTCACAGGACACTTACAAGGTAAATGGCTCTATCAAGGTATTATTTATTCTTGGGGGAAGAAACCAGTTGTTTTCTACTAGAACCAAAAACCTACAATCCTATATTATCGAAAATTTATGGGATATACTTTGTCCTGATTCCGATTTTTATATCGGTTCTTTTGAAACGCTATATCCATTGATGATTAAAAAGACTTTTGATCCGAGATCCTTTTTTTCTTATGGTTTTACTGTCAACCGTGGAACTTTTAATGAAGAATTATTATCCAGATACCATTTCGATTACTACATCAGTAAGTTAGATGATAATGGTCAGATTATGGTTGAGAATAAGATGCCATTGGAGTTCGTAGTGGACGATTATTCCTGTAAAAGTTCGTATGTTTTGTATAAGATGCAGGCTTTTCCATCGTTTCAGTCCACTTTCCAGTTCTTAACCGGAAGGACGATCCGATACTTAATCCTTGTTCGGGATGAACAGGATGCGGTCGAATTGTTAAGCCATTTAGATTTTGATGCAACAAAGTATTTATTTACTACAGGTAAAAGACTTACCAAAGATTCGTTTTACGATGCCTGTTTTAGCGTAAAAAATGATGGTTCTATATTCCATTTCTCTGAGAATGATTTTCGGGTTCCTGTTTTTGAAGCAAAACTATCGTGTTTTTGATTGAAACCGTATTTTTTGAGAATCCTATTCTTTGAAAAAAATTCCTTTTATTACTTATATTTTTTGTTGTGTTCTTCGTAATATTTAATTGTACAAACTAAATATCTCAAACGAGAACAAGAACATTATAAAGGAGCGTAAGATTATGGAGAAAAGAGATGTAAAAGAAGCTATTTTTGATAGCGAAAAAAAGAAAATGTTGGGTGATATGGCTGAAAGCATGGTAAGAGCCGGGGTAAAGAAAGCAGGAATTGATTACGACAATGCAATCAACCGCTTAAATCAGGTGGATACTGCGGGTATTGTCGATATTCACTGTCATGCCCCACTTTGCAGCATTGATTTTGGTCTGATTTCGGATATACCGACAGGGATTCCATCTACATGCCACGATTTTGTTTTGAACCACAGTTCCAGTAGATTTGTGTTATCCATTTTTCCAGAAGAAGAAAAAATGGTCAACAACATTTATGGAAGGCTTAGAAAACATCACAGAAAATGCTGCATCGGTGAAAAATCACAGTACATGATTCCTGACGTTTTCGTATCAGAGTTTATGCCTTATTACAATGAGCAGCTCACAGTTCATTTACAGGCTGTTAAAGATCAGATCAAGAAGTCATACTCTGAAAGATTGACCGAATTTGCTACTCAGGTTTTAGATGTATCAGAGGGTATCTTTTCGGGAAAGAAAAATGGTCCTGAAACCATAAATAATATACATTGTCAGCTTGACTACTTCAAAAATATGAGTGTTAATTCATATTTATCCAAGCTGAATGTTGACTTGGAAACAAACTTCCCTTCAAACATTATTTCCGATCCGGATTTAAGAGATTTCTTTATCAGAGAACGTCAGGCTTATCTTATTTCTGGGGTGAACGATTTTTGTTATTCCATTTGTGAAAGATTATGGGAAGGTATAACTTCTTATTTGATTACAATTAACAACCCGAATGTAACATCAACACTTCCTGTTGAACATTCAAAAACAGCTTTAAGAAACAAATGTGATGTTGCAGAAAAAAACAATGTAGCTCAGTTCCCTTTCATCACAGAAGCGATCTCTTATGCTAGGTCAGCGATCAAGGAACTTGATGTTTCAGATGCCAACGATTTTTTAGTTGGTGCATTGTCCTTGCTGTATTGTTCGATTCGGGATCTTGAACTGCCAAATAATGATAGTAGTAAATGGACTGCAGGCAGTGATAGTAGTAAAAGTCTTTTCAAGCAGCTTAAATTACCGAAAAATGTTCCAAGCTGGCTTACGGTTGACCTGTTGTTGGATTGATAAGGTAAACTCTAATCAAAAAAAAGGAGATTCCATATTCATTTATGGAATCTCTTTCTTTTATTTTCCAGTAGTGGAATTTTTAGAATGAAGTTTCTTTCATACTGTTGGTTAATTCATCGTACTGCAGTAAGCTACCATTTTTATCATAGCCTTTTTTCATTCTTTCTATCGTTGAAACATAAAATACGCAGTCGGACGGAAGTTCTTTTAACACCAGTTTCGTAATATCACTGACTGCTGAATCATCCTCTGTAATGATCAGTATGGATGGCTTGATCATATCCTTATTAAAAAAGTATTTCTGCCAGCCATTCGTTCTGAAAAACGATCCCAACGTCTTAAAACGATCCGTTAAATCCGATTCTTCTGTACCATATAACACAACCTCAGTAATAATATCTTTGTATACCGGTGGTTCTCCTTCATACTTTAATTTGCAGACATTATTAACCCTTATAATCTCGTTACGCATTACCATGGTCGGTAAAGGTCTGTAAATCTGTAAATTACCAAGACTTCTCATTTTGAGATAATGTTCTGTACTTATGATCATTCTGCGGACGTTCATGGAACTCATACATGGAGATCCGGTATTCCATTTCACCTCATTTTCTGGATAATACACATATTTATCAAGTAATATTCTTCCACCAGATGTCAGACAATAAAAATATTTTGCATCCTTTTCTTTTGGAATCTGTTTTGTCTTATTGTATCTACTTTCTTTGGTGCAAAGGGCAAATCTGTTCAATAATACATTAATGAAACATTTTTCCAATCTTTTCGCTGCATCTTCAATTCCTTCTAATTTACAAAATTCCAAAACCTGTTCTTCGTCTGTGATCAGTGCTTTATATACAAAATTTATGATCTTTAAATCTTCATCATCTATAATATTGTTTTCATATAGGCTTGCAGTTGCCGCTTCATCAATATTTAAAGCCTTTTTGTAATAAAAGATCTGTTTGTAATTACCGTCACATTCACCTTCTAAAAACTTATCTGTTTTCTTTATATACTGTTCCATTTTTACCACTCCTTAACATTCTGCTCGGTCTATAATGTAGCCTTTTAACCTTTTTCTTCCGTTTCCATCCACCTTTTTCGTCCGGATCTTGACCAAAACAAATTCCTCTGTTTTGATCGTATCGACATAAGTAGGAACATTGCATAAAACATCACATTCCGGAGCAATATTCACATAGATTCTGTCGATATAAGAACCTGTTACCCGACCTTTGTATACATTCCCTATACTTATGTTTGAAAAATCAATAATGGATGCTTCACCGACAAACGGTTTTTCTGGCTGTAATAAGATTTCTGAGTTGTCTTTAAATTTCAACAACTTCACCTTTATCTGATCATGTTTATTGTAAACTTCCCTGATTGCTGTTCCGTCCGTTGAAAAATTATGATTTCGCATAAAGCCATAAATCCCATTTATGCTTATAACTGCTCCATGTACGGATTGATAGATGATAATTCCATCTAGGACTTCTCCTGCCTTTAATTTTTCAACGATCGTTGCTTTCTTGATCTCATATGCACGTTTCATGGAACCAAAACAAACATCCGTTTCCGGTTCATAATCCTTTACCGTAAAGGAAACTTCCTCTCCTATTAATGAGATCAAGGTCTTTGCAAAAGGAAAATTGACACATTCATCTTTTTCAATAAAAACCGGATTTTCGTTGCAATCAACGATGATACAATCTGGTTCTGTTCCTTCCGTTCTCCGACAGTATTTTACTTTACCACGAAGTATTACGTTTGCTTCTTTTGCTTTTGCAAAATCCATCTTCATAAAACAACCACTCCTTTCTTTTTTTCATACCTTTCGCATGATTTTTTTTGAGATGAAATACATATTAAGTATATAATTATTTTCCACTTTTTTCAATTTTTTTTACTTTTTATACGCAAATACTTTCCTTCCCTTATTGTCTTATGTTGACTTTTTAATATATGTGTGGTATACTATTGTATATTATAGAAAGGACTTTGTTATTATGGATTCATTTCGTGTTTTATATAAAGTTGATCATGTTTTATACCGGAATACAGAAAATAATTTCTGTATCTTAAAGGCTAAAAACGTGGAAATAGAACCAAATCAGGATAAATGTTTAAAAACCTACATCATCAAAGGTGTTTTTTCCGGCATACAGGAAAGCGACACCGTAAAAAGTATCTGCACATGGGTAAATGATCCGAAATATGGATGGCAGCTTGCTTCTGAGTTTGCTATGCTGCAGCCGCCATCCAATGTATCAGGCATACGGAATTTCTTATTAAAACATGTGTCTGGGGTTGGTCTTACTACAATCAACCGTGTTATCGCTATGTATCAAAGCCAAACACTTGAAAAAATCAAAGAAAGCCTTTCTAATCTCACCTGTATTCCCGGTGTTTCTCCTAGAAAAGCGGAATTGATTCGATCTCAGGTGCTAAAAAATGAGAAAATGGAAGAATTGGCTGCTTATCTGTTCCAGAATGGTATCACAAATTATAATGATGTTGTAACCATCTACGATGCTTTAAAAGATGATGCAGTGTTAAAATTGAAAACAAACCCATATTGTATCTGTGATTGTACTTCTATTTCAAGACTTCCGCTGGCTGATAAATTAGCTCTGGGTTCTGGGATGAAAGCAGACAACCCAATTCGTATCGAAAAACTTGTATACTATTATTTGTATATAAAAGCCTTTGAGACCGGAAACATGTATGAATATTTTTCTTCTATCGTTACTCATATTGTACCGTTATTGCAGAAGCGAAACCTGTATATCGACCATTTATCGAAAGAAATGATCGAGGTTGCGATCAAGTCTTTATCTGGGCTGAACCAGATTCATACGATTACAAATGAAAAAACAGGCGAACAACAGGTATTTCTATCATCTTTATATCGGATTGAATACGGAATTGCAGATTTTGTCAAAAATCTTAATACCAGTTCTGATTCCTGTACTGAGGATGATAAAAACAAATTTTTCAAACAGTATATAAAAGATACTGGAATTATACCGGATGAAAAACAGGAACAGGCGGTAGTAAACGCTTACACCAATCGGCTTTCTATTTTGACTGGAAATCCGGGTACAGGAAAAACGCAGACGGTGAAGGCTATTATTTCCTTTATCGAATATATGAAACCAAATGTATCAATCGGTCTTTGCTCCCCGACAGGTAGAGCAGCACAAAGAATGACAGAATTAACCGGACATTCTGCTATGACGATCCATCGTTATCTTGGGCTGTATGGAGAAAATGCCGAGATCGGAGCTGATATTACGGACGACTATGTGATTGTTGACGAATCCAGTATGATTGACGCTCCACTTTTTTACAAGCTGTTGCTTGCAGTATCGAGGTCAAAAGCCGCACTCGTCCTAGTCGGTGACAAGGATCAGTTAGCCCCTGTAGGACCCGGCTTACCGTTTAAAGAAATGATTGAATCCGGTGCAATTCCTACTGTGGTATTAAATAAACTGCATCGTCAGGCAAGCCAAAGCCAGATCAATCTAAATGCGAAAAAGGTATTATCTGGAGTAGACGGAGTTACGGATCGGCTGCTATGTGATCGGGCAAAACAGGATTTTTTTCTTTATCCATTAAGAAATGCATCCGATATTAGAACCACTATCATACGCATTATTGATTCCCTGCTTTCTCTTGGAACAAATATCTCAGATATTATAGTTTTATCCCCAATGAAAAAGTCTGCACTTGGCACTTGGGAATTAAATCGGATGATACAAGACCATGTTAATCCTGCTTCTGCAAATAAGGTTGAAGTTACAGCACATAACTTTATTTTTCGTGTCGGAGATAAAGTTATGCAGATCAAAAACAACTATGAAACCGAATGGACTATTAACCAAAACAATAAACTGGAAAAAGGATTAGGTGTATTTAATGGAGATCTTGGGGTAATACAGGCTATCGACAAAGCAGAAGAAAAACTGCAGATCGGGTTTGATGATGGCAGAGTTGCTATTTACACTTTCACTATGTTAAGCGAACTGGAACTTGCTTACGCTATGACAGTGCATAAAGCACAGGGTACAGAAATTGGATGTGTAATCATGCCTGTACATTCCTGTCTGGTTAATCTGTCAAGAAATATTATATATACCGCAATTACCAGAGCCAGAGAGCGTTTTATTATTCCCGGTGATCCAAAAGTATTGTATAATGGAATCAATAAAACTGATAATCTCAAAAGAAATACGGACATTAATTTCTTGTTAAATAAGTGATAAAAGAAAGGACATTCATCTCATGCAAACAAAAAACTATAAAACCCCATCTGGTCGGGGCTTGCTTGTGGCAGAAAAGTCATCTGCCATGAATGAAATAAAAAATGTTTATTTTAAAATCAAAGACCAGTTACCTTTTTCTCTTGATTTTACCTGCTGTGCCGGACACGTTATTGAACTTGCACCACTTAACAGCTATCGGGATGATTGGGGCAGCCCTTATAAAAAAGAAGTTCTACCCATTATTCCTACAGATTCTTTCCCAGAATGGAAATATATCGTTTCAAAACATAAATTCTTTGATTCGATCGAAACCTTAGTGAAAAACAATCACTATGATTTTGTCATAAATGCGGGTGATGCAGGACGAGAAGGACAGTTGATACAGGAACGAGTTTATCATTTCTTAAAAATCTCCTGTCCAATCTACCGTTTCTGGGCGGACGATCTGACGGAAGAAACAATAAAAAAGACCTTTTACCATCTAATACCAAATGAAGAATTTAAAAACTTGACAGATGCCGCCTATCTCCGGGCTTATTCCGATTTTCTTGTCGGCATCAATTTTTCAAGGGCTGCCACACTTTCTCTAGAGCGGAATACTGCGATCGGTCGGGTTATGACTGCTGTTTTATCTTTAGTCTGCAGGAGAGAAAATGAAATTGATTCTTTTGTTCCATCAAATTATTATCAGGCAAAGAGTACATTCGTAAATAATGGCGTTTCTTATGTTGGATATTTGATAAATAAGGAACCATTATCTGAGATTGCAAAAAACAGATATGCATTTAAGACCGAGGATGAATTAAAGCAGATATTGAAGGATTTGCCGAAACAGGGTGAGATCACAGAACGAAAAGAACAACAAGCTATATCTTATGCCCCTCATTTATATAACCTTACGGATCTACAGAAGGATTGTTCAAAAAAATTCAACTACACTCCAAAACTCACGCTTGCAACTGCACAAAGCCTGTATGAAAAGAAGCTGCTCTCCTATCCAAGAACCGAAAGTCGTTTTTTAACAACTGCTTCTGCAAAGGATAGCTTGGTTATTTTGAGAAAACTAGCTGTACTTCCAGAGTTCGCACCTTACATCGTTAATATCTTTGGAAATAACGAACATCTGGCAAAAGTATTATCATCCAAAAAATATGTGAATGATAGTAAAGTTTCCGATCATCCTGCCTTGATCCCGACTGGTGTTATACCGGATTTTAGTTCCCTGTCAAAAGAAGAAAAAAATATTTTTTTCCTGGTGTTAAAAAGACTGATTGCGATATTTATGCCGCCTTATGTTGCCTGCCTTACCACAGTTACGACTGCTTGCGGATCTTTGAACTTTGAAACCAAAGGGCTAAGAACCGTTCAAAATGGATGGAAAGACTTATATCCAGATGGTAATAGCGGAGCCAATAAGGATAATAATAAGGGAAATTCTGACTTTAACAGTAAAATTCCACCAGTGTCAAATGACAAGGCTGTTGTCGTTCAATCCGCAGAGGTTGAAACAAAAGAAACAACACCACCAAACAGATACACCTATGAATCCTTGTTACAGGATATGGAATTTGTTGGAAGAAAGATCACAAATGAAAACTACATCTCTATTCTGAAAGAATGTGCAGGGCTTGGAACTTCTGCAACAAGAGCTGAAATAATAGACAAGTTGTTAAGGGATAAATACCTTACATCTTCCGGTAAAACGCTCTCTCCTAGCATACAGGGAACCCAGTTAATTGATTCTTTATCTGGTTTTGACATTATATCTCCAGAACTTACTGCAAAATGGGAGCTGGCTCTAAAGAGGGTGGAAAACGGAGATCTTGCATATGACACCTATTACTCTGACCTTTGCGATTATGTAAGGGATCAGACCGGAAAATTATTAACACTAACACCTCTTGGTGCTTATTATACCGAACTTTATAACAAATGTCCGAAGTGTAACAGCCGACCTATTATTTATGCAGATGGTTGGAGATTCGCAATCTGTCAGGGTGTAACCGAAAAAGATTCAGATGGAAATAAGGCTTGCGATTTTGTTTTGCCGAAAGAATATTGCGGGAAAAAATTATCAAAGAAAGAAATGGTTGAAATTTTATCCGGTGGAAAATCCAATGCAGCAACCCTAAAATTTAAAAATGGGAAAACCATATATGGATCTGTAGAACTGGATGAAAACCTTAGATTGAAAACATACTTGATTGAGGTTGGGTTATGTCCTTTCTGTAATCGACATGTTGTTAAGGGTTCAAATTCTTTCTACTGTTCCGGCAATCTCATTAAGGACGAAGATGGTAAGAAAGCCTGTGAGTTTTCTATTTCTAATAAGATTGGTACTACGAAAATCTCTGATTCAGCAATCGCAGAGATTTTGGATACTGGAGAGACATCAAAACCATATACCGTTACTTGGAACAGCGGTAAGACCTATAGTGGTGTCCTTGCTTTGAATAAGGACAAGACAAGGGTAGAAATCAAGGAATTTACCCCGGTTTCGATTATGGATTGTCCATACTGTGATAATGGTACGATTATGGAAGGTGGATTATTTTATTTCTGTAATCATATTGCTCCAACAGGCACTTGCAAATTCAAGATCTATAAACAATACATGGAAGCTAAAATTTCAGTTGCAGACATCAAAAAACTGGCATCTGGAAAAACCATTAAGAAAAAGTTGACATTTAATGGGAAAGAGATTCGGGAAAAAGAATTACATTATGATGCAGATACCGGAAAATTAAAATGGTAAAGAAAACCACCCTACGTTACGTTGGTCTTGTAATCGTAGGGTGGTTTTTTCGATTATAGAGATTCTACATACTTTTTCAAAAATGAGAATAGTGAATTTCCGAGTTTTTCTGGATTCACTCCACAAAAATACGTTTCATACATATTTTTAAATCTTTCCCATAAATTTTCTATTGTACGTTTATCTCCGATCAGAAAATTTATTACAAATATTCTGTTTTTTCTGGCAAATCGAACCGCCTTTTGCACATCTGCTTCATTGCATCCGCTTGGAAGTCCATCTGATATTACAATCAGTATTTTGTTCTCTTCCGGACGCTTTATCAGCTCTAAAGCGGCACAATAGATTGAGTAAGCATCATTATTACATCCTCTTGGGTAATTTCCACTTGCTCGGTAGGATTCTGCATACGATATACTTGCATCGTTATCGTCCCATTCCTTTATCACATCATGGTAGACAGAATTTCCAGTTGCATAAAAAGCAACCTCTTTTAAAGGCATAACGTCTTTTAATGTTGATTCTACTTCTGAGAGTGCTTCGATTGCAAGATTTTCCTTGAAACTGGAATCCATAGAACCCGAATTGTCCTTCAAGATATAGCAGCATGTTTCAAGATCTGATGGTATTCCACCTTCTTTAAAGACATTTGGTTTTCCGGTACAGAAAAGTCCGAGTGCATTTACATCTAAAGAACCACTAAACAATTCTACTCGTTCCTCTGTTTCCTTTGCCTTTATGATGTTTTTGATCTTCTGGCGTGTTCTTGATGCCCGGATCTTGATAGGCTCTGATGTCGCTACTTTCCGTTTGTAAGTCTTACTTCTTGCGTTCTCATGGAAATTGGACTGGAATAAGTCTTTGTTTACGGAATTTATATCATCTGCTGTCAATGAATATTTTCCATTTTCCTCGTTCTTGTTCGATAACTCAATTCCTTTTCTTGCCTGCTCTAAATCCTTTGAAATCTCACGGTCTGTTTCCGATTCAATTCCTTCCATTTTATCTGAAAGTATTTCCTCTATAGATTCCTGTATCTGTTCAGATTTTTTCTCTGATCCGGTATCAATTTTGGATTGCATACTTTCATTTAGGTTGGATTCGTTCTGGTCTTTTCTTTGGCTGCTCATCTGGGAATTATCACCTACCATTGTTCCACTAGATGATTCCGATTCACCATCCATCTGATCTTCTGGTGAAGAATCTTCCATTTTGTTTAGCTGCAATGGATTATCTCCGGAATTATTGTCTGCTTTTTGATACTTCGTTCCGTTATCTTCATTGCCATCCTTACCCTGTTTCGTTTTAGATGCGTCTGTATCGCTTTCTCCCGGCTTTTCTCCCATTTCTGGACTATTTGTACCGGATTCATCATTTTGTCCGTTATTTGAGCCTTTATCCGGCTTTGAACCCATATCGTTTTCAGACACTTTTCCTATCTGGCTGCTTTTCTTTTCAGACTGTCCATCTTTCGGTGTCTGTTCCTGCTCTGATTTACCTTCATTGCCATTACTTGAACTGTCACCATTTGATTCGGGCTGCTCTTGGGGTTCTTTTCCCTGATCCTTTTTTGTTCTAAGGTCGATGATATAATCCGGTTTTTTTCCTGTATTATCTCCTTCTTCCTTTGCATTATCCGTTAAGATTGCAATAATGGGACCATTTGGTTTTTCCGTTCCATCCTCATTTGCCTTATAATTATCAGAATTAATATGATTCTTTTCTGCCATCTGTTTTATAGCTTCAAGCAGTTCCTTTATCTGTTCTTCTGTTAATCCGGCAAAAAGATCTACTAAATCCGGGGCAATAATTTCAACCATCTGGTCTGTATATTTTTTCCCCTCGGTTAATGTATTGGATAAAACGAAGTTTCCAATTAAGGATTCACACTTTTTTAAGTTATCTACTACCGACTGCTCTGCTCTTTTGTGAAACTCTTTGGGATAAATACCCATTGTCGCAATAATATTGAACCCGTCTAAGTAACTATTAATCTTATTCGGATATTGTTCCCCAGTATCTTCCATCCAGTTTTTTATGTTGTACCAATCCCGGTACTTTATTATGCCAGGCTTATTGTTACACAGGATATTTTCTATCCTTCCATCTTCAATACAATTCATAAAATACTGAACAAATTCTACTACGGCTTTTTTATAAAGAGTAATCCCCTTTGCCTTTGCTTCTTTTTCAAAAATAGAACACGCACTAAGTATACATTCTTTATATTTATTAAAATCCGTGTATAAAACATGAGAACACTCATGGTATAGTAGAAATTTTAAAACACGCAGTAAATCTTTAAGATTCATCTGTTTTGCTTCTGCTTCGGTAACTGATACCATAATTGTATCCTCATTATTGGTAAACGATCCGTAATCTCCAATTTTTACATAAAGATTGAAACGGTTCATAACGTCAGTACCAAGGTAAGAATACGCTAATTTAATAAGGATTGCGTTTTTTACTCGCTCAACCCATTTTGTTAATTTGTCAATGTTCATTTCTTTTCCTTTCTAGGTGCTATAAGATTCTACCCTTATAGCACCATGCTTCTTATTTTCCTGCAACTTTTACTTGATCTGATTGTCTACAGCTTCCATCAATACCTCTAACTCATCACTGTTTTGTACTGTATTTACTACACATTCCTCAACAGCTTCGGTGATCGTATACCCAAGTGCTATTGCTTCTACTGCACGCTTGAATCCTCTGACATTCAGACTTCCTTCTGATACCTGACCGGAATCCACCAGATTCATAAATTCACCATAAATATTGTTAAGAGTTGTATAGGTTTCATCCGGTAATGAGAAAATTGGTTTTGCCTGTCTTAATAGAGCGGTTATATTCGGTGTCTTATCAAGGATTATACAATCACATCTTGACATCAACGCTCCATTTTGCTGCTGGGTTCCGATGTATTCCCCACCAAGCGTATTCTGTGTTGCTCCAACGATCAGGCTTTTCGATATAGGTACATTTCCCATATCGGTGATGTACATATAATCCGTATGACCATCAATAATATCGTTGATTGCTGATGCTAACGTGTTAGGATCAGAATAATTCATCTCGTTTAAAAGAAGTATTACTCCAACCCCTTCATTTGCAAGCATCATAGCCTTTGTGATCTGCCCTGGAGAAAGCACCAAGGATGGTGACATTGCCTTACTGACCTTTTCTACAAATTCTGATGCTTCGTCTAACCACTTATATCCATTGTTGTCAATATTGGCTGTGACGGATAAAAATGCACTTGCTCCATCTTTATTGATTCCGTCTTTCAACGTATTATCGGTACTGGCATGACCGAAAATATCTGCACTTGTCATTCTCTTTGAACAGGTCAGAGAGATCAACTGACAGTTTAGCAGCCATGCAACTGTTTCCCAAGCGACATTTTTTCCTGTTGATTTATGTCCTTGTAAGATCAGGTTATGACCACAGATGATATGGACAAGCATTTTCTCAATCAGTTTTTTTGTCGCTGATCCGGTATTTCCAACCCCTTTGTAAGTCGTTTCCGGTTTTTTGATGTTACATCCATCTGGCTGCCTACGAATCTGATTCAGATATAGTAAGAAAATCGGGTTTTCCTTTAATATCCCTTGTGATTTTAAATAACGCACACGTTCATCCAGTTCTGCTTCTTCAAGAATCCCAAGGTCTATAATGTCCTTTTCATCCCTGATCCCAAGGTTGTTTACTGTCGTCTTTTTACATTCAGCTTCGGTTTCTTTTTCAACGACTTCTAAAATCAAAGCCTTTCCGGTTTTTCCAACGATATAACACACGCAATTTTTTATAGCTTCTAGTTCCTCTATTGCTGCATATGTTATTTCTACTGAATCTTTCACTTCCTTTTCGCCGCCTTTGTTGTCCTTGCTTGAAATTTTGGCTACAAGGTCGTTTTCCTGACACGAAGGATTCTTATAGACCGCATATCTTTTCCCTGAAAGTCCGGTGCTAATTTGTTCTTCCTTTATATACACCTGATTTTCACTGTTTCGCTCAGAATACATATTGTAATCTTCTGCATTAGAAAAGAAATCATTAATAGATGTTGTGTCAAATGATTCTCCTTTTAGATATTTTGTTGCTTTTAAATAAATTTTCTTCTCTTCCATTTTTTCGCTCCTTTTTTTGTTCCCTATTTGGGTTATTTTGTTCTACATGTATATAATACGAACATCTAGGGAAAAATAATAAGTAGGTCTGTATTTTTTTAAAAAAGATAAAAAAAGATGCTGTCATGTTCCATACAACATCTTTTTTTCGTTAATCATATTTAACTGAAACCTTTTTTGCTTTTTGTTTCGGTTTTGCGTTCTGGATTGGAATACTTCCATTGCCAGACTTTGCTCTATTCCCTATTCTTTCATAATAGAACTTCTCGTAAATCTTCTGTTTATTTCTAATTTCTTCCTCTTCCAGTTCTATCTGTTTTTGCTCTACCTCATTCTCATAATTTTCTATGAACTCATCTATTTGCTTTTTCAAGCCTTTATCAATAAATGCTGCAATTCCATCTCTGGCTCTTTGCAAGGTACTGTCTTTGACAATACTATAGGTGATCTCAGAAAACTCCTTATAAGCAAGATTTGTTCCTGTATATAAACTTTTAGTTGTTTCTATATAGGTTGTTGTTTCGGTTGAACCTCTCTGCATATTCCCAATAAGGGAAAATTTAGGATTACTTTCGCCTTTTCTTTCCTCAACAACATCTACTTCACCGAACAGCTTTTCATAATACTCACGATCTTTAGCTGAAATGCCCGGAAATACAACATTATTTCTTGCGTTTGATGAAATACTCTCTAGTAGCTTTTCGTTGTTTTTTCCATTTCCGAGTTCCGACCTTGCCTGCGTTGCCATTGTTACGGAAATCCTATAACTTCTGCCCTGTTCAAGCACTGGGGTAAATGATTCTGTTACAAATTTTTGAGCTTCATCAATCATCAGATAGTTGACCTTTTTTCGATACTTCTTTTTTCTTCTGAACGCTGCAGCTTGATAATTGAAGATAAAGAAATATCCCAAATAGGACGACAGTTCCCCCAAAGCTCCCTGTTCTGTTGAAATAAAAATACACTGTCCATTTTTTAAGGCTTCATCAAAATTGATCTGCGACTTCCCATCTTCCGGGTTCAAGACCTTTCTTAAATACTTATTCTGTATCAATTTGGATACCTGTGTTCTAATTCCTGACGTATTTTTATATGTGATCGAGGTTTCCTTGTAATATTCATTCATAAAGTAGCTTGCGACATCTTCATTTTGCTTCTTTACACTCTCGTCAATCGTTGGAAGCTTTGTGAATTTTCTTATTAATTCTTCTCCTCTCCGATTCGGATTATTTAATATATCTGACAATGTTATGAGTGTTGCTGGCATTTCCGTTCTCTTTGTTTGTGGATTGTAATATGCTTCTTCCAGTCGTTTTACAACCATCAGTGAATTTCTAATCAATACATCTGCCAAATCTTTAAAATACGTCTGGGAATCCGGTGTTAATAACTGGAATGTGGTTGACAATGTTTCTACTACCTGATCCTCTACTCCATCTAACACATTAAATGACGGACAGTTCGGATCAATCGGGTTAAAAAGTATTGCATCCTTTCTATTGTATATTTTGCAGAACCCATAAGCTGTTTCTGCAAAATCCCCTTTCGGCTCCATGATCGTAACTCCACGATTTTTAACAACATCCTGTAATGCGATAGGGATTAGAACCTGAGATGTCTTACCACAACCTGTAGGTCCATCTACGAACATATGTAGCAGACGATCATTTCCTTTCCACACCACAGGATTCCCGGTTTCCGCATCCGTACATAATACTACATCTCCATTTTCTACATCGGAATCGTCCTTTGGAATCCCAAGTCGTTCTATTATTTCTTCCATATTTATTTTTTTTATCGTCTGGTCAATCTTAACCCTGCCTGCAAGATAAATACTAATTCCGCATATTATAACAATCATGTATAAAAACATAGATATTGGAATTGGGATTTGACGATTAATTGACGTTGAGAGTGAAAACAATCCCTTATGTACAAAAGCAATCATCCATAAAACCAAATTTGCACGAATTTGGAAATAATATAGTCGGTATTTCGGGGTATAGTCTTTAAAAAATAGAAATGCTATTATTTCTAGTATTGGAAATAATAAGTAAAAGATAGTGGGGATAGATATAGGGAGAAGCATCCATGAAAGATATGCTCCTGCTACCACACATTCAAATATAATACAATAGTCCGATAGTTTTTTTACCACGTTTTGAATAACAATCACCTTCCTTTGCTGTGATTATACGCTAGATTTTAAAAAAAAGCTATAAAAAACAACCCCTATTGTTATGAACGATACAATAGGGGCTGTGATATTTTGTCTATTATTTTTTTGATTGTGTCAACGAACTCTCACTCTAAGTCCATCCAGTTTTACATCGTTGTGTCCAACAATATAATAATCAGTTCCATTATTTTCTACTCTACTGATTCCCCATGTCTTTATTGGTTCAAAATCACCATCTTTGTTCAGAAATTCGTCAATGTATAAAAATTCAATTCCGCAGCCGCAGGTGTAGTATATTTCTCCATTTTTTGTTCCGTATCTTCCATCCGGTCTTAAATATAATGTATCTTCAAATTTCACTGGTCTATTCAAATATTTTACTACTTGTTGAATGTCAGATAATTTACCCAATATCTTTCTGTATTCTTCTGCTAATAATAAATCGTTAGGATTCCTAGCATCATAATCAAACCCAGAAAAATCATCTTCACTGCAATTAGATGCTGTCAACACCCTTGTTATTTGTTTTTCAAGATTGACCATTTCTTTGTTAAGTTCTTCTATATTCATATGTTTTCTTGTAGTGTCTGATGTCCTATCCACCTACTACATCTCCTTTCCTAATATATTGTTATCCAAAATTTTTGTTATTATATATATATTAATACTTTTTATATAGCAAGTAACAATATATATATAATATTTATATTATTAGAATATACTATCTTCATCTAAAATAACACGGTTTTCACGAACGTACTTTGCGATTACCATATTTAAAGCAGAATTATTTGATATTCCCTGGGCTTTATTTATCATCGTAAAGGCATTGTACATTTTCATGTTTACCTTCGCAGATATTTGTTTGTCCTTTGCTCCATCCTTTGATATAATCTGTTCTACAGGTGCTTTTCGTATTACATTGGAAGCCTCTTTCTCCTGTTCTTCTTTGAACTTTTGAAGTTCTTCCTCTTTCATACTATCTATTAATCTTGTTTTCGCCATAGTTTATACCTCTTTCCTTAATACTTATTATATGGTTAGTATTACTTTTTATCTTTATAGTATACTTTGATATATAGTAAATATTACTACAGTTTAAAAGCTATTTTCATATATTCTTTTGCCGCAGGCACTTTCCTGTTTGATAAGACTACTGGTTTACCATCAACAATAGCTCTGTTCACATCTGCTGAATCCTTTATCACTCCTAATACTGGGGCTTTTTGCTCCAACATTGCTAATACATCCTGATTATCATTTATCTTCACCTTATACATCGTAGCAATTATGCCGGAAAGTGTCAGATCAGGATTCAACGACCTGTCCCCATCTCCACTCTGTACATCCTTTATTGTACTTATTAGTGCGTTCAAACCTCTGTAAGCAAGGTATTCTGTCTTTACAGGAATGACCACCTCATCTGCAGCTACAAGAGCATTGATCAGAAGTGTACCTAACTGTGGTGGACAATCAATAAAAATATAATCAAAATACGACTTTAGTGTTAATACTGCTTTCCTTAGTTGTACATCACTATTTCTACCAACAACTAATTTTGTTTCTGTAACCGCTAAATCAATATTGGATGGAATGATATATAAATTATCCAAGCCTGCATTTTCTACATTGAAAGCACATTCCGCAGCACTTATCTTCCCATCAAATAATTTACATACATTGTAATCCTCAAATTCTTTATCATCAGGGTTTAAACCGCAACAAATTGTCAAACTAGCCTGTGGATCAAGATCAATCATAAGTACCTTTTTCCCATCTAATGCTTTTGCAGTTGCAAGGTTGTATGTGGTAGTGGTTTTTGCTACACCGCCCTTTTGGTTTGCTATTGCAATAACTTTCATCTATAATTCTCCTTTCTCAAATGAGTATACTTAGTATTACTTTTTATATAATAATTATATTATGTAAAACACATTGTACACTGCTAATCAAATACCGTCAATAGGGTTTTCATAATATATTCAAAAATATTATACAATAAGTATTACTTTTTATATGTTATTACATCAGAAAGTAATACTTTCCATATTCCAAGTATATACCCTATTGCACCGCTGCAGGCGAATAGTCCATAAGGGGAAGAAAACAACTTCTGTATTAGGGCAGAGTTTTCCTGTAGAGTTGTTCAACCTATGAGTGCGGTTTTCTACGCATCTGTCATGGATATTTATAGCATGGTCTGTCAGCTTCCACACCGCACACTGTATCTATGTTGCGTCAGACTATAAAAAAATCACTAAGGAAACATTACTCATGCTTTCATATAAAATGTATTACTTTTTATATAAAGATTATATTTTCACCTCAAATTCATTTTTTTATTATATTTTTTTTAAAATTTCTGTAATATATAACTGTACAACAAAATAGGGCAAATAGCCCACATAAAAGGAAAGGAGCGAAAGAGATGTCAATGATTTATAAGACAGATCAGAAAAGCGGAACAATTTTACCAATCTATTCAAATGGTAATTCAGTTATGATGCGTGTTGACAACGAAGATGTTGATATTACAAATCTTCTTGAAACAGAAGAAGCCGGAAATATCAGACATGTCGGCAGAGCATATGGTATTGTGAAAGATTCTGAAACCATAAACATCTGTTGTTTTTGCCAGCTTCATACTCATTCTGAATACTCAATATTAGATGGTTTAAGTTCCATCAAAGAAATTGCTAAAAAAAGTTCGGGTGTGACTGCTGTTACAGATCACGGTAACATCTACAGCCTGTTAAAGTGGCAAAAGGCTATGAAGTCGGAAAGAAAAAAGGCTATCTTTGGAAGCGAAGTCTACGTTGAGAGTTTTCTTACTGGTGAAAAAAAAGGTCAACACCTTATTTTGCTTGCTAAGGACGAAATTGGAAAGAAAAATCTATTTATTCTTTCCAGTAACTCTTACTACAACTTCTATAGAAAGCCGCATGTATCCATCTCTGACCTTAAAAATTACCATGAAGGTCTGATTTGCACCTCTGCCTGCATCGGTGGAGAGATCGCAAGCACGATCTTGAATGATTATGAAGCTGCTAAAAAGGTTGCATCTGAATACAAGGCAATTTTTAATGATGATTATTACCTTGAAATTCAAAGACATGGACTTGCAAACGAAGAACAGATTAACAGCTTGATTTTAAAACTTGCGACCGAATTAAATATCAAGGTTGTGTGTGCGAACGATTCTCATTATCTAAACAAAGAAGATCAGTCTGCACATGAGATTCTATTATGTATCAACCAGAAGAAAACACTGAAAGAAGATCATTTTTCCTTTTCCGGTGATGGGTACTATTATAAGACCGATTCTGAAATGATACAGGACTTTTGGGATATACCAGAGACTATCGCAAATACCTTTGATATTGCAGACAAGTGTTCACTTGAAATCGAAACAGGAACCTATCATATGCCGAAATATCCATTACCAGAAGGGGTTTCTGATGATTCTTACTTTTGTGAACTCGTTGATAACGGTTTCAAAAAACGGTTTAAGGGAACATCCTATTATGATAATCCAGAATACAAGAGCAGACTGGAATATGAAAAGAATGTTATTATCTCAATGGGATTTTCTTCATACTTCCTGATTGTATGGGATTATGTAATATGGGCGAAGAATCATGGAATCTTAGTAGGACCCGGTCGTGGTTCTGCAGGCGGTTCCTTAGTTGCTTACTGTATGTTCATCACGGATTTGAACCCGATCGAATATGGACTGCTGTTTGAGCGTTTCTTAAACCCAGACCGTGTATCTATGCCGGATATTGATGTGGATTTTGAAGATAGCAGGAGAGAAGAAGTTATAAGCTATGTTAAATCCAAATATGGAGAGGATTGTGTATGCAACATTATCACCTTTGGAACTATGCAGGCAAAAACTTCTATCCGTGATGTAGGAAAGATTACGGACAATAGCATCTTGGCAGATCAGGTAAAATCAAAATTTCCAGATGATGCAGCCAGTATTGATGATGCATTAAATTTTCCTGTATTTTCTGATTTTATCCATTCAGACAAAGTTACAGAACAGTTTCTTAACGTAGCAAAGGAACTTGAAAATACAACCAGACAGACAGGTGTTCATGCCTGCGGTATTGTGGTTTCAGATGCTCCGCTTAAAAATTATATGCCAACAGCACTTGTCAAGGATGGCAACAACAAGGATGAAGATGTAAAGCTATTATGTTCTCAGGTAACAATGGCAGAGGTTGAAGAACTTGGTTTGCTAAAGGCAGACTTTTTGGGCTTAAAAACACTCTCTGTCATAGGTAATACACTGGAAGCTATAAAGAAAAAGAGGTCAGATGAAGGTTATACTGCATTATCCTACTACAGAGATATTCCGATAGATGATCCATATGTATATGAGGAATTATCAAAAGGTACAAGCTATGCAGTTTTCCAGATTGAATCTCCCGGAATGAGGAATCTTGTTTCCGGACTATTTGAGGATGTACCAGTACGGTTAAGAGCCTTAGAGAAAGAATATCAGCTTACTGGATATGGAGAACGGACAACTGGAAACGGAACAGACAAACAGGGATTCAATACTGAATTAAAAAGGTTCGGAAAGGAACTGTTTGAACGTATCATAGCTGGGGTTGCTCTTTATAGACCGGGTCCTATGGATTACATACCAAATTATCTTGAAGGAATCAAACACCCGGATCAGATCACATATGACACCCCATTACTGGAAGAAATATTAAAACCTACTTATGGGGTGACAATATACCAAGAACAGGTAATGTTCATTGTCCGGAAACTTGCGGGTTTTACAATGGCACAAGCGGATGTGATCAGAAAAGCCATGGGAAAGAAGAAGGAAGAGATTCTGGCTGAGTACAAACCGTACTTCATCTATGGTTCTAAAGATGCTGTAGACGAACACACTGGAGCTAAACTAAACATCCCTGGATGCATCTCAAATAACATCCCAGAGGAAACAGCTAATAAGATCTGGATGTCCATGCGGGATTTTGCCAAATATGCGTTCAATAAAAGCCATGCTGCAGATTACGCAGTAATAACAATGACTTGTGCGTGGTTGAAGCATTATTATCCAGTAGAGTATATGGCAGAAGAAATCAATATCTATATTGACAACACGGATAAGATGCGGGCATATATCGGGATCTGTAAACTGATGGGAATTTCTATTCTGGAACCAGATATAAACAAAAGCTGTTCTACCTTCGTTTCATCCGGTAATAATATCCGGTTTGGATTGAAGGGCATCAATGGTATTACGAAAGCATCTGTTATAATCGAAAACGAGAGAAAAGCAAACGGAGATTACAAGTCTTTTCAGGACTTCATAGAGCGTGGTATTGCTGCCGGAATCAAAAAGGCAGAAATCGAAACCCTGATCATGGTCGGATGCTTTGAAAGATTTGGAAAGACAAGAAGATCGTTAATTCAGATATTACCGCAGATGATCAACGCAGCCAAAGAAAATGTTAAAGAACTCGGAAGCGACCAGCTAAATTTCTTTGACACAGGGTTCTTAACCAAGATGAAGTACATAATTGACATACCAGATTTTCCAGAATACTCGGAAAAGGATATAGCGAAAGAAGAACACGATAAATGCGGGTTGTATATTACAAAGCATCCACTTGATATTTATAACAAAACGCTTAGTAAGTACAATGTTGAGCAAATCGGCTTCCTCGATCACGACCAGAGTTATTCCCACATTTACATTGCAGGAGTAATAACGAGCATCAAGTTGGTTTATACAAAAAAGGATCAGCTTCCTATGGCAACAATGACGGTGGAAGATAAGACTGGTTCCATATCGGTCACAGTTTTTCACGACACTTATATGTCCTGCATGTCAGCTTTGGTTGAAGATTCCTGTGTTCTTCTCTCCGGAAACGCAGAGAACAACGAAGATTATGGATTCCAGCTTATAGCAAGAAGTGTTTCCAATCTGGAAGTGTTAGAGCAGACCCAGGATAAAAAAGTATATCTCAGATTGCCGAATTTTGATTTTGTAAACGAGATCAACCCTGTGCTTTCAAGCCATCCCGGTAAGACACCGGTATATGTCCAGATTGACAAGAAGCTATATCAGATGCCGACATCCGTTACTGCCGATCCCGGCTTTGTTACCGATATTGCATCCACTGTTGGAACAAACAATATCATCATTAAGTGAAATAGGATATGAAGATAAACCTTTACATCCTACAAATAAATTAACTATGGCAAATAGCCAACATACAAAAAAGGAGTGATAAAAATGAATATTGGTAATTTCATTTTAGGCTTTGTATTTATTGCAAAAGCACTAATGATAATTACAACACTATGGTTTTTGGGAATTGTATTGTTAAAAATATTGTCCATGTTTCGGACTATAATCGACAAAACGGTTGCCAAATTCTACTACAGGAGATTTTTGTATCTGTGTAAGCCACACAAAGAAAAAAGGAAATGGGAAACTGATTCTGATTCAAAACATTTTGTCCCAGAAAATATTCCACATCCATTTTTCGATAAGCTTCTTCATTCTAGTGGTTTTGCTCCAGATGAGTGTCAGATCCAGGAAGATAAAAGAGAAGAAAGCTGCTCAGACGTAATTCTTACACCACCCGGTTCATTCCGAAATGTGAAAATGCAGACTTTAAAAACAAGTTTGATCCCGGATGATGCTGATATTATTTATGATCAGGCAGAGTGTGCGAGAGCAGTTTTTGAAAACGAACTATCAGAAGCAACAATACAAGCGGAGATAGAAAGCAACACGAAGCTATCCGATAACGCAGTATTTACAGATTCAGAAATATCATACAGCGGAAGTTGTTTTGATGCCTTGTAATCACCTATTGAGGGTTTGCTATAAAAAGCAAGCCCTTATTTTTTTGTCCTCTATTTCTCATTTCTTAACGGAAATCAGCGTAATATCCCCACCTGTATCTTAAAATAAATCATGTGAAAAAGATAATTCCAAATAATCAAAAAACCATTATCATTCCTTGCTTTTCCGCTTATTTTGAAAGGTACGTTTTGTGGTACGTTTTAAGGTTCGTTTTCAAAAATCCGTCCTGTACCCTGTTTCGCTCCTTTATGTATTTAAAAAAACAAATCCTGTTATCAATCCACAACTCGTGCTGTAGAACTTATCCTGTATCACTTACCCCCCCATCCAGCTTCAAAAACATCTTTTCTGACCTCTGTATCACCTGTATTTTCTCATATATTCCCCTTATTTCCCCTTGTTTTTCTCTCACTACTTACCCTAATTCCCTGCTAACTTCTTTCGGTCTATTAATCCATATTGCTATTTGTACAGCAAGCCATTTTTGTTATCCATCTTTGTAAGCTGTTTATTTGCCCTTATTTGCGTTTTCTACTTTAAGTGGCATATTTATACCTAATCGAAGTTAAAACAGCTCTAGCAGGCGAATTAACACCTCTATGAGCATCTTATAACATTCTGTTAGCGTCTACCCCCCTGTATATTGCCAAATTATGCCATCAAGAGAGGATACGAGAGTGAAAATCCCCCACCAATGCGATCATGCATCCAATTCATTCTAAAATAGTGGCAAAATAGTGGTAGATACATTGGTAATACACTATTGTTGCATTAATAAAACACTAATAATACACGAATGAATAACGTATCTTTAGTGTTAAATACATTACTAATGCGTTGTAAGTACATTAATTATTAATTAATTATTAACGTACTTACAACTATGTATCAACTATATATTTGTTATAAATTAGTCTATTATACGTTATATATACACTATTTGTTAATGTGTTATTAATGTCTATATAACGTACATATAACGTATTGTTCTTTTCTCATTAGCGTATCGTGTATTTACCACTATCTTTTCACTATATTTTGTGGCTGCCCGCCGCCCTGATGGGCGGCGAATCCCATTTTGGTAAAAATCGAAATACACTCTGGTTCTCTCCAAAATACCACCCGTTGCTATTGTTTCCACTTATGGAATAAATCGGTATCTTCCCAGATGGGGAATTTTTTTACCCATATAGAGAATGATCTTATGCAGGGCTGCTCCCGACTGCAAAAAATATAATAGTCAAAAAATTTCTAGGCAGTCGGGAGAGCTGCCATCTGGGAGAAATATCTCCACTTAATATTGGAATTGAATCTGGTTCGATTGTGGAATAATGAATAGAAGTGTACGTTTTCCATCTGGATTTTGTTTTTTTATATCTCCTTTGTTCTCCAAAATTCCAGTTCAGAAATGAACACAAAGGTAATCTTCAAAGAGAACCGTGATCAAAATGGTTCTCTTTTCATATTTCCTTTGCTGTTCCATTCCAGAACTGAAATTTTGTTTGATCTACCATTTGGTTTTTTTTGCATTTTGGAATTATTTTGGAATTTAGAATTTAGTGAGAGTGGCAGACATCTGGGATCTGATTTGTATACCCCATATGGTTTTCAAAAATTCCAGTTCAGAAACAGAACACCAAGAACATCCTCAACTAGAACCGTTCAAGATGGTCCGTAGTTTCGTATCCCCTTGGTGTTTTTTTCCAGAACTGAAATTTTTGGGGTGGTTTCCCCATTTCGGGGAAATAAGGGTTGGCGGCTCTGCTAAAAAACAAAAGTTCTTTTTTTACTTCTGGCAGAGCCGCCGGAGAAAAAAGAGTGAAAAAAATACCCAGGGCAAATTATGTCTCTGGGTATCTCTTCTTTAGTTTTCGTTGAAGCTGTAGTATTTTCGACCACCTACTATTACATGATCTAACAACTCGATTCCAACTGTCTTACATGCTTTTTTGATCTTTTCCGTGACTTCTGCATCCGCTTTCGATGGTGTAACTTCGGCAGAAGGATGGTTATGAACAAGGATCGCACTGGAAGATCCCATTAGAAGCAGGCGAACAAGCAGGCTCTTTATTGGGAAATAACAAAAATTGCTATCTCCCTTTGCGACCTCGCACACACCAAGCACCTTGCCTTTTGTATTCATTCCGAGAATGTATACATATTCCTCTGCTTTCATGTGCAGCCGCATAGCCGATCTGCAGAATCTTGCAATCTCATCGGGAGAATTTATGGTTTCCTTTTTGGAACCATACTCATACGTTTCCTTTACTACTAATTTTGGTCTTTGACTTGTCAGTTCAACGTCATACTCCTTAATCTTCATTATTTCGCTCCTTTTCTTTGTTCCCTATCTGGGTGATTTATTTATTATTCTATATATATAATACTGCTATATCTGCATAATATATAATACTGATACATTATTTTTTTAGGTCAGATGTGATGCTCGATGCGTCTTTTCGGTTTTCTCCATGTTTTTTTTCTTTTCGTCTGCGGTTCCGCAGCCATAATCCATCCTTTTTTCAATATCCATTTCAGGGAGAGCAAATAATTTCGTTGACGAAAATTCATTCATATGGCATCATAATTCTATCAGGGTGAGTTGGCATCCTTCTTTGAAAGAGAAGTAAACTGGTGCTGGAAACTGTACAGCGTATATATCATATAAAAAGGCAGTGTACAGTACCAACCTTGTGATTTGACGCTTTGTAGGGGTACGGTTTTGCAAGGCTCCAAAGGACAGTAGCCTCCGCTTTATCTACTCGCTCTGCTTTGTAGGGGTACGGTTTTGCAAGGTTCCAAAGGGGAATCTGGAAATTGATTTGGATGAACAGACCCTTGTAAGGTTACGGTTTTACAAGGTTCCAAAGGCTAACACTAATTGTGTCTTTTTGATTTAAACCCTTGTAAAGTTACGGTTTTACAAGGTTCCAAAGAAGGCGATTTTATAGGTTGTGTGAAACGCCCCTAATGTTTTGTTGGTAAGGAGAAAAAATGGCTTTTATAACACCAATCGGTATAAAAATAAGCTATGAATATTCAGATCTAATCAGAGAATTGAAAGCAGATATTGAAGAATTTGGCGGCAACAGGATCGTTGATGTCTGGTGTCTGGATAATTCCGGAATTACTTTGTATAAAAACTATGATTTCTTGGTGGATGGTATGCCGATTAAGGAATCAGAACTTGAACCGGGAGAGTACATAAGGAAAATGTCCATGAGTGCATTGCTTGTACTCTTGGAGAAACAAAATGAAATTCTATAATTTCCACTATTGGATTTTTTAGGAGATAATCGGGGTGAGTTGGCATCCCTCTTTGAGATAGAAGTAAATTGGTACTGGAAACTGTACAGAGCATAGAATGAAAAGGCAGTGTACAGTACCAACCTTGTGATTTGACCCCTTGTAAGGTTTCGATTTTACAAGGATCCAAAGGTGTGGAATATTATTATACATTGTATGATAAACTTCGTAGGGTTACAATTTCACAAGATTCCAAATGATTGTTAAACTTATAAGTTTTGTGAAGCACCCCCTTGTAAGGGTACTGTTTTGCAAGATCCCAAAAGATTTAATATGGGGGTGGGATATGATTCGCAAATTCGATATTTTTTTTAAAGCCGGAATTTTCTACGCTGTCTTATCCAGCGTCAACCAAGATCAGATCATGGTCATTCCTTTGTACAACCCAGACAGGCTCTTGTTCTTTCCAAGTTCAGAAACAAAAAACTATATTCGGACATGTACAAAGGATGAGAGAGTGGCTTTGACCTTGGCTGCGGAAAAAATTCTGGAATAGAAAAATGGGGTGTTGTTTTACCAACATCCCATCTTTTTGTTTTCCATATTTTTTTTATTCGGCTACGTCTAGCATGAGCATGGTGCCTACATCGGATAGATAATAGTCCTTATTGCAAAGGACCTTATTGTATTCCGCTTCACCCTGAAACTCATCTACAACCTTCTTTTCTTCCTCAGTCATATCGGAATATTTTACCTTGCCATATGTTGGCGGCAGCCATCCCTTGTACTGTGAACCAAAGATATTGAATTTCTTCAATAGTTCTTCGTTTGTAAAGGTGAAGTGACAGGTTCCTTTTTTGTAAAAGGTTACAGTGAAGTATTTCAACCGGATATTTTTTGTCACACCCATTTTTTCTGCACCTCTCATTGTCTCATACAAATCTATAGATTCAGTTAATCCGCCATCTAAATAATTAAAGCATTTTTCGATGTCCGACAACTTTCTGCATACTGTGTATCCCGGATCAAATCTTTTTGTATTTCCGACATAAGTGTAAGTAAACGCATCCATCGGAAGGATTACCTTTTTGTTGATGATCCAACTTTTATTCGTTTTCCAACCATTGTAGTAATGGACATTGGCAGACGTTTCATCATACCATGAGTGCTTATGGCTCATCTCGTCAAACAAACTTATGATCGCATCCTCAATTCCTTTTACTACATTTTTCGTCATACTGATCTTCATTTCGTAAATGTTGTAAAGAGAAAACTCATAGTTTCTAAGTTCACCAATACGTCCACTATACTCTGTCTGCAAGTTTGATGTCAGCTTCCCTGTAAACTTCGGACTGGATAACAGTGCGTTCCAGTATTTTTCCCTTACATCTGAGATGTATCCATTAACACTTGCTTTCTCGTTTCCGTAGCCATTTTTCAGCGACAACATGCATCCACCAGTCTGTACGGTTTCCCCTTTTTCGTTTTTTTCAAAGCAGTTTAAAATATAGGGAGAGAGAGCATTATATTCTCTTATAAGTTCTACCCCGGCTCTTACTTCCATTTCATACTGAGCTACGATACTTTTTATGAAATCTTTTTCTGCAAGCCATTCCTTTTCATCTGCCCGGTATTCCACCTCTGTCTTTGCCTTTATTAGTGCATCCCAGATTTTGGAATTTCTCTGTACTTCCGGCATGATAACCTTTATTAATGCGATCTCCACATTTGTTGTCCGTTCTCCTTCTAAAAATGCATCCTGCAAATATATAATATCCGCATGGTTTTCAGAAAGAATATGAAGAAGTTCCTTCCTTTCATTGGTATACGGATTCTTTAGTGTTTCCGCATTAAGGATACAGATAATAGCTCCACCATTCCTTTCCTGTAACTGGATTGCTTTTAGCAGATGGCTACATCCATTTGAAAATGGCGGGTTCATAATGATTAGATCATATTCTTTCATGGTCTTGTATGTTAAAAAATCATCGTGTACCACCCGGTATCCTTTTCCTGTTAAGACGCTCTGTAAATCCTTATTGATCTCGATACAATCTATATCAGGATCATAATAGCGGTATTTCATTGCTTCTTTCACAGCGTCTACAATGTCACCTTTTCCTGCAGATGGCTCCAATATGGTTTTTAATTTTCCAAATTTTACCCCATCAAGCATTTTTGCAATCACAGTCTTATTAGTTGGATAGAAGTCTTTTAATGTATTCATATTTTTTTCTCCTTTTCTTGTCTGCCAGAAGGCAGACGATTTTTTTTAAAATTCCTCTGCCTTTTTTTGGCAAACTCAATTAAGAGTTATAACTTCCATATATGGAATTGTCAGATTACATCTGATTTATTCGGGATCAGTTTTCTTTTCTTTATACCCTGTCTTGGTTAGTTCGATATTTTCTGTTTCGTTTACAACAGGACGTAAAAACCCTTCCTCTCTTTTGTAGAGTAGGAGAGTATTTGATAACAAACTCTTGTGTCTTTTACTCCATCCAGTATTTTTTATCCCAGATAAAACCATATAGTTTACATCCGTTACTTCCGTAATGAAAACATCATCTTCACAGAAAGCCCACAAGTAAATGTCATTATTAACCAGCTTTGCAGCCTTTTTTATAACATTCAGATAAAGCAGGCAAACCGCACCAAACTTATCTGACCTTGTTTTTGGAATCACCATCTGTTTTCCCTCTATGATTTCCAGCTTCACATCCAGTTTTAATACCACTTTGGTATTTTCATACGCTTGTTCATACAATTCTTCCTCTGTTATGTCCATGTCTTCTGCCATTTGCTTGTCAATTACAGACGACATAATCAGAGATTGTCCAGAGAATATGACAAGCTGATAGATAACTGCCATATCGAAAAAAATCCGGTGTGGAACATTTTTCAGATATGATTCTGTATTCTTTACCAGTTTGAAAACGATTACTCCATTATTTTTTAATAACCCGGAGTAAACTTTCTGCATTTTTTCATGTTCCTTTTTCTTTTCCTCTATTTCCACCTTTGTCTGATTTACAATATCTTCCAGATATTCTCCATAAAGAAATCTGGAGTATAAATCGTTTACATAGATTTCTGTAGGAAATGGGGTATGATACTGGTCAAAAGCTACAATTTCGTCTAAAAACTCCTTTCTTTTCCGAACTTCCAAATCATCATCCATACAACTCATTAAGATCTGGATAAACTGTTTATAATCCATTTTTTCTACTCCTTTCTTTTGTACCCGATCTGGGTTATTTGAAAACAGGCAGCTTATAGCTGCCTGCCTTTTTTTGTTTTTTTGAGTTTATACAGCCTGCATCTTGCTTAAGGCTTCGTATGCATCCATAATCTCACCTGTTTCACGGTCGTAATAGTATACTGTATCAGACAGATAATCGGCTTCTTCAAGTACAGTCTCATTTACTTCATGCAGCATCTTATAAGCTTCATCTACATCTATTGCTGCCGCTCCGCATATAATACATTCATGGATAGAAGATGGAATAATCAGCAAATCACCAGATAACTGATTACTTAATTTTTCCATTACTTCTGTATTTAGTAATACCGTAGCTCCATTTATACCTTTTTTATTTGATGCAACATACAACTGAAATGGATTATTCGCCGAAGATTCTCTAATTGTACTTATCTGAGCATCAATCTGAGAAATTTCATACTTATGTCTTGACGGATCAGAAAAATTCTGTTTGGTACATTCAAGCTGTTCAATCCTCATATCTTCCATTGTCTGAACCTTTATTCCAAACAAGCGTTCCGTATTTGCTTCAGCATAAGTGAACAAATCCTGTTCGGTTATACCATCTGACATACAGTAGTTTGTAATAACTCCGCTCACAATCCCATCGCATGAATCATTAAACAGATACCGATAGATAACAGCAAGATCACAGAAATCCCGATGCGGAACCTGCTCTAAAAGGCTCCGGTTTTTTCCCTTGTTAATAAGCTGATAATATACTCTTTCTTTTATCAACTCAGGTGTCATATTTTCGTACTGTAGCAGATCGCATATCTCGTTTGAAATGCTTTCTGTCCATGTATCTGCTATTTCTCTTAAAATCTCATCTATCCCTTTTCCATCCTTATACTGTTCGTATAGGCTGTTCAGATATATGTTTGGAATGATTTTTGATCCTGGTCTTTTGATAGTCAAACAATCCATGGTCTGATTTACTTTCCTTATTTTGCTTAAAGTAATAACATTCTTTTTTTCTTTCTCCGGAAGAAAATCTCTGATATTTGCTGCTACATACTCCTTAAACTCATCATAATCCATCTTTTCCATAATTATTTTCGCTCCTTTTCTTTGTTCCCTTTTCGGGTAATTGCTAATGTTTTTTCTATGAGGGTTGTTGTTATCCAACCCTCACAGTTCTTACTGCAAACCAAGGTCAAAATTATCATTATCAAAATAACCGCCATCGTCTAAACCATAGTCACCGTAGTAATTCGGTTCCTGATAATTATTCTGGTTGTCATTCTGATAGTTATTCTGGTTGTAATTTGCTCCCTGATTTGACTGTGGCATCTGAGCCTGTCCGTTGTTCGGATTCTGGGTGTTCTGCTGATTGCGGTTATAATTTCTTGGTGCATTACCCTGTCCATTATCCCGCTGCTGATAATTTCCCTGATTCCGTCCATTTGGATTTGATGATGGCTGCCTGTTTGCTCCGTTGCTATTGTTCTGCTGTGGAACATTCTGGCTTGGAACATTCTGCTGCTGATTTGCTGCCTGATTCTGTTCCGTTCTCTTATTACCACCAAAATCCACTTCGTTTACGTTAATATCAAAGGTATAAACTGTCTTACCCTCGTTATTAACGTAGCTTCCGGGCTGGATTTTTCCGTATGCTACCATACTGTCTCCCTTTTTGAAGTTCTTTTCGACAAACTCTGCTGTTTTGCCAAACGCTACACATGAAATGAAGTCGGTTTCTTCCCGATTGTACTTGTTCTTGATCGCAAGACTGAACCGGACTACTGCCACCTGGTTCTGCTCCTTTCCATTTGTGTATTTTACCTCTGGATCTTTCGTGATCCTGCCGCCAAGTATAACTCTGTTAATGTTTACTGACATATTATTTGCTCCTTTCTTTTGCCCCTTTTCTGGGGGGGTATTTAATTGTTACATTTATATACTACTGATAGGAAAATGAATTTTATAAGGTTTTTTTAATTTTTTATTTTTTTTGGGGTGGATTTTTGTCAAAACACCGGAAAGAAAACACGATCACCAGTTGTTCCTAGAGGTCAGACGATGGAATATGATTGTGGGAGAGTAGTAGGTCGAAATTAAGGAAAAAAAGAACCCCCCCAGTGAAATCCACTGGTGGGTTCTTAGTTTTATCAGTCAGTCTAATTTTACACACTCTCTAAATTCATCATTGTCCCATACTATAACAACAAATGATGATAAGTCTTTTTTTTTAACCATTTATTAAATACCATATTTTCATATTGCTATCTGCCAGTCCAAGATAAATTTTAGTTTTCTTTGATAAATTCTGCTAATGCACACCCTGTACAAAGAAATCTGTCTGCCTTTTCATTCATCTGCCTACAAGCTCTACCATAATACCCACATATACAAGGTACATTACACTTGCTTTCATCACTTGCAATGTTGTTTCTGATACAATTTTCTTCAAATTCCTTTTGCTTTTCGCTTGTTATCGTTGGAAACATATAATCACTCCTTCTAATGAAACACGCATTTTGTTGCCCCACCCAACCTTGATCGGTTGGGCGGTACACTCATTTATCCTATTATCCTACATTGTAAAACAGTGTATTATAATTTTCATACGCATTTGATCCGTAATCTGTCCGTTCTTCCGGCTCATCCTTAATCGGTTCCGGCGGCTGCTCCTGTGTTTTTCCGCTATATGTGTAATTTCCCGACATCTGCATCCATGTTGCAAATGCCTGTATTCTTACCTTGATATATTCACACATTCCATACAGTTCATCAAAAGTGATTCCAACTGATAAAGCGTCCAATCTGCCAGCGGGAGCGAATAACCCTTCTTTCGTTACTCTTGCTTCTCCTTCCTCAATCTTAAAAATCACATCAGCATAGCGGCTTCTTGTTGCCGGAACGATTGATAAAATCCGGCATCTTGGCGGGTTTCCTTTAGAAGCAGGAGAGCCACCCTGTTTTGACCAAATTACCTGATTGGAGTTGTCCTTTTTGATCTTGTCGCACATCCGTTTGACTGAGCCATTATTAATATATCTGCATAACCCAAGCATCTCCGGAAGAGAAAGGAAGTAGCTGTATGTTTTTTCGATCCTGTTTCCTTTGTCGTTATTTACATTATATTTGGAAATTCTGATCGTGATTTTCTGGAAGTTTGGTTCTGGAGCTAAGACTTCTAAAAATACTCCATTTCCGTTTTTTTTGTATATCTGGTTTGCATTTCTTTCGTCATTATATTTTGCCATGAGTACCAAATCCTTTCTTATTTATTTTGTAATATTATTATACCACAATTACATATTATTTGTCAATTTTTTTAAGAAAAAAAGAACCAGATTTTTCTTCTGGTTCTTTAAAAAAAGGAGCGTATTTGCGGCGAATCCGCTGTTTCTTCTCGGTTCTTTCAACCTTGGATTAAATATACCACTTATATATTGTTCTGTCAACTATATATTGAAAAAAATTAAAGAAAAAAGACCAAGGCATTAAAACTTGGTCTTTTTAGAAAGGATTTAGTATCACTATTTATAATGTGACACTATGCTTTGTTATTCATCTCAATAATATATATACAACATTTTTGTTTTGATGTCAACTATTTTTTCCACAAGTGGAAAAATTAGCGGGTAATCCTAAAATGGAAGCCTTTCTTTTATGGTAGAAACAATGGGAGATATATTAACCCATGCCATATAAATCACTGCAATATAAAGGGCCATCCGGATCGCAAACTCGATCACACCACCAGTCTTGAGTATGGAAACAGAATACTTGCAGACCGGATTTAATACCGGAGATCCCTTTGGTGTCAGCATATCCAAAATGATGTGGCTGGCATATCCAAGTAGGATTCCAAACCCGAATAGGATTCCATACGGTCTGATCTCGGATGGAAGGATCATTGTCAGTAAAAATAAGGGAATCGAAAGTAAAGCCATAAATATAATAGAGTGTGTTCCCCGATGTTCAATAAACAATCGTATAAAGAAAGATAGAAATTTATGTTTATGGCTGACCTTGGAATTTTTTATGTCGATGTCTGGCAGAAGTGATCCTGCGATCGTAGATGCAATCAACACTCCAGATTGTAATAATCCAAAATCCTGTGTTTTATAAGTTACAATTCCTAATGATATAGCTGTGGCTGCAGCCATGTGTGTTTTTCCTTGCATTTTTTTCTCCTTTGGTTTTTTCTTATATTTTTATAATACAAATTCGTATTATTTTTTATAACAGGGGTGTTGTTCCCTTGTGTTTTCTATATTTTATCATATTATGCTTTACATTTCAATATAAATGTGGTATACTAGATATAGAAATTAAGATATGAATGTTTCCAAAGGTGGTGAAAAATTATTGAATGTATCAAATTTTACATCCGTTCCAATCGACAAGAAAAAGAGCGGAGCAAGGTTAAAAAAAGCTATGCACAAGAGCCATTTTACGATCCGTGATCTGAGCCTGTTTCTTGGTGTCAGTGAAACGGTTGTGAATAGTTGGATCTCCGGTACTTCGCTTCCTTCGGTTGCGAATCTGGTTCGGATTCGTCAGATCCTCGGTGTGAAAACGGAAGATATTCTGGCAGAAGCAAAATAAAACTGATAATTTGTCGTATAACAAAAGTATTATATTTACAGGTGGTGATCATATGTCTTACAGACAGCTTTCCTTTTTCGATCTGGATTTGTTGGAAAAGGAACCCGATGTACTATTAAAAGAAGGACAAACGGTATACAAGGTTATTTGTGGAGATGTAGAAGAACTGATCTACATTGGCGAAACATGGCTTTGTAACGAAGGAAAAGAAAGAGGGTATCAACTAAAAAGGGTAGCAGGATGCTACGATTGTACTTGGAATAAGGAAATTGGTTCTGTTGTTTTTTTTGACAGAAAGGAAGCGGAAACAGTTGCAGCGGCATACCTTAACAGCCATGATGTGATCCGAAGTTTAGACATTCACCCTGTAAATACGGTGGCATATAAATGCGGAGAGCGGACAGCGTTCTATTCGGAATTAGATAATGGATGCTACTACATGAAGAACTTTATGACATATCCATATCTGGTTCTAAAAGAGAATGGAAAGAAGATGTTAAAGAAATTCATGGAGCAGAAAGAAATTGCGACTGAAAAGGCAACCCTGCTCACCCAGTTTTCTCCGGTATATGAGAATATGTATAGAATCAGACAGGAATACGAGTGGGATTATTCGGTTGCACGTCAAACCTATGCGATCGGGTAATAAAAATAAAGAAAAGAGGTAAAATTATATGAACAAAGTTATGTTGATGGGAAGATTAACAAGAGATCCGGAGATCAGATATTCACAGGGCAATGACCAGATGGCTATTGCAAGATACACCCTTGCTGTTGACCGTCGTTTCAACCGGAATAATTCCGAACAGATCGCCGATTTTATTTCCTGCGTGGCTTTCGGAAAATCTGCGGAATTTGCAGAAAAGTATCTGCATCAGGGAACAAAGATCGTTATTACCGGAAGAATCCAGACTGGTTCTTACACGAACAAGGATGGAAATAAGGTTTACACTACGGATGTAGTTGTGGAAGATCAGGAATTTGCCGAAAGTAAAAATTCCAATTCTGGAAATAATAGCGGTTATACACCGGCTGGAAAACCTGATCCGGCAAATGCTAATCCGGCTGCTGGATTTATGAGTATTCCGGAAGGAATTGAGGATGATCTGCCATTTAAGTAAAAATGCAAAATGAGATTCCCGCTTACTGCAGTAATTGTGGTCGTAAATTAGGAAAGGGATGAGGAAAAATGAGTATAAAACGATATCTGGATGGTAATGAAACTGACACTGTACTTAATAAATGTCCTGTCTGCGGTGGAACACTGGAATATTGCAACCTGTATCAGATCTCACATGTATACAGAATATTAAAGAACGGAAAATTATCAAAGAGGTATTCAAAAAGAGAAGAAGGAAGTATGGATTGCGGTTTTATTTGCTGTAGTAATTGCAATTTTCATACAGATTGTGACTTAGATACTGATTGTGTAACTGGGGTTCATATATATGAGAGTGATTCCGGTTCATTTAGAATAATGAAGGTTGGTGGAGAAAAGTGAAGTTTGAATTAGACGAAAAGCAAGTGCGAGAAGCAATAAAATTTTTGACCAATTATCTGGATTCTATAATATATAAAGAAAAATGTGTAGAAACACATAAATTGGCAATCGATGCTCTTAAAAAGCAGATACCAGAAAATGTTGTAAATATTCATGTTGACGAGTATGTTTGCCCTATTTGCGGGTCAGAAAACACTGGATGTAATGATAAAATCGTGAAAGATAGATATTGCCCTAATTGTGGGCAGAGATTGGAAATAGAAAGTAGAACAGGAGGATCGAATGATGCGGTTAATTGATGAAGAAGATGTAATATCATTGCTTGTAAGCCATCATTTTGATGATGATAAGAAAAACTATGACTCGCTGATACACAACTTATGTAATGAAGTGAAGCGTATTCCAACCGCCTATGATGTGGACGAGGTTGTGGATCGTCTGGAAGCAACTAGAGATATCCTAGATGAAGAAATGACTCAAACATACATTTGGAATAGAGCAATAAGTGAATCAATCAAGATAGTAAAGGCAGATAGAATAAATGAGGGTGGTTGACTTTGATGTTCTGTTGAACGATATAAAAAATGCAAGCGTCATAAAATGCAATAATCATTTAACTGGCTATATAGATGCAGTTGAAATTATCGAAAATCAAACTGTTTTTGAAATTACGAAAGGAGAAAAGAGCATATATGAAGTTAAAAGATACGGAAAGCTTAAAGAATAGAGCAAGCGAATACTGCTTGTCTGAGGAAGAATACAAGCGTTTTTGTAAAATCATAGACGAGGAACCAGATGCGTTAAGTTTCAAAATGGACGATGAGGAAAGAGCTGTGTCCTTGGAAAAGGCAAAAGATATTGTAGAAGATCGTGGAATCCTTGATTCCGGCAGGATAGACTATGACTATGTGCAAAGGATGTTTCCGCCTACAGCGGCAGAATTTTTAGCAAAATATCCAACAGTAAGTGAAGAAGAATATCGTAAAAATCCAGAAAAAGCTAAGGCTTTTCTCGAATCTGAAACTGAAAAGAAGAAAAACAATGTAGTAAAATTTTCAAAAAGGTAAAAGAAAGGATTTTGTTCATCTCATGCACGAATTTACATACGATAATGGAGTTTTATTGCTCCATGAAAAAGAAAATAAAGTGATCGTTAAATCGTATGGGGATTCCGGTTTTACCAAAAGCCGAATCTTCCCCACAATCACATACCCGCTTCCCCCCGGTCCGATCAAGGTTTTCACCATGGATAATACTGAGGAAGTGACAGACCAAAAGTTCCTTAATCTTGTTGATCGGGTTCCTTATTTGCTTGGCAAGTGTTTTTCGGTATCTAAGAATCTGTCCATTCTGACAAAACATTCCGGTTTTTCGATTGAAACCTATGTGGGATGGTATTTTTTAGATGCTGGTGAACCGGTATTTCACTGCTTCACCGTTTTAGATGGAAAGCATGTAGTAGATCTCTCGGATGATTCTGTCTTGATTGATTCCATCATGCGGTCTGATCCATATAACAGATCCAAGTTTATCGAGACAAAGAAATGGGCTTTATCCCTTAAGAACTCGGTTCGCTGCAAACCTCTTGGTAAGGTTTCCCAGGATCAATTCTATATTGGATGCCCTTGTCACCCCGATATTGGGAAAAGGATTTTGAATGAACTCTTATCAAGGTTCCCAGATCATCCGGCATTTTCCAAGGTCGATTCCGATGGAATGACAAAAACACAAAGATTAATAATTGATAAATAGCCAGTATCACAAAGTATATGAAAGGTATTACTTTTTTATATTTTCCACTAATGGAATATATAGGAATATTCATGGCTGGCTACCTGTCTGGAGATGTTGACGAATGGATCTATATTGATATTTCCGATCAGCACCCAGATAGCATCCGGTTCATCAAGGACTGCGAAAAAGCATTAGGTGTCACGATCAAGGTTGTGAAATCAAGGGAATACAGTTCGGTAGAACAGTGCATCAAAACCGCAGGGATTTTCAAAAGCCCTTATAATGGGTTTGCTCCATGTACGAACTGGCTAAAAAAGAGGGTCAGAAAAGCTTACGAAGCGGATAATTCCGACTATGACCTTACATATGTCTGGGGCTTTGACCTTACAGAGAAAAATCGGGCAGAGCGGACGATAGAAGCAAATCCACAGGCATCCCATGAGTTTCCACTAATTGACAAGGGACTTTCAAAGGAAGAAGTACATGGGTTATTTGAGAGAACCTTTGATTTTTCAAGACCTAAAATGTATGACCTTGGGTATCCGAACAACAACTGTATTGGCTGCATCAAGGGTGGAATGGGATACTGGAACAGGATTCGGGTAGACTTTCCGGATGTTTTTTTACAAAGGGCAAAATTAGAGCGGGAACTTGGGTTCTCCATTCTAAAAGACAGCCACGGAAACCCTGTTTTTCTCGATGAACTGGAAAAAGACCGTGGTAATATGAATACGGAGATATTCCCGGATTGCGGAATCATGTGCTATTTTGCATCGTTGGAACAGACTTCGGCTTGATCTTGGAGCAGCTTTTAGCTGCTCTTTTCTTTTGTTTTATAATTGACTTTTTAATACTATTGTGGTATAATAAATATAGAAATTAAGGAAGGTCAGCCATCGTCCTCTTATGCAGAAGTAAAAGAATGGTCAGATGAGGAATATGGCGAAGGTAATTATACGATTGAATCGCCATGTAGGTGATACGAACAAAAAAAAGAAAGGACGTTGACATATGTTAATTCAATCTCAAACTGCAGCGACAAAGGCGAAAAATCTGCGGTATAAAAAACCGATCGTTTCAAACATGAACCTGTTCTACATTAAGGATCAACTATATGAAATAATTGAAGCCTGTGAAGAAATTCGGTGGTATACCGATTCTGACGATGGGGATGATTCCCTTGTTAATGCCCTACTTGGGGATGAGGATGAAGCATATGAGTTTCGGATGGCTTTTGCCGAACTTGGTGCGGAATGTGAACAAATGCTATATGATCTGGAAGGTGAATGGGTGCCAGATTGTTTTGATCTTCTGTTTGTCGCTGCAAAATCCGGTGATTATATGGGTGGCTATTCGGGTTATGATTCCTACGAGGGTGATTATTTTGGAATTAGTATACTGGATGAAAAATACGCTGAACAAGAATCAAAAACAAAATTAATGCGGCTAAAAAAAGAGGACTTGATCTTGGCTGTACAACAGTGCCTAAAAATCTATTCCTCGTTCATATCCTTAACCACCCGATATGACAGCCTAAAGGCTGCTATAGACATCTTGCGTGATGATAATACCGAAATCATAAAGGTAACGAAAGAGATCAACAAACTGTACGAAGCTGCAGCTTCCACCCAGGCAGAATATGTAGGAAATACAAAGGGTTGGATAGATTTTGACAAATATTTAGGAGAGCTTCCGCAGGAAATGTGGTTGTGGTAAAAAAAGAGGAAATTTCGGAAAGGTAGGTAAAGTGAAATGGAAATTAAAAATAGTCCAAATAAAATTAAAGTAAAATTGACAGTGGAAGTTGAAGCTGAATTTTATGATAATGAAAGTGATGAGGAAACAGTTAGATATTGTGTTGAGCAGGATCTTGAAGATGCTGGATTAAATGTCATTGATGTGTCAGTAGATGATACAAGAGAAATTGATACAGACACATGCACGACATCAGAACAGCAGAAATTTCAAAACATAGAGAAAGAAATAGAGTGTCTTGCTGTTCAAACAGACTGTCCGGTATATCTGGGGGATAAAGAAGTTGATTCCTATGTCAAATTATCAGACGTTCTCAATATGTTGAAGAATTATGAATAGGCAGGTGATAGCCATTATGGATTTTTCCAATTTTACACCCCAAGATATTTTCCACTTTAGTATTTATTTTTTTATCTTCATGGTAATTCTTGGTATTGCAGCTAACATTCGTAGAACCATTCGGGTTAAAAAACTGGCTCATGGTGCGATTGAAAACACCAAATGAATTTTTCTCATTACGGAAGAACAGCCAGACTTTTCCCGGCGTTTATCTCCTGTATAACCACACGAAAAAGATGTATTATATCGGGCAAAGCAAATCAGTATACTCCAGAGTAAATAATCACTTCACCGGGCATGGAAATGGTGATGTATACGCTGATTATAAATATGGTGATGATTTCACGATTCGGCTGATTGCTCTAAAAGGTAGTGGATTCAAAACCCTGAACGAACTGGAACGAAATGCGATTGCGGTGTACAAAGCGTACGACAAAGGGTATAATAAGACCAGAGGAAACAAAGGTTAGAATGTGGGATGATTGAGGTCAGAGCAGATTGTTTCTGACCTTATTTTTTCGCTTATTTCCTTGCTTTTTCCTATCCTCGTGTTGACTTTCTAATATTAAAGTGGTATAATGAATATAGAAATTAAGAAAGGAGTGTATTGGTTATGATACATTGGGAAGGAACAAACACAGAAAGAAATTGTCACTGGAAAGCACTCGCAAGAACATTTATGGAGCTGTATGATGGTCTGATAAAAATAGGATTGATCGGCAGCACTGACTACAACCTTTATGATTTCACTGTTCTTGCCAAATTTGGTAAGACAGAGAACGATCCGGAATTTTTAGACGAGGATGGAGAAGTTATTTATGAAAAGGTTCAGGAGTTCGTGGAAAAGCATAATCTTACAGACAAAGAGATCTGGGAAATGATTGGTTCTGACAATGGTAATGCTTATTACCAGAAGTTTTATACAGAAGATCGGGATGGAGAACTGGTTGAAATCTCGGAAAAGAATTTTGACAAGGATGGAAATTATTTTGACATCGATATCGTGATAGAAAATCTTGGATCAAAGGACTATAAAACAGGATCAGAATATCTTGAAACCCTTGGTTACACCCTTGATTCTGACGCAGATAGCACCTCAACTATATCGGATCGTGTCCATGATACCTATTTCGTTTTATCCGATGATGAAACATTAGAAGAACTGGCTCGTATTTCTTTCGTTCAGTTTTACAATGGAACAGAAGAATCCTTTTCCAACCCAGATCTTTCCGATTTCTGCGAGATCGTGAAAGAACTCTGGAAGAGAGTGTAATAGATACAGGTATTGATACAGGAAAAAGGGGGCTTTCCCCTTTTCTATAAGTTTGGAATCTTGTATAATAAGGGTGTCTGATTTTTTTTAATAGATACATTTTGGAATCTAAAGACTAAATTGTTGTTAAGTTATTTTTTAATAGATACATAGTGGAACGCTTTTTGCGTAATAACAAAAGGAGATTTTCTATCTATGAAAGCAATCAGACTAAAGCTACACCAGGATTATACCAGATTCAACGCAAGCAAGATCATGGGAAATCAGCAGACCTATCCGCTTCCTCCATTTTCAACCGTGATTGGAATGATCCATACAGCTTGTAACTGGAACACCTATCACCCGATTGATCTTTTCATTTCCGGTTTTGGTTATCAAAATTCAGAAATGAAAAGAAGATGGGTTGGTGGTGGTGCTTCCTTTGGAGCAATCACACCGGAAATGGAGAAACGATGGAGTGTGATCGTGGACGATCCGGCAAAACCCGGAATGCATAAGGGATGGACACAAACCATGAAGTTTTTTGACTTTTTAGCCGATTTTGATATGATCTGCTATATCTTACCAGATGATCCGGCTGATCTTTCCTCAATTTATTCTGGACTTCTTGCCCCTTCTTTGTATCCAGCCCTTGGCGAATGGGAGAATATATGCAGGATTGACGAGGTTCTTATCGTGGATCTGCAGGAGTATGAAGAAGAACGATCTGGGAATCTTTTTATTCAATCTTGGATTCCGGCTGAAAAAGCAGTCAGATACTTTGGTACAGCATACAATCTGAACCGGAATTATGTGATTGAGAATGGAAGAAGGTTTTTTACAAAAATCCGCTGCAAGCTGCTTTGTTCCGGACAGGCGGTTTCTTCTAGGTATTATGATGGTGAACATCCGGTGGTATTTTTAGACCGATAGGGTGTCCTTAATTTTGGAAAAATGGAGTAGTGATTCAGGCTGCTCCATTTTTTTCTAATTTTTCCAATAGTGGAATTTTATTATCACCTTTAGATCACATTTTCTCTGGTTCTTTTTTTTTTTGATTACTGATACTGAAAAGCCTAGCATTTATGCGGCTTCCCAGACTTAAAGGTGATAAAAAAATTCCACGCTTACTGATTCTTTTTGCTTTTCCCCTGATTACTGATACTGAAAAACTTAGCATTTATGCGGCTTCCCAGACTTAAAGGTGATAAAAAAATTCCACGCTTACTGATTCTTTTTGCTTTTCCCCTGATTACTGATACTGAAAAACTTAGCATTTATGCGGCTTCCCAGACTTAAAGGTGATAA